>WNGI01021307.1_pt1 | contig 15022 bp, 16 predicted proteins | sample 5400621 | NCBI WGS metagenome assembly WNGI01 (sample SAMN13153374, study PRJNA577476) | soil metagenome | isolation source: 20 cm soil or saprolite under Garry oak tree replicate 1 | place: USA:California | collected 2016-06-15 | reverse complement strand
CTCGAGGTCGACGAGACTGTCACGGAGGCCGCGATCCGGGAGACCCTGGAGGAGACCGGCCTTATCGTCCAGCCCGGCGAGATCGTCGGGCTCTATTCGCGGCTCGAGGCCGCGGTCGTCGTTCTTGCCTTCGAGGCAAGGGTGGTCGGTGGCGCCTATCGGTTGAACGCGGAAGCGCTCGAGATCCAGGCATTCCGCCCGGAGGCCATACCGTGGCAGGGCATCGCGTTCAAGACGAGCCACTGGGCCCTGCGGGACTGGGTCCATCGCCGCCGTCCCGATATTCAACCCACCGATCGCTCCTGGGACGAGTGACGGGCCCGCGACCGCCCAGATCGGGGCCTACGTCAGGTCGATGAAGACGTTCTTCGTCTCCGTGTAGAGATCGAGCGCCGACATCCCCAGCTCGCGCCCAATGCCGGACATCTTGTAGCCACCGAACGGTGCCTCGGTGTGGACGGAGCTGTTCGAGTTGATGCTGATCACGCCGGCTTGGAGGGCCTTCGCCGCTCGTAGCGCGCGGCCGATGTCGCGACTCCAGATCGAGCCTGACAGGCCGTAGGGCGTCGCGTTCGCGAGGCGAAGCGCCTCCTCCTCCGTATCGAACGGGATGACGGACACGACCGGCCCGAAGATCTCCTCCCTGGCGATCCGCATCTCGTTCGTGACCCCGTCGAAGACCGTCGGCATCAGGTACGCGCCGGCGGCGAGCGCGGGATCATCCGGCGCCGCGCCCCCGACGACGATGTTCGCACCCTCGCCGAGCCCGATCTCGATGTAGTCCCGGACGTGGTCGCGCTGCTTCGCGCTCACCAGCGTCCCGACCTCGGTTGCGTCGTCGAGCGGGTCGCCGACCTTGACGTTCCGCGTGGCGGCGGCGAAGAGCTCGACGACATCGTCGTGAACGGAGCGCTCGACGAGGATCCGGCTGCGGGCGCAGCAATCCTGGCCGCAGTTGTCGAACACGCTGTAAGGCGATTCCTTGGCGAACTTCGCGAGATCGGCATCGGCGAAGACAATGTTTGGGCTCTTGCCACCGAGCTCGAGCGAGATCTTCTTAACGTTCGCCGAGGCGAGCCGCATGATCTCCTGGCCCGTCGTCGTCTCGCCGGTGAAGGCGACCTTGCCGACACCCGGATGGGCGGCGATCGAGGCGCCGGCCGTGCCGCCCGGCCCCGTGACGACGTTGAGGATCCCGGCGGGGATACCGGCCTCGAGGGCCAGCTCACCGAGTCGAATTGCCGTGAGCGGCGTATAGCTCGCGGGCTTCAGGATGCAGGCGTTACCCGCTGCGAGTGCCGGCCCGAGCTTCCACGATGCCATGAGGATCGGGAAGTTCCACGGGATGATCAGCCCGACCACGCCGATCGGCTCGCGGAGGGTCATGTCGATGCCCGGCTTCGATACCGGGATCGTCTGGCCGAAGACCTTGTTGGCCGCGCCGGCGTAGTAGTCGAACACGAGGCTCGCCCCGACGACCTCGCCACGCGACGATGTGATCGGCTTGCCGCCGTTGGCAGTCTCGAGTTGGGCGAGCTCTTCGCTGTTCTGCTTGACGAGCGCCGCGAACTTGGCGAGGGTCCGGCCGCGCTTGCCGGCGGCCCAGGTCGCCCAGCCCCTGGGGTCGTCGAAGGCCTTGCGGGCCGCGGCGACCGCCCGATCGACATCCTCGCGTCCGCCGAGCGGCGGCGTGGCGATGACCGCGCCGGTCGCCGGGTTGACGACGTCGAACGTCTGGCCGTCCGCCGCGTCGACCTGCTCGCCACCGATCATCATCCTGGCCGCGAGCCTGGCGCCGTCGCCGGTTCCGCGTGCGGTGTCCTGCCCGAGTGTCATGGCGTCGTCCTCAGCTGTGCGGCGGCGCCGAAAAAGGGGCCGCGGGGACCTGTCGAGAGTGGGGCGATGATACGCCCGCCCGGGCGGCGAGCCCGTCACAGGGCGCTGGAACGAACCCAAACCGTCACGGGGGCCCGTGACGGCAAGGCGTCAAGCGCTCGGGCGTCGCTCGATCGCCGCCATCGCGGCGCCGACGATCCCCGCGTCGTTGCGGAGCTTCGCGGGCACGACCCGCGGACGAACCGTCAAACGTGGCAGGAATCTCTCCGGCGCCTTGCTGACCCCGCCGCCGAGGATGATGAGGTTCGGCCAGAAGAGCTTGTCGATGGCCTGGAGGTGCTCGTCGAGGTCGGCCGCCCAGGCCTTCCACGACAGGCCGCGTCGGATGCGGGCGGCAGCGGCGCTCCGACGTTCCGCGTCCCTGCCGCGGATCTCCATGTGGCCCAGCTCCGTGTTCGGGACGAGCAGTCCGTCGTTGAACATCCCGGACCCCACACCCGTGCCAAGGGTAAGGACGAAGACCACGCCCGCTTCGCCGACGCCTGCCCCGAACCGCATCTCCGCGAGCCCAGCCGCATCGGCGTCGTTGAGGACGACGACGGGGCGCTTCAGCGCCGATTCGAGGGCTCGACCGGCATCGAACTCGACCCACGATGCGTCGATGTTGGCGGCCGTTTTCGTCACCCCGTCGATGACGACGCACGGCACGCCGACCCCAACCGGGACGCTCGACGGGACGCCGCCGGCGGCCTTGACCGCGCGGGTGACGGTCCGGGCGATCGCCGTGACGATCCGCGGCGGGGTCGACGGCACCGGCGTTATCACCCGCAGGCGTGGGGCGACGAGCTCGCCGCGGGCGACGTCGACCACCCCGACCTTGATCCCGCTGCCGCCGACGTCGACGCCGATAGCCAGGCTCGCCGGGGAGGAGGTCGTGGGCAGGCCCGCCGGCGAATACGGAGAGGACGGCGTGGGGTCGGCCATCTCAGAAGTAGTTGACGCTGATGCCGCCATCGACGACGAGCGATGCGCCGTTCGTCCAGCGCGACTCGTCCGAGGCGAGGTAGAGCGCCATGTTGACGATCTCCTCTGGCTTGCCGAAGCGACCGGTCGGGTTGCGGGCGAGCCGGATGCGTTTGGCCTCCTCGTCCTTCACCAGCCAGTCCATCAGCAGCGGCGTCTCGACCGGTCCGGGGCAGATGGCGTTCGTCCGGATCCCGTTCGGGCCGAACTGGACGGCAAGACTCCGGGTCAGGCTCAGCAGAGCCCCCTTCGAGGCGGTGTAGGCATCCTGCGGCACGGAGCAGCCGAGCAGCGCCACGAACGACGCGATGTTGATGATCGATCCCGATCCTTGCGTGACCATCTGCGGGATGGCGAACTTGCAGCCGAGGAAGACGCCACGGACGTTGACGGCCATGACCTGGTCCCACGTCGCGACGTCCGTGTCGATGACCGAGTGGTCGGCCTCCGGCATGATCCCGGCGTTGTTGTAGAGGACGTCGACGCGGCCATAGGTCGAAACGGCGTGGTCGACCATGGCCTTGGCCGATGCCTCGCTCGAAACGTCCGTCTTGACGAAGCTCGCCTCGCCGCCCGCCTCGCGGACGAGTCGGGCGGTCTCCTCCCCGGCCGCCTCGCCGAACTCCGCGACCACGATCCTGGCCCCCTCCGCGGCGAACAGCTGGCTTGCCACGCGGCCCATGCCGCCGCCTGCGCCGGTGATGATCGCGACCTTATCGGCCAGGCGCATCGAGTCCTCCTGATCGTTCGACCGGTTGATCGAACCGGCCGTTCCTCCGGGCCGGCGTCTCCGTAGTGGGCCAGAGTAGCGCCCGGCGGGCGCTTCGGGGAGGCCCGGGCGGCTATCTTGTGATGTGGAGCTGCCGGTTTCTCCTGCGGCCGATCTGACCGCTGGCTCGCCGAGGTGCCCGATGTCCCGAGACGCGATGTTCGATGCGATCGATGCCGGCGATGAGGCGCGTCTCGGTGAGCTGCTCGCAACCGAGCCGGGCCTGGCTGGTGAGCGTGACGACGATGGCGTGTCGGCGGTCCTGCACGCTCGCTATCGCGACAACCACGATGCCGTCGCGCAGCTCCTCGCGACCGGTCCTGAGCTCGATCTCTTCGACGCCGCCGGCCTCGGGCGGCCGGATCGGCTGGCCGAGCTGCTCGGTCGTGACCCCGCCGGTGCGACGGCCTTCTCGAGCGACGGGTTCACGGCCCTCCATCTGGCCTCGTTTTTCGGCCAGGCCGAGACAGCGCGTCTTCTCATTGCCCACTCCGTGCCGCCGAACGTCGTCTCCCGAAACGCGCTCAAGGTCATGCCGCTCCACAGCGCCGCGGCCGGCAGTCACGTCGGCCTCGCGCGTCTCCTCGTCGCGGCAGGAGCCGATGTGAACGCGGTCCAGCCCCACGGCTACAGGCCGCTCCACGCAGCGGCCCAGAACGGCAATGCCGAGCTGACCGAGCTGCTGCTTGCCGCCGGCGCCGACCCTGCCACCCGCACCGACGACGGCAAGATGCCCGCCGATCTCGCGGCGGCCGCGGGCCACGAGGAGATCGCGGCGCGCCTGCGTCAGCCTACCTGAGCGTGTCCCCGTCTAGCTCCGCTCGAAGTATCGCTCCCGGTCCCAGTCGTGGACGATCGAGTCGTACAGCTCCTGCTCGACCCGGGCGGCATTCAGGTAGTGGTCGACGACATCCTGACCGAAGATCTTGGGGGCTGCCTTCGACGTCTCGAGCTCGGCGATCGCCTCGTACAGGGCCCGCGGCATCCGCGGCACGCCTTTGGCGACATAGCCGTTGCCCTTGAACTCTTTCGGCGGCTCGAGCTTCCTCTCGATACCCCACAACCCGGCCCCGATCATCGCCGCGTAGGTCAGGTAGGCGTTCATGTCGCCACCTGGGAAGCGGTCCTCGACATGGAGGTTCGAGCCGTGACCGACGAGGCGGAACCCGGTCGTCCGATTGTCGCGGCCCCAGACGATGTTGACCGGCGCCCACGACAGCGAGGCGTAGCGCTTGTAGGAGTTGACGTTCGGGGCGATGAAGATCGCGAGCTCGCGAGACAGGGCCATCATCCCGGCGACGAACGAGGCGAACGTGTCGGACATGCCGTACGGCCGCTTGGCCTTTTCGTCGTGGGTCAGCGAGCGCGAGCCGTCCTCGTTCCAGATCGACATGTGGAGATGGCCCGACGAGCCGGTCCACGTGTGGTCGGGCTTGGCCATGAACGAGATGCCCCAGCCATTGAGATAGGCGATCTCCTTGGCGCCGTGCTTGAAAATGACGCTCCGGTCGGCCGACTCGAGGACGTGGTCGTAGCGGATGTTGACTTCGTGCTGGCCGGGCGCCGCCTCGCCCTTGCTGAACTCGATCGGTATTCGCGCCTCCGTCATCTGGTTGCGGAGGAGGCGATGAAGCGGCTCGGCCTTCGTCGCCTGGAGCAGGTGGTAATCCTCGTTGTAGTAGCCGAAGCGCTCCGGCACACCCCAGCCCTTGCGAGCCGATTCCTCCCACGACTCCTTGAGGACGTAGTACTCGAACTCGGAGCCGGCCTTGACCGTCAGGCCCATCGCCGCGGCCCGCTCGACCTGTCGCTTGAGGATCGTCCTGGGTGAGACCGGGATCTCCTCGTGGCCCTCCTCGGCGAACGTGTCGCTCAGGACGAGTGCTGTCTTCTCGAGCCACGGCAGGAACCGGAGCGTGTCCCAGACGGGCTCGGCGATCCAGTCGCCGTAGCCGGTCTCCCAGTTCATCAGCGCGAACCACGCGTTTGCCCATCAGCCGGCCCTGCATGTCCGTGAGGGCCACGATGAGCGTGTCGATCCGGCCGTCGCGGACCATGGCCTGGAGCTCTTCGAGACGCGGATGAGCCGCGCTCTTGACGTGCTGATCGGTGCTCATCGTTCCTCTCGGTTCATTGGTGGAGCGGTCGACCGGCCGAAGCCGGCCGACCGCTTCGTTGACGCTCGGATCAGAGGGTGCTGAGACCCTCAGCGGCACGCTCGAACTCGCGCTCCAGCTCGGTCAGCTCGGCTTCCTGGCCCATCACCTTCGGGCCCATGAAGCGTGATCGTGCCCATCCGAAGTAGTAGATGAGCAGCAGGATGACCGTGCCGACCATGAACGGCCACGAGATGTTGCCCGAAGTCGGCCAGGAGAAGAGGACCATCAGGACGAGGACCCACAAGATGGCGAGGTAGGCGATCGGCTTCGACCAGCGGCCGAGGCTCCAGACGCGTTCCTTCAGCCAGTCCGATGTCGTAGCCCCGAGGTAGATGACGACCCCATAGGCCGCGTACAGGAAGATCGTGCTGATGGCAGTGACGATGACGATCGCGGTACCGGTCCCCACGATGAACGCCGCGACAGTGAACAGCCACGACACGACGACCATCGCGATGAGCGAGTTGGCCGGCGTCCGGTAGCGATGCGAGACCTTCTTGAGCCAGCCCGCTCCGGGCAGGCCGTCGTCCCGGCTGAACGCAAACAGCATCCGACCGGCCGAGGCAACCGACGACAGGCCGCAGAACGCCATGGCGATCGCGATGGCGGCGCTCAGCAGGTTTCCGAGTGTCGATCCGAGGTTGTAGACGAGGATGTCGATCACGGCGACGCCGCCACCGAAGTAGTACTGGCTGGCTGTCGGCAGGGTGGTGTCGTCGAGCGTGGTCGGGAACAGCGTCGACAGATTCGGCAGGTGAGTCGACAGGGCGAACAGGAAGACGAAGCCGACGACGGCCGACACTGCGACCGACAGGAACAGGCCCCAGGCGCTCGCTACCCGCGCCCCGATCGTCTCCTCGGCGACGTGCGCCGAGGCGTCATAGCCGGTGTACGTCCAGTTTGCCTGGAGGAGCGAGAAAAAGAACGCAAGGATGATCGGATACGCGACTGCAGGCCCATATTGGAGGTTGACGAACCCGAGGTTGTTGTTCCACGAGCCGGCGGTATCCAATGGCTCGATGGCGAACAGGTGCAGGCCTGACTGATCCGGCTTGCCGGCCAGGAAGACGAGAACAACCACCGCCGCGACGATGACGATGTGCCACCAGACGCTGACCTGGTTGAGCATCGAGACCAGGTTGATGCCGGCGATGTTCATCGCGAGCTCGATCAGCATGAGGATGCCCATGGTCACCAGCTGCCCGTTCAGGACGCCCGGGATGACCTCGGTGGTGTTGAACGTGCCACCAAAGATGCGATCGACGATCGTCGCGTTCAGGAAGCCCGCCGCCGCGTAGTTGATCCCGGCGACGATCGCGAACTGGCCGATCAGGTTCAGCCAGGCCGTCCACCAGCCCCAATTCTTGCCCTTCATCCGAGACGCCCAGTAGTACAGGCCACCGGCGGTCGGGTAGGCGGAAGCGATCTCGCCCATCGAGGCTGCGATCAGCAGTACGAATACCGTGACCAGCGGCCAGCCGATCATCACGGCTGCGGTGCCCGCCCAGGCAAGGCCGTAGTCATACAGGATCACGGCGCCGGTCAGGATCGAGATGATCGAGAAGCTGATCGCGAAGTTGCTGAAGCCGCCCATCGACCGCAACAGCTCCTGGGCGTAGCCGAGCTTGTGCAGATCGGCGGTGTCCTGGTGGATGACGTCTTCCTTGGATCGAGCCTGAGTCATCGAAACCTCCCTCAGTCGTCCAAACCGGCGGAGTGCCTCCACTGCCGGCCGCCGGCTCCTCCCTCGCCGGCGCATGAGATCCGGCTTGGGGCGCCGGAGCGGTGACGCGCGGTCGTTTGCTGTCCCCTGGGCGGTCCGTGGCGCGGCGACCCAGCCTTGGGTCGTGCTGACGCGCGTTTCGGTCGCTGGCCCTCCTTTCAGTGCTGAGAGGGCGGATATGCCCAGAGGGGCCTGATCGGGCGGATGATACGCGCTGATTCGGCCGATCGGAAGGCCTCAGCGCATGGTTGTGAACGGTGCGGCCCCCTAGGATGGATGGATGGAGCCGACCGCGCTGCCGATTCTCGAGCTCGGTGTCCTGCTTCTCCTCGCGGCACTCGCCGGCTGGCTGGCCCGCCGCGTCCGGCTACCGGCGATCGTCGGCTATCTCGCGATCGGTCTCCTGGTTTCGCCGTTCACGCCGGGCTATGTTGCCGACCACGACAAGCTCCAGCTGCTTGCCGACGTGGGCGTGGTCCTGCTGCTGTTCGAGGTAGGCATCGAGGTCGACGTCGAGCGGCTGCGGCAGGAGCATGGCCAGATCCTCTGGGCGGCTCCGCTTCAGACGCTGATCACGGGCGGCATCGCAACCGGGGCCGGACTGGCCGCTGGCCTGCCGCCATTCGGGGCGGGGGCCGTCGGGCTGGGCGTGGCGCTGTCGTCGAGCGTCGTCATCGTCAACATCACCCGGAGCCGCCGCCGGACGACGACCCGCGAGACGGAGGAAGCCCTGCTCGGCTGGAGCGTGCTGCAGGACATGACCGGCGTCGGGCTGGCGATCATCCTGCTCGCGGTTTTCGGGTCGGCTGGCCGCTCGCCCGCTTTCGCCGTTGCCGGCCTGGCCGTATTCGTCATGCTGGCGGTCGTTGCCGCCTGGCTGCTGCCGCATATCCTGCGGCGGCTTCGCGCAGAACACGACCTGTTCCTGATCATCTCGGTGGCAAGCGGCCTGGCCCTCGCCGGGGCCGGCGCGATCGCCGCCGGGATCCCGCTTGCCCTTGCGGCCTTCGTCGCAGGCCTCGCTATCACCGAGAGCCACGACGCCGCCGAGGCACGTCGCAGGTTGCTGCCGTTCCGCGACCTGTTTGCTGTTCTCTTCTTCGTGACCATCGGGACGTTGATCGACCCCGATGCGTTCGTCCAGGGGCTGCCGTGGCTCGCCCTCATCGTCGGCCTGGTCGTGGTGGCAAAGGTCCTGCCTGCATACGTCCTGGCCCGGCTAATCGGGCTTCGGGCGCAGCCCGTCCAGCTAGCGGTCGGCCTGGGCCAGGTCGGCGAGTTCAGCTTCGTCCTTGGCTCGGCCGCGGCTGTCGCAGGCGCCATCGGGCCCCAGGTCTATGCGGCGATCCTTGGCGCGGTTGTCGTCACGATCATCGGCTCGAGCGTGATCGTCCGTGTGGGCGGCCGGCCGCGCGAGCTCAAAGGGACCTCCCTGCTTGATGACTGTGGCGTCATCGCGAAGGGGGCCCTGGGTCGGTTGGGTAAACCTCTCGAAACGGACCTGTCGGCTGATGACGGTCGCGTCATCGGGAAGCGGAGCCGGATCGGCTGGCTCGCCGCGCTAAGACACCATCTCGTGCCGCCGCGCGGCGCCGCGTATGACGCCAGAGTCATCTGGAACAGGTGTATGGATCGGCGAGGAGCCTGTATCGGCCACTGAGCGTGGATCTGCCCCACGCGCACGGATCGGCCGCGGGGCGCCGTGGATAAGCCGCCGCGGGGCGCCGTGGATAAGCCGCCGCGGGGCGCGACCGCCAATCGGCTCCGCGGGCGCGACGAGAGCGCGGATCGGCCCCGGCCGCGCGACCGCCCTAATACAGCATCCGTACGTCGGCCGGGAACGCGAAGTCGAAAGCCGTCGGCGGCAGTGGCGCATCTGGCGCATATGACACCGCGATGGCTTCGCGCGTGATCCGCCCGCCGATCCGCTCGATCAGGCGCAGGACGGTCCCGTCGGCCCGGTCGAACGCGACCTCGATCGTGAAGTCCGGTCGGTCGGCGGCCATCTCGATCGCCCGCGGATGGTCGCTCGTCACGACGATCACCTGGCGGTCGCCGATGGTGTCGGTGCTGCTGACCCGGCAGCGTCCGGTGGCGAGCACGTTCTGGCAATAGCCCGCCGGATGAACGAACGTCTCCGGCAGGGTTTCCATCGGCAGGTCGGTGAGCGGGACATAAACCTTGGACGTCCCGGGGAGATCACGATCGTCTAGGCCTCGGACGGCCATCCGGGGCGGCCGCCTGGTGCCGAGGTTGTGGGCCGCCGCGTATGTCTGGACAGTCTCACCGTTTGACAACCAGAGCTCGTAGTTGCCGCGCGCTCCGCCGTCGGGTTCGGTCGTGGTGAGCCGCGCTTCGCCAGGGTGACGGAGCAGCAGGTCGATCGCGACGAGGTGGTCGCCGCGTGTCGTGGCGGTTCGCTCCTCGATCCTCATTCGCAGTGTTTCGAACCGCAGCTCTGCATCCCGGGCGAAGGTGAACAGCTCGGCGATGGTCGGCAGGCGATCAGCCGGCAGGGCCGCCAGCTCCGGGCGCCGGCGCGCTTCGGGGCGATCGGTCACGCCGGCGGCTTGATTCCACGGTTCGATCGACCTCATCGCCGGGATTGTAGCCGCCGAACTGACGGCCGCGGTGGTTGCGGCCACCACCTGCCAACTCATGGCTTGACATTGCCGCGGCCTGGTGTATATATGACGCATCACGATATATCGACATACGATCTATCGCACGCTGAGATACGAGGGACACGCCATGACGCCACGTCGATCAGTCATCGCAGCCTGGACGGCCCTCGCTCTCCTCGTGATGGTGACCGCGGGTGTCGCCTCAGGCGGCAGCGCGCTCCACGCTCGCGGGTCGTTCGTCGATGCTTCCGGCCGGGGCATCGGCTGGGTGCGCCTCGTCGAGGATGCAACCGGGATCGTCCATGTCAACGTGCATGTCGCCGGGCTCACCCCGGGCCTACACGGGATCCACATCCACGCGATCGGCGCTTGCACACCGACATTTGCGGCGGCCGGCGGCCACTACAACCCACTCGGCCACGAGCACGGTCTCGACAACCCGAACGGCGCCCACGCCGGTGACCTGCCGAACCTCATCGTCAATGCCGAGGGTGTCGGGCACCTCGATGCAACGACCGACCGCGTCACGATCTCGGCCGGACCGACGACGCTGTTCGACTCGACCGCGGGAGCTGTCGGCAGCGCTTTCATCATCCACGCCAACAAAGACGACCAGGTCACCAATGCGACGAACGGGAACAGCGGCGCTCGGGTCGCCTGCGCGGTCATCGAGGCCGAGTGAAAAATGGGCCGGCGGCTCGGACGGTTCGGCGAGACTGCGATGTGGATCCTGGTCGCACTACGCGACGGCCCACGAAATGTCGGCCCGCTCTTCGACGACGTCCGAGCGGTGGACGGCAGGGTCGGCCCAGGGACCCTCTACGGCGCCCTCGCTCGGTTGGAGCGGCTGGCCCTCATCGAGCCGACGACGAACGGACGCGGTCGGCGAGCGTATCGTCTGACCGAGCAGGGAGCGGCGCCCGATGCCGCTGCTCGAGGAGGGGTGCCGTCGTGAACAAGCTCGTCCGACTCTATCCGCGGCGATGGCGCGATCGATACGAGGAGGAGTTCCTGGCCCTTCTTTCGGAGCGCCCACCGACGATGGGCGACCGCCTCGACACCGTGCGGGGCGCCATCGACGCACACCTGAACCCACAGGGACACTCCGAACCGACGCAGTGGACGCACCGGATCCCCGGCCTGCTCGCCCTGATGGCGGGTGCGATGTGGTCGGTTGCGTTCGTTGCCTTTCGTCTTCTGGGGCGAGAAGGCCTGGGATCTCGCGGCCCTGGTCCCTGTTTCCATGCTCTTGATGTTCCTCAGCTTGCCCGGTGACTACATGGCGGCCCACGGGCGGCGAATTGCCATTGGCCTTGGCCTCCTAGGTGCGTGCATCGTGGTTGCAAACCTTCCGTACTCGCTGCCCACGGCCGTAGCCGGCATCGGCGGTTATCTGATCGCCCTTGGCGGGATGCTCGCGCTGGCTGCCATTCGTGCGGAGATCGGCCCCACGAGACGGTGGACTCTGCTTGTCCTTGCCGTGGTCCTGCCCGCCGTGATCGGTTTTCCGGTTGCCGTTGGCCTCGGCAACATTTCCGAAGACGAGGCGTGGTTGCTGGTTGCGCTCCTGCCTTTCGGAATAGCGTGGGTCTTCGTCGGCCTGCGGTTGGCGATCCGCGGATCCGCGACAATCATCGATCCTCCTCTCAACCCGATCGGGCCGGAGGTTCAGGCGGGATGAACGAGGCGCTGGGAGACCTCGGGCGGTTCGCCGAACCGTCGCTCTACATCCTCGTGTCGCTGTCGGGCGGCCCAAAGCACGGCTACGCGATCATGACCGATGTCGAGGAGATCTCCGGCAGCCCGATGGGCCCGGGGACGCTGTATGGGGCCCTAGCCCGGCTGGAGCGCCGGGGCCTGATCGAGGCCCTCGAGCCCGAGGACCGTCGGCGGCCGTATCGCCTGACCGCGCTCGGCGCGACGACGGTCCGGGCGCAGCTCGACAGTCTTGACGGCTTTGTCCGGACTGGCCTGGCACGCCTGGACGGGAAGGCGCCGTGAGCCGGCTCGTCGGGACATCGGGCGATGAGTGGCATTCCTGACCGACGACCCGGAGCGGGAGAGATCCACCCGAACACGATCGTCCGCCGCTCGGTCCTGTCCGCTCGCGAACATGGGCTCTCGCGTCGGCAACTCCTTCAACGCTCGATCGCCGGGGCGATCAGTGTCTGGCTGGTCGAAGCGGCGGGCGGCTCGATCGGGTTCCTCTGGAGTGCAGCAACGACGGGCCCCGCGAGGGTTCGCATCGGATCCCTGGACGATCTGATCCTTGCCAACTCCGGGTTACCCGTGGCCGAAGGATTCCCTGCCTATGTCGCCGGGGCGCGGGCGTTCATCATGACGATCGACCCGGACCGCGGCGGTTGGTTCGCAGGTTCCGACCCGACCGGCGACGGCACGGCGCTCAACGTCCGGGCGCTATCGCAGCGATGTCCCCATCTGGGCTGCCGGCCCAACCCCTGCGTCGAGGATTTCTGGTTCCACTGCCCGTGCCATCAATCTCGCTACGATCGCCTCGGGATCAAGCCGGAGGGCACGCGATTCGGGCCCGCCGCCCGTTCGATGGATCGCTTTGCAATCGAGGTTGACGCGGCAGGGGTTCTCACCGTGGACACGTCGCATATCAGCTTCGGGCCACTGCCGATCGCGCTCGGCCAGCCTGGCCTGATCCAACCCCGCGTCGCCCGAGGCTGCGGCGGGTGACCGATCGACGCAGCCCCGCGGGCGCAGCCCTGTTGCGCCTTTATCCCCGCGCCTGGCGCGATCGGTACGAGAGCGAGGTGCTCGCCGTCCTCGCGGATATGCCCATCGACCGCCGCGCCCGCGTCGATCTACTCAGGGGCGCCATCGATGCTCGCCTCCACGCCGGATCGCGATTACCTGCCGCCGCGGCATTCCTGAGCGGCGCCACCTGGACGATCGCCGGCGTCGCCGTTGTCGGCCAGCCCGTCCCGCCGGACTGGCCGGGCTACCTCCTCGAGATCCTCCCGCTGACGATCGTCGCCGTCGCGGCCGGTCTCGTCGGGATCGTCGGCTGCTGGGCACGGCGGAGTGACAGGGCCGGCCGGCTCGGCACACTCGGCGCCCTGCTCGCGCTGGCCGGCCACGTCGGTTGGGCTGCATTGCTGGCTGCCACCGTGGTCGATGCGGGATTGCCACAGGCGACCGTCGTCTGTCAGGCGATCGCGCTCGTCGGCTGCCTGTTGATCGGCCTCGTCCTCGTCCGGACCGACGACCTCTTGATCGGAGCCGCCATCCTCCTCGCAACGGCCACCATGCTGTTCGGCTTGCCGGTCGCGTGGCTGATCTTCGGCTTTGCCTGGACGGTGGTTGGCGTGCTCCTCATCGCCAGACCTGACCCGCTGGCGCCCACGTCGCGGTTCGCCTGACCCCTGTCAGCCGCCGCCGGCTCCACCGCCGAGGCCGGGCTCCGTCATCGATTCTGGATCGAGTAGCTCGTCGAGTCGACCGACGGCGATCCCACGCTCGGTTGCCAGCTCGCGGATCGTTCGGCCGGTCTTGAGGGCTTCCTTGGCGAGCGCCGCCGCAGCGTCGTAGCCGATCTCAGGCGCCAGGGCCGTGGCGAGCATCAGCCCCTGCTCGACAAGGGCAGGGCCCCGTTCCGTTGCGGCCAGGCCCGTGATACAGCGCTCGGCGAAGTTGCGCACGGAGGCCGCCAGCAGGGCGATCGATTCGAGGAGGGCGACGCTCGTGACGGGCATCATCACGTTGAGCTCCAGCAGCGAACCGGTCTGCGCGAATGCGACCGTCGTGTCATTTCCGAGCACCCGGGCGACGACCATCGTCAGGCTCTCGACGATGACCGGGTTCACCTTGCCGGGCATGATCGACGACCCGGGTTGGGTCTCGGGCAGTGCCAGCTCGCCGATTCCGGCCCGCGGACCCATACCCATCAGCCGGACGTCCGAGGCGATCTTCCAGAGGCTGAGGGCAATCGTCCGGAGCGCGCCGTGGGCGGCGATCACCGCGTCTAGTGAGGCCTGGGCGTGGAAGTGGTTCGAAGTCTCGTGGACGCCCAGGCCGGTCAGCGCGGCGAGGCGGGCGCAGGCCGCCACCGCGTAGCCCGGATGGGCGTTGATCCCGGTCCCGACGGCGGTGCCGCCGAGCGGCACGACGACGAGCTCGTCCTGTGCAGACCGGGCCCGCCTGATCGACTCCTCGAGCTGGCCGGTGTAGCCGCGGAACTCCTGCCCGAGGCGGATGGGTGTCGCGTCCTGGAGGTGTGTTCGGCCTGTCTTGACGATCGGCCAGAATTCCTCGGCCTTGGCGTCGAGGGCGCCACGGAGCGACTCCAGCGCCGGGATCAGATCGTCCTCGATCGCCATTGCCGCGGCGAGCTGCATCGCCGTCGGGATGGCGTCGTTCGATGACTGGCACTTGTTGACGTCGTCGTTCGGATGAACGCGACGGTTGCCGCCCAGGCGAGCCGACGCCAGGTTCGCCACGACCTCGTTCATGTTCGTGTTCGTCGACGTGCCGGAGCCGGTCTGGTAGATGTCGATCGGGAACTGGTCGTCACGGAGTCCCGCGGCGACCTCGCCTGCCGCGGCCGCGATGGCGGCGGCAACGTCGCGATCGAGCAGGCCGAGATCGCCGTTCGTTTCGGCGGCGGCCTGCTTGATCAATGCAAGAGCCTGAATGAAGCGCCGCGGAAACCGCTGGCCGGAAATCGGGAAGTTGAGGACGGCGCGCTGGGTCGAGGCGCCGTAGAGGGCGTCGATCGGGACCGCCATCTCGCCCATCGAATCGCGCTCGAGGCGGGTCGCCGATCGCTCATCTGGCATGGATCGGATTGTAGGCGGCGGATCCGCCGATGGTCGGCGGATCCGCCCGGGGGCTCAGCGGATGACGACCTCGCTCGTTGCCG
>WNGI01002879.1_pt1 | contig 15022 bp, 14 predicted proteins | sample 5400621 | NCBI WGS metagenome assembly WNGI01 (sample SAMN13153374, study PRJNA577476) | soil metagenome | isolation source: 20 cm soil or saprolite under Garry oak tree replicate 1 | place: USA:California | collected 2016-06-15 | reverse complement strand
GCCCGGTAGCCCAGCCGCGACCGCGGGCCTGGAAATCGGCGACGTCGTCGTGGGCTTGGACGGCAGACCTACAGTGATCCTGGCGGAGTTCGTGACGGATCTGACCCTCCGCAGCATCGGCCGCACGGTGCGGCTCGACGTGCTGCGAGGCGCCCAGCGCTTGACGCTCGGCGTCCCGGTCGCCGAGCGGCGCGACAGCCTCGACCGGCTGGTCGCGACGCTCGACCCCGCGAAGAACCTGATCCGGCGCGTCGGGATTCTCGGCGTCACACTGGACCCCGACATGGGAGCGATGGTCCCCGAGCTGCGCCTCCCCTCAGGGGTATTGGTCGTCGCGCGGGCGCTCGATGCCGGGATCGTCGCGAGCGGCCTCGCCCCCGGCGACGTGATTCATACCGTGAACCGCTCGCCGGTGACGACACTCGAGGAGCTGCGGGCCGCCCTGCGGAACCTGAAGGCGGGTGACGCGTGCGTGTTTCAGATCGAGCGGCAGGGCAACTTCATGTTCCTGCCGTTCGAGATCGACTGAATTCGGCGCGGATGGCGTCCATCGCCCGGTCCATGAGGGCCTGGGCGGTCTCGCGCGTACGGGGCAGGGTGACGAAGTCCGCGCAGTCGAGCGGGGGGCCGAAAGACACGGTGATCCGCTTGAAGATCCGCGGCACGTAGCAGCCGATCGGCAGCACGGCGTTCATGCCGTCGATGGCGACGGGGATGACGCGCGGGCGCGTGGCGAGGATCAACAATCCTGGTCCCGCCCTCCCCGGTCCCACCGAGCCGTCGCGCGAGCGGGTCCCCTCTGGGAACAGCGTCATGACGCCCAGCGGCAGCACTTCGATCATGCGGTGCAGCGCGTGCAGGTCGCGACGCCCCTCCCGCACCCAGATGCACTTCCAGTTGTCGGCCAGCCACGCGAGCACGGGATTCTTGTAGAAGTTCTCCGCTGCCGCCGGATTCCAGGGCATCAGGTGCGGCCGCAGCAAGGATTTGGGGAAGAACGCCGTCAGGCCCACGAGGAAGCTGTCCAGCATCGACTGGTGATTCGACAGCAGCAGCGTGTTCCGCGCCTCGCCCACGTGCTCGCGGCCGGTCACCCGGGTCCGATTGAGCGCGAAAAAGAAGACCCAGAACACGGTGACGGTAAGATGGGTCACGAGATAGGACGTCACCGGCCAGAGCAACCGGAACAGCCGCCCGCGCCCGGGGGCGTGTCGCTCTGCCGCCATCGCGCAGCTCTAAGGAATGCCCAGGAGCTTGTGGGTCTGGAGGCTGAGCCGCCAGCGCGGATGCTCGAGGCAGTAGCGCAGCGCGCGATCGGTGTTGCGGGCGCGCTGGGGAGGGGGCCCGTCCATCGGCTGCAGAAAGAAGTGCCGGAAGTCGAGGTGCGCGACGCGCTCGGGCGGCAGGTCGTCCTGAGGGAAGACGAGCTTCAGCTCGTCGCCGCACCTGAGCACGAGGTCCGCTCCGGCCTTCGGGCTCACGCACACCCAGTCGATCCCGGGCGGCGGCACGAGCGTCCCGTTCGTCTCGATCGCCACCTCGAACCGGGCGGCGTGCAGCGCGGCGACGAGCGAGCAGTCAAGTTGTAGCAGCGGCTCCCCCCCGGTGCACACCACGAACGCGCGGGCCGCTCCGCCGGGCCACGCCGCCGCCACCGCGTCCGCCAGCGCGGCTGCCGTGGCGAACTTCCCTCCTCCGGGCCCGTCCGTGCCGACGAAATCCGTGTCGCAAAAGTCGCACGTGGCCTCGGCGCGATCTTCCTCGCGGCCCGACCAAAGATTGCAGCCCGCGAACCGGAGAAAGACCGCTGGCCTTCCCACGTTCGCGCCCTCACCCTGGAGCGTATAGTAGATCTCCTTCACAGCGTAGCTCACCGCGAGACCTCAGCGGACCGGTAGCGCGCGGGATCCCGCGCCCCCGCGGCGGCGAAACCCTGCAGGCGAATCTGGCAGGCGTCGCACCGCCCGCACGCCTCGCCCGCGGGGCTCGGGTCGTAGCAGCTCGTCGTCATGCCGTAGTCCACGTCCAGCGCCAGGCCGGTCTCGATGATCTCTTTCTTCGAGAGGGCGATCAACGGCGCGTGGATGTGCAGCCGCTGTCGCCCTTCGACGCCCGCCTTGGTGGCGAGGTCCGCCATCGCTTGAAAGGCGGCGAGGTACTCCGGCCGGCAATCCGGATAGCCGCTGTAGTCCACGGCATTCATCCCCACGAAGACGTCGCTCGCTCCGAGCACCTCGGCCCACGCCAGTGCGAATGAAAGGAATATGGTGTTGCGCGCCGGTACGTACGTGACGGGGATCCCCTGGGCGATCTCCTCGGCCACGCGGTCCTTGGGCACTGCGATGTCGTCGGTCAGTGCCGACCCGCCGAACCGCCGCAAGTCGATGGCGAGAATCTCGTGTCGTGCCACCCGGAACGCCGTGGCGACCCGGCGCGCCGCCTCGATTTCGGCCTCGTGGCGCTGGCCGTACCGGAACGTCAGCGCGTTGAGCTCGAACCCCTGCTTCGCGGCGAGCGCGAGCGTGGTGGTCGAGTCGACGCCGCCCGAGAGCAGCACGATCGCTGAGCGATCCGCTACGCGTTGCATTACGTTAGAAGCCCCATGACTCGAGACGATCCACGGTTGCCTCGGACCGGCCCCCTGCCGCGTCCCGCCAACCCCGCCGCGGCGCGGGAATACTTGAAGAGCGAGGCGTTCCCCGCCCCCGATGTGCAGAGCGTGACGCTCACGGCGACCGAGTTCACCTCTATCTGTCCGCGTACCGGCCAGCCGGACTTCGGCAGCGTGATAATCGAGTACACCCCGGGGGAACGCTGTCTTGAGTCCAAGGCTCTCAAGTTCTACCTCTGGTCGTACCGCGACGAGGGTGCGTTCTGCGAGAGCCTCGCCGCCCGCATCGCAGACGACGTCATATACGCCATCCAGCCCAAGGCGCTGCGCGTCCAGGTCAATCAAAACGTGCGCGGCGGCATCGCCCTCTTGGCCGTCGCCGTAAGGGGCTAGGGCAACCGCGCCGACACTCGCCAGGCAACGCCCGCCCGCCCCGGTGTCAGGAATACCGCGGGTGGGCGCAAATGAAACAGCGTCCAGCGCCCATCGATCAACTGAGCAGATGTGACGCCCAACGTCGCGCCCGCGGCCACGTCACTCAGCCAGTGCTTGTTGTCGTTCAGGCGCGACCAGCCTGTCCCCGCTGCCACCACCATCAAGCCGACTGTCGCCCAGGGACGCCGGATCTCGTTCGCGAGCGAGGTGGCGAGCGCGAACGCCATCGTCGTATGTCCGGAAGGGAACGCGTCCGCACCCGAGAACGGTCGCCACTCGTACGGTTCTTCCACCTGGGAGGGGCGGAGCCGCCCGAACGTCAGCTTGCCGGCAGTCACGAGCACGCCCGCGAGGGCGAGGGACCCGGCGACGCGCGCGCCCGAACGGCGCAGCGCGGGGCGGCCGGTGATGGCCCCGGCCAGAAACATGGCCCCCGGAATTGTCGCGAACACTTCGGGCTGACCGGGGCGGCGGGCTATCGCCGCGAGATCGTCTCCGAACCGCGAACGGCTCTCTTGCGTGGCATGGTGTATCGCCTCGTCGAATGCGCTCGAAAGCGCGAGGCCGCCCAGCACCGCGGCGCCCTCCCACCAGGGGATCACCGTGGGTGCGGGCTCGCGTTGCGCCCCCTGCCCAGCGAGCGGTGCGGGGACACCCAGGGCCAAACACAGCCCGGCAAACACCAAGGCGGGACCGGCGGCCCACCCAGTCCCGCCCTGTGCAGTCTCCGGCGCGGCGTTCAGACGCGGACGGAGATCGGCTCAGCCCGCAGGCGGTGACGCAGCACGGGGTGCGTCGCCCACACGTACCATCCCATCGACGCCACCGCGAGCAGGTTCGCCACGAGCGTGGACCAGATGCCGAGGGTGCCCAGCACCCACTGGGCCCCGAGCGCCAGCGCCGCTACGACGACCCCCTCGAGCACGATTACCATCATGACTGCGAGCAGCAGGAGCGACGGTGAGCGCTCGATCTGCTCCGCAACCACCACGAAGACGACTCCCGCGACCGCGAACGTGATCAGGTGCACCACCGTGTACGCCGCCACGACGCCCAGATGGACGTGGCTGCCCGCGGCGTTGGACGCGCCGAACAGCAACGCGGACCCGAGCGCGCTCGGCGTGGCGAACGGATGACCGGTGACCAGGTCGAGCAGGAAGAACCACACGGCGACGACCCCGGCGCCGATGACGCCGGTGATGAGGCCGCCGGTGAGTTGCGGGTAAGCCTTGAGGGCGGCCAGACCAAGCGGCGCCGCTACGTGCTCGGCGCGGTGCAGGTAGGTCATCAGGACGAGCCCCGAGAGCACGTTCGCCCCGATCACGTGCTGCCAGGGGATCACCTCCGACGGGGGCAGGCCGCCGAGGAACAGGCCGGTGTAAAAGACCAGCTCCTGCACCACGATGCCGAAGAACAGGCCGAGCAGCAGGCGGGGCGTCGTTTGCAGGATCGACATCACCCACGCCGCACCCACGCCGAGCGCGGCGTAGACTCCCAAGTGGATCACGGTATACGTCGCCACGATCCGGAACGTAGGATCGATGATCGGGGCAACGTAGAGGGCGTACGCCAGCGCGGCGGGGGTGCGGAACGGGACGCCTGCGATACTGTCGAGGACCAGGAACCACAGCGCTACGACAAGACCTGCGAGGACGCCCCCGATGATGCCGTGAGCGATCAGCTCGCTGCTGGACCGTTTCATCGATTGTTCCTCCCGTTGCTTTCGAGACGCAGGAAGAGCATACCCTACAACCGAAGCCAGGGTAGCCCCAGCCTCCCCCTGCGTTTTATCCTACGCCGCGGCTTGCAGCGCCGCCACGCCCGGGTGGGCAGCGGGGTGGGAGGAGGATGGCTGTGGGCGGGAGCGGCCTCGGAAGTCGCTGCGTGAGGGGCAGATAGGGGAGGAGGGGCTCGAGGGCAGGCGCGGCGGACCGGCCTACCCTAGAAGGAGAGCCCCAGCCAGCCCGGTGTTCGTCGCGATCACACCGATGCGAAGATCGGAGCCCTAGGCGACCGCGCTGGGGCGCGGCGCCAGCAGCCGGCGCAGCCGCCCCAAGAGGGCCAAGGGACTCTTGTATCCACCCCGTTCAATTCCCGCGCGTCGCATCGCTCGAATCGACGCGCCTTGCCGGCGAGCCAGCTCGGACTGCGCCGCATTCCGAGCCACGAGTCCGGCCTGGCGTGTGTGCTCGTCGGCCTTGTCCACGACGCGCAACCGCATCCACAACTCGCCCATCTTCAGGTGGGCAATGAAACTCTGCGGCGCGAGACTGACCGCGGTGCGAAACGCTTCGATCGCGGGCTGCACCTCGAAGTTCACGCACAGTGCCATCCCCAGCAACACTCGCAGCTCCGCGATCTCCGGGTATTCCGTCACCGCCTGCCGCAGCTGGGCCACCAGGTCGCGGCGCTCCTCGAGCTCGAGCAGGTGGGGATCAGCAAACATGCGAGACAGGAGTCCGCGCGACGCTTGCGTGACGCTGCCCGGAGGAAGCTCCATCACGCTGGTGTTGTTCATACTCGTATCCGTCCTCTCGTGACCACGCTGTTGGCTCGGGTCCGGCAGACAGGGGTCAACTGCGGCGACGCCCTGCCTGCCGACGCACCGATATCGCCTACGCTACCGCAAACTGCCGCTCCGCCTGCCTCAGAACGTCGGGCTCCGGCACGAACACGAACTCCGGATAGCCGAGCTGCCCCAGCTCCGGAATGTCGAGGCCCTTCAATTCCGTCTCCACCGACACGCGATGCCCGAGGAAGTACTCGAGTACGTAGTTCAAGGCGAAACTGAACGTGAAGACGAAGCCCAGCAGAGTGGAGATCCCCACCAGCTGCGCCGCGAGTTGACTCGCGTCACCGTAGAAGAGGCCGGTGACCGAGCCCGTGACGCCATTCCAGGCGCCGCCGTAGTTGCTCGTGCCGTCCGCGAACAGGCCGACGGCGAGCACGCCCCACAGGCCGTTGGTGCCGTGCACGGAGATCGCGCCTACTGGATCGTCCACCTTCATGACGTTTTCGATGAACGCGACGCTAATGCAGACCAGCACGCCGGCCACCAGTCCGATGATCGCCGCGCCCGTGGCGCTCACGAAGCCGCTCGGGGCCGTGATGGCGACGAGGCCCGCCAGCATACCGTTGACGCTCATCGAAGCGTCCGGCTTCCCCTTGAGAATCCACATGTAAAGGAGCGCGCCGAACGTACCGGTGCACCCCGCGAGCATTGTGTCCACGGCGATCGACCCGATGCGCAGGTTACCGCTGGTGGAGGCGCCCAGCGTACTGCCCGGGTTGAACCCGAACCATCCGAATGCCAGGATGAAGCAGCCGATCAGCACCGCCGAGATGTCGTGCCCGATGATCATGTTGCTCGAGCCGTCGCGGTTGAACTTCCCGATGCGCGGACCAACCATGAAGCAGACGGCCAGGGCGGTGAGCCCTCCCACGGCGTGCACCACTCCGGAGCCCGCGAAGTCGCAGTAGCCCTTTCCCAGGCCGAGGTTGGTGCCGAGCTGGGCCAGCCAGCCGCCACCCCACGCCCAGTTCCCGAACAGCGGATAGGTGAACGCACCCATGAGCACGGAGGTCACCGAGAAGGTGAAGAACTTCCAGCGCTCGGCGCAGGCGCCGGTCACGATCGTGAGCGCGGTGTCCATGAACACCATCTCGAACAGGAAGATCACCATCACCCCGACGTCGTAGGAGTGACCGCTCAAGAACATCCCAGTGGCGCCGAACAATCCCCACGTCTTGCCGAAGAGCGCGACGGTGTGCTCGCCGGTGAGGGGAGCCAGGCCGCCCAGGTTCGTGTTGCCGGCAGAGCCACCCATCTGGATCGCGAACCCGATCAGCCAGTACGCCAGGAGGCCGCAGCCGTACACGAAGAAGTTCATCATGTACGTGTGGTTGGCGTTTTTCACGCGAGTGAGACCGGACTCGACCATCGCGAAGCCGGCCTGCATGAACATCACGAGGAAGCCGCACAGCAGCGTCCATACGAAGTTGATGGCGATCTTATTCTGGCCCGCCAGGTTGGCTAGGTCGCCGATGGTGAGGCCCGTCTTCGAGTCCGACACGGGGACATCGTTGATGGTTCCGGTGATCGTGCCGCCCGGATCGCCTGCCTGCAATGCCGTTGCCGGCGGCGCCTTGCCGGCGGCTTCTTTCAGCTCGGCCGCCGTGGGAGACTGCGCGTGGGCCGCGGCGCTGAGCGACGTCATCGCCACGATGCAGAAGAGACTCGCGAAACAACTTCGCGCCAATTTCATGAGATACGCTCCAGTAGTCGTCGGGTGGACCGTCAGGTCTTCCAGATCGCGTTCTTGTTGTACGCCGCGGGCAGCACCACGACGATCCCGAACAGGCTCGTGGCGATCCCTACCAGGGCGAGCAGAATCCGACCGCCGGTGCTCGGCACGTGTGGAACGCCGAGGACGGTGACGATCCACCCGAGCAGCGCGATGAGCGCACCGAATAGCTTTGCTCCCTCCCCGCCGGGCCGTTGCGCGACTCTTCCCTCGAGATGCTTGATGCCCAACGCCATCACCAGACTTACTGCCATGAGCGCCACGCCGAGCAACGTCAGCAGCTTGCCCAACCCACCCGACCAGCTGGCGAGCCCGGCGCAGGCAACCGTCAACCCCACCAGCAACACGGCGAAGCTGCCTCCTTGTCCCTTATTTGCGGCCATCCGAACTACCTCCTCGACCCTCGAAGGATCGTGCGATCATCGTGGTGTAGCGGCGTGCGCCCGGACGGGCAGCGCGAGGAACAACACGAGTTGGAGCGCCGCCATCGCCTCGATGGACAAAGGCAATTGCTCCTGGAGGCGCAGCACCAGCATGAAGGCCACCATCGCGAACCACTGCCAGCGGGAGCGTCGCAGCCGCTCGAGCCGCGACGGCATGCGGAACAGGCCGCCAGCCTTGAGACAGGCCACGGCGAAGAAGCCGGCCAGCAACAGCTCGACGAGGATTGTCTTCGCGTTCACGGGCGGCTCCACGAAGCGGCGGACAGCGCAGAACAGTGTTGTGCGCGGAAGTGTGCACCAAATGCATGGAATTGTCAACGGTTTGCACTCATTGTGCTGATGCTACTGCCATACGACCGTACAGGCTTGCGTATGGCGCACACCAGAGATATCATTAGTCCAGTTGGATCGCCATTTGGCAACCGCCTAGTCGGGTGGAGCTATGCTCGTGCTATCCGTCGTCCTCGCAAGCGTTGCTCCTCCGATCGCCGGGCCCATCGATCCCGTCGCGCGTGTGATCCTGGCACTCGCGGTCGTGCTCGTCGGCGCCAAGCTCGGAGGCGAAATCGCGGAACGGCTGGGGCAGCCGGCCGTGCTCGGCGAGCTGCTCGCCGGCATCCTTCTGGGCAACCTCGCATTGGTGGGCGTCTCCTGGGTGGAATCCATTCCCGCCGACGCCACGATCGACGTGCTCGCCAAGCTCGGGGCCGTGCTGCTGCTGTTCGAAGTGGGCCTCGAGTCCACGGTCGGCGACATCATGAAGGTGGGGGGGCGGGCGTTCACCGTCGCCACACTCGGGGTCATCACGCCGTGGGTGCTCGGTTGGGGCGTCGGCGCGCTCTTCCTCCCGCATAGCTCGCCGTACGTGCACGCGTTTCTTGGCGCGGCGCTCACGGCCACGAGCGTCGGGATCACCGCTCGCGTCTTGAACGACCTGGGACGGGCGCAGTCGCCCGAAGCGCGGGTGATTCTTGGCGCGGCCGTCATCGACGACGTCATGGGGCTCGTCATCCTCGCCGGGATCACGAGTGTCATCAGCACGGCCGATCGGGGAACGGGCGTCTCATACCTCGATCTGGCCTTCGTGTTTGGCAAAGCCCTGGTGTTCCTGGTCGGTGCGCTGGTGGCGGGGCGGGCATTGTCGCCGCGGCTGTTCGGACTGGCGGGGCGGTTGCGCGGTCAGGGTCAAGGGATCTTGCTCATCACCGCCTTGGTGGTCTGTTTCCTCCTCGCGTACGTGGCATCGGCGGTGGGGCTCGCTCCCATCGTGGGCGCGTACGCGGCGGGCCTCGTGCTCGAGGAAGCGCACTACGTGGAGCTGGTTGGCCGCAGCGGTCGCTCGCTCCAGGATCTCGTGCGGCCGATCGCGACGTTCTTGGTGCCCGTGTTCTTCGTGGTGATGGGCATGCGCGTGCGGCTCCAAACGTTCGCGCACCCGGATATCCTGGGCCTCGCGGGACTGCTCACGATCGCCGCGATCGTTGGCAAGCAGGCCTGTGCGTTAGGCGGTCTCGGAGCCCCGCTGAACAAACTGGCGATCGGCATCGGCATGATTCCCCGGGGCGAAGTGGGACTGATCTTCGCCAACTTGGGGTTAGGACTGACGCTGCACGGTGAGCCGGTCGTGAGCCAGGGGATCTATTCGGCCGTCGTGATCATGGTCGTGCTCACGGCGTTGATCACGCCGCCGGCCCTGACCTGGTGCTTCCGACGTGCCGCCGCGGAGCCGGTTGTCGCCTGGCAGGGAGTCGTGGTTCCCGCTCTGGCTGCGGCGGCGGGTGACGGCGGCGCCGATGGCGCGCCGCATCGCTTTCTGTGGTCCGCCTACCGCCAGGCGCAGCCATGGCTGAGCGCCAGTCGGGCCGGCCGGGCCGCGGCGCCCGACCCTCCGCAGAAGGCGCGGCCGCCAGGGGCGCGGCCGCCCCTGAAGTCCGCGTGATGCCCTGTGGACCGCGCGCCGCATGCAAGGTTTGCAGTACGTTTTGCACGTGAAGCGTCACCAATGACGTCACCAGCACTACCCGATCGCACGAGCGTCGAGTTTTTCTTGACGCCACGCCGTGGTGACGATACGTTCCCGCCGGCCTATGCCGCGACGTGGAGCCTCAACTGGAGTGACCTGATGCCTCGGAGGATGCGTTCTCTATGACCGCTACAGCAAAACCAACCACACCACACGGCAAGGCCGGCGCGAGCCCGGCCGACGTGATTCGCCGCGCGCGGGAAGCCGGAGTGCAGGTCGTGGACCTGCGCTTCACCGACCTGCCGGGCACCTGGCAGCACTTCTCGACGCCGATCAGCGAGCTGAGCGAGGATCTCTTCGCCGAGGGAATCGGGTTCGACGGGTCGTCCATCCGGGGCTTTCAGGCGATCAACGAGAGCGACATGCTCCTCTTTCCGGATCCGGCGAGCGCCTTCGTTGATCCCTGTCTCGAGGTGTCGACCCTATCGCTCACCTGCGACGTGTCGGACCCGGTGACGGGCGCGCGCTACTCGCGCGATCCGCGCTACGTGGCCCAGAAGGCCGAGCAGTATCTCGGGAAGACGGGCATCGCGACCACGGCGTACTTCGGCCCCGAGGCCGAGTTCTACATCTTCAACTCGGCGCGCTTCGACCAGAACGCGCACGAAGGCTACTACTTCATCGACTCCGAGGAAGGCATCTGGAACTCCGGGCAGGACGGCGGCACGCCCAACCTGAGCCACCGCCCGCGTCACAAGGAGGGTTACTTCCCGGTGCCCCCGACCGACCGGCTCCAGGACCTGCGCTCCAAGATCATGTTGGCGATGATCTCGTCGGGGATCGAGGTCGAAGTGCACCACCACGAGGTGGGCACGGCGGGCCAGACGGAGATCGACATGCGGTACAACACGCTCACCCGCATGGGCGATCAGTTGATGATGTACAAGTACATCGTCAAGAACGTGTGCCGCCAGCACGGCTACACGGCCACGTTCATGCCGAAGCCGATGTTCGGCGACAACGGCTCCGGGATGCACGTGCACCAGAGCCTGTGGAAGGAAGGCCAGCCCCTGTTCTTCGATGCGAAAGGCTACGGGCTCATCTCGGACACGGCGCGCTGGTACATCGGCGGGCTCATCAAGCACGCCGCGGCGCTGCTCGCCTTCGCGGCGCCGACGACGAACAGCTACCGCCGCCTGGTGCCGGGGTACGAGGCGCCGATCAACCTGATCTACTCGCAGCGCAACCGCTCGGCGATCTGCCGCATCCCGGTGTACTCCAAGTCGCCGAAGGCCAAGCGCATCGAGTTCCGGGCGCCCGATCCGTCGGCCAATCCCTATCTCACGTTCGCCGCGCTGCTCATGGCGGGGCTGGACGGCGTCAAGAACAAGGTCGAGCCGCCCAAGCCGATGGACGTGGATCTGTATGAGCTCGAGCCGGAGGAGCGCAAGCACGTGAAGAACACCCCGGGCTCGCTCGGCGAATCGCTGGCGGCGCTCGAGGCGGACAACGCGTTCCTGCTTGAGGGGGGCGTCTTTACCAAGGACCTCATCGAGACGTGGCTGGGTTACAAGCGGGCCAAGGAGATCGACCCGGTGGCCCTGCGGCCTCATCCGTACGAGTTCTTCCTGTACTACGACGTATAAAGCGAGGGAATGAGGCGGCCGGGAAGCTCCGGCCGCCTCTCTTGCCATGACAGCGACGATCGAGAAGACCACAGGGGCGACCAAGAAGGACATCCTCAGTCTCTGCCGCGAGCAGGGAGTGGCGTTCCTGCGCCTGCAATTCACCGACATCCTGGGCGTCAACAAGAACGTCGAGGTGCCCGAGAGCCAGTTCGAGAAGGCGCTCGGCGGGGACATCCGCTTCGACGGCTCGGCGATCGAGGGGTTCGTGCGGATCGAAGAGTCCGACATGGTGCTGAGGCCGGACCTCGACACCTTCCGCATCCTGCCCTACGACGACGAGGGCGGGCGCGTGGGACGTCTGCTGTGCGACATCTACAACCCGGACGGCTCGCCCTTCGCCGGCAGCCCGCGCCTGACGCTCAAGCGGCAGATCGCGCGGGTGGAGGCGCTCGGCTACGAGGTGATGGTGGGCGTCGAGGCGGAGTTCTACATCTTCCAGCTCGACGCCGACGGCAAGCCCACCACCCGGACGCACGACGGCGGCGGCTATTTCGACCTCACGCCAGTGGACAAGGCGGAGGAGATCCGGCGCGTCATCGTGCGGGATCTCGTCTCGATGGGATTCGAGGTGGAAGGCGGGCACCACGAGGTCGCTCCCGGCCAACATGAGATCGACTTCCGCTACGCGGGGGCGCTCGAGACGGCCGACAATCTGGCGACCTTCAAGTTCGTCGTGCGGAACGTGGCGTACCGTCACGGTTACCTCGCGACGTTCATGCCCCAGCCCATCTTCGGCCAGGCAGGCTCGGGCATGCACACGAGCCATTCGCTGTTCCGGGATGCCAAGAACGCGTTCCACGACCGCAAGGCGCAGTGGGAGCTGTCGAGCGTGGCGCTCCAGTACATCGGGGGCCTGCTGCGGCACGCGCGCGGCTTCTGCGCCGTGACCAATCCTCTGGTCAACAGCTACAAGCGACTGGTGCCGGGATACGAGGCGCCGGTGCACGTCGCCTGGTCGATGCGCAACCGCTCACCCCTGATCCGCATCCCAGAGCGCCGCGATGTGGGAACGCGCTGCGAAGTCCGCATGCCCGATCCCTCGGCCGATCCGTATCTGTCGCTCACCGTGCAGATCGCCGCGGGGCTCGACGGACTGGAGCAGAAGATCACGCCGCCGGACCCCGTGAACAAGAACATCTTCGAGATGAGCTATCGCGAGCGGCGCCATTTCCGCATCGACGACCTGCCGCGGGACCTGCACGAAGCGCTCGAATACCTCGAGAAGGACGAGGTCGTCCGCGCCGCGCTGGGCGACCACATCTATGAGCGGTTCGTCGAGGCCAAGCAGCGGGAGTGGCAGGAGTACATCGGCCGCGTCAGCGAGTGGGAGTTGGAGCGCTACTTAGGCCTGTACTGACAGAGGCGGGATGCGAGATGCGAGAAGCGCACCGTGGTTCCCGCATCCCGCATCCCGCATCTCAGTATTGATACGCCACACTCAGCGCAAAGGTCACCTGACCAGTCTTGCCGTTGAAGGGCGTAAGGTTCGAGTGATCGTACCGCAGCTCGGGCCGCACTAGGACGTTCGGCCAGGTCTTCATGTTCAGCGTCCCCGTCAGACCCCAGACCTTCTGAGCGACGCCCCCGAAGGGGGGGAAACGGAACCCCTCGGCGTCATCCAGGTACTCCGCCCGCAGTGCGAGGTTCGCTTTGGGCGAGAGATCGCTCGCGATCCAGGCGCCGAACGCCCACCAGGTCGCGTCCTGCGTGGGATCCGGGAGCAGCGCGTTCTGCTTCTCCTTCCCCCAGTCCCCCTGCACCCACAGCGACGTCTTGCTGCCGAATTTCTGACTGAGTAGCGCCTCGACTCCGTAGCGGGCGGCGCTGATGCTCGGCTCCTGGTCCCCCGCATAGGCGAGCAGGCCGAGCGAGGTGTTGGCGCCGGCCGCAATCCCGACGCGCCCCATGAAGGACTTGTGCCCGTCGGGGACCACGATCCGGTCCCACCCGTTGTCCACCCGTAGCTCGACGTCTACCGCGCTCGACGGCTTGAAGTCCAGCTCGACCCCCGTGGACGTGAAGTTCTCGACGTATGTGAAGAGGAGCCCCTCCGACCAGTTGGGGTTCGCAACGTCCTCGATCACCTCGAGGCCCATGAGCGTAACCATCTTGCCGACCTTGAACTGAACGCCGTTGCCGTTCTTGGTCGGGAGGTTCAGGGTGATGAAGAGCTGGGTCACATCCCCGTCCGTCCCCAGGTTGAAGCCGCTGGCGCTACTGCCACTGGAATGCAGTACCTCGGCGTTCTGACCCACCATCAGGTCCGCGTGCACGCCGGCGTCCATCTTCTTCGTGTTGAAGGGGCGATCAACGGCCAGCTTCCAGGCGTTCAACGTGAACGCATCCGAGTAGCGATCGTACAGCCGGCCCACGATCGTGTTGCCAACCGGCTGCGTGGCATAGACATAGGAGGCCTCGGCGTAGCCGCTGAGCTTGAAGGAGGGTGAGGGCGCGGGCGCCGCTGCGGGGTCAGGGGCGGGCGGGGCCTGGGCGACCAGAGGCGCAGCTAGCGCACCCAGCGAGATCAGCGTGCGAACCGTACGGATCAGGCGCGGCATTGCTTGCTCCTCGAGGTCAGGGGTGGCCGAATGTTACCCAGCGACTGCAACGCTGTCAAGCGTTTCGTGCAGTTATTGCATATTTGCTAAGACGTTTCGCACATTGATGCGGCAGTAGCTCGTAGCAGCGCCGCAGTAAATGTGCTGTTATGACAATAAATGTAGATTATTGGTGCAATTCACTCTCCCCGAGTCCCGGCGCCAGCCTCGGGGTTGACGCCTTCCGCCCCGGGATTAGTATGCGCGGACCATGCCGAACAACCCTGGCGTCTGCCCGCAGATTCGCGCGATCGCGATTAGCTGCGCCCTCCAAGAGGCGGCGCCCTGACGCTCGGCTGAGCTATCCCGATTCGCCAGTGCTACGCGGCCTCTCCCTGTACGAGAGGCCGTTTTGCTTGAGGTGACCTATGGAGTTGGTGCTGTACGACACGACGCTCCGCGACGGTACGCAGCGCGAGGGGCTCTCCCTTGCCGTCGAGGACAAGGTGAAAATCGCCCGGCGTCTGGATGAGCTCGGGATCCACTACCTCGAGGGCGGGTGGCCGGGCTCGAACCCCAAGGACGCCGAGTTCTTCCGTAGGATCCGGCAGGCCGGGCTGCGGCGGGCCAAGGTGGCGGCGTTCGGGATGACCCGCCGCGCCGGGGCGCGCGCCGAAGACGATCTCAACCTGCGGGCCCTGGTCGACGCGGAGACGCCGGTCGTGACCATCGTCGGCAAGACGTCCGTGCTGCACGTGGAGCGGGTACTCGAGACGACTCGGGACGAAAACCTGCGCATGATCGGGGACAGCGTCGGCTACTTCAAGCGCCTGGGCCGGGAAGTGATCTACGATGCCGAGCACTTCTTCGACGCCTGTCGCATCGATCTCGAGTACGCGCACGCCACGCTGCGGGCCGCCGCGGGTGCGGGCGCCGATTGCATCGTCCTGTGCGATACGAACGGCGGTGAGCTGCCGGACGTTGTCGCGGAGCAGGTTCTGGCCGTGCGGGCTCGCCTCGGCACGCCGCTCGGTATCCATA
>WNGI01004740.1_pt1 | contig 15027 bp, 12 predicted proteins | sample 5400621 | NCBI WGS metagenome assembly WNGI01 (sample SAMN13153374, study PRJNA577476) | soil metagenome | isolation source: 20 cm soil or saprolite under Garry oak tree replicate 1 | place: USA:California | collected 2016-06-15 | reverse complement strand
TCACGACGAACGGCGCCATCGGCGTGGTCTCGCCCTGGCCCAGGTCGGCGATTTGCGTCTTCCACAGCTCCTGGCCCGTCGCCGCATCGACCGCCACCGTGTGTCCATCGAGCAGGTTGTAGACGATCTTGCCGTCGGCATACGTGGCGCCGCGGTTGATGGCGTCGCAGCACGCGATGCCGACCGCGGTCGGGTTCACGTCGGGGCGGTACTTCCACTTCAGGGGATAGCCCTCGCGGGTGAGGTCGAAGGCGTAGAGCACGTTGGGGAACGGCGTGACGACGTACATCGTGCGATTGACGACGAGCGGTTGCCCCTCGTGCCCGCCGAGCACGCCGGTCGAGAAGCTCCACGTCGGCTTGAGCCGCGCGACGTTGGCCGCGGTGATGCCCGCGAGCCCACTGTAGCGAGTGGACGCGAAGTCCTTTCCGGGCATCGTCCACTGGCCGTCGTCGCGGGGTGGAACGGCGACCTCAGCGACGAGCAAGGCCGCGGCGAGGAGCAGGAAGGCGACGAGGGCGGAGCGCATGTGGCGCGGCTACTCCAACGGCATCTCGACGCGCTCCTCGGCCGGCGCCGCCCGCACGTGCGCATGCCGCTCGATCAGCCGCGCGCAGGTATTCCACCGCAGAATGGCGTCGTCGTCGCCGGCGGGCCGCACCCGCTCCGCCTCTTCGTAATGCTCCATCGCTTCCCGCAGCCACTCGTAGACCACCGGCCCATGCCCGGGCGAGCCGTGGCCGAACAGCCGCTTCGCCCAACGCTCGCAGATGATGCCGGCGTAATACGCCTGCGCGTATGCGTCCGCGAGCCTGGGCAGCAACGCGCGCGCGGCCCCGAGCCGGTCGGCGCCGCCCTCGACGAACTGATCGGTCAGCGCGAGCAGCAACACCACCAGCGCCTGCTGCTGCTCGGGCTCGACCTCGAGCACGTCGCGGCAGATGCTCTCGGCCTCCCACGGCTCGTTGAGCAGGCGATAGCGCTCCGCCTTCTGGAGCGCCGCCGCGACGCCGTCCTGCGACAACCGCTTGAGCTCGAACATGGTCACGCCCCCAGCATTCTGAGAATCGCTCTGATCGGATCGTACGCCTTGTCGGCCACGCGCTCTTTCAGCGGGATGATCGCGTTGTCGGTGATCGTAATCTGCTCGGGGCACACCTTGGTGCAGCACTTCGTGATGTTGCACAGCCCGATCGCATGATCCCGTCGCAGCGCCGCGGTGCGGTCCTCCACGTCGAGCGGATGCATCTCCAGCGCGGCCGCGTGCACGAAATACCGGGGCCCGATGAACTCGGCGTGCTGGCGGTGGTCCCGCAGGACGTGACAGACGTCCTGGCACAGGAAGCACTCGATGCACTTGCGGAACTCCATCACGCGATCGACGTCGGCTTGCGCCATCCGCCATGTACCGTCGGGCGCGTCGGGCGGTCGCGGCCGGAACGGCGCGATCCGCCGCTTCACGGCGAAGTTCCACGAGACGTCGGTGACGAGGTCCTTCACGATCGGGAACGCCTTCATCGGCTCGATCGTGACGGGCCGCTCCAGCGGCAGCTCGTCGAGCCGCGTCATGCACATCAGCTTCGGCATGCCGTTCACTTCCGCCGAGCAGGAGCCGCAGCGGCCCGCCTTGCAGTTCCAGCGCACCGCCAGGTCGTTCGCCGCTTCGGCCTGGATGCGGTGCACGGCGTCGAGCACCACCATTCCGGCGGTGACCGCCGTCGTGTAGTCGCGGAAGGCGCCGCCCGCGCTGTTGCCGCGCCAGATGCGGAAGGTGGCCGTCGTGCTCACTTGAGCTCCTCGATGATGGCCTTGAGCTCCGGCGGCGGCTGGGGCACCGGCTCGCGCGTCACCTCCATGTCTCCTCCCGATCCCTTGCGGATCACCGTCATCACGCGGCCGGCGGCCTCGTCCTTCTGCGGGAAGTCGTCGCGGAAGTGGGCGCCGCGGCTCTCCTTGCGGTCGAGTGCGGCCCGGGCGATCGCCTCGGACACCGTGAGCAGGCAGTCGAGGTCGAGCGCCGTGTGCCACCCCGGATTGTACTCGCGGTTCCCGGTGACCGTGGTGCGTGCGGCACGGCCCTTCAGGTCCGCGATGCGGTCGATGGCGCGCCGCATCTCGTCCGCCCGCCGCACGATGCCCACGAGATTCTGCATGGTGGTCTGCAGCTCCTCCTGGAGCTGGAACGGCCCGCCGTCCCGGTCGGCGGTGCGCTCGAACGGCGCCAACGCCGCCCGCGTCGCCGCCTCGACCTCGCCCGCGTCGATCGTTCCGAGCGGGTGCTCCTGCGCGAACCGCGCCGCGGATTCGCCCGCCCGCTTGCCGAACACCAGCAGATCGGAAAGCGAGTTGCCGCCGAGCCGGTTGGCGCCGTGCAGGCCGGCGGCGCATTCGCCCGCCGCGAACAGGCCCGGCACCGTCGACATCTGCGTCTCGGCGTCGACCCGCACCCCGCCCATCATGTAGTGCGTGGTGGGCCCCACTTCCATCGGCTCTTTGGTGATGTCCACGCCGGCGAGCTGCTTGAACTGATGATACATCCCCGGAAGTTTGTTCTTGATGTGCGCGTCGGCGCGCGGGAGCTTCGCGCGGATCCACGCGATGTCGAGGAACACGCCGCCGTGCGGGCTGCCGCGCCCTTCCTTGGTTTCGCGCACGATACAGCGCGCTACGTGGTCGCGCGTCAGCAACTCGGGTGGCCGCCGCGCGCTCTTGTCGCCCTGCGTGTAGCGCCACCCCTCGTCTTCGTTGTCCGCCGTCTGGTTCCTGTAGAGCGGCGGAATGTCGTCGAACATGAAGCGCCGGCCGTCACGGTTGCGGAGCACGCCGCCTTCGCCGCGCACCGCCTCGGTCACCTTCGCCGCGCACCGCCTCGGTCACGAGGATCCCCTGCACGCTCGGCGGCCACACCATCCCGGTGGGGTGGAACTGCAGGTACTCCATGTCGATCAGGTCGGCGCCCGCCTCGTACGCCAGGGCATGCCCGTCCCCGGTGTACTCCCAGCTGTTGCTGGTGATGCGGTAGGCGCGGCCCACGCCCCCCGTCGCGAGGATCACCGCGCCGGCGCGGAACAGGCGGAAGCGGCCGCGCTCGCGCTCGTAGGCGAGCGCCCCGGCGATGCGCCCCCCGTCCGTGAGCAGCCGGATGACGGTGCATTCCATGTGGAAGTCGATGCCGCGGTGCACGCCGTGATCCTGCAGGGTGCGGATCATCTCCAGGCCGGTGCGGTCGCCGACGTGCACGAGCCGCGGGTAGGCGTGCCCGCCGAAGTTGCGCTGCAGGATGCGGCCGTCGGGCGTGCGGTCGAACAGCGCCCCCCACGCCTCCAGCTCGCGCACGCGCGCCGGCGCCTCCTGCGCGTGCAGCTGGGCCATGCGCCAGTGGTTCACGTATTGCCCGCCGCGCATCGTGTCGGCGAAATGCACCCGCCAGCTGTCACGGTCGTCCACATTGGCGAGCGCCGCCGCGATCCCGCCCTCGGCCATTACCGTGTGCGCCTTGCCGAGCAGCGACTTGCACACCACCCCGACCCGGACCCCGGCGGCGGACGCCTCGATCGCCGCCCGCAGCCCCGCGCCGCCGGCGCCGATCACCAGCACGTCGTAGGTGTGAGTCTCGTAGTCGGTGGCCGGCACTAGAAGAGTCTCCAGTCGTTCCACACGCCGGTCGCGCACAGCCGCACGTACAGATCGGAGAACGCGACCCAGCACAGACTCATCCACGCCCACAGCATGTGGCGGCGGTTGAGGAAGCTGACGCAGCTGTAGCAGGCGGCGCGCACCGGGCGGCCGGCGAGCCGGTCGAGCGAGCCGCCCACGAGGTGGCGCAGCGAGTGACAGCCGAGCGTGTAGCCGCCGAGCAGCACGACGTTCATCGCGAGCACCAGCGTGCCCACGCCGACGCCGAGCTCCGTGCCGCCCGCGCCATCGGGGAACCACAACGCATGCCAGACGTCGATCGAGAGGAACACCAGGAACGGCAGCGCGAGGTAGAGAAAATAGCGGTGCGCGTTCTGGAGGATGAGCGGGAAGGAGCGCTCGCCCAGGTAACGCGCGCGCGGCTCGCCGACGGCGCAGGCCGGCGGGTCGGCCCAGAAGGCCTTGTAGTAGGCGCCGCGATAGTAGTAGCAGGTGACCCGGAAGCCGCCCGGGGCCCACAAGATGAGGAACGCCGGCGACCACGGCAGCCAGCCCGGCCACCAGTGGGGCTCGGGGCCGAACCAGCTGCGGGCCGTCTCACCGAACACCTCCGGCGAATAGAACGGCGACAGGTACGGACCGAAGTGGTAGTGATTCCCCTGGAAGGCGGCCCACGTCGCATACACGACGAATGCGCCGAGGGCGAGGAACACAACAAGGGGTTGCAGCCACCAGGTATCGCGCCGGGCGGTCGCGCCGAAGCGGGTCATGCCGAAAAGAATAGATGCTGCGGGGCGGGGCGGCTACCGCTTCAGTACGGGTCGTCCCAGGCGATGGGGAACACACCGCCGCAACGCCCGCACCGCATCTCTTGCGGCTGGCCCTTGAGCGGGGCGCGCTCGCCGCAGGCCGAGCAGACGGCGTACTTCGAGCCCCAGCTCATCGGCATGTTGATCGAGTCGCTGGGGCGGGGCACGACGGACCAGCGTTGCGGCCGTACGGGAACGATCTGGACGGAATCCCGCGGGATGCTTAGGGAGCGTTCGCCGATCTGGATGACCGCCTCCTCAGCGGTGACCCGCACGACTTCGTGCCACGCTCCGCGCCGCGCGCCGAAATTCATGTCGCCACGGACACGGGCCCACTGCGGGACATCCGGCATAGTGGCCTTTCGAGCGCCCGGACCCTCTCTCAATACCTAGAGAACGACCGTCGCCACGTCAACAACGGACGCGGCTGCTAGCTTCGCGGCGGTGCCGGAACGCGCCGCGCCGGGCGACCGTCGCCGTGCAACAGGAACAGCAGTGCCGCCAGCCAGACCCACAACGCGATGAGCACGTCGTCCCACCACGCGAGCGTGTCGCGCTTCACCGTCCGCCTCCGATACCTCCCCGCTGGCCGCACCATCCCAGAGGGCAACTTCCGTGCCCGGGCCCAGGGGCTGTCCCCGCGCCGCAGGCCTCTGTAGCGTTGCCCGATGCCCGCTGCCGATCTCCCCATCGTGGCCCGCGCGCTGTCGCACCAGGGCCGCACCGCGGTCGTCGCCGCCGAGGGCACGTTCACCTATCGAGACCTGATCGAGGCGTCGGAGCGCGTCGCCGCGTGCCTCCTGAACGGCCGCGCGGATCTCGTGGAGGCGCGGGTCGCGTTCCTCGTGCCCGCGGGCTGGCACTACGTGGCAACGCAGTGGGGCATCTGGCGGGCCGGCGGCGTCGCGGTTCCGCTCGCCACCTCGCATCCGCCCGCCGAGCTGGAGCACGTGATCCAGGACGCGGAGCCCGAGATCGTCGTCGCGCACCCGGAGCTCGCGGACACGCTTCGCGATCTCGATCGGGTGAAAGCGGTTCGCCTCATCGAAATCCCTCAGACCCTGGAACACCCCAAGCACCACGCACCTCGCACAGGGGTGGATGAGGGGAGAAGGGCCCTGATCGTCTACACCAGCGGCACGACGGGGAAGCCGAAGGGGGTCGTCACCACGCACGCGAACCTGCGCGCGCAGGTCACGTCATTGATCACCGCGTGGGAGTGGACGGCGGACGACGCGATTCTCCTCGCGCTGCCGTTGCACCACGTGCACGGCATCGTGAACGTCCTGACGTGTGCGTTGTGGGCGGGCGCCCGCTGCGAGATGCTCCCCAAGTTCGATGCCGCGCGGGTCTGGTCACGGCTCGCGGGCGGCGACCTCACGCTGTTCATGGCGGTGCCGACGATCTACACGAAGCTGATCGCCGCCTGGGACGCGGCGCCGGTGGAGCAGCAACGCGCCTGGTCGGCGGGCTGCGCCCGGCTGCGGCTCATGGTATCGGGATCGGCGGCGCTCCCGGTGCCGACGCTGGAGCGGTGGAAGACGATCAGCGGCCACACCCTGCTCGAGCGCTACGGCATGACCGAGTTCGGCATGGCGCTGTCGAACCCCGTGCGGGGCGAGCGCCGCCCGGGGTTTGTGGGGACGCCGCTGCCCGGCGTCGAGGCGCGGCTCGTGGACGAGCAGGGCGGCGCGCTCGCGCCCGGCGCGTCGGGCGAGCTGGAGGTGCGCGGCCCCGGCGTCTTCCTCGAGTACTGGCGGCAGCCCGAGGCGACGACCGCGGCGTTCCGCGATGGCTGGTTCCGCACCGGCGACGTGGCCGTTGTTGAGGACGGCGCCTACCGCCTGCTCGGCCGCAGCAGCGTCGACATCATCAAGTCGGGAGGCTACAAGATCTCCGCGCTCGAGATCGAAGCGGTGCTGCGCGCGCATCCCGCCGTCGCCGAGTGTGCGGTCGTGGGCATCGCAGACGCGGAATGGGGGGAGAAGATCTGCGTGGCGGTGGAGCCGCGCGGCGCCGAGCTCACACTTGCCGACCTGCAGGCGTGGGCCAAAGAACACCTCGCCCCGTACAAGCTGCCGCGCGCGCTGCGTTGCGTCGCCGCGCTGCCGAGGAATGCCATGGGGAAGGTGACCAAGCCCGACGTCGCGAAATTGTTTGGGTGAGGGACGGTGCTCATCACTGGTTCCCACTCTGAAGAGTGGGCTCGGCAGGCACCACGCTGAAGCGAACTAGGTTCCCTTTAGGGTTGTGCTGGCCGAGCCCAGGCTTCAGCCTGGGGAAAGGAGCCGGGGCTTCCCGATCGGCCGCAGCTGTTGCATCACGCCCGCTAGCGCTAGCACCGCCTCCTCGCCGAACTGCCGTCCCACGATCTGCATCCCCACCGGCAGGCCGTTGGGGTCGAGCCCGCACGGCACCGAGGCCACAGGCAGTCCCGGAAGGCTCAACACGAACGTCGGCGCGATCCAATCCACGTACGTCGCCATCTTCTTCCCGGCGACGGTCTCGGGATAATTCTGCTCCACCGGGAACGGCGGCACCGCCATGCACGGCGTGAGCAGGTGATCGAAGCGCTCGAACAGCTCGCGGCACTGGTGCCAGATGCGTCCCCGCGCGGCCTCCGCCTCAGCCAGCTCCTGCATCGTGAACTTGAGCCCGCCCTTCACGTTGTTGGCGACGTTGACGCCGAGGCGGTCGATCTTGTCGAGCCGCGGATACATCTGCGTCACGAACCACAGCCCGCGCAGCGCGAGATAGACCGGCCGTCCGTACGCGAGATCGAACGGGATCTCTTCGACAGTGACCCCCGTCTTCGCGAGTGCCGCGATCGCATCACGACACACACGCTGCACCGCGGGGTCCACGCCGATGCCGGCGATGTCCGGGCAGTAGGCGACGCGTAAGCCTTTCTTGATCCCGGCCCGCGCGGCGCCGGCGAAATCGCGGCCGGCGCTGGGCTGGGTGATGGGCGCCAGAGGACTCGGCCCGGCGACGGCCTGCAGCATCAGCCCCAGGTCCTCCGCGGTGCGCGCCACCGGGCCGGTCACCTGCATGTCGTCCCAGACCCAATCGCTCGGGTAGGTGGGCACGAGTCCCACGGAGGGCCGGATGCCCACGACGCCGCAGAACGATGCCGGGATACGCAACGATCCGCCCAGATCGGTGCCCTCGCCGAGCGCGATCATTCCCGCCGCGAGCGCCGCGCAGCCGCCGCCCGTGGAGCCACCGGCGCTGAGCGCGGGGTTCCAGGGATTGCGCGTGCGGCCGAAGACGTCATTGAAGGTGTTGCCGCCGGCCGCGAACTCCGGGGTGTTGGTCTTGCCGAGGATCACCGCGCCGGCGGCGCGCAGTCGTTGTACGACGAGCGCATCTGCAGCGGGAACGAAGTCCTTGTACAGCGTCGATCCGAACGTGGTGCGCAGACCTTTGACCGGCGTCACGTCCTTGATGCCGACGGGCAGGCCGCACAGCAATCCCGGCTGCTCGCCGTTTTGCAGTCGTCTCTCGAGGTCGCGGGCGTCGTCGCGGGCGCGCTCGTTGACCGTGACGACGGCGTTGAGAGTGGGGTTGTAGCGCTCAAGTCGCGCGAGACAGGCGTCGAGAACCTCGACGGGGGAGACTTCACGCGTTCGGACTAGTCGAGCCAGTTCGCTCGCGGATTGATCAGCGAGGTCAGGCGGCATTTGTAGACGCGCAGGCGGGGGGGCCGTCGGAGCCGCGGCTCCCAGGGGCGGTCGGGGGTGGCTGTCGAGGAGCCCCGGCGAAGACGGCCCCCCCGGCGAGCGTCACGCTTTCCCCCACTCTCCCACGAACGCCACGGCTCGACAGAACGCCGCCTCTCCGCCCTTAAACTTCCACGGAAAGCACCCGAGAATCACGCGCTTGTTCTGCAGCTCCGGCGCTTCGATCTCTCCACCCAGATTCTCGATATGCACGCAGTCCTGCGGAAACAGCGCGTTGTGCGTCAGCTGGTAAGCGCTGTCCGGGAACATCTTGTCGACCCCCGCCTTGCCCCCGAACTTCTGCTCCGCTTTGGCGCGCACCTTGTCGCAGTGGCCGTGCTGTCCTTTACCCAGGAAACGGCCGATAGGGAGGTTCATGGGGTGGTCGGTGGAGACGCAGTCCACGCCCCAGACGTGGACCTGTTTCTCCAGCAGCCACGGCACCATGTCGGGGTGCGCCCCGGGGTGGTAGTGGTAGTACTGCTCCTCTTCGGGCGTTGAGCCGAAGTCGGCGAAACGGTGCCAGCCGGTGTGCAGGTACAGCAGGTCGCCGTTCTTCACCTCGACGCGTTTCTCGATCATCTGCGGCGTGTACACGCCCAGCTCGTCCATCTCGTCGCGCAGGTCCACGATCACGCCCGGGCCGCACAGCCACGCGAGCGGCAGCTCATCGATCGTCTTGCCCGCGGTGACGAAGTGGCGCGGGGCGTCGAGGTGTGTCCCCATGTGGTTCGAGGTCATGATGTATTGCGCGTTGACGCCGTGCTCCGCCTTGCGCTTGATGTACTTCACCTCGAACGGTGGGTAGTAGGGCCAGAAGGAACTCCGCTCGTTCAAGGGCTGGGAGAGATCGTACACTTTCATGGTGCCTTTCCTTCCCCGGGCTTGCGCCCCGGGGTCAGTGATTGCGCGCCCGCTCGCAGGCACGTTGCAGCGCCCGCCGGACCAGCACGCCCACGAGCTGTCGCCGGTACGCGGCCGACGCGTGGATGTCGCCCGGCGGATCGACATCCTTCGACGCCGCCGCATCGGCTGCCTCCTGGATCGCGTCGGCGGTGGGTTTTTCCCCCGTGATCGCCTTGGCGGCTTTGATCGCCAGCACCGGCCCGTCGCCGACGGAGAGCAGGGCGATCCGCGCCTCGCGACAGCGGCCCGCGTCGTCGAGCGTGAGCACGGCCGCGACACCCGCGAGTGCATAGTCGCCGTGGCGACGCGCGACTTCCAGGAAGGCCGAGCCGCTGCGGGGCGTCCGCGGCGGAATGGCGATCTCCGCCAGCAGCTCGTCCGCGGTGAGCGCGGTCGTGAACAGGCCCGTGTAGAACTCCTCCGCCGGAACCGACCGCTTCCCCCGCGGGCTGTGCAGCTCGAACGTCGCGCCCAGCGCCACCATCACCGCCGGCAGCTCGGCGGCCGGATCGGCGTGCGCAAGGCTGCCGCCCACGGTGCCCCGCGTGCGGATCTGCGGGTGCGCGATGTGGGGCAGCGCCTCGGCGAGGAGCGGCGCGTCGCGGGCGACGGTCGCATCGCGCTCCACCGCGCGCTGCCGGGTCATCGCGCCGATACGCAAACTGTCTGCACCGCCGCGGATCCCGGCGAGGGTCGTGAGGCGGTTCAGGTCCACCAGGACCGCGGGTCGGGCGAGCCGGAAGTTCATCGCGGGGATCAGGCTCTGCCCGCCGGCGAGCGGCTTCGCGTCGCCACCGTGCTGCGCGAGGAGGGCGAGCGCCTCGTCCACCGACCCGGGACGGTGATAGGCGAAGGGAGCGGGCTTCATAGCCGGGCGGCGAGCGCCTTGTTCAGAGACTCGAGCCCCTGCTTCGTCATCCGCCTGGCGACGGAATCGAGCAGCCGCTGCCCCACGCCGGCGATCGTGCCGCCCACCTGCACCTCGGCCCGATACGTCATTTCGGTGCCGTTCTGGTGGTCGGCGAGGGTGACCTGGGCGGTGCCGCGCGTGAACCCGAACGAGCCCTTGCCCTCCACGATCATTCCGTAGCGCGCCGGCGGCTCGCGATCACGCAGCGTCACGCGCACGGAAAACTCGGCGGCCGTGACGGGCCCGATGCCCACCTTCATGAGGCCGTCGTAGTGTCCGTCGCCGGTGCGCTCCAGTCGCATCGCGCCGGGTAACGCCGTGCCGAGCACGGCGGGATCCTGGAGCAGGTCCCACACGGCCGATCGCGGCCCCGCGAACACGAAGCTGCCCTCGAGCACCACGACGTTGCGCTTCTTGGGCCGCGTCTTCTTGAGGAGGTCGAACAGCTTGTCGGGGGAGAGCGGGATCTCGGTGATCTCGACGCCGAAATCCGCGAGCGCGTCCTCGACCGCCTGCGCGAACGCGGCGCCCGTCGGGATGCACCCCGCTTCGCCTACGCCTTTCAGTCCGATGGGGCTCAACGGCGACGGGGTCTCGCGGTGCGCGATTTCGACCCGCGGCACGTCACCAGCGGTGGGGAGCAGGTAGTCCATGAACGAGGCGTTCTGCAGCTGGCCGGTGTCGTCGTAGACGAGCTGCTCGTAGAACGCGTTGCCGATGCCGTGGGCGACGCCGCCCTGGATCTGGCCCTCGACGATCATCGGATTGATGAGCTTGCCGCAATCGTGGACCACGACGTAGCGCTGCACTTCGACCATCGCCGTCTCCGGATCCACCTCGACGATCATCGCGTGCACGCCGCTCGCCGTGCTGCCGCGGTCGGGACCGTAGTAGGCGGTGGCCTCGAGCCCCGGCTCGGTGCCCGGCTTGACCGCGCCGCGCAGGGGGTTGGCGCGGGCCGCGAGGGCCCCGTAGGCGATGCCGCCGTCCGTAGCGCCTTTCGCCGTCACCCGGCCACCGGCCAGCTCCAGTTTTTCCACGGGCTGGTCGAGCACGCGGCTCGCCACCGCGAACATCTTGTCGCGCACGGCGACGGCTGCGGCGTGGCACGCGGTCCCCGCGACCACGGCGCCGCGGCTCGCGAACGTGCCGGTGCCCCAATGGAACTCGCGGGTGTCCCCGGTCACGACGTGCACTTGCTCGACGGGGACGTCGAGCACGTCGGCGACGATCTGGGCGAAGGCCGTGAAATGGCCCTGGCCCTGCGTGCCGACCCCCGTCGCGACGCGCACCTGCCCGCTGGGCTCGATGGTGACGCGAGCGCCCTCGTACGGTCCGATCCCCGTCCCTTCGATGTAGGAGACCACACCGACGCCGACGTGCCGGCCCGCCACCCGCAGCCGCGGCTGCTCCTCGCGCACGAACTTCTCGTAGCCGATCATCCGCGCCGCGTCCTCCAGCGCCGGCGCGTAGTCGCCGCTGTCGTACACCAGCGGGGCGGAGTCCTGGAAGATGATTTGGTTGTTGAACGGGAACGCGCCGGACGGGAGGTAGTTGCGCCGCCGGATCTCCAGGCGGTCGAGGCCGAGCTCGCGCGCGGCGAAGTCGAGCAACCGCTCCATCACGAACACACCGTGCTGGCGGCCAGCGCCGCGCACGGGCGTCACCAGCGTCTTGTTGGTGAAGACCGCCGTGAACTCGGAGTAGTAGTTGGGCACGTCGTAGGGGCCCAGCAGGGTGCACTGGCTGTTAATCGGCACCGTGAGCCCGTAGGAATCGTACGCGCCGCTGTCGTGGAGAAACACGTCCTTGACGCCGAGGATCTTGCCGTCTTTGGCGACCGCCAGCTCGGCGTCGTGGACCTGGCCGCGTTCCTGCGTCGTGGCGGTGAAGTTCTCCTGGCGATCCTCGGTCCATTTGACCGGGCGGCCCAGCCGCATCGCCGCCCAGGGGATGAGGACCTCCTCGGGATAGAACATCATGATCTTGGGCCCGAACCCGCCGCCCACGAACGGTGCGATCACGCGCACCTGGGACTCGAGCAGGCCGAGCATAGCGGCGAGCCCGTTGCGGATGGGAATCGGCGCCTGGGTCGTATCCCAGACGGTCAATTCCTCGGCGCGGTCGTCCCAGCGCGCCGCGACGGCGCGGTTCTCGATCGCCGCCGAAATGCCGCGGTCGTAGAGAAAGTGGCGGGTGATCACTTTGTGCGCGGCGGCGCGCGCCGCGTCGTAGTCGCCCTTTTTCTGGACGACGTGCGCGGCGCGGTTGGACTTGAGCTGCTCATGCACCAGCGGCGCGCCGCGCTCCAGCGCCGCCTCGAGGTCCACGACCGCCGCGAGCGGCTCGACCTCGACGGTGATGTCCGCGAGCGCGTCTTCCGCCACGTAGCGGCTCTCGGCCACGACCATCGCGATCGGCTCGCCCACGTGGCGCGCCTTGTCCTTGACGAGCGGCACCTGCGTGCAGGCGTGAAACTCGAGGCCCGGGATCGGGGGCGGCGGGACGAGCAGAGGACCGGGCCGCCAGTAATCGCCCAGGTCGGCCGCCGTATACACGGCGACGACGCCGGGCCGGCGGCGCGCCGCCGCGACGTCGATGCCCTTGACCCGCGCGTGCGCGTGCTCGCTGCGCAGGAACGCCACGTGCAGCATCCCTTCCAGCTGCACGTCGTCGACGAAGAGCGCGCGGCCGGTGAGCAGCCGCGCGTCCTCGTTGCGGAGGACCCGCTTACCGACCAGTCGGGGCGGGGGCGCCACTGGCCAGCTTCACCGCGTCAACGATGTTCTGGTAGCCCGTGCAGCGACACAGGTGCCCGCCGAGCGCGTCGCGGATCTCGGCTTCGTCGGGGGTCGGATGGTCGCGCAGGAACGCGACCATCGTCATGAGAATGCCGGGGGTGCAGAAGCCGCACTGCAGCCCGTGCGCCTCGCGAAACGCGGACTGCAGCGGGTGGAGCTCGTCAGCGCCGGGGGCGAGACCTTCGACCGTCGTCACTTCGGCGCTGTCCGCCTGCACGGCGAGCATCAGGCAGGAGCGCACCGGCTCACCGTCGAGCAGGATCGTGCAGGCGCCGCACACCCCGTGCTCGCAGCCCACGTGGGTGCCGGTGAGCCCCAGGTCCTGGCGCAGGAAGTCGCTCAAGAGGAGCCGCGGCTCGACGTCGCGCCGGTACTGGACCCCGTTGACGGTCACGACGATCGTCACGTGCGGGCATCCTCGGAAAAACGAAGGGCCAACGTTATCCCCCGCGCCACGGGGCGGCAAGACGAAGCGGCTGCTACATTCGCCGTCTATGCACCGCCGCGAAGGCCTCGCCAAGCTCACCGGCCGCGAACGCTACGTGGACGATCTGCCGCTGCAGGACTTTCTCTGGGGCGCGACCGTCCGCAGCCCCGCCCCGCGCGGCCGCATTGCGACAGTGCGATTCGGGAAGGGCGTGGACTGGTCCCAATTCGTCGTCGTCGACGCCCACGACGTCCCCGGGCCCAACGAGATCCTGCTCATCGAGCACGACCAGCCGGTGCTCGCGGCGGGGTACGTGCGCCACGTCCACGAGCCGGTCGTGCTGCTCGCGCACCGCGATCGCGTCGCGCTGCGCCGCGGCGTCGCCGCGGTGACGGTCGAGGTGACGCCGGAGCCCGCGGCCCTCGACTTCCGCGTGCCGCCGCGCCCGGACCAGATCCAGTACGGCACGGAGAATGTCCTGAAGCACCTGCGCATCGAGAAGGGCGATGTGGAGCGAGCGTTGAAGCAGGCGCCCGTCGTGGTGGAGGGAGTCTACGAGACCGGCGCGCAAGAGCACGTCTACCTCGAGCCGCAGGGGATGATCGCCCACCTGGACGGTGACGTGCTCGTCGTGCGCGGCTCGATGCAGTGCCCCTACTACGTGCTGAAGGCGTTGATGCACGCGCTCGGCCGCGACGACCGGCACGTGCGCGTCGTCCAGGCCCCCACCGGCGGCGGCTTCGGCGGCAAGGAGGAATACCCGTCCACGATCGCCCTGCACGCTGCCCTGCTGGCGCTGAAGAGCGGCCGGCCGGTGAAGCTGGTCTACGATCGCGTCGAGGACATGGCGGCGACCACGAAGCGGCACCCGGCGCGCGTGCGTCATCGGACCGGGCTGACCAAAGACGGGAAGCTGCTCGCGCAGGACATCGAGGTGGTGATGGACGGCGGCGCGTACGTGACGCTGTCCCCGGTCGTGCTGTCGCGCGGCATAATTCACGCCGCGGGCCCCTACGCGTGCGAGCACGTGCGCATCGACGGGCGCGCGATGTTCACGAACGCGGTGCCGTTCGGCGCGTTCCGCGGCTTCGGCGCGCCGCAGACGCATTTCGCCGGCGAGCGGCACATGGACGTGATCGCGCACCGGCTGGGCCTCGACCCCGCCGAGCTGCGGCGCCGCAACCTGCTGCGCGACGGCGAGCAGACCGCGACGGGGCAGGTCGTGAAGGACGGCACCGACCGCCTGGCGGTGCTCGAGCGCGCCCTCGCGCTGGCGGACTACGACCAGAAGCGCGCGATGAAGCAAGCTGGGGGGACGACGCGCCGCGGCATCGGCATCGCCACATTCCACCACGGGGCCGGCTTCACGGGGAGCGGGGAGGTGATGCTGTCCTCGCGGCTCGACGTGGCGGGGCTCCCCGACGGCAGGGTCGAGGTGCTGTCGGCGAACATCGAGATGGGGCAAGGAGCGATCACCGTGTTCACGGCGCTCGCGGCCGCCCGGCTCGGTTTGGCGCCCGACGACGTCGTCGTCGCCGAGGCCGACACCGCCCGCGTGCCCAACAGCGGGCCAACGGTGGCCTCGCGCACGTCGATGGTCGTGGGCCGGCTGGTGGAGCAAGCCTGCGACGATCTACTGAAACGGGTGAAAAGCGGCGGAAGGGGGAAGGGGGAAGGGGCAAAACGGGCGATCGTCGAATGGCATCGAGCGCATCCCAATGAGCGTTTGATCGGCAGCGCGACGTACGAGCGCCCGCCGGGGATCGCCTGGGACGACCGCACCTACACGGGCGACGCCTACGGAGCGTTTGCGTGG
>WNGI01003176.1_pt1 | contig 15027 bp, 18 predicted proteins | sample 5400621 | NCBI WGS metagenome assembly WNGI01 (sample SAMN13153374, study PRJNA577476) | soil metagenome | isolation source: 20 cm soil or saprolite under Garry oak tree replicate 1 | place: USA:California | collected 2016-06-15 | reverse complement strand
CGCGCATCATCTGCGCGATGCCGCGTGCGTCATTCCGGTCGCTCTTGTTGACCTGCGCCTGGAGGAAGGCTTTCGTGTGCCGCGTCTCGATGCACACCACCGGTAGCCCTGTTGCCGCCAAGCCGCTGAACAGCCATTGTGATAATGGCCCGGCCTCGAGGCCGACTCGCTCCAAACACCAGGCTCGGTCGTGAAGGGCTCGCGCGAGATCCTCGGGGTGGCTCGGTACCTTCGTCTCGCGGCAGACCTTGCCGCTCTCGTCGATGATGCACACGGATGTCTCTTTGACCGAGACATCCAGACCGGCATAGTGCCTCATGCTGCGCTTCTCCTTCTGATGTTTGTGGCTGCCCTAAACGCAGACCACGTCTACCATCAGCCCGAAGCGCAGCACCTCACCTTCAGTGAGGGACACCGGCCGGCCGAATACCCCATCTTCAAGATGAACAGCCCCGCCACCAGGCGCGTCGGCAACGGCGGCTGGCCCGCACCTGACGCACACACGCCGGCAAACCGGCTGTCGAGAAACCCCCAATCGATCTCGCGCGCCAACCGCACCAGCGGATGACCGAGGTCGACGATCTCCTCCAGCGCCGGCCGTAGCAAATCAGCAAATCCTTCTGACGATTGTCCCGCGGCTTCGCCATAGCGTCCCCCCACGCCGATGACCCGCCACCGAATCGCACAGATTGGCGAAAACCGGAATCCCAAATCGCCAGAAAACCGACCCTGAACCCGCGGTTTCTTGCAAAAACGGTTATTTCAGACCCGCTGCTCCGCCGCCCGGCTCAACGGCGTGGCGGTTCTTCACGGCCGACTACTCGAGCCGCGTTTGGTGATCTGATGGCGGATATGCGCCAATGGCTCGACCGCAACGAGTGCCCACTCGTACGCTGCGAGACTGAGCGCGGGGGCATCCGTATCCTGGTCAAAGTGCACTTTGAGGATAATGCGCTGGCCGAACGTTTCCGGCAGGCGTTTCGAGGTTCCTATGCTGGATAATCCAACAGCGGCGCGAGCAGCCGCCGACACGTTTGCCCCGTCAACTTGCGATTGTCCAATTTAAACGTAGGTTCGAGTGGGTGCGGTTTTCTGCACAGCGCGGCCATACGAAGCGACCGCTTTCGAGCCTCTTGGCGAACAGGCACAGCCCGTCGCCATCCCACCACAGTAGCTTCACGAGATCGCCGCGGCGACCGCGGAAGCAGAACACATGTCCCGAGAACGGGTCCTTACCGAGCACGGTTTGCGCCTGCACCCCAGGCTGTCGAAGCCCTTGCGCATGTCGGTGACGCCCGCTGCCAGCCAGATCCGCGTGCCCGCCGGCAAGCCCATCATCCCAACAGCTCGATCACCTGCCGCAGTGTCTTCGGCGCGACCTCGCCGCGGATGCACACCCGCGTACCGCAACCGAACTCGATGTCGATAAACCCCGCTCGTTCGATCCGTCGACGAGGCGGGCGGCGCTCCGGCTCCGCCACGATCTCGACCGGCACCATCGGGTTGCTCGCCGCCTCCGCAAGCGGCGCTTTTCGGCAGCATCTCCCGCCGCCATTTGAACAACTGATTCGTGCTCAGATCGTGCCGGCGCGCAACGATCGAGACCGACGAGCCCGGCTCCAGCGTCTCGGCAACGACCTGACTCTTGAACGCCTCCGGCCAGTTCCGCCGCTTCCCCACACGCGGGGTTCGCTTAGTGTCCACTGGACCTTCGTTCGCTGTCGCTCGCATGCGCCAATCATGGCGCCACCTCACAGTTCGCGGCAGGCGCTCTTCATCCGAGCGCTTACCCTGGAGAAGGAGACCGCGCCGACACTAAACATCAGCACCTGACCCTGGGAGGCTTCGCGCGGCGCAGCCTTAGATGTTGTCGGAATTTTTTGGCGCGCGAATCGACGCCCTGTAGAGAACTTTTGAAGCTGGACCAATGTGACCTTGGTCACACCGCTTCCGGGAATTGCAACTATCCTTGATCTAGCCCATCGGGTCTGGGCTAGAGTGCTGCTAACGCGCGGTACCCAGAATGGTTTTCTGGCAGGTGGAGCAGAAACGACCGGTCAAGCCTCTGAAAAAAGCAGAGGCTCAATTTGCATACCAATGTCTGAACCGAGCCTATCGGTGCGGCTCGCGTTTGGCGCTTCTCCTTTTGCTGATGAACATCTGCACTACGGTATCGCTGAACGCACATGCGGATTCGGATACGTATTGGCAGCAAGGCCCAATTTTAGTTACCGGTGATCCCAGCTGTAATGTATCAATCCTGCCCATCAGTAACATGCGGACGACTGCCCGCGGTGGTGATATGAAAGCGACCTGCGTTAGGTACGCGTACCCAAGCCCGGCAGGTCCAGGGGCCGCGCCGAGTGCAAACGTAAAGGGCAGCCCCGACTTCGGGCCGCAGATCGTTGCTACGTCTTGCCGGTGACGATCGAGTCTCGTACTGGCCCCCTTGCATCTTTGTCGGTAATTAACCCCAGTGATCGCATCATCCATTTGAAAGCGGACGTAAAAGAATGGCACCAGGACGCCTTCGGCCAGGATGTGCTCGTCGCCTCCTCGACGGCATTCATCTCGCCGACCCGCGTGCTCATTGAACCGGGTGTCACCCGCGAGCTTTCCGTTAAGCTGCCGCAATCGGGCGAACAAGAACTCGCCTTTCGTATCGTGCTTCAGCAGTTGCCGGAAGAAACCCACACCAACGCCGCAGGTACCTTCTCGAGAATAACGCAATCGATGCCAGCTTTCTCGGAACCGGCGCAACCACAGACATCGAAGCTGCGCGCTCGCCGCATAGGGACCCAATACCTAATGATCACGAATGAGGGCGGTCGACGAGCGCGCCTCATAGCCATTAGCTCAAACGGGCAGATTGTTGCTGCGCGACTCGTCAGCTATGCGCTTGCCCATTCTAGTGTGCTCGTACCCTTGAATTCGCCGCTGAACGGTAGCGCGATTGATATCGAGACAGACCAGGGTCATCAACTCGTCGAGCTCCGTTAGTCAGTTCGAGCTCCGCTAGTCAGTTGTGCTTCATGAAGCTAAACCAGTGGTGCCCGCGCGACCTCGACCCTAGCTCACGCCGCAAAGCGATAGCAATGCACCAGACAGCGATTGCAATCGGATTTACCGTGATGCTCTCAAGCTCCACCACGGTTTCGGCCCAGAACGATGTCCTCGGCGCTATTACGACCTCAGGATCCGGCACGCTGACCACGTGCCGCAGCTGGATTGTTTATAATGCTTGCACGACGCATAAAGTGATTTTGCCGGAACGTATCTCGGTTGGTGACCGTGTTGAGCTCAAGTTCGGAAGCAATCCCAAGAACTACACATTTTACATCACGCGCATCCGGCTCGATGGAGAGGGCTGCCGAGCTCTCAGCAGCTCCAGCGGCGGTGACGAAGACGGCGAGAAGCTCGACATTTCACACTGCCGTCCCGAGGCGAAATAGCCCACGGCTGTTCGCTGGCTGACAGCTTTGCGCCTACCGCCGATCGTGCTCGCGCGGCTCTTGAGCCCAGTGAACTCGGCCGCTCGGCCCCTCTCGGGACTAGATAGATAGATCGCCTAGTCCGGTGCGCATGTTAGGTGGTCTGCTCACGCAGTGGTGTCGCTGCGAGCAGACTCGGCGAGAGATGCGGGCGGGGGCATGGAGCACGACGCAGCGATCATGAAACGAATAGGAACCTAACCTCTTTTTTTTCAAGCACTGCGCAAGTGAGCCGCCCCGTTATATAAGCGCCCGTATCTATATTGATACGGTTCGCCAACACCTCTGGTTTCCGCACCGGCGTGTGGCCATGAACGATAATTTTTCCAAAATTACTCTTACTACTCAGAAAGGGCTCGCGGATCCATAGAAGATCCTCTCTATCCTGTTGGGGCAGGGGTATTCCGGGACGAACTCCCGCATGACAAAGGAAATAATTACCTGCGGGCAAGCATTCTCTGAGAGAGGCAAAAAACTGAAGGTGCGCCTGCGGTAAGGATGCTCTCAGGGCTGCGGCTGCTGCTGCATAATTCTTCCCGTGCATCAAATCTTTTATCGGTACCCCATAGGAATGCAACGTTTCCAGACCGCCGATGCGCCGCCACGCGTCGGCTACTGATGGGTTCTGCAAAAAAGCTTCAAACAACTCATCATGATTACCCCTGAGTGCAATGAATTCCGTCGGAAACGGGTTATGTGCCAAGCGATCAACGACCAATCGGGAATTTGGGCCACGATCAACGTAGTCTCCAATCGTGACTGTAAGACAACTGCCGGTTGGGGAGTTTTCTAAGTCACGGTCGATCTCCCTAATCATACGATCAAGCAGATCGACCCGGCCGTGAATATCGCCGATCACGTACAAACGTTCTCTACTATTGTCGGCTAGTCTCATCTTTGCGTCGTTTAAACACCAACTTTGTCGCCCGCCGGAATGAAGCTGTTGTTCCGGCGCGAAGCTTGTCTGTTGCCGTGGGTCACGATGTTTGTTAGATTATTTTTATTAGAATTGATTGCGGTTCAGTGTTAACCATGACCACCAGTACTCTTCTGGATGTACAGCGGCCTCCTACTTTTCTCAAGCCGGGCGAGCGCTGGTACGCAGTATATACCTTGCCCTTCGCCGAAGGGCGTGCTCAACGGCAATTGCACAACCAAAATTTTTGCACATTCCAGCCGAAACGTTACAAGACGGTGCGGCACGCGAGGACATCTCGCATTATCGCCGCACCTTTCTTCCCTCATTACCTCTTTGTCGTCCTCAATATAGATCAGCAACCGTGGCGCCGCGTCAACGGGACGATCGGGGTAGCATCGCTGGTCATGCAAGGCGATCAGCCGCTGCCTGTGCCGCGCGGTGTTGTTGATGCTTTGGTCGCCTGCGCGGATGAAAACGGCATTCTCCAGCTTCAAGCACATTTAAAGGTAGGTAACCCGGTCCGCTTGGTGGCTGGTCCGTTTGCGGAGCAGCTCGCGATGCTCGATGAGCTCGATGGTGCAGGACGAGTCCGAGTGCTTCTTAACATCCTGGGACGGAGGGTCTCCATTTCGATGGACGGTAGCGACCTGCTTCCAATTCACCCGGTCTGAAAAGCCCCCCTGCAGGAAATAGCGCCTGCGTTCGTCCGCCCGGCTGCAAACGGTCCCGCCGAAAAATTGCCGTACCGGGCGATGAGAGCCGGCCCGAACCTCCACAAGGTGCGGGTGTGGATGTGGCACAATAGCAATCTTGCTTCAGCTTGCCGCCGTGTGGCAGGCTTACTCAGAATAAAGTCCTAAGTGTCCTTCTAGCCTCCCCAATGCGAAATCCTGTTCTTTTGCCTCGGTGGGCCGCCCTGCTCGCGCTCGCTATATTGAACGTGGCAGGTAATGCGCTCGCTCGAGAGAAGGCGATCACCAACACGGAATTGGAGCGTGTCGCTGACGCGGTAGACGGCGTGGAGTCCAGCCACGGGATGGATGCATCGATGTGGCGAGCGAAGCCGGGGGGCCCACAGGGACCGATGCAGGTCAGTCAAAAGGCGGCCACGGATGTCGGCGGGGGGGACCGCTTCGACATTGGCCAGAACCGCGCGTTGGGGCGAGCTTATCTCGCTCTGCTTCATCGACGCTACGGCAATTGGCCAGATGCGGTATCCGCTTATAACTGGGGTATCGGCAACCTCGACACCTGGATTAGCGGCGGGCGCACTTCAGAAAAGCTAGTTCCTGCTGTTGCGGTATACGTGCGGCGCGTACTGCAAGATAGCGGAATTTGTAGTTCGAAAACTGTTGGCGTTCAAGAATGCCAATTACCAATCAGTTACAAAGCATTCGGGCTGAACGTTCATCGGGCTACTACGTCTGGCATAAAATCATATAAACTCTACTTAACTGGCCTTGAACAGAGCGGCGTTCTATTACCATCCTTGGAAGTTACCGGCCGCCCTTTGCCGGTACTGGCAGTGAGCGGCCGGGAGTCAGGTTTCGAGCAAAGCCGCCCACCGTCGCGAGCTAACATAAAGCCAAGTATATTGTGCCATAACTTGAGTGAGGCGGGCGCCGCGCCACGCATTGCGACAATAAATCCTTACTCTGTATTTGCTGCAGCCTGCCGTAGGCCCTATTGATCACAGCCAATGGACCTTTTGTGACGGAGCACTAAACCGCGTTTCGACCCGACCCGCTTGAATTAAATTACAACATCCCGGCTTATGGATTGGCCGAAACTCGCGATCGCCGCCGTCCTCCTCGCGGTCGCGATTGCTGCTGCACTCACCTGGCACAAAGGCGCGAGTAACGTGGTTGTGCCTGTTACGCTGGTTGCGTTATATGTTGTTTGGCGTTGGCGGCGCGATGACTAGACTGGCAAGCTGCCGGTTTCCGATGAACCTATGCAATTCCGTTCAATCCATGCCTCTAATAATAGGATGAGGACCTCGTCGTCGCTCAGTCCTGTCCGATGCATCAGACCATCCACAACAAGCCGCGCGTCCGGGTTTTGTTGTAAAAACCGCTGCCATTCCTCATCAAGGGTCGCTCGGTGCTGGCCCATCTGTTAGTCACGTTTCCATTATCCGGGCGCCGCAGTATACGTCAAAGCATTAGGAGCCAGAACTCAGTTGGAGCGCACCGCGGACGCCGAATGCAGACAGAAGGGAGCTGCGTGAACTGGCGTTGGTCGCCTACTGAGGGTAGTCGTCTCCGTAATGTGAGAATTGCGGAGTTGACGACTGTCAATCGCTCGTCGCCGAGCATTTCTGCCCGTTTCGACTGTGACCCACGTCACACTGCTAACAGCGGCCCCGGTCTAAGCAGAAAAAACATGATTTCTGCGGGGCGAACTCGCTATGCGGGTCAATGTCATCGAAATCATTATAGCAATGATTTTTTTGTCAGTTGCGATCACCCTGATTGGATCGCTATTGATCGACGTCCTTGGTGCCGTCTTCTAGGCGAAAGCGCTACTTCTAAAGGCGCGCGGGGAACCAACCACCACCCTCCGGCAGCCGTTGCCGTCGCCCTCCCCCGCCAGTCGCCCGAGAATCCCTCGCAGACCGCAGATGACCGGTCCGATCTGTGCAGATCAGTCTCTAATTACCGGAACCAATCGGACAAGATGACCGTGGACCTCTCATTGAGGTATATTTAACGTATGACAAAGCGAGCTTTGATTATCGGCATCACCGGGCAGGACGGCTCGTATCTTGCGGAGCTACTCGCCGGTAAATTGTACGATGTTCATGGCGTAATTCGTCGTTCCAGTTTGTTCAATACGGATCGCATTGATCACATGTACTGCGATCCGCATTCGCAAAATCCCGGAGTACGGTTGCATTATGGTGATCTGACGGATGCCAGCACGGTCCGGCGAGTACTCGAGGACGTTAAGCCTGATGAGGTCTACAACCTCGCAGCACAAAGCCATGTCCGCGTATCGTTTGATATGCCGGAATACACTGCCGATGTAGTCGCGATGGGCACCTTGCGCATTATTGAGGCTTTGCGCGACCATGTCATTCATAGTAGCCGCGCTGTGCGTTACTATCAGGCCGGATCGTCCGAAATGTTCGGATCGGCACCGCCGCCGCAGAACGAGAAAACACCATTCTACCCACGTAGCCCGTACGGGGTGAGTAAATTAGCCGCGCATTGGTTCTCGATTAACTATCGAGAAGCCTATAATCTTTTCATCTGCAACGGCATTCTCTTTAATCATGAGAGCCCGCGCCGCGGCGAAACTTTTGTTACGCGGAAGGTCACCCGTGCCGTCGGGAGGATCAGCCAGGGACTTCAGGACAAATTATATCTGGGGAACCTCAGCGCGCGACGCGACTGGGGATACGCCGCCGATTATGTGGAGGCAATGTGGCTAATGCTGCAACAGGATGAACCAGATGATTTTGTGATTGCGACCGGCGAAACGCACAGCGTTGGAGAGCTTGTCGAGCTTGCCTTCGCGGAAGCAGGGCTTGATTGGCGCCGCCACGTTGTTATCGACCAGCGATATCTACGCCCAACTGAGGTCGATAACTTATGTGGCGATGCCGCCAAAGCCACCGATCAGCTAGGCTGGCGCCCTCGCGTGACCTTCCCGGAGTTGATCACAATGATGGTGGCCCATGATTGTAAGCTCGCCCAAAGTGAGCAAGCCTTATCTCAGGCGGGCTTTATAACGCCTGCCAGAGGCGCTGCGATGGCGGGTGGCAATTGATGCAAACGGCGCGCATTATTTACCCTCTAAAAGGCCGGCGGGTGTTCGTTTCAGGCCATCGCGGCATGGTTGGTTCAGCGCTTATTCGTCGTATCCGCGCCGAAGAGTGCCTCATCTTAACCGCAACTCGCGAAGAACTCGATCTGCGTGATCAGAAGGCGGTGGGCGATTGGTTTCTGACCAACCTTCCGGATACGGTTTTTGTTGCGGCCGCGCATGTCGGTGGCATTTACGAAAATGCTACTCATCCAGGAGAGTTCCTCTATGACAACCTCGCAATTGCGGCGAACATCATTGAGGCAGCGCGACGGACAGCTGTCCGCAAGCTGATGTTTCTTGGATCATCTTGCATTTACCCCCGCTTGGCCGCTCAGCCGATACGAGAGAGCTGTTTACTTACGGGACCGTTGGAACCCACTAACGAGTGGTACGCGATTGCAAAGATCGCTGGACTAAAATTGTGCCAGGCATATCGAAGACAGTACGGGTGCGATTTCATCTCCGCCATGCCGACCAACCTTTATGGCCCCGACGACAATTTCGAATTACTCTCAAGCCATGTCCTCCCGGCGCTCCTAGCGAAAATTGATAGCGCGACCCGTTCCGGCGATCCGACAGTTACGATCTGGGGAACCGGTACGCCGCGCCGCGAGTTTCTCCACGTCGACGACCTTGCTGAGGCGCTCGTGTTCCTGATGCGGACGTGGTCGGAGGAGCAGCCCATAAACGTCGGTACCGGTACGGAGGTGACAATCCTCGAACTCGCGCAAACGATAGCTACGGTAATCGGCTACAAAGGCCGGTTTGTCTTCGACGCGACAAAGCCCGACGGAGCGCCCCGGAAGCTGCTCGATACTTCTCAACTGGCAGCACTGGGCTGGCGGCCGCATATCGATCTTGCGACGGGTATACGACAAACCTACGACTGGTACCGGAAGCATATCTTATAGAGCTACTGGCCGACACAGGGCCGGTTGCTGTGTTGTGCTGCAACCGCCCGCACGCACTCAGCCGCAAGGGCCGGTATGGATGTTGAACCAATACAACCAAGGTGGTGGCTTGGTGGCTTGCGATGTCTGTTCAGCGACCGCAATGATCTCGTAACCGGCTTGACCTATACTGGTCGCGAAATCTTCATGTTATGCAGGCCCCGGAGCTTAGCTGGGCAGGGCTGAGTCGGCGAGTCGCCGATAGTGGCCGGCATGCCCTTGCGTTTACTGCAGCCTCTCTGATGTACAGGTCGAAAATCATTGCAGCTGCTTTACTTTGTTTAGTACAATGCAATTCGGTCCGACCGACCCATGCTTTTACTAGATATTTGTTAGTCTCCGGACGAGAGGTGGTCTCGCCGGCAACGCGAAACTTTGAAATCGCTGTCTCCTCCAGGAAAGCTGACTGTTCACGAGCTCAACAGCTTTACGAGGCGGCGAGCTCGGATGCGCGCATCCTCGAACGAGCGATTGTCCTTTTGAACTTTCGTCAAGAGGTCGAACGCGCTCTGGGAAGAAGGCTCTCTGATGAAGAGCTTGGGACTCTCGCAGCCCAAGCCAGAGCTGAGGCTCATCGCTGGTATAAGTATCTGCAAGAACCACAGCATGGCTGCTCATAGGTCCGCTCGGCCTCTTGCATTCGGCCATGCATCTAGCGCACTCCAACAACGGCGCTCCCGGCCTTGACGGAGGCAAGCCGCGCCGTCAACCTGCCTATCTGAAATGCCGTTTTTCCTAGGGACGCCGAACCGGCCTCGACGTCTAGCCAGTGTTCAAGGAAGCCATGAGGCGGGTCCGCCGAGTTTTAAGTAAGCAGCTGCACTATTTGGTCCCGCTGCCGATTTTGTTGCTCTCCTTTTTAGCTTGGGTAAGCGAGCCCCAGGCGCTCGTTCAGTTCCGCATGGCTGTTTTTGACGAGTTTCTGCGCCTTAAGCCACGGCAGTACGAGCCCGTCCCCGTCCGAATAGTGGATATCGACGAGGAAAGCATCGAACGCTTTGGCCAGTGGCCCTGGCCGCGGACGCTTCTGGCCAAGCTGGTTCAGCGGCTCAATGAACTCGGTGCGGCCGTCATCGGCTTCGATATTCTGTTGATCGATCCAGATCGGACAACGCCCGCTCGCGTTATAAAGGGCCTCGAAGAAATTACACCGGACGATCCGATAATAGCGCGCTTTGCGGGCCTACCTGACCACGATCAGGTGCTGGCCGAAGCGTTTGGACATGCCCGTATTGTCATTGGCTTTGCACCCCGCTCCGGAGAATTAACACGATCACCGCAGGCGAAGGCGAGCTTTGCGACAGCCGGGGACGATCCACTCATGTGGGTTCCACAATATCCGAGTGCTGCCCCCGCGCTTCCGATGCTCGAAGGGGCCGCCGCCGGTAACGGAAGCCTCGGGACCTTGCTGGAGCATGACGGCATTGCACGACGCGTGCCGCTGCTAACCGCGATCGGGGGCAAACTTTATCCCGCTCTCGCACTCGAAATGCTGCGGGTTGCGCAGAACGCGCGCACCTACATCGTCAAATCCGCGGGCGCAAGCGGCGTCAGCGCGTTCGGCGAACATACCGGCATCACTGCGATCAAGGTCGGCAATATAACGATGCCAACCGGCCACGACGGCACCGTATGGATCCACGCCACGCCGCATCGATCCGAGCGCTTCGTTCCGGCGTGGAAGATTTTAGACGGCAGCGCGGATCCCGATCTGGTCAGGGATAATGCGGTGATTGTCGGCACCACGGCTGAAGGGTTGAAGGAATTTCGCCCGACTCCGTTGGATCCAGCAGCGTCAGGCGCAGAAATACATGCACAGTTGCTTGAGCAGATGTTGCTCGGAGACAATGTGGAGCGACCGGATTGGGCACGCGGCGCAGAAGTTGTGTTCATGCTCGAGATTGCGCTTGCGATCGTGCTCTTACTGCCTCGGGTCGGCGCGCGATGGACGGCATTGGTCGGAGCTGCGGCAGTGGCACCGGCCGTTGTTGGTTCATGGTATGCTTACACAACATACAACTGGCTGCTCGATCCGGTCTTCCCGTCCTTGGTGGGCTTGCTGGTTTATCTGAGTTCCTCGGCCGTGCTGTTTTTGCGTGCTGAGGCTGAACGCCGGCATGTGCGGCACGCATTTAGCCGCTATCTTGCGCCCTCCATCGTCGCGCAGCTCGCCGAACACCCTGAGCGCCTAAAACTCGGTGGCGAGTCCCGGGAGTTGACGATAATGTTCAGTGATATTCGTGGGTTCACCACAATTTCAGAAGCGCTGGACCCGCAGGGTCTGACGACGTTTCTGAACCGATACCTGACCCCAATGACCGATGTGATCCTGTCGAACTCGGGCACCGTCGATAAATATATGGCCGATGGGATTATGGCATTTTGGAATGCTCCATTGCCCGACCTGGCGCATGCAGAGCACGCTTGCCGCGCCGCCCTTGGAATGCGGAGTGCACTCGTTAAGCTGAATGATGCATGGCGCGCAGAAGCCCAGGCTGCCGGGCGCCCTTTCCGAGAAGTGCGTGCTGGTATCGGCCTAAATACTGGACACTGTATAGTTGGCAATCTGGGCTCGGATCAGCGCTTCGATTACTCGGTCTTAGGCGATGACGCCAACGTTGCCTCCCGTCTCGAAGGTCAGACCAAGACGTATTATGTCGATATCATCGTCGGAGAGCGAACGGCTGATCAGGTACCAGATTTTGCTCTGCTTGAACTCGATCTCATCCAGGTCTTAGGTAAAACAAAGCCCGTCCGCATATTCTTCCTACTTGGCGATGGTTCAGTCGCGGCGACCGCAGCCTTCAGCGCACTTGCCGCCGCTCACGATTCAATGATCGTGGCGTACCGTCGGCGCGAATGGGACGAAGCCCTGGGCCAGCTCGATGCGTGCCGCTCGCAAGCGCCAGAAATCTTGCAACACGTTTATGCACTCTATGAAGCTAGAATTCGTGAATTAAGAATTTCGCCGCCATCTATGGAATGGAACGGAGTGTACGAGGCCTTGACGAAATAAACGGAATCGGAGTGTTCAGGTTTTGGCCCACCGGTAATGCTACCGCGCGCTCAGTATCGCGAACCAGGCTTCAATCTGCTTTCGATCTGCGTCGCCCCAATCCGCTAGGCCCGCTCGTGGCTGTCCTCCCGCAACAATTGACACACGCATCGCAGCAAAATCTGAGGGAGACAGCCAGCTCTTTTGATTCGGTGGTGTTCGCGCGAGTTTTGCGACGATCGGGTCTGGTACCCCAAGCTCCAACACATCTTTTAGCATCGCTGCGGTAGCCGTTCTTGCAGCGAGGGTCTCTTTACCGTTTTCGTTGGCTCGATGGACGCCTATAGCGGCATCCGCGGCAACGAAACGATTTGGTGCTGCAGCGAAGAGCAAGAAACAAGCAGATGAGCATTGTCCGCCAGGTGGCACAAACAGGGGGAACCCCGCCCGTCTGATTACACCGGCGAGTGTTTCCGCCTCGACTAACCCGCCACCCGGGCTGTCGACAACGATGCCGGCAACACGGTCACTCGCCGGCAGAGACAGTAAAAAACCAAGAAGCCGTTGCGTATCACCGTCAGTAATACGCCCGCGCGCTATCAGCAGGATTTTGGAAGCGTGACCGAGTGCTACTTTGTCATATTGCAGCGCCTGTCCAGTGCATGTGCCCAGTAGGAGGACAAGCAAAGCTGCGGCGACTCGGCGGAGTTTCATCGTAGAGGCACCTAGTGACGATGGCCAAGATGAGTCTGGCCCCGGAGGAAGCGCTTGCCTCCGAATACGCTTTCGATGCCCAAAGAAAGGTTAAGAATAATCGGGAATATAGGGTGTTTGAGTATTTGGTATCGTTAAGAATAAATGAATGTACACACCCAGAGTCAGTACGGCGCTTGTCGCAGATACTATGATCGCCCTTTTTAAAAGAACACCGCTGCGAGCGACATGTGGGACAAACGGCTTCGCATTGCCGAAACAGAGCAGAGCAGCAGGCCGCGCCATGGCGCGCCCGGAGGGCCCCAGAGCTACGCGGGAGGGCCGGAGCTAACTTAGCGCTTCGATAGCTCGCGCATCGCGAATCACGATTAGGCGCTTACCGAGATCGACCAGTCCATCCCGTTGCCAAGCATGAAGCTGCTTATTTACACGTTCGCGAGTAGCGCCGATCATTCCCGCGAGTTCGTGTTGAGAGACATTAAGCTGCACGGGACCGTCTGGAGCAGGGGTCGACGTACTGCTGGCCAATCTCATCAATGCCCTGGCGAGCCTTGTGTCTAGCCGTTCGAAAAGTGCGGCCTCTATCTGGTCGTCCGTCTGGCGAAGCCGCTGGGATAGCAGTTTCAGCAACCGCATACAGAGGTCGCTCCGTTGTTCCAAAAACGGAATGAAATCGCGACGGTCGATGACCAGCAAGTCGCAATCGCTCAATGCCGTGGCGTCGGCGGTTCTGGGATCGCCATCTAACAAGGCGATTTCGCCGAATACTTCGCCCGCATTGATAATCGCCAGCACCACCTCTCTCCCACTCTGAGCCGGGGCGCTGATTTTGATCCGACCGGCTATGACGGCCATCATGCTTCGTGCTGGCGAGCCCTTTATAAAAATTGTACGCCCCGCCGGATAGTGTTGGAGCCGAGCATGAGATAAAAGGATATCAATCTCAGCCCGAGCTAAATCCCCAAATAGGGCATGTCCCTCGAACAGCGATCCCCTATCCATCGGGGTCAGCGCTCGCATTAGCACCTCATCGCGGCTACGCGTGAAGAAGGGTCGCACATTGCGATCGACGTGCGCGCATCCGATAGAGTTTAAGAATTTTGCCCCGCTGTCTGAGAGTCAAAAGTAACGCCGCGGAATTTGAATGATATCGCCAGGCATGATCGGAATAGCCGCAGATGAAGTATACTCTCGAAGTCCACTCTCGCCGGGATGCTGTATAAAAATACGATCTCGACTGGCACGGTAAGTAGTGCCTCCGGCAATAGCTATCGCGCTCAATACGTTTAGCCCGCTAGTATACGCATATGATCCGGGCTTTTCTACTTCACCTATTATATAAAATGGACGGAATTCTGATACACTAACTGTAATCTTCGGGTTTTTCAGATATTCCTTGCTGTAGAGTGCTACCAGTTGCTGTTGCAAATCGTTTTCCGTGAGGCCGGCTGCTTTCACAACACCCGCTAACGGGAGGGAGATAAAACCGGTGGGGTCGATCTGGTATTCTCCCGAGAGGCCCGTTTCACCGTAAACGGTGATCCGAACCTTTTCCCCCGGCTGAAGGCGATACGGCTTGTCGGCTACAGATGCGATTGCCTGCTGGTCGGCCGCCGTGGGTTGCAGGATCGCATCGCCACCACAGGCCGCAACGAGCGAAAGAACTAGGCCCGCGCAAAGCGGACGTACTGCGTTCGGGAGCTTCAACATGATGGGGTTTGAATTTAAGCAGGGCGGTCTTGCCGCGCAACATTCCGATGGGTAGCAGCCGACCTGCAGGTACGATTTCGCCCGGTTATGCGTGTGGCCGCCCCCCCTCGAGGCCCGTGACCGTGTCGTCTTCGAGATGGGCCAGCTGACCGGCCATGCGCGTGCCCTTCCGAGGGTGTCCAGCTGTTACAGCAGCGGGCGCGCCTCCTCGATTCGCTACGACCGGCGATCCAAAATCCCCGAACATAATAAACCATTCGGCGAGAGCGCCAGTAGAGTTCTTGGAGAGGGATCTGGGGTACGGCGGCGCATTGGCCCGTCTTTGCGCCGGTCGATTATCCGCCCTGAGAATGACAAGATAGGTGGAAATGCGGAGATGACGGCCATCCGGCGCCGCTGTCGGGGAGTTGAATGCCAAGCCCGCCACTGATCGTC
>WNGI01002877.1_pt1 | contig 15028 bp, 15 predicted proteins | sample 5400621 | NCBI WGS metagenome assembly WNGI01 (sample SAMN13153374, study PRJNA577476) | soil metagenome | isolation source: 20 cm soil or saprolite under Garry oak tree replicate 1 | place: USA:California | collected 2016-06-15 | reverse complement strand
GCCAAACAGATTCAGGAGTATTTACCTGAGAGTCTAAAGGGACGCCGTTATTACGAGCCCGGTCAACAGGGAAAAGAAGCAAGCATCAAGAAGTGGTTGGCGAAGCGGCGAGAAAACACGAATACTAAAGAGATTTGAAAAGATTATTTTGAATTACGAGGAGAAGGAGGGCATGACAACTATGGCACTCGAAACTCCAACAATATTTGTATTAACACCTAAAGCTAAAACTGCGGAGCGCGAAAAAACTACTTTCTCTCAGAAGCCATTAAAAAGTTGGGGAGTCTCCTTGCAAGATACATTGCGAACAGCAACGACGCAAGAAGCCAGTGCAAAGGTTTTGGCAAAGCCCGAGCCAACTGACGAATATCTTATTTCAGCAATTTGCAAGGGTGAGGAATCCGCAATTGAAGTACTCTACGAACGTTATCATCGCTACGCATATTCTTTGGCGTACCGCATTCTGCGCGATCAAGTAGCTTCGGAAGATATCGTGCAAGATGCATTTCTCTCCATTTGGCGAAAAGCATCCTCATATCAGGCGCAAAATGGTAGCGTGCAAAGCTGGATTCAAGCAATAGTCCGTCACAGAGCAATTGATAAAATACGTGCATCCGCCCATCGCGAGTACCAATGGACGCCATTACAGGCTGATAATGAGCAAGATCCTCCAGACGAGCAGCCAGATGTATGGGAACAGACCTGGCAGAGCGAACAGCATAGAATCATTCGCGAAGTTATGCTTCAAATCCCAAGCGAACAGCGCATGGTTATAGAACTCGCTTACTTTGGTGGCTTGACTCACGCTGAAATTTCTGAGCAATGCCATATTCCTCTAGGAACTGTAAAAGGCCGTATGCGCCTGGGGTTGCAAAAAATGAAATCTCTTCTTGCAGAGCAGAGGCTGGGAGTCATATGATATAGCTGGGATTTAGCGTCGATTAGAAAAATGCAAAATGAGAATAAGGTATCCGATTGTCCTATCTTGATACGAAATTATACTTTTTGACGCGTTATGATATGATATGACAGCGGTATTTTAAGGGCGCCACCGTTGCGCCCATTTTTCGTGATTCCTAATTTATACTACTTTCGAGGAAAGTGCCCAGTCAGTTCAGAGAACTACAGTCAAGAGCCGATAAAACACGGACTCTTTGTACTTCATGTGGCTCCGTAAGAAAGGGAGAGTGAATGACCGGCAACAACAGGCAATTTCAACAAAAGAAATTGAACGAGACAAACAAAAGTGATCTTTCTCCACTTATTCTTTCACCTTCGCGTAGTACGCGTAATGAAGAATGGGTAGAGGAAGAACTACTCGCTGAGGATGATCCCCTGGCTTCGAATCCTCCGCGCCCACCTAGCAGTTCCATCCGTTGGAACACCACCACAACAGGTCGACGAGCAACTGGATCGCGCGATGTCTCTATTGAAACGACGCGCCAGCAAATTTCTGTACCAACACGTCGAACAGCAGATTTATATAACCCAACAACTGGTCCTGTTCAGGCTCGTTATGGACGTAACCCGGTGTTCGAATCAGCCCCACTCCCTTCGCCAGCACAGAATGTGGAGCAGAAAAGGGTACATTGGTTGTTATATGTAGGTGTTGGTATGATCGCAGCGCTTGCGTTATGGGTAAGCGCTGCCACATTGCTTTCCTGGGGAACTGAAAAATACAACGATATTATTTATGGCAACCCACGCATTTATCAAACAGACGACGTTGTCGGCCACAATGGCGATAGTCCAACGCATCCAAGTCATTTTATCGCCCTCAATCTCCATGGACAGGTCATCATCGTCGAACTACCTGCCGGTGACCCTACAAAGTCAATCGATTACATTGGGCCAGCGTTGATAGCTGTAGGTGATGAGAAAATACCGATTACGCTTTCGTTTAGCGACGTAAATAATGATCACAGAGTAGATATGATTGTTCATATCCAGGACAAAGAGGTACACTTCTGCAACAACGGCACCAAGTTTACTGCTTGTAGTTGATTTATCTGTGCAAGAGTACCGGTAAAAGCAACTGACCTGCATAAATAAGATGCCAGAGTGTTAGAGCAAGCGTCAGCAGAGCGAGCACTATATGGAATTTTCGCCAGTAGCGAATGACATAGCGATAAAACAACTCCCGCTGCATCGCTTGCTCAACCTCCCGCAGCTCAGAGATATGCTCTTGCGCACCAGGCATGAGAGCGCCAGGGCGCAAGAGTTCGCTTTTCTTATCAGGAATGAAGCGGTAGTGATTTGCTTCGAGACCTAGTTCCTGAGGTGTTGCTTCAAGTGAAAAGTAGGCTAAATCCCATGGCGTTTGTAAGGCCTGATCTTTGTGTATAAAAGAGAAATCGCTTGAAACCGGGCCAGATATTGATACCAACGACTTAGAGGCATCTTGAGATTTTTCTCCGGGCACCACGGCGAAGCTATGCAAATCCTGAGTGTTATACACTACAATGGCCTGGAGCTTCTGTGAAATAGTCTCTATACGATCGTCACCGATTACAGTCAAAGCTTTGTGAACCTCTCCCGTAATCAAACGTGGAACCAGTCGATCCAGGAATCGTCCAATCATACCACTTAGAGTAAGAGCAATCATGCCATAAAGTGCATACGTGCCGGAGCGAGGATTAAAGTTGCCGAACGAGTGAAGAAAGAGAAACACCAGGCCCAGCACCCCAAAGCAAATATGCCAGTTTAATGACCTATGAAGCTGACCAACGGTTCTCTTCTTATGCGAACGACGTTTTAAGCTATACAGTACTGCAGCCAATAGCAGGAAGATAGTACCAATGATGGCATAAGTATATCCGGCAATGCTATCAGGAGAAGCATCATTACTATGCTGGATGTACCATACGTAAAAAACTACACCAACAGCAACACCCAGAAAGATAACCAAAAGACGCCTATACCATGCTTCTCCTCCAACAAAGAAGAGCCAGTTATAGCCTGTTTCGCCGCTGTTTCGATCCCGTTGATTGCTTACAGCCACTATTTACTCCATCCAGAGCGCAACATACGCACTTTGAGCCACATCATCATAGCGTCGCGGTGCAATCCCACAGGGCATGGAGCAACACATGCACCACACTGGTAGCAGGCACGCGCAAATCGAGCCACTGGAACAGATATGGGGCCTGAAAGCGTTTCACGGTTCAGCACATCGATAGCGATTGAGTCAGTAGCAGCAGGGCAGACGAGTAGGCATTCATTACAACCAATGCAGGCATGAAGCTCTTGCGCTACCTGAGGTACCGTTTTGTGTAGCATCACGACGTTGTTCGTCCCTGGCTTGAAACCTGTTTTCAGCATTTAATGACCTTTCTTGATTGCCGCATGTTTGTCGGTATAGAACCAGAGACTACTTGAAGGATGTACCCTCTCTTGAGTACGCTCTATTTCTTCCTTATCAGATCGTGGAAATATGATGAACTGGCTATTTTTAGGCTTTGCTTTTACCGCAGGCAATGTATCGCTGTACGACGACAGGCTGCCCGAAGTGCGTCTTTGCTTATTCGATGTCAGAGGGACGAGCGTTGAGTCGATAACACATGCCAATTCTGATGGTTGTTGCTTTGGCTGATCTGGAGCAAAGCCTCCTTCAAAGAACAGCGACTCGTATTCCTCTGGGATGGCGATAGTCTTTTGTTGGGTAAGAGCATAATGAACATGTGTATCGTACAAGGGGTTGGTGTTTACCCCGCTGTTTGCTCCATTCTGCGTTATTGCTTTGTCCGAGGCGGTTAGGGGACCCGTTTCACGCAATGTACGCACCAGCGATTGTGACTGGAGTGGAGATTCCAGTGTGTCTGGCGCAGGTAGCGTGCCAGTATGCACCATATAGTGTGCCGCATACGTGCGTTGGTGCGAAAAATATTTTCGTGCATCGAAATTACCTTTGAGCAGGGCTTTCTTGATATGGCGAATTGAGTGCCCCTCATCGATTAATCTTTTGATTGCAAGACCATCAGGTTGCGAGCGGCCAAGCGAGAGGTATCCAACAAGCCTGTCATCCACAATTGATACTCGCCGGTAACTTCCTTTACTGCTGTCTGTTAAAGTGGTGGCTGTGTCACGCCACTGGAACGGATTACCTACGGTGAGCATTGAAAGCTCACCGAGACGCGTCGCATGCCACGGAACACCAAAGCCCTCTTCATGCACTGCTGATCCTGTCATGGCGGCTGCAACTATACGTCCTTGCAGAACAGCGGCATACCACTGCGCGCGGGGAGCATACTCACCACTCTGGGGGTCCTTAAGCGCTGCAACATCTCCAGCAGCATAAATACTACGCACGCTGGAACGGAGTTGATCATCCACCAGAATGCCACGCTTACATTTCATTGGAAGATCGCAATATGTAGCCAATCTAGTAGCTGGTGATGTGCCTGTGCAGACTAAAACTAACTGACCGGGAAGAAACTGATGCTGATTGGTAACGACACCATTAACGGAGCCGACTCTACCAACAACACCAATAACTTCAGTTTGTGTATATACTTTGGCTCCAGCGCGCCTTATACGTTCCAGGACCATGTCAGATGCGGGACGATCAAGCATGCGTGGGAGGAAAGTGTCGCTACGGATTAGCCAGTGGACACGAATACCCCAGTATAACAAGCTCACAACCGTTTCAATGGCATGCGAGCCACCACCAACCACAACAGCATCCTCAATCTCACTGAGACGGCGACGCATATCGAGATAGTCATTGAGGCGATGGAGTGTTAGCACACCATCAAAATCTCGCCCAGGCAAGTTCTGTGGAAGGCCTGTTGCTACGCTACCCGTAGCGATGAGCAGAGACTCATAGCCGAAGCCTCGTCCGCCTGTGAGACAGACATAGTTCTTCTGAGCATGTATTTCCTCAACTCGAGCATTGATAACATGAATTCGTTGAGCGCGTTCAGTTCCCGCTGGATATGCCAGCAATTGTTCGCGTGTGAGTTTGCCAATTGCAAATTGTTTGAGCGCTGGGGTATTGATAGTGGGATGATTTTGATCGGTAATCACGACAATCCGCTTGTCGGGTGCAAGTCTGCGCACCTCAACGGCAGCGGTCAAACCTGCAATACCATTGCCGACAATCACGATTTCAGCGTTATCAACACTATTTATTTTGACTTGTCTTGTCATTCCACTACTCATTCTATTGATATTCTCTCCAGTTGAGTTATTAGTAGCGTAGGAGCATACAAACCGGTGTATTTAGTCCACATTCAACGCCATCAAACTGTTATTCGGGCCCTGGACAAAGTAGACATCAGTGTGAGCATGTTCGCTTAAATGACGCTGCATATGCCCCATTGACGCACTGCATTGATCTGTACATTGGAAAACAAAGCGGTGTCCGCTTGCCGTCTCTAAAACAAAATCCCTACCTGGCCCAATCGATACGATTTTGCCGTCGGTGTGCACTACATTGTCCCCGTGTGAGACCATAGGGCCGATCTGCGCAACTGCACCCACACAGGCTAACGACATACTGCCGATAAGTAAGCATACAAAAATAGCGGCAGCAACTCGAGGAAAAATAGACGATCTAAACTGCGTTTCTGCGTCTTTCAAATAACCCCCACCTGTCCTTGTCAGATACTGGTATGTTATGATACCTACTCATTGTATATCGACATGTTTCAGGTTGTGCTTAGGACTACCGTAATTAGCCAGAATGTCCCAGTGTTATGGTGGAGAAATCTTAACCTTGATAAAGAGTTTGTGTTGCTTCAAATTGTAATCGAAATAATAGAAAGGACCGGTACAGTCTTAGCCATACCAGCCCTCTCTATTTGACGGGGGAGAGACGGAAGTAGTCTTGTCGCTTTTCTCCTTGATGGACGTTCAATTCGCGTTAACTATTGGTGGGCTTGAAATGTTGGCCAAAATGCCCGTTCAAGAGATGATTTAAAGCTCCTGGATTCTTTTGCAACATCTGCATGATACTAGCAGCCTGTTGTTGCGTCAGATTACCATCGCTCACAGCCTTATTCACCGCACTCTGAATAGCATTCGTTACAAGGGTTTGCAACTGGGTGGATGAAACACCCTGTGTTGTTGCGATGTCACTCAAACTCTTCCCAGATTGCAACTGGGTCATAAGTTGATTAGCAGTCAGATGCAAACCCTGTGCTACCTGGCCGGCGACACTGGGTAAGTATTGTTTCAGCGATTGGATCATTACTCCGCGGCCCCACAAACCTCGACCGTTCCCTGAACATGCTTGATGCGATTCCAGGCGCTGCTTCATCTGGTTTGCCTGAGTCTGTGTTAGTTTTCCATCTTTCACGAGCTGAGCCAGCACATCTTCTGCCGACGCCAGTTTATCCTGCTGCAAAGTACTCACCGAGACGCCCAGGCGTTTTGCCAGGTCCTGCAGGTATTGTTGGCAGTATGGGTTCGTTGCTGTAGGTGTAGAGGCAGCGGTAGCAGTAGTCTGGCCACCCCTTGCAGAAGCGAACAGAGGACCAGCAAAGAACGCGCCAAAGAGTATACAGAGCAAGAGCAGGGCAGAGCCACCACCAATAAAGAGAATTTTTTTCATACTATTTTGGAATCCCTTTCAAAAAGAAAGCTCTTCAACACTTTTCATCATCAAGTGTCACAATATGTGTGTGACACTACTATCATATTCCTAAAAGATCAATAAAGTGTAAGCTAAAGTTCAAGATTTGCTCAAGATTTTAGAAAATATGCCTGAAGCAGTTCGAAGTTGAATGATTTCACCAAATTGGTATGATACTATATCATCTGAACGAACCTGCTCCTATGCATCGCACTCCTGGAGCGCAAACATATCAGCGACGTTTGGGTGAGTTTCAAGAATTTTTGGAGCGCAGTAGATGTCCCAGAAGATTCTCATTATAGAAGATGAAGAAGGTATCATTCACCTGCTCAATCTGTATCTCAGAGATGCGGGCTATGATGTCGTTGCTGCAAAAGACGGCGCAGATGGATTGGCATTGCATGCGCGAACACATCCCGATCTCGTGATCTTAGATATTATGCTACCGACTCTCGACGGTTTTGAAGTTTGTCGTAGGATTCGCTCATGGTCGAAAACGCCGATCTTGATGCTGACAGCGCGTGGGGACGAGGACGATCGTATCCAGGGATTTGATCTGGGGGCTGACGATTATCTCATAAAACCGTTTAGTCCTCGCGAGTTGGTGAGCCGGGTGCGAGCGATTTTACGACGAGTTGATAGTCAAAGAGAAGCGCAAACTTCCAGTGATTCTCAAACAAGTGCATCCAGGTCAGTACTACAATTTCCAGATCTCACCATTGACGTACTGGCACGTCGCGTTGAGGTTAATAAGATCGAAGTCACCCTGACACCAACCGAATTTGATCTCCTGGCGCTGATGGCACAATCACCTGACCGTGTATACACTCGTGAGATCTTGATGAACAAAATCTGGGGCTACGATTATTACGGTGATGGGCATATCATTGACGTACATATTAGCGCCCTGCGCAAGAAAATTGAGGCAAATTCGGAGTATCGCTACATTAAAACAGTGTGGCGCGTTGGTTATAAATTTGAAGTTGGAGCGCTTACTAATACCTCGTAGAAGCAATGGGAATCTCATTCAGAGGAAACGGCAAAGACTATGATTAGCCAGTTCACTCCACCGAATTTAGCAATGTCAACTGTGCAAGTGCGTTGGTGGCAGAGTATACGCTGGCGATTTGCGCTGGTATCGATGTTGCTAGTGTTGATTGCAACCGCACTTCTGGCTGTGAGTATAATAGCAGCGATTAACTACTATTATGGTGTTGATCTCAGCCAGCGATTGACAAATATTGCTGATAATACAGCTCAACGAATTGGCGTAAGCTATGCGCAAAATGGTAGCCTCACAGTCGCTGTTAATAATGTACTACCGGCTACTCCATCACAGAATGCTCAAAATCAGGACTATTTGCTACTTGTGATCAATATGAATCGTCCTCTTCGGCTCATCTACCCGAGTTATGGTAAACCAAATCCTGGTCCAGGCTTTACAGGACTTCTGCTTGCGCTAGCTGACCCATCTGTGCAAAAAGGAGACTTCGCCAGGATTAGCAAAGCCGTAACAGATGCGCGTAGATATGGACGTGAAACCGTAGTTGATATTGGAAGCAATACCCCTGGCAGTACCCCGCGCCCGGCTGTAGTGCAGCCAATCTTCGATGGAGGTCAGACTGGGAACAATGTAGTTGGAGTGCTGATCATAACTCCACGATCAGCCGCAGATAACACAGTACCCCCATTTTTAGAGACAATACGCATCGCGATCTTGATCGTTTCAGCCAGTATAGTTGCTCTGGCTGCCCTCGTATCTATACTTTTCTCACGTACTATAACACGTCCTCTCGCAAAGTTGACCAGCACGGCTCATGTTCTCGCCTCCGGTGACTACAGCGCACGAGTGACAACAAACTCGCAAAGCGAACTGGGAGAGCTTGCCATTACATTTAACGAGATGGCGACACGGCTTGAGACAGATGTAGATGAACTGCGCAAACAGGAATTTTGGCGCCGCGAACTGATCATGAATATTACTCATGACCTCGCAACCCCATTAACAGCTATCGCCGGGTTAGGTGAATCGCTGGTCGACGGTGTAAATCAGGATCGTGAAGACTTTGAAGCGACAGGACGCATCATTGTCCGTGAGACATTACGCCTGCGTCGCCTGGTTCAAGATCTGCATCTAATGGCGAAAGTAGAGGCAGGCGCAATGCAACCTCAACCAAAGGTATTGCGCCTGGCTGCTGTGGTTGATGAGACTCTAGCGGTACTGGCTACCGAGTTCGAGCGGGCAAATGTGGAACCGCTTAACAATGTAGCCTTTGATCTTCCGCCTGCCTGGGCCGATCCCGATATGCTGATGCGCGTCTTCTCGAATCTCTGCGATAATGCGTTGCGCCACACTCCAGAAGGTGGAACTGTGGTCATTGAAGCCAGGCAGCAAGGAAATTTACTCGAAGTTGCCGTTACTGACTCTGGCAGAGGCATTCCACCAGAGGCTTTAGCTCGATTGTTTGATCGCTTCTATCGTGCCGATAGCTCCCGTCAGGTCAGAACAGGGGGCAGTGGTCTAGGACTCACAATCGTACGGGCAATTGTAGAAGCGCATGGCGGTACGATCAGAGCAGAAAACGCGCCACAGGGAGGAGCACGTTTCATATTCTCCATACCAATAGCTGAGCAAGCACCCATATGGAGTTATACAACAACACCCATCAGGTAAATGTAGGGGCGGGGCTTGTCCCCGCCCGGTTATACCCATCAGATAAATGCCTTCTATAGCCAATCTTACTCACTCTTCTGACCCCATGTGCAGAATCAATGGTATATTACTAGCAATAAACTATTCAACAATTTGCCCCAAAACCAATCATAAAAAATAAAAAGTATCGTGGAATGTCGATCAGTTGAAGGGATGTTTATGACAGATACAGAAGATATAGAGCGTTTAAAGGCACACTTTATTTCAATGATTACACACGAACTCCGTTCTCCGCTCAACACAATCAATGGGTATCTTGACCTGGCCCTGGAGGGAATAGCAGGTGAGCTAAATCAGCAGCAGCGCGAATTTGTGCAGCGAGCGCGAGCCGGCAGTGAGCACTTATATGCTCTTATAGAGGATTTGCTGCTCATTTCACGCGCAGATGCAGGACAATTACGTTTGAACTATGATTTCATCCGTTTACCGGAGATCATTGCTAATGCCATTGAAGAACTTGAACTCATAGCAATGGATAACGAGATCTCTATACGTGTTGAAATTGCCAGCGATTTCCCCCAAATGTATGCCGATGCAATACGTATGCAGCACGTATTGCGCAATCTAATCAATAATGCACTGCGCTTTACACCACCAGGTGGTAGCGTAGCCATTTCCGCTCGTGTAAACAACAATCCAACACAAACTGCAAACGCGGAATTGGTCGCAACCAACGCAGATAAGCAACAGATAGAGGTACAAATTCGCGACACCGGGTATGGGATTGCGCCTGAATATCAGAAGCGAATTTTTGAACGCTTCTATCAAATTCCAATCGCTCATTCCGAACTATCCGGTGGTCAAGGTTTAGGATTGACTACTGTAAAGATGATTGTGGAGCTACATGGGGGGCGGGTTTCAGTCGAAAGTATACCCGGCGCAGGTAGCACTTTCAAGTTCACTCTCCCTCTTTAACTCGTACAAAATCAGAATACATTAACAATCAGAATACATTACCCTTGACGCTTACGATGAAATCATGCTATGCTCATTCTATACCCCCAACGTGTGGGAAGATGATCAGGCAGATGAACGGAGGGTGAAAAGATAGCGAGAAGACTTGGTATGTGAGCTTGTACAGAAAAGGAGACAGACCATGGGTATGCTGCGGATTATGTCCCGTCGCGGTGACGAGCGAATCGTTTGGGATAGCGAGAAGGTAGAATCCAACGATTTCGAGGCCGTAGCGGCAATCCGAGAAGCCGAGCGCATCTTTAACCAGGAGCGCGCTCGTGGCGCAACCGCTTTTAAAGTAGAGTCTGGAGAACCTGTAGAGCGTATTGAGCAGTTTGACCGCACAGCAGAGCAGATTGTGATGGTGCCTCGTGTAGTAGGAGGCTGAGGAGAGTGTAAGCGGCAATGTTGCAAACCCTTAGTTTATTTCTAGGTATCTGGTTGCTGTTCTTACTCCTGGCGATCTACTATCTCTCGCAGGCTCCCGATGGACGCGTCGGACGTTTCCGCGAGTCGATGAGTGAGCATCTTTCGGCTGAGAGCCGTGCCAAGGTATTACTCAGGGAAATGCTGTCTGAGAATCAGTACCAGCAACTTATCAAGTTCGGATACCTCGAAGTATATAGCCCGACAATAGATAGTCGTATCTACCGCATTCCAGGTTCCGGAGGACTCGTTAAGGTCTATGAGAGAGGTTGTGCCGTCATGGAGCTTTGTCTGCAACCGGCAGAACCTTTGCCGGACGGTGATGTAGTAGTGATGCACAAATTGATGATCGAGGCCAATGAAGAAGAGTATTTGCAAAAAGCAAATCATTTTGCCCCAGGTATCATCTCCCTTCGCTGCCAACATCTTTAAGAGTCCAGTAGATACAAACTATTATAAAGAGCTTTTCGGAGACAGTTCGTCCTCTGGTAGATATGTTTCGTCCTTGTCCTTCCTTTTGCGACCGTCGTCTAAGACGACGGTTTTTTTACTGTATTCAAAAAAGTGGGCGTTGCTGAACTTTTGCAATATGATTACGTATATATCCTATATGAATAGATTTCTAAGAATAGATTCCAGCAGCGTTCTCGACTCTGGAGCAGAAACACAGTATAATCTGCCACAAGAGGCTCTCGTAGTCGCTTGCTCTAGACACCAACCACATCTTATGATTGGAGAAGGTAGGTACGAACAATGGAATGTCCCTACTGTAAATATGAAAACCGCGATGGCGTGCGCTATTGCAGCAACTGTGGCAGAGCTTTAAGTCCTGTCACCACTACTCATACATCCACAGGTGGCACATCTCGTTCACTGGCCATTGGCACCCCTTTACAAGGAGGACGGTATGTCATCACGAAGATACTTGGCGAAGGCGGTATGGGTACGGCTGTGCTGGCAACCGACAAACGCACTGATAACAAGCTGGTCGTTATCAAGGAACTCGTCTCTGATAATACCGACCCTGCCAAATTTCAAGAAGATGTGCGCAACTTTAAACGTGAAGTCGCAACTCTGGCTCATCTCGATCATCCTTTGATCTCTTATGTGACCGACAGCTTCGAAGAAGATTCTCGCTATTTTATGGTGCAGAAGTACATCGAGGGAGAAAATCTCGAAGAGCGTATGGATCGCGTGAATCAGCCCATGAAGGAACGGGAGGTACTCGGCCTGGCTTCGGAGCTGCTGGATATTCTTGACTACCTGGCGCAGCAGACACCACCCATCGTCCACCGTGACATTAAGCCTGCCAATATCATCATCGGCTCCAAGGATAAGCGTGCACACCTGGTGGACTTTGGGATTGCGCGCGCAGACGAAGCGAAAAATATTAAGCGCAAACAAACCTCGGCTTTGGGAACGCCTGGGTATGCGCCTCCTGAACAATATCAAGGAAACGCTGACCCTCGCTCGGACCTGTATGCCCTGGGCGCAACCATGCATCATCTGTTAACCAATCGCGACCCACGCAATTATGCACCATTTTCGTATCCTCCAGTCCGCACACTGAACCCACAGGTTTCAGCTGAAACCGAGAGTTTGATCAGCAAGGCAGTCAATAACGATAGCACGCAGCGTTACCAGAGTGCGATGGCGATGAAAAGTGATGTCGATACCATCTTACTGAAACGCTTCGGCGTTACTGGCAATACGGGCAGCTATACGCTGAGCACATCGGGGCCAATGGTGGCCGCCGGGGCTGCAAGTACAGTTCCTTATGCAAACCCGGCCATGTATGCAAACCAACCAACTCAGGTTCAGCAGCCACCCTATACACCTGTCCCACCCCCACCACCCTACCAGCAAGGGAACATATATGCGCAACCACCGAGGCGACAAGGTGGCAACAATGTAGGACGAAATTTTCTTTTGTTCGTAATCGTTATTGTCTTGCTTGGAGCGCTTGCTTTCGGTGCACTCAACTACTTCAACAGTCGGGGGACCGGTTCAAACAACAACGCGACACCAACGATAGCAGTACCTTCTAGCGGTATCGGTGTTTCCAAAACATCAAAGGGTGAATATATCGGCATAAGCGATGGTACCTTCGCCTTTGATACAGCTACTCGACAAAATGGAAATCTCAAGGTGCAGGCTGCGCAAAAACTTAAGGCAGGTGACACTACTAACGCAAAGTCATTATACAGCGAAGCGGTTGCGAAAGAGACGAATGATGCTGAGGCACTCATCTTCCTTGAAGATCAACGCGTTCTAGCTTCAACCAATCCATATATTACAATTGTTGTTGGAACAATGCTCACCGGTGATAAAGCAACTATTAGTGTCGGTCGCGATGACTTACAAGGAGCATATGTTGCGCAAAAATCATTCAATGATGCTTCCATACTCAACAATAGTGTATTGGTGCGTCTACTTATAGCAAATGCTGGCAGTAATTCTCAAGATACAACAACGGTAGCGCAGCAAATCGTGCAACTCTCCTCGGTGGACAAACATTTCGTAGGTGTGATGGGCTGGCCATTTAGTGGATATGCCAGCTACGCCATTAGTGTTCTGCGCCCAGCACAGATTCCAATGATTTCGCAGACTGCGTCAAGCGATGCACTAACTGCAAGATCGTCCTACTTTTTCAGAGTAGCTCCAGCCAATGAGAGACAGGGAGTTGAAGGCGCAAATTATGCAGTACAGACATTGCATGCAACAAGGGCAGTGTTGTTCTATGATCCTTCTAATCTCTACACTCAAAGCCTGGCCAATGCTTTCCGTACACAGTTCACTAAGGACGGCAAACAGATTGTGGCAACCGAAACATATACTGTGGGTAAAACTACGAACTACAGCCAGCAGATAGCCGATGCTGCGAATAATATTCCCGACTTGATCTACTTTTCCGGTTATGCCAACGATGCCAATGAATTGCTCAAAGAACTACCAACAACCGGACCACTTTCCACTGCACCTATCATGGGTGGAGATGCCCTTTATGAATTAGGTGGCTATAATAGTAGTCTTCACGCTGCTGCTTCTCGCCTGAACTTTACCTCATTCGCCTATCCAGATGAGTGGCAATTTCTGTGTAATCAAGGCCAATCATTTGCCTGTTCTACACCTTCGTTCTTTGATAATTACAAAACCTATTACGATCCTAAAAATCAGCATTCGCCGGGGGCTTATGGCTTCCAACGTGCCGATGGCGATACCATTCTCTCCTACGACGCAACAGTCGCAATGTTAACTGCGGCTAACAATGCTCTCACAGGAGCAAAGACAACTATCACAACACATGACATGCTGCTGGGTATACAAGCGATCAATCGCACGAATGCACTCCAGGGTGTGAGTGGACAAATTGCCTTTGGTTCAGATAGTAATCCAATCAATAAGTCGTTGGTTATCCTCAGAGTCGTCAATGGAGGGTTCTTCACTCTGGTTTCGGTGCAACCATGTTTCCCGAAAGGTCAGTGTTAATATTGAGGGCATTTCCTGACTCGTAAAAGCCCTGCTTTTACGAGTCAGGAAATGCCCTCAATATTAATTTAAGACTTCCTCTTGATTATCTTTTCTATGGTCTCGGCAGAAATTCCCATGATCTCTACGATTTTATGCCGACCTGCTGTGCCATGAACAATCTGTATATCACGCTTATGCACTGCGAGAGACTGCGAGAGCAAAGCAATCAGTGCAGTATTGGCAGCCCCATCCACGGGCGGCGCTGTTACATGCACCTTCAGTCCACCCTCTTCCCACTCTATCAAGTTTTTGCTACTACGAGGGATCACGCGTACATGTATACGCATGAGTTCTACCAGCCTTTAGGAAGAGCTTGAAGCAACAAGTGTTGCATCGTTATAACCATAAACCAGCCGATGAAAAAAGCTATGTCAATAATACCAACAGGACGTATAATACGACGTATTGGCAAAATGAAAGGGTCTGTCAAACGTGCCAGAAAACGGATAATAGCATATCTTTCATCGATACGAAACCAGGAAGCGATAGCACGCACAAACATTGCAATAATGATAGCGCCTGTGCCATAGAGTATAATCCCGTAGATAATTCCCTGACCGGGAGGTATGCCGAAAAACATAATACACTACTCCTGTACTGTTCGTACCTCGACAACGGTGAAACCCAGAATCTTGCGCCGAAAGATATCCGTCACATGCACTCCCTCAAGGTCTGGCAGAGTTGTCACATACTTCTGCACAACTTCACCAAGAGGACGGGCTGCCATTAATCCGGCGACCGAGGAGAGGGCGGTTGAAGCTACACGCGTGCGCGCGCGGCTAGACGTCAAGCCAAGCAATGTGCCAAAGGTCAGCAGCGTGAATCCAACG
>WNGI01013687.1_pt1 | contig 15030 bp, 11 predicted proteins | sample 5400621 | NCBI WGS metagenome assembly WNGI01 (sample SAMN13153374, study PRJNA577476) | soil metagenome | isolation source: 20 cm soil or saprolite under Garry oak tree replicate 1 | place: USA:California | collected 2016-06-15 | reverse complement strand
TCGTCGGGTCATAAGTCACCCGATCCATCATCACCTTGCCGAGGATCGCCCGGATGCCGTGGACCTCGGCCGCGCGGAAGGCGGCGTCCATCGCGGCTTCGTAGACGACCCCGTACGCGAGGACCGTCGTCGTCCCGGCGGCCGCGAAGGCGCGGAAGATCGCCGGGGCGAGACGTTCGGCGACCGCGGGATCGGCCCACGAACGCTCCGTCGGGAACGTGAGCCGGTCGAGCCAGGTCAGGAGGCCCAGGGCGAACCCGATCCCCGCGTTCGGAAGCTGCGGCAGGTGGGCATGCGTATCGACGAGACCGGGGAGGATGATCCACGGCCGCAGGTCAAGAGCGCCGGCGAGGAGTTCGGGTGAGGCTGCCGAGGCCGCCCCGACGAACGCGAGCGATCCACCGCCATCGACCGCGACGACGCCGTCGGGCTCGTCGAGCGTCCCGCCGTCAGCCAGCGGCGTCAGGATTCGGGCGCGAAGGGCAAACGGCGGCCGATCGGGCAGAGCTGGCGGCATGATCCCGATGATAGGGGCGGGCGGGCCGGCCCCGGCGGACGATCCCGACAGGTCGTCAGGAGAGGGCCGGCGGCCGGCAGCCGCCCTCGGGGCCTATAGCCAATCCGGCGGCGGAGTGCCATCCCGGCGGCCAACTACGATGCCGTGACGAAGTCCTCGACCACGACGTCGTCGATCGTCACCGGGTTCGGGACCAGCCCGAGCGACGTCATGAAGTCGATCGATTTCTGCCAGGAGTTCCGATCGATCACTCCCAGATTGTCGTTCCCGCCTGATCCCTCCCAGGCCTTGATCGTCGCGTCGAGGATCGCCGTCTGGAGGTCGCGATCCTGGCCCAGGGTCGGCTCGACCGCGATCGCCGCATCGACGCCCTTCGAGGGATCGGCGATGACATCCTCCATCGCCCGGAGCGTCGCCCGGACGAAACCGGCGACCGCATCGTGCTTGTTGTTGACGGTGTCAAAGGAGCCGATCAGGCCGGGGCCCGGTAGCGGCGTGACGTCGTCGACGTGCAGGACGAACGTCGGCGTCCCGCTTCGCTCGAGCTGGATCGGCTCGTTGTTTACGAAACCCGTCGCGGCGTCGACGGCGCCCTGGGCGACAGCCGCGCCCTGGCCAAAGTCTGGATACTCGACGATCGTGACGTCGTCGGTCTTGAGCTTGACCGAGGCGAGGAGCGCCTGGAGCATGATCCACGACGAGCCGTATTTGCCAGGGATGCCGATCTTCTTGCCCTTGAGGTCGGAGGCGGTCTTGATCCCGGACGACGCCTTGCCGAAAACGATCGACGGGAACTGGCGATAGATCGTCGTGAAGTAGCGGATCGGGATCTCGTTGCTGACGGCCGGGATGACGCTCGTTCCGTCGGACAACCCGATATCGATCGAGCCCTGGCCAACGAGCGCGACGAGATCCGGATCGATCTTGTTCTGGAAGGTCACGGTGAGACCCTCGGCCTGGTAGTAGCCCGCCTGCTGGGCGACGTAGAACGGGGCGAACTGGACGCTCGGGATGTAGCCGAGCCCGACGGTCAACGACGCTGCGACTGGCGAACCGGACGGGGCGACCGAACCCGATGGGCCGACCGACGACGGGGCGACCGAGCCCGACGCCGATGGCGCGACTGGGGCCGACGCGGACGGCGTCGGGGTCGGTGACGGACCGCATGCGCCGACGATGACCGCGACAAGGACGAGGGCGACGGCCCCACGAACGCGGATCGAGTGGTGTGAGATCACGGGTGCCTCCAGGCTGCTGGGCTCAGCGAACGCCGACGAGTCGGCGCTCCGCGAAGACGACGACTAGATAGAGAGCGATCCCGACCATCGCGATCGTGGCGAGGGTCGCGAACATGAGCGGGATGTCGAACAGGCTCCCCCGAGCGAGATTGACGAGGACACCGAGGCCGCGGTCGGCGCCGGCCCACTCCCCGACGATCGCCCCGACGACGGCAAGCGTCACGCCGACCCGCATCCCACCGAGGATCGAGGGCATCGCGCCGGGGATCTCGAGCGTGGTCAGAACCTGGCGGCGGCTCGCCCGGAAGCTGCGGGCGACCTCGAGCAGGCCGCGATCGACCGACCGGACGCCGACCATCGTCGAGACGGCAATCGGGAAGAACACGATGAGGCCACAGATGACGACCTTGCTGATCAGCCCCGGCCCGAACCACAGGGCCAGCAGCGGGGCGAGCGCGAGGATTGGCGTCGCCTGGGCGGCGACGACATACGGCGAGATGATCCGCTCGACGAGCGTGGATCTCGCCAGCGCGTACCCGACCAGCAGCCCCGTCCCGGCGCCGACCGCGAACCCGAGGCCGATCTCCACGAGGGTTGCCACAGCGTGGGGCTCGATGATGCCGTCGGCCCAGGCCCTGATGAACCGCAGCCCGACGACCTCCGGCGACGGCAGGATGAACGGCGGGTAGCCGCCGACGAGGACCACAAGCTTCCAGGCGACGACGAAGACCGCGAACGACACGACGACCGATCCGACCGCAGCACGGTTCATGCGGCTTCACCGGCATGCTCGAGATGAGACCGGATCTCCATGGCGGCCCTCGACACGATCGCCCCGTCGAGAAGGGCGAGGGATCGCGGCCGCGGAGCGTCGATGGGGACGGCGGCGGCGACGCGGCCCGGGCCCTGCGTCATCACGACGACCCGGTCCGCAAGCAGGATCGCCTCGGGGATGCTGTGGGTGACGATGACGATCGTCGTATCGGTCTTCTCCCAGAGGTCGAGCAGCTCGAGGTTGAAGCGTTCGCGGGTGAGCGCATCGAGCGCGCTGAACGGCTCGTCGAGCAGGAGCAGCTCCGGGGATAGAGCCAGCGCCCGGGCGATCGCTGCGCGCTGACGCATCCCACCGGAGAGATGAACTGGGCGAACCTCGCCCGACGCCGTCAGGCCGACCAGCTCGAGCAGCTCGCGGAGGCGTTCCGCACGACGTTCCCGGCTCCAACCCGCAAGCTCGAGCGGGTACGTCACGTTGTCGGCGACCGAGCGCCAGGGCAGGAGCCGCGGCTCCTGGAAGACGAGCCCGATCCGCGGGTCCGGCCCTTGGATCGGTCGGTCGTCGAGGGTCACCGCGCCACGGCCCGGCGCCAGCAGGCCCGCCACGACCCGCAGGAACGTGCTCTTGCCGCAGCCGTTTGGACCGATGATGGCGACGACCTCCCCTCGGTCGACCTCGAGGTTCATGCCGTCGAGGGCGAGCGTGCCCTTTGCGCCGCCGAATCGGACAGCGATATCGCGGGCTTCCAGCCGACCGGCACGGGTGTTCGCGACCGTGGTCGCGTCGGTCGTCGCGCCCGGGGCGTTTGGCGCGGAAGGCGCCGCGCCCGTTGCGCCTGTCACGCCGGTCGCGCCCGTCATGACCGCGTCATTCCGCGGACGATCGGGGCGATCGCCGGATGGAGGCTCGTATATGCCTCGTACGCCATGTCGTAGAGGTCGCGCAACTCCGGTCGCGGTTCGAGACGTCGTGCGACGCTCGTCATCCCCAGGATCGCCGCCCGCACGTCGGCATAGGCTCCGATCCCGCTTGCGCCGAGGATCGCCGCCCCGACCACCGCTGTCTCGAGCATCGCCGGGATCTCGACCGGAAAGCCCGTCACGTCGGCCTTTACCTGGTTCCACATCTCGCTGCGTGCGGGCCCGCCGCAGATGCGCATGTCGCGGACGCGAGCCCCCGCGGCGAGGATCGGCTCGGCGACGTGGCGGATCGCGAATGCAGAGGCCTCGACGATCGCCCGGACGAGATGGCCGCGACCATGGGCCAGGCTCAACCCGACGAACGCGCCGCGAGCCGTCGGGTCCCAGAGTGGCGAGCGCTCGCCGGCGAGATACGGCAGGAACAGGACGCCGGCCGCACCGGGCGGTGTCGTCGCCGCCTCTTCGAGGAGAGCCGCAGTCGGGATCGAGTCACCGAGAATGGCGCCGCGGAACCAGTCGATAGCGCGACCGGTTGCGGCCATGGCGCCGCCGACGCTGTACAGGCCGGGCAACGGGGCGATCGTCGAGAACGAGCCCGGCACGACGAGCGGCCGATCCCAGTAGACGCCGAAGCCGCCGCCGGCTCCGCCCGGATCGAGCGCATCGCCCGCGGCCGTCATCCCGGCCCCGTGGTAGCTGGCCCACGCGTCGACGACGCCGGCAACGACCGGCGTCCTCGGCCGCAGGCCGAGCTGGGCGGCTGCCGCGTCCGTCAGCCCGCCGACGACCTCGCCGGCAAGGAGCGGTGGTGGCACGCGGCGCGGGTCGATCCCCGCCGCCGCGAGGACATCGGTTGAGGGATAGGGCTGGCCTGCGACGAGACTGGTCGCGGCGACGCCGGTGAGCCGGAACGCGAGGAACTCCCACGTGGCGAGGAACCAGCGGGTCGCGGCAGCGACGGGCGGCTCGTTGCGCTCGACCCAGAGAGCGGCGGGCAGACCGGCCAAGGCCCAGCCCTGCAGCCCGGTCGCCTCGGCCAGCTCGGCCTGTTCGGCGGCGGCTCGGCCGTCCGACCAGATGATCGCCGGCCGGGTCGGCCGCGCTGCGTCGTCGACCGCGACCAGTGTCGGACCGTGGCCGTCGAGGCCGATCGCAACGATCTCCGCCGCGGCGTCGGCCGCAAGCTTCCGAACGATCGTCGTCACGGCGCCCCACCACGCTTCCGGGTCCTGCTCGGCGCGCCCAGATGCCGGTTCGGTGTCTGTCCGATAGCCGGCGCGAGCGAGGCCCAGCAGCCGGCCGTCGAGCGTGACGAGCCCGGCCTTGACCTCGGTCGTCCCGAGGTCGATCCCGAGGACCGCCGCCTCGCCGGCCGTGCCCGTCACGCCGGTGCCCTCGTCATACGGCCGATCCCGCGCTGTCGAGCGCCACGACGGCCTCGGCCGTGCGGACGTCCGACACGAGCGTCGTCAGGCTGCCGGCTCGCAGCGCCCCGAGGATCGGGCGAACCTTCGCCTGCCCACCGGCGACGCCGATACGAACCGGGGCTTTCGGGAGGTCGCGAGCGTCGAACGCGATCGTCCTCGCGCGAAGGTCGTCGGCCAGGAAATGCCCGTCGACGTCGAATGGGGCGATGAGGAGCTCGCCCACAGCAGCCCCGGATTCCAGCTCGCGGCACGTTTCCGCACCGAATGTCGCCTCGCTCCAGGCGGGCCCGCCGACGCCGAACGCGGCGACCTCGAGCCGGCCCCACAGGTCGAGGATCCGGCGCAGGCCGTCGTGGGCGTAGAGCGACGTTTTCGTTGCCGGATCGTCGACCAGGCCCGGGGCGAGGAGGCCGAGCGGCGTGCCGCCGATGCCATCGGCCACTCGCCGGAACGGTTCGCGAGCAGGGCCACTGAACCAGTAACCTCCACAGAGAGGCAGCACCGTCGCTCCGGTCTGATGGGTCGGTTCGTCAAGGGCGTCGGCCACGGCCGAGATCGATGAGCCGTCCCCGATCCCGACGACGGCCCCGTCGCGAATCGCCGCCCGGAGCACCTCGGCGCCGAGCCGCCCGATCATCCGCCGACCGACATCCTCCGGCCCGGCGACGCTGGGGGCGAGATGGACGGCATGGAGGCCGAAGCGGCGGCGGAGCTCGTCGGCGGCCGGCGAGGCGTCCGAGGTTCGATCGATGATCCGGATCTCGACGATGCCCTCCGCGCGGGCGCGCTTGAGAAGCCTCGAAACCTGCGGCCGCGTGACACCGAGCAGCTCCGCGACGCGTGACTGCGTCTCACCGAGCTCGTAATAGAGCCGGCTTGCCTGGACCAGCTGCTCGAGATCGCTCAATCTGCCTCCGGCGGCGCGGCGGCGGCGGCCGCGTCCTGTTGCACATTTGCACGATACAGATGTGCAGGGCAGCATCATCGGCCCCGAGCGGGCCGCGTGTCAATCGCCGCGCGCGGCTGCGGCGGCACGGCCGCGGTCTGCCTCAGCGACGCGGATCAGGACAACGTGGCTGGGAGGGGCCTCAGATCACGCGGCCGGGGTTCATGATCCCGAGCGGATCGAGGGCCGACTTGATCGAGCGCATCACGTCGATGACGTCGGCGCCGACTTGCTCGACCAGCACGTCGCGTCGAGCAAGGCCGATGCCGTGCTCCGCGGTGACGGTTCCACCCAGGGCGATCGCGGCCCGGTAGAGGTCGGCGCGCGCAAGGTCGGTCAACTCCTCGGCTCGTGGATCGCCATGTTCGAAGATCAGATTCGGGTGGAGATTGCCGTCGCCGGCATGGCCGAACGTCGCGATCCGGATCCCGTACTTTGTCGCGACAGCCTCGATCGCGCGAAGGAGATCCGGCACGCGGCTCCGCGGCACGCCGACGTCCTCCATCCGGACGGTCCCCTGGCGCTCGAGCGCGCGGAGGGCGAGGCGGCGAGCCTGGCGAAGCCAATCGGCCTCGGTCGGGTCCTGGGCGCGGATCACCGAACTCGCGCCGGCAGCCTCGCAGGCCGCCACGGCAACTTCCAGTTCGGCTGCTGCGGCGGTCGCCGCGAGGTCCGACTCGACGAGGAGCATCGCGGCGGCCTGGCGATCGAGCCCCAGGTTGTTCGCCTCGTCGACGGCGAGGATCGTCTCGTGATCGAGGAGCTCGATCGTGACCGGGTCGATCGGCGCGGCGATGATCCGCGCAACCGCCTCCCCGGCCCCGTCGAGTGTTGGGAAGAACGCCAGCATCGTCGTCCGTGCCGGCGGCGCCGGCCGCAGTCGAAGGGTCGCCTCGGTGATGATACCGAGCGTCCCCTGCGACCCGACGAACAGGTGGGTCAAGGCATAGCCGGCGACGTCCTTCACGTTCTTGCCGCCAGTCCGGATCACCCGTCCGTCGGCCAGAACGACCTCCAGGCCGAGCACGGAATCGCGCGTCTGCCCGTACTTCACGCAGCACAGCCCACCGGCGTTGGTGCCGAGGTTGCCGCCGATCGAGCAGATCTCGTAACTGGCCGGATCCGGGGCGTAATAGAGGCCCTCGGCGGCGACGCGGGCCTTCAGTTGCGCATTGAGAATCCCGGGTTGGGTGACGACTACGAGATTCGCCTTGTCGATCTCGAGGATCGCGTCCATCCGGGTCAGCGCGATCGTGATGCCGCCCTCGATGCCGGCGGCTCCACCGGACAGGCCGGAGCCCGCGCCGCGGGGCACGATCGGGATCCGGTGCTGGGCTGCGAGCCGGACGAGGGCGCTGACCTCCGCCGTCGATGTCGGCAGGGCGACGGCGAGGGGAAGGCCGGCGACGAGGTAGGCTGTCTCGTCGGTCCGATACGAGGCGCGATCGGCCGGGTCGTCGAGGAGGCGCAGCTCCGGCAGGGCGTCACGGACCGCGGCGAGAAAACGCGCCTGGGTTGGGCTGGCGGCCGCCGGCGGGATCGACGGAGCGGTCATAACCGACAGTCTACTCACGGCCTGCGTGCGGTCGTCGCCGACGGTGCCCGCTTGCCGACCATGTCCCGTCGCCGACCGTGCCCGCTTGCCGACCATGTCCCGTCGCCGACCGTGCCCGATCTGAGCCGACCATGTCCCGTCGCCGACCGTGCCCGCTCGCCGACCATGTCCCGTCGCCGACCGTGCCCGCTCGCCGACCATGTCCCGTCGCCGACCGTGCCCCGTCGCCGACCGTGCCCGATCTGACTTCAACGCTCGTTCCCGACCGACGATGGTCCGAATCCGAACACCCGCGAAAGCCACGTCCGTTTCGCTCGATCCTCCGAATCCGGCTTCCGAAACCGGAGTATCGGGCGCCATGCAAGTGAATTTCCATGGCGTGCGGAATCGGACCAATTGGCTTCGGCGAATCCCACGCCAGGAGACTCGCTCGGCACGCGCTCGCCGCGCGGTCGGCACACACTCGGCACGCGCTCGCCGCGCGGTCCGCCCGGGGTCGGCCCGGGGTCGGCCCGGGGTCGGCCCGGCGGCCAGCCTGGCGGTCGACGGATCGGGCCGAGGGCCCTACGATCGATCCGATGTTCCGACCACGCCGCTTCGCCCACGCGTGGGCCGCCGCAGCTCTGATCGCGCTGCTGATCGTGCCGGTTGTGGCACTCAGCGCGCCGGGCAGCCGAGTCTCGGGGCACGCCGCACCCGATCACGTGATCGGCGCGGTCGCTTCGCCAGATCCATCGCTTGCGCCCACGGACGTTCTGCCGGCGCCTGTCGGCGAGTTTGTCGCAGCGACTCAAACGCTGGTGCCGACGGCCGGCGCCGCTCCTGCCGCTACCGCGACGACAACCGGCATCGTTCCCGGTTCGGTCAACCGGACGAGCCTCGACCTGACCGCGACATACAGTGTCGGCCTTCGACTCAACTTCGGCACCCGCGGCTTCCGGGCCGACACCACGATCGATGTCGTCAACACCTCCGGCGGCCCGATCGACCGGATCGAGCTCAACACGATCGCCGCCCGTCTCGGTGGCATGCGCCTGACCGCCGTCACCGTCGACGGCACGCCGCGGACGGCGGCGATCGACGACCAGACGATCGTCGTGCCGCTCGGCGGCGTGCTGGCGGCCGGCGCTTCAATGCGTGTCCGTGTCGTGTACGCGGCAACGCTGCGCTCGACGCTGATCGGGTCGAACTGGCTGTTCACCCGGACCAATGGCGTTCTCGAGGCGTATCGCTGGATTCCGTGGGTCAGCCGTCGGACGCCGTTCAATCGGCCGAACCACGGCGATCCCTTTGTGACCCCGGTCAGCCCGCGCGTCCGCGTCGCGATTACGAGCGATCGGACGCTGGTCTACGCGACGCCGGGGTCGCGGATCGCCGTGAGCGGGCTTCGCCAGACGTTCGAGGCGACAAACGTCCGCGACTTCGCCTTCACCGCGGCGCCCGACTATCGGACGATCTCGGCGACGGTCGGCGACAACATCATCCGCGTCTACTACCGCGGCAGCTTCCCGGCACTGGCCACGCTCGCCGCCGCGAAACGGGCGCTCACGAGAATGGAAGCCCTCGTCGGACCATATCCGTATCGAACCTACCGGCTGGCACAGACGGCCGGCGGCTTCGGGATGGAGTCGCCGGGTTTGACCTGGATCCCGTCGGGCGTCGCCCGGACGAACCTTGCCTACCTCGTCACCCACGAGACCGGCCATCAGTGGTTCTACAGCCTCATCGGCAACGACCAGGCCCGCCAGCCATTTGCGGACGAGGCGGCGACCGACTTCCTCGCCCGCTACACCCTCGGCCTCCGGCGGGCGAGCCGCTGCTCGACGGCCCGGCTCGACCTGACGATCTACCGCTACTCCGGGGCCTGCTACTACGAGATCGTCTACATCCAGGGCGGCAACTTCATCGACGATCTGCGCCGGCGCATGGGCTCGACCGCGTTCTGGCGCGGCATGCGGGCCTATGTGGCGGCGAACCGCTTCCAGTTCGGGTCGACGAAAGAGCTCCTCGACACGCTGGACGCGGCAACGCCGCTCAACTTTGTGCCTCGCTACGCGCCGCGCTTCCCAAGCATCTACTGAGGAGCCTCGGCGGAAGGCGCCGGCGAAAGGCTCACGCCGGGCGAGGCGGTCGCGATCCGGCGGTCGGCCGCGAGGGCCTGCGGCATCTGGCGGAAGGACGGCGGCAGGATCGGCCGCCAGGCGCGCCAGCCGGCAACGAGCCAGGCGGCAATCGCCCGCTCGAATGGGCCCCACCTCAGGCCGTATTCCCCCCGAACCCCCTCCGGCAACAGCCCGATCGCGGGCCACAGCGTCCAGGCATAGAGCGTCGATGGCATCCCGGCGAGTGCGGGGGCCACCGGTCCAAGCGGCGGATGGAGGACGGCGTCGGCGAGCTCGCGAGCCACGCCGGAGACTCTCACCGCGCCACCCGGCGCGAGCATGCCCTCCACATATGTCTCGAACGCGTCGAGATCGGCCGGCAGGAGACTCGCCGGAACGCCGAACGCCCGGCCGATCGGCAGCGTCTCCCGGTAGTAGCGAGCGCGGCGAACGCGATCGAGCGGCTCTACCCAGGCGTCATGCGCGACGATCGTCGTGTCGACGAGCGTCGCGTGGACCCACAGCGATAGCTCCGGGTCACGGGCCCGGTAGCCGTCGCCTTCGATTGCCCGGTGGAGCTCGTTGAGGCGGCGGATCTCCGCCCGTGCCTCCTTCGTCGTTCCGTAGACGATCGCCAGATAGCTGCGCAGCGTCGCCCGAAGGCGTCGCCACGGATCCGCCCGGAAGTCGCTATGGTCGGCGACACCCGCCGCCACGAGCGGATGAGCCAGCTGGAGCAGGAGTGCCCGTGGCCCCGCCCCGAGGAGGAGCATCGCCTCGCGGTTGAGCCGCCAGGCCTCGCTCGTCGGGCCGTAGAGCCCGCCGATCCCATCGTGATCGCGGACGGCGTCAGTCATCCGAACGGGCGGCCAGCGCGAAACTGTCGATATGGGACGCTGGGGCTCCGACTTCGACCCCGACCGGCTGGCCGAGCTCGAGACCGGGATGTGGAAGGCCTATTACCGCCGTCAGCCGGCTCGGCTGTTCGGGCTGCTCATTCGCGGGCTGCGCGAGCAGGCCCACGCGTCGTGGCCGCGCGCCCTCGTCTCGAGCCTCCTGCTGACGAAGGCAGCCATCGGGTTTGCCCGATCGTCGGGCGACTACGCTCGGTTCGGCCCGACGATCGCGCGGGCCTATCGGCTCCTCGGCCTGCCGCGCGATGTCAACGCTGAGGAGGTTGCTCGCTGGGAGCTGCGCTGGTGGGTGGTGCGGCGCGAGATCGGACTGGCGGCAGGCAACGCCGCGGGCGAGGCGATCAGCACGATGTACGCCGCCCTCTACCAGCTGCCGATCGATCGCGTTGCCGAGGCCGGTCGCCTGCGCGGGATCGCCGCGGAGATCCGCGACCGAGGCGCGTCGACGGATCCCGATGGACCGACGGGGCAGGGTGACAGCTACTGGCCGGAGGTTGGCCGATACCTCGCCGAGTCGTACCGGAATCTCCACACCGTGCTGCGCGTCAGTTCCAGCGAGCCCTAGCGTTCCGGCGGACGCCGACCGACGGCCCACCAGGCCACGATGAAGGCAATGGCCGCCAGGAGCAGCTTGAGCCCGTCGAAGATGAGGAACGGCGTCAGCCCGAACGCGGCCGCCGTCTCGAGCCGGGTCGCGGCGTACTTCTCCGGCAGCGAGGCCGCCAGCCACGGCACCCCGATCAGGTAGATGACCACGTTGCCGATGAACATCGCCGCCACCGCCCCGAGAACGTGGCGATCCCAGCCGAGCTCGGCCAGGCGACCGGTCACCGCCGCCGCGGCCATGAAGCCAATCAGATAGCCGCCCGTCGCGCCGAGGATGATCGTCCCGGCGGCGTCGCGGCCGATGAACCTGTCGAGTCCGTGCGCTCCTCCGGCATAGATCGGCAGCACCAACCCGGCGAGCAGGTAGAGCGCGACCGAGAGGACGCCACGGCGCAGCCCGAGGGCGCCACCGATGACGAGGACCGCGAACGTCTGGCCGGTGATCGGGACAGGCGTCGAGGCAAGCTGGATCCGGAAGTCGCCGACGATGGGGACCGTCTGGCCCGTCTGGACGATCGTGATCTGAGCGCAGATGGCGATGAGGACGGCGCCGGCGACGATCAGGGCGATATGCCTGACGCGGGTTCCCAGCCGTTCTCCGACCCGGATCGGGACGAGGAAGTCGGCGAGGGTGATCCCCCGCTGGTCGAATGGGACGCGGCTCATCCGCGGGTGGACGATCGTCATCCGGGCGTGGCTCCCTCTATCGAGCGCATTCTCCCCGTCGCGCGGAGGCCCGAGTCTACCACCGGACCTACTCGTGCTGGACTGCCCGGACGATCGCCAGCTGGCTTGCAAGCCGGGCTGGATACCAGGCCGCCAGGATCGAGACACCGATGCCGAGAACGGCGGCCAGCGCGATCGAGGGCCACGGGATCGCGAGACCGAGCATCGATGGCCCGCCCGACAGCGCACCCATCAGGACCGCCGCTACGAGACCGGTGGCAATCCCCAGGATGGTCCCTGCCACGCCGACGATCCCGGCCTCCACGACGACGGTCCGGCGCACCTGGCGGGTCGTCATCCCGGCCGCCCGCAGGACCCCCAGCTCGCGGACCCGTTCGAGGACGTTCATCGACAGCGTGTTGACGATCCCGAGCGCGGCAACGATCACGGCGACGATCGCGAGCGCGTCGAACAGGCCGAAGACACGGCCGAGCGCGTCGTCGACGGCGCCGGCGACCCGCTCGAGCGGATTCGGCTCGAGGGCCAGGCTGCGGGCGGTCTGCTCGAGGACTGGTCGGGCGTCGGCCTCGCGGCCCGGGGCGTAGCGGATCGCGAAGACATCTGCGCCGGCGACGCCCAGCTTGTCGGTCGCGTCGCTCCAGCCGACGAGGATCGCTTCGCCCGCCCGACCCGGCAGCGTCCGGTCGGCAACGCCCACGACGCGCAGGTTGAGCTGTTGGCCCCCGCCGAGCGCCAGTGTCAGGGTTCCGCCGACCCCGAGATGGAGCCGGTCGGCCAGGGACCGCGGCAAGATCGTCGCGCCGCCGGCATCGAGCGCGGGCAGCGCCGTCGCGCGATTGCCGGCGACGAGGCTGAGCCGGCCGTCGGCCAGCATGTCCGCGCCGGACACCGCGGCGGCGTCCGTGCGGATGCCGTTCCGGGCGACCTCGAAGATGGCGATCGGGCTGACGCGGGCGACTCCATCGACGGCCGCCAACTCGGTGGGTGCGTCCTCGTCGAGCGCAACCGGCCGGATCGAGGTGACGAGCTCATCGCCGGGGATGACCTCGGCGAGCCAGGCCGCCGCCTCCGCGCGTGACGATCCGGCGACGCCGCCGATCGCCACGATCATCGCCAGCCCCATCGTCAGCGCCCCGACCGTCAGCGCCGTCCGGCTTCGATCGCGGGCGAGCGCAGCCCGGGCGAGCCGTTCCTCGAGACGAAGGCCGCGGAACGGCAGCCCAGCCAACCGGGCAAGCGGCCCCAGCACGATCGGCGAACCGAGGACGACGAGCAGCAAAAGCCCATACACCGCGAGCGCCCGAGCCAGACCTGCGATGCCGCTCTCGCGCGGCCAGACGAGGAGGCCGGCAAGGCCGACGACGGCGAATACGCCAATCAGCCAGCGCAGCCGTGCGCGACGGGCCGCATCTGGCTCGAGCCGGGCCTTGAGCGCCTCGACCGGCGAGATGGAACCAGCCCGGCGCGCCGGCTCGAGCGAGGCGGCCAGGGTCACGAACAACCCGATGACGACGGCGGCGGCGGCCGAAGCGGCCGAGATATCGGCGGCCTCGAACGGGATCGAGCCGATCGCCTGGACGTAGCCGGCCATGACCTGCGCCAGTCCCACGCCAACGGCCAGCCCGACGACCGACCCGGCAAGCCCGAGCACGACCGCCTGGACCAGGACGAATCCGGCCGCCTGGCGGCGGGTCGCTCCGGCGGCGCGGAGGAGCCCCAGCTCGCGGACCCGCTCGGTGACGGTCATCGACAGCGTGTTGAAGATGAGGAACGCCCCGACGAAGAGGGCGACCGCCGCGATGAGCCCCGTGGTCGAGCGGAAATCCGCAGTCGAGACGCGCAGCGACGTCGCGAGGTCGCGCGGCGACGAGAGGACGTACGGCTCGCTTGTCAGGGCGACCTCGAGAGCGGCGGCGACCTCGGTGGGAGTCGCCCCCTCGCCGACGGCGATGTCGACCCGGCTGGCACCCGTCTCGCCGAAGATCCGGCGAGCCGTGTCGATCGGGACGATCACCGTTCGCCCGGCCGAGCCGACGAACGGCCCATCGCCCGCCACGATGCCGACGACCGCGAGATCGACCGGGCCGTCGGCGGTCTGCACCTCTACGTTTGCCCCGAGTGCCAACCCGTCATCGGCGGCGAGCCGTTCCGTGATGATGGCAGCGGCCGCGTCGACCCCGCTGAGCGCGGTTCCGGACGCGACGGGCAGGTCGCGGACACGCGCCTCCAGGACGGGGTCGATCCCGATGATCGTGACCGGCGGCGGCAGGGCGTCTGGATTATCGGTCGACGGCGCGAGGTAGGTCCGGCGTTCGAGCACCGGCGCCGCGACGACGACTCCCGGCGCGTCGGCGATCGCGGCGACGCTGTCGGCCGACACGGTCCGGTCCTGGAAGGCGGCGACACGAAGGTCCGCCCGCCCGACGAGGTCTCGAACCGTCCGGTCGATCGAGGCGTCGATCCCGGCCTCCGTCGCGAGCGACGCGAACAGGACCCCGACGCCAGGCGAGCGACGTCAGGCCGCCCACGATCTACAGCCCGAGCTCGGCGAGCCTGGCGATGAGCGGCGTCGCGTCGTGGGCCTGCCGTCGCCCGAGGTCGATCTCGTCGCGGATCCGCCCATCAGAGATGACGAGGACGCGGTCGGCGTACGCGGCCGCCTTCGAGTCGTGGGTGACGAGGACGATCGTCTGGTGGCGTTCGACGCACGACCGCCAGAGCGCGTCGAGGATCTCCGTCCCGGTCGTGTAGTCGAGGTTGCCGGTCGGCTCGTCGGCGAAGAGGAGGGCCGGCCGGGTCACGAGGGCTCGGGCGACCGCGACCCGTTGCTGTTCGCCGGCCGACAGCTGATCGGGCTTGTGGTGCTCCTTGCCGGCCAGGTCGACCAGCGCGATGACGTCGCGGATCCGCTCGACCAGCTCGCCTCGGCCGGTGTCGTGTCCGGCGATCGTGAACGGCAATGCGACGTTCTCCCGCACGTCGAGGAGCGGGATCAGGTTGAACGACTGGAAAACGAAGCCGGTCCGATCGCGACGCAGCTTCGTGGCGGCGTCGTCGGACAGCTCGCTGATCGACTCGCCCTGGAGCGTGACCGTGCCGCCGCTCGGTCGATCGAGGCCACCGAGGAGCTGGAGGAGGGTGCTCTTGCCGGAGCCCGACGGGCCCATGAGGGCGACGAACTCGCCCTCGGCGACGCTCAGTGAGACGCCGCGCAGCGCGTCGACCGTCGACGCTCCGAGTTGATACCGCTTGGTGAGGTCGCGGGCCTCGAGGATCGGCGGGATAGCCAGCATCGCGGGCAGTGTAGCCGGGCGGTCCGCGCGCGGATCGCGCTCAGGGCCCC
>WNGI01007894.1_pt1 | contig 15031 bp, 15 predicted proteins | sample 5400621 | NCBI WGS metagenome assembly WNGI01 (sample SAMN13153374, study PRJNA577476) | soil metagenome | isolation source: 20 cm soil or saprolite under Garry oak tree replicate 1 | place: USA:California | collected 2016-06-15 | reverse complement strand
TCACGAGCACCCCGTGGTGCTGCCGCAGGTGTCGCATTTCATGCAGGTGCCGTTGCGCACCAGCGTGAAATTCCCGCATTCGCCGCAGGCTTCGCCTTCGTAGCCCTTGGCCTTGGCCTCGGCGCGCTTTTCCGCCGCCGCGGCGCGTGCCTCCTTCTGCGTCCAGGCGAGCGGGTCGGGCGCGCTCGCCGGCCGCAGCGCCTGCTCGGGCTCGACTTTGAGCGCGGCGCCGCCGCCAGCCGCCCGCGCGACCGCGCCCGATCCCGCGAACGAAGTGACATTGCCCCCGCCCCGACCCTCCCCGGCAGTGGGGGAGGGAGTTCCCCGCGCCTCGGTCGTGCCGCTAGTCGACCCCCCACCCCGACCCTCTCCCACAAGGGGGGAGGGAGAAGAAGCGCCGCCGCCCGACATCACCACGAGCCTGTCGCCGCGCGAGCGGGTGAGGCCCTTGGAGACGTATTTCGACGAGCCGCCGGGTTTTCCTTCCTCGATGCCGCGGCCGAGCGCGTCGAACCCGGTGGCGATCTCGTTGGGGTCGACGTGGGCGAGATCGAAGCGGGACAGATAGCTCACCGCTAGCTCGCGGAACACGTAATCGAGGATCGAGGTCGCGTATTTGATCGAATCGTTGCCCTGCACCGGGCCCGACGGCTCGAACCGGGTGAACGTGAAGGCGTCGACATATTCCTCGAGCGGCACGCCGTATTGGAGCCCGAGCGACACTGCGATCGCGAAATTGTTCAACAGCGAGCGCAGCGCCGCGCCCTCCTTGTGCATGTCGACGAAAATCTCGCCGAGCCTTCCGTCCTCGTATTCGCCGGTGCGCAGATAGACCTTGTGGCCGCCGACCACGGCCTTTTGCGTATAGCCCTTGCGCCGGTCGGGCAGCCGCTCGCGCTCGCGCAGCACGGTGATGCGCTCGACCACTTTTTCCACGATGCGCTCGGCGATGCCCGCGGCGCGCGCCGCCGCCGGCTTCTCCAGGAACGCCTCGATTTCCTCTTCTTCCTCCTCGTCGGCGATGAGCTGGCTCTGCAGCGGCTGCGAGAGTTTCGAGCCGTCGCGGTAGAGCGCATTCGCCTTGATCGCCAGCTTCCACGACAACAGATAGGCCGCCTTGCAGTCCTCGACGCTCGCCTCGTTGGGCATGTTGATGGTCTTGGAGATCGCGCCGGAGATGAACGGCTGCGCCGCCGCCATCATGCGGATGTGGCTCTCGACCGAGAGATAGCGCTTGCCCGTGCGTCCGCACGGATTGGCGCAGTCGAACACCGGATAGTGCTCGGGTCTCAGATGCGGCGCGCCCTCGACCGTCATCGCCCCGCAGACGTGGATGTTGGCCGCCTCAATCTCGCGCTTGCCGAAGCCGACGTGGGTGAGCAGGTCGAACGAAGGGGCGACGATCGTCTCGGCCGGGATGCCGAGTTTTTCGCGCAGGAATTCCTCGCCGAGCGTCCATTTGTTGAACACGAACTTGATGTCGAAGGCGGTCGGCAACGCGTTGTCGATCTGCTCGATGATCTCCGGCGTGAACCCCTTGGCGGCAAGCGTGGTGTGGTTGATCGCCGGCGCGTTCGACAGCGTACCGTGGCCGACCGCATAGGCCTCGATCTCGGCGATCTCCGCCTCGCTGTAGCCGAGCACGCGCAAGGCTTCCGGCACCGCGCGGTTGATGATCTTGAAATAGCCGCCGCCCGCGAGTTTTTTGAATTTCACCAGGGCGAAATCCGGCTCGATGCCGGTGGTGTCGCAATCCATCACTAGGCCGATCGTGCCGGTCGGCGCGATCACACTCGCCTGCGCGTTGCGATAGCCGTGGGCCTCGCCGAGCGTCAGCGCCTTATCCCAGGCGTTCTTCGCGTGCTCGATCAGCTCCACGTCCGGGCAGGCGGCATGGTCGAGCCGCACCGGCGGGGTCGAGAGCTTCTCGTAGCCGGTCTTGGCGCCGAAGGCCGCGCGCCGGTGATTGCGGATGACGCGCAGCATGTGCTCGCGGTTCTTCCTGTAGCCCGGGAACGGGCCGAGCTCGGCCGCCATCTCGGCCGAGGTGGCGTAGGAAACCCCGGTCATAATCGCCGACATCGCCCTGCGCCATCAGCACCGAGACCTCGAGCACGATGGTCCACAGCCGGACCGCATGCTCGTAGCCGTCGACGTCGAAGCGCAATCTTCCCTTTCCCTCCCCTGAAAGGGGAGGGTCGGACCGCCGCAGGCGGTCCGGGGTGGGGTCGCCAGCCGAAGATTCGACCCCCACCCGGCTCGCTTCGCTCGCCGACCTCCCCCTTGCAGGGGGAGGAGAAGCAGGGGCGCGGAACGCGAGCAGGTTCAGCGAGGCGAGATTGCACGCCGTGTCGTCCAAAAACATGTATTCCGAGCACGGGTTCGACGCCCGGATCGGGCCCGAGGCCGGGCAGGTGTGCCAGTCGTTCACCGTGGTGTGGAACTGCAGGCCGGGATCGGCGCTCGCCCAGGCGGCGTGCCCGATCTTCTCCCACAGCGCGCGCGCCTTTAGGGTCTTGGCGACCTTGCCGGGCTTGGTGCGCCAGGTCAGGTCCCAATCGCCGTCGGCCTCGACGGCTTTGAGGAACTCGTCGGTCACCCGCACCGAATTGTTGGAGTTCTGGCCGGAGACGGTGAGATAGGCCTCCGAATCCCAGTCGGTGTCGAAGACCGGGAACTCGATGTCGGTATAGCCCTGCTTGGCGAACTGGATCACCCGGCGGATGAAATTGTCGGGCACGGCGTTCCTGCGCGCCGCCTTGATCTCGCGGCGAAGCACCGGGTTCTTGTCGGGATCGAAGCAATCGTCGCCCGAGCCCTCGCAATTGACGCAGGCTTTCAGCACCGCCTTGAGGTGCCGCTGGTTGATGCGCGAGCCGGTGACGAGGCTTGCGACCTTCTGCTCCTCCAGCACCTTCCAGTCGATGTATTGCTCGATGTCCGGGTGATCGACGTCGACCACGACCATTTTCGCCGCGCGCCGCGTGGTGCCGCCCGACTTGATCGCGCCGGCGGCGCGGTCGCCGATCTTCAAGAAGCTCATCAGGCCGGAGGATTTGCCGCCGCCCGACAGCCGCTCGCCCTCGCCGCGCAGTCTTGAAAAATTCGAGCCGGTGCCGGAGCCGTATTTGAACAGCCGCGCCTCGCGCACCCAAAGGTCCATGATGCCGCCGTCGTTGACGAGGTCGTCGGCGATGCCTTGGATGAAGCAGGCGTGCGGCTGCGGATGCTCGTAGGACGATTTCGACCGGGTCAGCTTTCCGGTGGCAAAATCCACGTAATAATGGCCCTGGCTCGGGCCGTCGATGCCGTAGGCCCAGTAGAGGCCGGTGTTGAACCATTGCGGCGAATTGGGCGCGACCATCTGCCTCGCGAGCATGGTGCGCAGCTCGTCGAAGAACGCGGAGGCGTCGGCCTCGGAAGCGAAATAGCCGCCCTTCCAGCCCCAATAGGTCCAGGTGCCGGCCAGCCGGTCGAATACCTGCTTGGCGGAGGTCTCGCCCCCGAATCGTTCCTTCTCGGGCAGCGCGGCGAGCGCCGCCTCGTCGGCGACCGAGCGCCACAGGAACGAGGGCACGCGCTCCTCCTCGACGCGCTTGAGCCGCGCCGGCACGCCGGCTTTGCGGAAATATTTCTGCGCCAGCACGTCGGAGGCGACCTGCGACCAGGACGCCGGCACCTCGACGTCCTCCGCCCGGAACACCACCGAGCCGTCCGGATTGCGGATCTCGCTCGTGGTCAGGCGAAATTCGACGCCCTCGTAGGCGGACTGACCTTCCTTCGTGTACCGCCGCTCGATCCGCATTGCTCCACCCCTTTGGCTCGTCGGCGCGAGCTTTCCGAGCGCCGACATTTTCATCCTGCGCGGGCCGAAAAACCCGCGCGCTGCCGGTTGGTCCCGGCACTCTGCTCGACGTCCCGTTACGACCGGCGCTTTTTTCGCGGCGCCGTTGGTTTGGTGGGTCGCTGCCGACCGCCCGGCCATGCGGAGCCCTGGCTCGCCTTAGCCTTCGGCCTCGGCGAAGCGGCGTCGCTAGCCTGTTCTGGGAGGCGTCCGGCGAGCACTTGGTACGATCCGCGCCCGACCCCAGAAAGCTAAGACGACTCCCTCCCGCCAGTCAAGAACTAGTGCGAGAATCTGAATCAACCCCTAAATCTGGGGAAAGTGACCGTGAATAGCGGGGAAAGCGCCAAGCTGCATTGCGGTAAATATCGGAGAAGGGAAGCGGATTCGGAAGGGCAGGGCGCCGCGGACCCTAATGAATTTGTCATCCGGCCGTCATAAGCCGGGCGCTGAAAGGTAGTTTGACACCGGCAGACCGGGCGGTTTGCGAAGAATCGGAATGCCGTTTGGCCGCCGCCGCTTGGCGGCGACACCGGAATCGGGATGGCAAAGCGCTCGAATCGCATCGCGGCTCGCGCGAGGCGCCGACCGGCGCGCCCGCTCCGGGAGAAACGCGGTTGCTGGACATCGTACCGGCACGATGGCAGAACCGCGCTCGGAGCCGGAATCCAACATGATCAAGATGATCAAGACCTTCCTGCTGCGCTTCTTCACCTGGTGGAACGGCACCACGTTCGGCACCCAATTGTGGACCTGGGCCTATGGCGAATCGGTCGGGACCGACGAGTTCGGCAATCGCTATTACCGAACCCGCGGCGGCAAGATCGACCCGACGCTCCGGTTCGAGCGCCGCTGGGTGGTCTACAACGGCTATGCGGAGGCCTCGAAGGTGCCGCCGAGCTGGCATGGGTGGCTGCATCACACCGTCGACGTGCCGCCGACCCAGGAGATTGTGAAGACCTGGCCCTGGGAGAAGCCGCACCGGCCGAATCTCACCGGCACGCCGCAGGCCTATCGCCCGCCCGGCTCGACGCTCGCCCAGAACCGCCGCCACCCCGCGACCGGCGATTATAAGGCCTGGACGCCGGGCGAGTGATTGTCTTTTCCCTCCCCGAAGGGGAGGGTCGGCGCGCCGCAGGCGAGCCGGGGTGGGGCAGCGGGGCGCCCTTTCGCCGCCGCAATCCGCGTGTTAACCAGCCCGATTCCGCCGCAAAAAATCGCGCGTGCGGCTCCGGGCGCCGATGGCTGGACCAAGATTTCTCGCAGCTCTTGCTTGCGTCGGCGTGCTCAATGTTGCGCCGGCTGCGGCGCAATTCGGTACGATTTTCGGCGATTCGCCGCGTCCGCCTGCCAGCGTGCCGGGACGCCAGAACTATCCGGCGCCCCCCCCGCCGCCGGGCAATTCCCGCGGGACTGGGCCGCCGAGCCAGCAGGGGGCGTCGCAACGACCGGGGCAGCCGCTACCCGGCATGCCGCCGGGCCAGCGCCAGCCGCCGGCGCGCGGCACCCCGCAGCCCGGCACTGCTGCGCCGCAGCCGGGCGACGAAGTGATCACGGCGCTTCCCGTCGAGAAAATCCCCAACCCCACCGCGGTATTCTCCGGCCTCGACAAGATCACCGGCCGCATCATCACGTTCGACGTCGCTGTCAACGAAACGGTGCAATTCGGCGCCCTGCAGGTTACGCCGCGGGTCTGCTACACGCGCCCGCCGACCGAAACGCCCAATACCGACGGCTTCGTCGAGGTCGATGAGATCACGCTGCAAGGCGAGACCAAGCGCATCTTCAGCGGCTGGATGTTTGCCGCGAGCCCCGGGCTCCACGGGGTCGAGCATCCGATCTACGATGTGTGGCTCGTCGACTGCAAAAAAGACGGCGTGGCGGCGCTGGCGACGCCATCGCCCGCGCCTGCTGCTGCCGCTGTGACGCCGAGCCCCCCGGCGCAAAAGCGGTAGCACGCGCCGATCGAAGACGTACGCCTCTCAATGTTTCATAGGCGGCGCGGCACGCGAGAGGCGCCTGAAATCGATACCTCAGCCGCCGCCCGTCGCGCGCAGGAGCGCTTCGCGCCCGGAGATCGGCCTCTGCGGCGCCAGTGTGTCGAAGCGTCCTTCGCCGGTGAGCGCTTGTTCGAGCAGCCGGTGATACTGGCGCCGGGACAGCTCGACCGCGCCGAACATCTCCAGATGATCGGTGACGAACTGGGTGTCGAGCAGGACAAAACCGCCCGCCCGCAGCCGGGCGACGAGGTGGACCAGCGCGATCTTCGAGGCGTCGCGCGCGCGGTGGAACATGCTCTCGCCGAAGAAGGCGCCGGCGAGGCTGACCCCATAGAGACCGCCGACCAGCGCCTCGCCATCGTAGACCTCGACGGTGTGGCAATGCCCGCGCTCGAACAGGGCACGATAGAGCTTGCGGATGCGGGCGTTGATCCAGGTTCGCGCCCGGCCGGGCTTGGGCTCGGCACAGCCGTCGATCACCGCGTCGAAGTCCCGGTCGCACACGACGCGAAAACGATCGGCGCGCACGGTGCGGACGAGCCGCGCCGGCACGTGGAAGCGCTCGATCGGCAGGATGCCCCGGCGCTCCGGCTCGATCCAATAGAGCGCCGGGTCCTCGGCGCTCTCGGCCATCGGAAAGATGCCGCAGGCATAGGCCTTGAGCAGCACCTCGGGCGTGATCTCGACCTGCGAGCCCTGACGGTTGGCCATGGAATCGAATTGTAGGATGGGCCGAGCGCGAGCGAAACCCGCCAATGTGGGGCGCGCCGCGCACGACCCCCTGCGGGGCCTGTCCCCTCACTCCTCCAGCACGGCGCGCGCGAGAAAATCTTGCAGCCAGTGGATATGATAATCGCCGTCGACGATGTCCTGCTCGCGCACCAGCGCGCGGAACAACGGCAAGGTGGTGTCGATGCCGTCGATGACGAACTCGTCGAGCGCGCGCTTGAGTCGCATCAGGCACTCGGTCCGGGTCTTGCCGTGCACGATCAGCTTGCCGACCAGCGAGTCGTAATAGGGTGGGATCTCGTAGCCCTGATAAGCCGCGGAATCCACCCTGATGCCGAGCCCCCCGGGCGTATGATAGTGCAGGATCCTGCCCGGCGAAGGCCGGAACGAGACCGGGTTCTCGGCATTGATGCGGCACTCGATCGCGTGGCCGTGAAAGCGCACGTCCTTCTGCTCGAGCAAGAGCTCGGCGCCCGCCGCAACCCGGATCTGCTCGAGAACGAGGTCGATGTCGGTGATCATCTCGGTTACGGGATGCTCGACCTGAATCCGGGTATTCATTTCGATGAAATAGAACTGCCCGTCCTGGTGCAGGAACTCGACGGTGCCGGCGCCGAGATAATGCAGCGACCGCATCGCATCCGCGACTTTCTCGCCGATGTCGTCGCGCTCCCCCGCATTGAGCGCCGGCGAGGGGCCTTCCTCGAGCAGCTTCTGATGCCGTCGCTGCAATGAGCAATCGCGCTCGCCCAGGTGAATGGCGCGGCCGTTGCCGTCGCCGAGCACCTGGATCTCGATATGACGCGGCGCCTCCAGATATTTCTCGAGATAGAGCGCGTCGTAGCCGAACGCCGCCTTGGCTTCGGCGCGCGCGGTCGCCAAGGCCGAAGCCAGTTCCGGTTGCGAGCGCGCCACCTTCATGCCCCGCCCGCCGCCGCCGGCCGCCGCCTTGATCAGCAGCGGAAACCCGAAGTCCGCCGCCAGCCTGGAGGCCTCCTCCTCGGAAGCGACGGCCGCTTCCGAGCCCGGCACCACCGCAAGCCCGAGCCGTTTGGCGGTGCGCTTGGCCTCGATCTTGTCGCCCATCAGCCGGATGTGCTCGGGCTTGGGCCCGATGAAATGCACATTGTGCTCGGCGAGAATCTCGGCGAACCGGGCGTTCTCGGACAAAAAGCCGTAGCCCGGGTGCACCGCATCCGCGCCGGTGATCTCGCAGGCGGCGAGCAGCGCGGGAATGTTCAGGTAGGAATCCTTGGCCGGCGGCGGACCGATGCAGACGCTCTCGTCGGCGAGCCGCACGTGCATGGCGTCGTCGTCGGCGGTCGAATGCACGGCCACGGTGGCGATGCCGAGCTCCTTGCAAGCGCGCAGAACTCTGAGCGCGATCTCGCCGCGGTTGGCGATGAGGATCTTATCGAACATGATCTCGCAGCGATGTTAGCGTTGCCCGGACGCGGGCTGGCGGCCGCTCATTCGATGATCATCAGCGGCTGGCCGTATTCGACCGGCTGGCCATCTTCGAACAGAATCTGCATGACCGTTCCGGCTTTTGGCGCCGGAATCTGATTCATGGTCTTCATCGCCTCGACGATCCGCAGGGTATCGCCGATCTTGACTTGGGCGCCGACGTCGACGAACGGCTTCGCCCCGGGTTCCGCGGCCCGGTAGGCGGTTCCGACCATCGGCGAGGTCACGGCGCCGGGGTGCTTGGCCGGATCTGCGGGCGCGGGGACCGGCATCGGTACCGGCGTCGGCACCGTCACGGCGGCAGGCGGGGCGGCCGAATCCGGTCCGGTCGAAAGGTGCATGACGGGCGAGTGCCGCGCCACCCGCACCCGCATGCCGTTCTGCTCGATCTCGATCTCGTCGAGACCGGTTTCCTCTAGCAGGTCGGCGAGCTCGTGGATCAGCTCCCGATCGATTGCAACTCTGCCCTTTTGCATCGGCCTCTTCGGAAGCTGCATGGCGCGGTCAGCTCTTGGCGGTCGCGCCGACCATGGCGGCAAGCCCGACGATCGCCAGCGCGTAGCCCTCGATGCCGAAGCCGCAGATCACGGCGCGCGCCGCGCGCGAGACGTAGGAGTGCTGGCGGAAGCTCTCGCGTGCGTGGATGTTGCTGATGTGCACCTCGATCACCGGGATCTTCACGGCCAGGATCGCATCGAGAATCGCCACCGAGGTCGTGGTGTAGCCGGCGGGATTGATCACGATCCCCAGCGCCTTGTCGCGAGCCGCCTCCTGAATCCAGTCGACGATCGCGCCTTCGTGGTTGGATTGCCGGAACTCGACCGCAAGCGCGAAGCGCTTGCCCGCCTCGCGGCACAGCTGTTCCACGTCGGCCAACGTCGTATGGCCGTAGGTTTCCGGCTGGCGGGTGCCGAGCAGGTTGAGGTTCGGGCCATTGAGGACATAGATGGTGTCGGCCATGACGTGCCTTGGCTACGAGCTTCTTGAGGAGAGATGGTCGCCGCCGCTCCGGCTCCCGGGTCGTTATAGGAGGGCACGGCTGCCGGGGGAAGCCCGGAGCAGGCAACCGCGGCTAATGTCGCGCGGTGCCGACCTTTTCCCTGAGTGCCGCCAAGCCGACCGCGCCGACGACGACCTCGGTGCCGATGACGTAGCTCGGAGTGCCGTTGAGCCCCAGTGCCTCGGCGATGTGCATGTTCTCCTCGAGCGTGGCCTTGGCCTCGTCGCCGGCCATATCCTTTTCGATGCGCGCCATGTCGAGGCCGATGTCTTTGGCGACGGCGAGCGCGTGGGCCCGGTCGGCCGGACCCCGGCCGCCGAGCAGCTTCTGATGGAACTCGAGGTACTTTTTCCCGGTCGGGTCCTGCATGCGCACTGCGACCGCGACCTGCGCCGCCTCCACCGAGCCCGGTCCCAACACCGGAAATTCCTTGAGCACGACGCGAAGCTTCGCATCCTCCTTCATCAGGTTGAGCATGTCGGCCAGCGCCCGTTTGCAATAGCCGCAGTTGTAATCGAAGAACTCGACCAGCGTCACGTCGCCCTGGCGATTTCCGATCGTGACTTGGCGCGGCGAGTAGAACAGCGCCTGACTGTATTGCTTGACGCCGTCCCGGTGCTTGGCTGCATCGGCGTCGCTCTGGCGCTTTTCGAGCTCGCTGAGGACTTCCTGAAGCACCTCGGGATGGGCGACGAGATAGTCCTTGACGACGCGTTCAATCTCGCCGCGCTGGGTATCGGAGAACGATTGGGCGCGCGCCGGAGGCGCGGCGATCGCCAGCACAATTGCCGCGACTGCGATCAGGAGTGGACGGAGCAAGCGTTGCATCGAAAGCTTCCTTTCAGTTGCGGCTGGCTCGCGCCGGCGGCTTGTAGGTTACGATATCGTCGGCCCGGACCCAACCGGGAGATCCGGTGGGAAACCGGGTCTTGGCCCGGGCCGCGAGATCGCGCGCGGTCTTGAACTCGCCGCGCGCAAACGCCGCCTGGGCCGCGGCAAGATCCGCTTCGGCGAGATCTCCCTTCTGGCCGTAGGCCATGGCCAGTTGACTATAGCCGTCGGGCATATCGGGTTCGCGGGTCACCGCGACGCGCAGCAGCGGGATGGCTTCGGCGGCGTTCTTCGGCTCGTTGGTGGCGACCAGCGCCTGGGCGAGCAGAATCTCGATCAAAGTGGCGCTGGGCGCGAGCGCCGTGGCCCGGCGCAGCGGCGCGATCGCCTCGGCAGGTCGGCCGTTTTCCATCAGCGCCTGTCCCTTGAGCTCGAGGAAATACGGATTGTTCGGCTGGGCCTGGACGAGGGTCTCGATCTGGGCGAGGGCGGAATGCAGGTCGGAGTGCCTGTAGGCGACGATGGCGCGAGCGTAGCGCGCGGCAAGGCTGGTATCGCTCATCGGGTAGCGGCGCAGCACCGTGTCCGGCCGCTCGATGAAGCCCGACAGCTTCGCCCGCATCATGTCGTGGCGCAGCTGTAGCTCCGGCGGGTCCTTCTTGTCCCAATACGGGCTCGTCCTCGCCACCCCCTCGAGCGCGGCCACGCGTTCCTTCGGCAGCGGGTGCGACTGCAAATAGGGATCGATGTAACGCGAACTGACCAGCATCTGGTCGGCGAGCCGCTTGAAGGTGTCGTACATGCCCTTGGCCGACTGGCCGGTGGCGGTCAGGAATTTCACCCCGGCGCGGTCCGCTTGCTCCTCCTGGGCGCGCACATAGGAGAGCAGCGATCGCATCGCGATCGATTGCGGCGCGGAAATCGCCGCGGCCCCGACCTGACCGATGCCGGAACCGGCGCCGGCGCGCGCGCCGGCGACCATGGCGCCGACCCCGAGCAGCATGGCGATGATGGCCGAAGTCTCCGCCCGCGCGATCTCCTCGCGCATGCGCGCCAGGTGCCCGCCGGCGATGTGGCCGGTTTCGTGGGCGAACACCCCGATGATCTCGTTCGGGGTCTTTGCCTCCATCAGCGCGCCGACGTTGACGAAGATGCGCCTGCCGTCGGCCACGAAGGCGTTGAAGGCGCGGTCATTGATGATGACGACCCGGATGTTCTGCTGCGTCAGCCCGGCAACGCGCAGGATGGGCTGGGTATAATCGCGCAGCAGCTGCTCGATCTCCGCATCGCGGATGATCGGCAGGCCCTTTTGCGGATCTTGCGAGCTTGCCGGGCCGACGGAAGCGACCATTGCGGCCGCGGTGATGAGCGCGATGGCGCGCGAGGCTGGTGTCCCGCGCCGCTCCCTGTTAAGCCCTCGGCCGTTCGTCATGACAGGACCGGATTCCTGAGCAATTCCGGCGCAAGCTAGAAAGACGCCGGGATAGGGTCAACGAGGCGACGATCACCACTTGGGAATGCTCGGAAAAGCCTGCGGAATGCGGCAATACCGAGGCGATACGGCAAGGATGACATCGGATCGATCGCGATCATGCTCGATGCGGCGAAACGGCTGATCACGGCCTCGGCCCGCAGCGATGTGGCGCCGTTCATGGTCATGGACGTGATGGCGGCGGCGGCCCGGCTCGAGGCCCAGGGACGGCGCGTCGTGCACATGGAAGTCGGCCAGCCGGCGGCGCCGGCGCCGTCGAGCGCCATTGCGGCGGCGCGCGCCGCACTCGAGACTGCGCGGATCGCCTATACCGAGGCGCTGGGCATTCCCTCGTTGCGTGCCCGCATCGCCCGCCATTATGCCGAGTCTTACGGCCTCAACCTCGATCCCGCCCGGGTCGTGGTCACCACCGGCTCGTCCGCGGGGTTCCTCCTGGCGTTCCTTGCCCTGTTCGAGCCTGGCGAACGGGTGGGGATGGCGCGGCCCGGCTACCCGCCTTATCGCCACATCCTGACCGTGCTCGGCTGCGAGCCGGTGCCGATCGAGATTTCTGAAGATACCCGCTGGTCGATCACGGTCGAGAGCCTGCTCGCCGCGCATCGCCGCGCGCCGCTCCGAGGCGTGCTGGTCGCGAGCCCAGCCAATCCGACCGGCACGATGATGACGGGGCAAGCGCTCGCCGATCTCGTCGCGGCCGCGGAGACGGAGGGAATTCGGGTGATCTCGGACGAGATCTATCACGGGCTCGATTACGCCTTTGCGGCCGAAACCGCGGCCCGGCTCTCCGAGCGCGCTGTCGTGATCAATTCGTTCTCGAAATATTTCTGCATGACCGGATGGCGGGTAGGCTGGATGGTGGTTCCGCCGCCGCTGGTGCGGCCGATCGAGCGATTGCAGCAGAATCTGGCGATCTCGGTGCCGACGCTCTCCCAGATCGCCGCGGAGGCGGCGTTCGACGCGCGGGCGGAAATGGAGGAGGTTAAACACGGGTACGAGCAGAACCGGCGCATCCTTCTGGACGGCCTCCCCAAGGCGGGGCTCGACAAATTCCTGCCGGTCGACGGCGCGTTCTATCTCTATGCGGACGTATCGCGGTTCTCGAACGACAGCTTCGATTTCGCCAGCAGGATGCTGCAAGAGGCCGGCGTCGCCGCAACGCCGGGCATCGATTTCGATCCCGTCAACGGCAAACATTTCGTGCGCTTCTGCTACGCGGGATCGGCGGAGGAGATGCGCGAGGCCGTGAGCCGGATCGGGGATTGGTTGAAACGAAGCTGAACGCGCCTGTTCGCGTCGGAACGAGGAGCCGTCGTCCCGGCCGAGCGAGCCTGCCGAGCGAGAGCCGGGACCCATGCACACCGCCCTATGCCCATTGCGCTATTCCCTCGAATAGATCCCGCCAGTCCGGGTTTTATGCTTCGATTAGTCTAGGGCGCTGACTCATTTAGCGCGCAGCCATAACCTGATCCACGCCAGCCGGACGAAAGCGAGGTAATTTACCGCGAGCTTGTCATAGCGTGTTGCGATCCGCCGACATTGTGTGATCTGGTTAAAGAACCGCTCGACCAAGTTTCGGGCGCGATAGAGGGCGGGCTGAAGCGGATCGACTCCTTCCGATTGCATCTGCGCGGGACGTTGGCCCATGCACCTCTCTCAGTGACAAAAGCTCTTATCCAGTCCGCGTCATATCCACGATCAGCCAGCAGCATTGATCCCGACCTAAGGCGGGACAAAAGTCTGACGACGAGTCTGTTATCGTGCGCTTCGCCCGCTGAAAGTCCCACGGACGGGCAATCCATTGGTATCGACCACCGCACGAATCTTGCCGGTCAGTCCGCCGCCTCGTGACCGGCCCATAGACTGACCTTTGTTCCGAGCAATGCAGGCGCCGTGCTGATGCACCCGCACAATGGATGTGTCGATCATTTGAACGGCCTCATCATAAGCACCAGCAAGTGCGGTCATAATCCCGCCCCATACTCCGGCCCGTCGCCAACGGACGAAACGGTTGTAGCAGGTGGTGTATGGGCCATAGCATTCCGGCAGATCGCGCCACGGTGCGCCGGATCTCAGCACCCAGAAGATGCCATTGAGGACACGTCGATCGTCCACACGAGGCACGCCACGGGATTTGTTCGGAAGGAATGGCTTGATGGCGGCCCATTCAAAGTCAGTCAGCCCATACCGCATGATTCGAGACTCCAGTTTGGGAGCTTGAATCACGTGCATGGCGGCACCATCAAGCCGCAAAGGCCGATCGCGGCAGATGCCACAATCCCGATTTTACTTCCGCTTTCAGGGGCATAGCGGGCATGGCCGGACTAGCTGCTGGCTCGACGCAGTCGCGAATGACCCCCGAAGCGGACATGAACGCGTAGACGGTGACTCTTTTCCGCGTCCTCGAACGTCCTAGGTTGAGCAGACACGAAACACGGGAGCAGGCCGATGAGCCTCACTATGACAATCGCAGACAGAGCAGTTCTGGTCACCGGAGCCAATCGCGGTATCGGACAGGCGCTGGTCGAGGAAGCCTTGAGGAGAGGCGCAAAGCGCGTGTATGCCGGTACGCGCCAGCCCTTGGCCCACTTGGATGGGCGTGTCACGCCGCTGACCCTGGACGTGACCAACGCCGCGCAGACTCAGTGAGCCGTCGAGAGAGTCGAATCTCTCGATATCCTCATCAATAACGCCGGCTTGGCGCTTTACGATGACTTGAGCGACCGTGCCGCGCTCGAACGGCACCTCGCCGTCAATCTCTTTGGCACATATGGCGTGACCCAGGCTTTCCTGCCGTTGCTGACTCGTTCCCGGGGAGCCATTGTCAACGTTCTGTCGGTGACGGCCTTTGCCGCCTTGCCGCTCATTCCGGCCTACTCGATTTCAAAGGCGGCCGCGTTCTCCTTGTCACAATCGCTGCGCGCTCTTTTGGCCGGACGGGGCATGAGGGTACATGCCGTCCTTACCGGCCCCGTGGACACGGATATGTCCCGAGGCCTCGACATACCGAAGGCCTCTCCGGAGTCCGTTGCGCGAGCCATCTTCGACGGAGTGGAGAAAGGGGAGGAGGATATCTTCCCAGATCCCATGTCGCAGTCCATGGCGGAGAGCTGGCGCAGCGGTGCGGCCAAGGCGCTCGAGCGCCAGTATGCGGCGCTCGTAGAAGCAAAGCCCGTCAAGACGGCGGCCTAAACGCCTAATAAACCGCTACGCGAACGCGCGTCGAAACTGGAACTAAAGCCGCACCGACCAAAGGAGAGAAATGATGACCGACCACAAGACCGGAACACGTGAAGAGTGGCTTGCCGCCCGGCTGAAGCTGCTCAAGGAGGAGAAGGAACTCACGCGGCGCAGCGACGAACTGGCGCAGCGGCGGCAGGAGTTGCCGTGGGTTCGAATCGACAGGGAGTATCGATTTGACACCGACGAGGGGAACGCCTCGCTGGCAGATCTCTTCCGAGGGCGCTCGCAGCTTCTCGTCTATCACTACATGTTCGGTCCCGAGTACACGGCGGGGTGTGCGACCTGCTCGACGATCGCCGACGGGTTCGACGGCTTCGCCGTGCACCTGGCGAACCACGACGTCACGCTTTCGGTGGTATCGCTGGCTCCTCTCGCGAAGCTGCAGGCGTACAAGCGGCGGATGGGGTGGACACTTCCCTGGGCCTCCT
>WNGI01002875.1_pt1 | contig 15032 bp, 12 predicted proteins | sample 5400621 | NCBI WGS metagenome assembly WNGI01 (sample SAMN13153374, study PRJNA577476) | soil metagenome | isolation source: 20 cm soil or saprolite under Garry oak tree replicate 1 | place: USA:California | collected 2016-06-15 | reverse complement strand
GATGCGGGAAACGCCGTTCCCCGTTGCCCGTGAACTGCGGTGCGATTGTCGGAGTGGCGTCTACGGCAGGCGCACTTCCCGCTTCCCGCCTCCCGCCTCCCGCTTCCCGTCCCTCAGAGCAAAGTCCCGTGCAGAACTAAAAACGCCACCGAGAAGTAAATGACGAGTCCCGTCACGTCGACCAGGGTTGCCACGAACGGCGCCGACGCGCTCGCAGGATCGAACCCGATGCGCTTCAATAGGAACGGCAGCATCGAACCCGCCAACGATCCAAAGGCGACGATTCCCACCAGCGCAAATCCTACGGCGATCGCAAGCAGGAAGTAGTGCGGCCCGTAACTGAAGATGCCGATGTTCTGCCAGAGCACGATTCGCGCGAAGCCGATGACTCCGAGTATCGCGCCAAGCACCAGTCCGGTCGGCAGCTCGCGAAGTGCGATTCGCCACCAGTCGCGAAGCTTCAGCTCCTGAAGGGCGAGCGCACGAATCACCAGCGACGTCGCCTGCGAGCCGGAGTTACCCCCCGAGCTCATTACCAGCGGAATGAACATCGCGAGCACCGCGGCGCGCTCGATCTCCCCTTGAAATCGCTGCATCGCGGTCGCCGTCAGCATCTCACTCAGAAAGAGCGCGCAAAGCCAGCCGGCGCGCTTTCTGATCATTTCTACAAATCCGATTTCCATGTATGGAGCGTCGAGTGCCTCCATACCGCCGAATCGCTGCACGTCCTCGGTGGATTCTTCGACCAGTGCGTCGATCACATCGTCGACGGTGACGATGCCGAGCATGCGCCGGTTGTCGTCGATTACCGGGATGGCAAGCAGGTTGTACTTGGAGATGAGCCGCGCTGCTTCTTCTCGATCGATGTCGACAGTAACGGTGAGAGGCGGCTTTCTCTTTCCGACCTCCAGCACACTGTCCCCGCGATCGGCGGTCAGTAATTCTCGCAGCGAAACGACGTGTACCAGTGACTGGTCGGCGGGGTCGACGATATAGATGGCGTAGACGGTCTCCTTTCTGCCGCCGACCTCGCGGATGAGTACCAGGGCGCGATCGACTGTCCAATCGGACGGCACGCTCACGAATTCGGTAGTCATGATTCCGCCCGCTGTCTGGGGCGGATACTGGAGCAGTTTCTGTAGTGACGCGCGCGTTGACTTGCTGAGAGTAGCGAGAAGTCGGGGGCGGTCTTCCGGAGGGACTTCTCTGAACAGATCCACCTGCTGATCAGCGGACATCGCTTCGATGAGCGGCCCGACCTTGATTGGGTCGATCTGCTGGATGATCGCGCTGCGGTGGCGGGTGAGCTCGGGCTCGTCGAACACCTGAACGGCAAGATCGAACGGCAGCGACGCCATAACCTTTGCTGCGGCTTCCGGTGGCAGCTCACGGAGCGCCTCGGCTATATCGGGAGCGCGTAACTCGCCGAGTGCTTCCTGCAGCTCCTCGGGGTCGGTGTGAACGAGGTAGAGCAGTTGTGCGACCGTGTGTGTTGGTATCTCAATCATTGAATTAATCGGGCGATGGTTCGATGCAACGGGTACCAGTCCTGTTTCACGCCCCAATCATCGTCGCATGATAGGGGTAAGGTTTCACATCAACGTCTTCCAAGTACATGTCTGCAAAGTCAAATGGCTTCGATCTTATCAAAGCTGTGCACGAAATAAACACTTGCTGAAGGCGCACGGGGTTTGGCCCTGTGAGAGTGCTCGGTTACATTTTTCATTGCAGGCACTTTCTACCAGAGGAAACGACTTAGTGGTCAGCCGCGTTTCGACAGTTGTTCGGGGCTGGATACTCGTTGCGGCATTCGCGCAAACGGTTTTGCCCGGCGTTGTCAGCATTGTGCACGCGTCGGATGAAGCCCGCGCCGCGACAGCTGCGGTCCGCCCCCACGTCGAATCGCACGGGAGCCCCAAGTGCCCGCGAGTTCATCAGGAAGACAAGTGCGCTCTCTGTCAGTTCGTGAGCGGCGCTATCGCTCCTTCCGCAGATGCACCGCCACGTCACGTAGAACAGTCGAACGCTCTTCGGGTTGTAGGCACACGCCCGCAGTCACCGAAGTGGCTGGGAAAGGGAGCGCCGAGCCTACCGCGCGCGCCTCCAGTCCAGGTGTAATCCGAAAGAAACGAGCGGACGGCTCGTTTCCAGAACGCAGGATTACGCTCGCCGATGAATGCATCGGCGTTACACTGGAACCCACAATTGAGGCATTTCATGCTCTTCCCATCTCAGCGGATTTATCGCGTGGTTTCACGCGTATCGATGCTTGGTGTGGTACTCCTTGCCTTTCAAGCGAACATCGCCGCCGCCGATCCACTGCGACACGCCAACGCCGACATAACGGGCGTCGTTACCGACGTCGGCAGCGGACAGCCACTTCCCTCGGCAGAAGTCAGCGTTATGCGCGGCAGCGAGGTGGTTGCAAACGCGTCTACTGATGCGTTCGGCCGATACACCGCTCATAACATCTCGCCGGGAACATACACCGTCACGGCGCGCTTCCTCGGCTTCAGTCCTCAATCCAAACCCCTAACGGTGGGGGATAGCGACGCGGACATCAGAGTCGATTTTGCACTTGCGACCGTCGCTATCAATCTGCAGGCGGTTCAGATCACTGCATCCGTACCGCTCGCCGTCGACACCCGAACCGGCGATCAGCGCTTCAAGCAGGATCAATATCATGGGGCGCCGACAAATACCACTTCGCAAATCCTGCAACAATCAATTGCTGGCGCGGCGCGCGCTCCAACGGGCGAGGTTCACATACGCGGTCAGCACGCCGAGTATACCTACTATGTCGATGGTGTGCCGGTGCCAGCCGGCATCTCAGGCAGCATCAATGAGCTGTTCGAGCCATCAGTTGTCAACGAGATCGATTTCATAACCGGTGGCTGGGATGCCGAGTATGGAAACAAAAACGCCGCTATCGTCAATATCACGTCTCGGGTTCCAGCGGGCGGACTGCATTATCAGGTCTCCGGATTCGCCGGCAACTACAATACTTATGGCCAGGCATTGGCCGCGAGCACGAACGCAGGCAAGCTCGGTTACTTCTTCTCGGGCGCGCATCAGACGACCGACATGCGGCGAGAGCCGGTCATTCTCGATCCCAGCACCAACGACGTTCAGAACTTTCATAATCACGGCGAGGATTGGTATGGATTCGGGAAGGCGCAGTACACGCCGAGCCTTCGCGACGTGATCAACCTGGAAGGCAATTTGTCGCAGACCAAGTTCCAGGTTCCGTTCGATACGACAGGAAACACCCAGCAGGACGACAACCAGCGTGACGTCAACAGCTTTCTAAACCTTGGTTGGAGGCACCAATTCGCTGGCCCGGAGTACGTCGTGGGCGGAAGCGCTGCCAATGCGGGTGGGACTCCGGAGTCGTTCGTCGGCCTATTCTACAGGCACGGCGGGCTTCGCTACACTCCCGGCGCTAACGACCAGCCGCAATTCATCTTCTTCCCCGACCCGAACTCGTACAACATCCGGGAGTTCCGGAATTTCAATACTTACGGCGTGAAGGTGGATTATTCGATTCACCCCGCCAGGGAGCTCGAGTTCAAGTTCGGAACTTTGTCTTCACTCACTCGGGGTCGTGAGGATTTTTCCACCACGGACGCCAGCGGGAATCCGGGGCCAGCGTCCAACTCCGATCTCAAGGGATGGGATGCTGGTGGTTACGCCCAGGTCGCGTATTCACCGATCGAGCAGTTCGAGATTCGAACCGGCGTGCGCTACGACGCGCACAATGCGCCATTTGCTGGAACCCAGTCACAGTGGAGTCCGCGCGTGCGCCTCAATTTCTTCCCGAACCCGGCGAATACGTTGTACCTGTACTACGGCCGCCTTTTCCTTCCGACTAATGTCGAGGATCTTCGAGCGATCACGAGTGTCGCACAGGGCGGAGTTGCGACCGAGCCGACATTACCAGAGCGGGATCATTTTTACGAGGCGGGTTACGTCCACCGCTTCCCATTTGGGCTCGTGTCCAAATTCTCGGGTTACTACAAGCAGAGCACGCCCGGTATCGACGACAACACAGTTCCCGGATCCGCGATCGTGACCTCGGTCAACATCGCCAAGGTCAAAATCACGGGAATCGAGACGGTGCAGGAGATTCGCCCTCCGGGTCCGTTCTCAGCGTACCTCAATGTCGCATTGAATCACGCCTACGGACACGGACCAATTACCGGCGGATTCTTCCCGACCGACGAGCCGACGGGCTTTTTCGATCTCGATCATGACCAGCGCTTGAGCGCTCTCGGCTCGGCGACTTATGCTCACCGACAAGTGTATGCCACACTCACCGGCATCTACGGTTCGGGCCTGACCAATGGAGTTGATCCTGCCGATTGCAGCTGCTCGTACGGCACCGGACTGTTCGACTTCAACAAAGGCATCAAGGTGAATCCCAGCTTCGTTCTGAACGGAAGCACCGGCTTCTCATTTGCCTTCGGTCGTGCACTCGTCCGCCCCGAGTTTTACATCGACAACATCTTCAACAAGAAATACTTGCTGAAGGGCGCGTTTTTCAGCGGAGCGTCTGTGGGAAGGCCGCGCATGTTCCAGTTCAGACTGAACATCGCGCAGTAATGGTAAAACGCCTCGCAGTCGTGATATTGACTGAAGGCTCGCGTACAGTAAAACCGCCCGCGCCCAGGGATCATATCGAAACCTGGACGTGGGTCTTCCCCGTGCGGATCGAAGATGCCACGGTCACCGAGCGGTACGAGGGAGGAAGGAGCGTTGACGGAAGGTTGAATTCTGTCGCCGTGAAGTAATCCGCCCCAGCAGTTCAAGCGAGAGACGACACTCTACGCCCGCGCGCTGTCGTAAAGACACCTACGATGGCGAGAAGCAGTCCCGACGTAACTACAATTGCGGCGCCGGTGGGGAGATCCATTCGATAAGAAGCCCACAATCCAAGTAGGCTGGCTGACGCGGCGACACCCCATCCAATTGCCAAGCGCTTCATCCAGTCATCGGCCAGCATCGTCCCACACACGGCGGGAACAATCAAGTAGGAAAAGGTCAGCAGCACTCCGCCTAGCCGGACGAAGCTTACAACCACCAGCGCGAACGCGGCGTAGAATAGGAAGTCCCACAGTCGCACGCGTACGCCATCGGCAAATGCTTTTTCCGGATCGGATGAGATGAGGACGAAGCGCCGGTGGAAGACCGCATAGAAGGCACCTAGCGCAGCGAATACAAGCATCCGCTGGCCGATTTCGCCCTTCGTGACATTGAGAATGTCGCCCGTCAGGAGATGCTCGAGCTCCTCCTTTCCGCCCGCGACCCGGCTTAACAGAAGAATCACACCGGCCGCAGCCACGACGAACGTGATGCCGATGATCGCTTCCTGAGGAACGGCGGTTTTCCTTCTGCTCCGCGACCAACTGAAGAACGCGGCGCCGAGGAAAGTCACTGCGAGCGAAACCCAGAACGTTATGCGGTCATCGAAGTGATAGCCCATCAGCAACGCGACGCAGGTACCAAGCGTCGCGACTTGTGCCAGCGCGAGATCGACGAAAATCACTTCGCGCTTCACCACATGCAGACCCAGGTAGACAAGCAACGGGGGGAAAAGAAGGCAGGCCACAAACGGCCACTTCATGACCTCCCACGCTACCTGCCAGTCCGCGCTCATTTCTGTGCTCCGAGCCCGGCCCCCAATGCGCGCACGAGATTGTCCATCATGTTGAAATAGGTCGTGGTGTTGCTGACAGCGCCGGGCTGCTGGGGAGTGTCGAGAACGGTTGCGCCCGTCTGACGCGCTACGGTTTCCGCCGTCTTTCGGTTCTGAAAGGGCTGCACCAGAATCACCTTCGCGTTGTTCGATTTCATTTCTCCAATCACCCGAGCGAGGTGCGCGGGCGACGGCGCGATGCCGGGTTTGGGCTCGAGCTCGTCGACAATGCTCAACCCAAAGCGCTGGGCCAGGTAAATGAAATCTCTGTGGTACGTCACTATTTTTGCGCCGCGGTAGGGAGCCAACTGCTTCTGCCACTCGGCGAACCTCGCGTCGAGTGTCGCGTTGAACTTTGCCAGGTTCGCGTTATAAGTCGCTGCAGATTTTGGATCGAGCTGGGCAAAGTGATTGGCGATGTTTCGCGCAACGATTTTGACGCTTACGGGGTCAATCATGAAGTGGGGATTGCCCAGGGAATGAATGTCTCCCTTCGAACGATCGAAGCTTGTCGGAATCTCGAGGAGTCTGATTCCATCCGAAGCAACTATACGCCCCGGTGCGCCGGCGCCGATTTTCGAGTTGCGCGAGTTCTCCAGCAACGGCGGCAGCCATCCGAGCTCCAGCTCCGCGCCGCCCTCGATAAGCGCGTCTGCGCGGTTGAGCGTCACTATAAAGCTCGGCTTCGCATCGACGAAATGTGGGTCCTCCGTCGGTTTGGCCAGCGCCACGACGCTGACTCGATCGCCGCCGATTTCTCTCGCTACTGAAGCGAGATCCGGAGTGGTCGCAACGACGCGTAGCTGGGCTGACGCTGGGGACCTGTTGGCCGCGATCGCGATTAGTGCGAGCGCTGCAGTCTTATAGAGGTTAATCAATCTCATTTTTGCTCTTTACCGTTGGGATTTAGAATTTGTGTGCTGCGTGCGCACCGATTAGGAACTCGAGCTGGAACCAGAGCGAGTGATCGCTGCCGATACCGTTTCGATCGTCGTAGTTGTACTGCACGCGAATTTTCGAGAACTCAGTTGGATACCAGGTGAGGTTTGGTGACACGCGTGACTGATCGCGGCGCAGCTCCGAGACGAATGCGGATTGGTTCCCCCGCGCGAATTCACCCCGCAAACCGGCGACGATGCGGGGCTTGATCCCCCACAAGACCTGAGCGTACGCTCCGCGGTCCCTCAGCATCTCGTTCGGTAATGTGACCGCTGCATCAGCAGCGGAAACGCGCTGCGCCGCATCATAACGACGGGCCATCGCCTCGCTCTGCAGCGACAGAAACGGAAAACCCGCCTCAGCCGCGGCGGGCTTCCACTTCCAGTATGCATCGACACCGTACACCTGAGTCCTGGCGGAAGGTCCCGAATTATTCGGGCCGAATGCGGCCGATGCACCGATCACTACCGTCTGGGTCTCGGTCAGATCGAATGACGTGTTGATGCGCGGCACCAGTAGCAGATCGGAGAAGCCGTTTATGGGCCGCTCGTCGATTACACCTCCGTGGATCTCCGGCGAGTCAGGCGAGCGGAAGCTCGACGTGGTGCCGCCTGTAGCGTTGGCCACCGCGAGCAGCGCCTCGGTATAAAACGGCGTCGGCAGGAGCCATGAAACTCTTACTCCCTGACTACGCAGGCCGTCGGCGCCAAACATTCTATTGAGCACAAGAGGTTCGTCGACGAAAGCCCACGCGTGCGGGTGTTGCGGATTCTGACGACCGAACTCTGTGAAGAACTGTCCAAACTTGACTTGCAGACTGTGCGGCAAAGATGTCGTCAGTGCGTAAGCTTCCTCGAGCTCGATACCGGTCTCGCCATCAGGCTCAATTTTGAGGACGATGTTACTGAATCCCTTGAAATAGGGATCAACCGCCCCGTCGAGAGAGATCTCGGCATTTGGAATCGTGAAGCCGTTGACCTTAGGATCGTGATCCCCGCGCTCGATGGCGCTTATATCTGACGCGCTCGACCAACCCGCGTCCGTCAGCGCGACGAACCCGATGTTCATGTAACCGCCCGTCGCTCTCGGGCCCTGCGCGGCGCTGGCCGCACTGGTGTCACCGCCTTGAGCACCAAGCTCTTTCTCCAACTGTTTCACGAGCGCGATGGAATCGGCGCGGGCGATGCTGTCTGCCCGCGCGATTGAGTCTCGCTTGGCCTTCGGGACGGTGACTTGGCCGTGCGCAAGCGTTGGCAGCGCGATGCAGAGGGCGCAAACGAATAAGCGTCCTCTCATATTGATGAAACCTGTTGGACCTGGTGCGGGTCGCCGGTTCGCGCGAGCGCCGTCGTTGACTGCGTGTGGTACATGAGCTCCCCGAGAATTTTTGATTAATGGCTGAACGAATGGTTCAGGCTTCTCTGGGTGGCGCTCGGCAGGAGTTAGGAAGGAGGTATCGAGTAGACGCGCGCGATGTCGAACCGTGAGCGAGAATGAAATGAGACAGCTTCACGGTCGACTGCGGCGGGGCGGTCGGGTTTACGGTAGCCTGAAACGAGAGTGCTGTGCAAGCGGCACAGGTGGCGTCGTTGTGGCCGTGATGCGAATCGACGCCGCCCTGCTCGGTGTGCGAAACGGTACTGGACTCGTCGCGCGCGAGACTGACGTAGCCGCCGAAAATGCCGAGCTGACCAACAACAGCCAGCGCCGCTGCGAACATGCGCAGCCGCCACACCGACCGACTGGAGACTGTCAGACCGCTGATCATTCTGGACTTAAAGTACCCTCCAGTGTCCAAAAGGGTAGCACCGAGGTCGCGCGCGTGGCATTTTTCCATGTTCCATGAAGCGTGAAGATGCCCTCGACTACCACGCATCCGGGCGCCCCGGAAAGATCGCGGTAGTACCCACCAAGCCGCTCAACAACCAGCGCGATCTCGCACTCGCCTACTCACCCGGAGTAGCGCTGCCATGTCTCGAGATCAAGGCGAATCCGGAAGAGGCTTATCGGTATACAGCGAAAGGCAATCTCGTCGGCGTCGTCACCAACGGCACCGCGGTGCTCGGACTTGGGAACATTGGCGCACTGGCCGGCAAGCCGGTGATGGAGGGCAAAGGCAACCTCTTCAAGCAGTTCGCGGATCTCGACGTGTTCGACCTCGAAGTCGGATCGGAGAACCCTGACGACGTGATCAGGTTCTGTCAGCTACTGGAGCCAACGGTCGGCGGCATCAATCTCGAGGACATTCGCGCACCGGATTGCTTTTACATCGAGGAGACGCTGAGGAAGACGATGAGAATTCCCGTCTTCCACGATGATCAGCACGGAACGGCGATAATATCAGGCGCAGCGCTGCTCAACGCGGTCGAGATCGTCGGCAAGAAAATCGAAAAGCTCCGCGTCGTGTTCTCGGGGGCCGGCGCGGCGGCGATATCCACGGCCGAGCATTACGTGAGGCTCGGAGTGCCGCGGGAGAACATTCTGCTGACGGACCGGCGGGGCGTCGTCTATGAAGGACGACCCGGCGAGCTCGATCCGTACAAGGCAAAATTCGCGAACAAGACCAAGGCGCGAACCATCGCCGACGCGCTGGTCGGCGCCGATGTTTTCGTTGGTCTTTCGGTCGCCGGCGCGATCAACGCGGAGATGGTCGCGAAGATGGCGAAAAAGCCAATCGTCTTCGCGCTGGCCAACCCCGAGCCAGAGATTCTGCCCGAACAGGTGCGCGCCGTTCGATCGGATGCAATCATCGCCACCGGCCGCAGCGATTTTCCCAACCAGGTCAACAACGTACTCGGCTTCCCCTTCATCTTCCGCGGCGCCCTCGATGCACGCGCGACGCAAGTGAACGAAGACATGAAAATGGCGGCGACCCGCGCGCTCGCAGCACTCGCGAAAGAAGATGTCCCGGAGAGCGTATCCCGCCTGTATGGACTGCGCTCCGTAAAATTCGGGCCCGATTACCTGATTCCCTTTCCATTCGATCCACGAGTATTGCTCTGGGTTGCACCGGCCGTGGCGTGGGCCGCGGTGGCGAGTGGAGTCGCGAAGGAGATGATCGACCTGGAGCATTACCGCGAGCAGCTCGAAGCACGACTCGGACGAGCCCGCGGCATTATGCGCGGCATCATCAATCGTGCTGTGCGCGAGCCGAAGCGAATCGTATTCCCCGAGGGAGAAGAGCCGAAGATCATTCGTGCGGCACGAATGATCGTCGACGAGGGCATTGGATCGCCTATTCTTCTCGGTCAGCGCGGTACCATCGAGCGCCTGGCCGAAGAGAACCACATCTCACTCCGCGACATCGCGATCGACGACCCGGCGACGTCCGACAAGCGCGACAAGTACGCCGACTATCTATGGCAGCGTCGCCAGCGAAAGGGACTGAGTCATGGCGAAGCGCACCAGCTGTTGTTCAACGGCAATTATTTCGGATCGGTGATGGTCGCCTGCGAAGATGCCGACGCACTGCTTGCCGGCGTCGGCATGCACTACCCGGAAACCATTCGTCCCGCGCTGCAGGTCATCGGCGCGCATCCGAAGGCTGAGATCGTCAGCGGCCTCTACATGCTGGTATTCGAGAAGCACGTTATCTTTTGTGGGGACACGACTGTCAACATCGATCCTACCGCTGAGCAACTGGCGCAGATTGCCTACTCGGCCGGCAGGATCGTTCGCACTTTCGGCATCACGCCGAAGATTGCGATGCTCTCCTTCTCCAACTTCGGATCGGTCCGCCACCCCGAAGCCGAGAAGGTCGCGGCGGCGGTCGCGATTCTGAGGAAGCGTGACCCTGCACTCGTCGTCGATGGCGAGATGCAGGCGGATACGGCGATGGACGAAGGAATTCTTCGCTCGGCGTACCCTTTCAGTGTGCTCAAGGAACGCGCGAATGTACTGATATTTCCCAACCTGAGCGCGGGGAATATCGCCTACAAGCTGCTCCACCATCTCGGTGGTGCGACTGCGATCGGGCCGATTCTGCTGGGTATGAATCTTCCCGTGCACGTACTGGAGCAGGGCGCCGATGTACAGGATATCGTGAACATGGCCGCTGTGGCCGTGATCGATGCACAGCAGCGGATCAAGGAGAGAAAGTCCCCGTAATGGCAACCGAAATCAGGCCGCAGCGCAGGTCAGTCGCGCGCGAGAACAGCAATGATTTGAGCAAACAGGGGCTTTCGCCGCGGGGCAAAGTCAACTGGAATTTGATTGCGCCCGAGCTTTTTCAGGCGGCGGCTCGTCGTAACGAGGGTGAATTTGCAGACATGGGTCCCTTCGTCGCGATTACGAGTCCGCACACCGGTCGTTCGCCGAACGACAAATTCGTCGTGCGCGAGGCCAGGTCCGAGGGTGACGTCGACTGGGGCAAGGTCAACCAGCCTCTGTTGCCCGGCAAATACAAGCTGCTTCTGAACGACGTCCAGAAATATCTGAACGACCTTCCCGAGCTGTTCGTCGAAGATTTGTACTGCGGAGCCGACCCCTCATATCGGTTGTCGGTCCGCTACACGTCGCCGAACGCGTGGCACATGGCTTTCGTGCGAAACATGTTCATTCGGCCTGAGCTGACCGACCTACCAACATTCGAGCCGAACTTCACAGTGCTACACGCGCCGGACTTTCAGGCTGACCCCGCGCGGCACGGCACGAAATCGGGCACGTTCATAGTGCTGAACATCGCTGAGCGGGCTATTCTAATCGGCGGAACGCGCTACGCAGGCGAGCTGAAGAAAGCGATGTTCACGGTCATGAACTACCTGTTGCCGAAGCAGGATGTGCTGTCGATGCATTGCTCTGCCAACGTCGGGAAGTCGGGGGACACCGCGCTGTTCTTCGGACTTTCCGGCACCGGTAAGACAACGTTGTCCGCCGTTCCCGATCGCGGACTCATTGGCGACGACGAACACGGTTGGTCGAGCGAAGGAATCTTCAACTTCGAGGGCGGCTGCTACGCGAAGGTGATCAACCTCTCACCCGAGAGTGAGCCGGATATCTACCGGACGACACAGATGTTCGGAACCGTGCTCGAGAACGTGGTTCTCGATCCGGCGACAAAACAGGTTCGCTTCGCCGACCAGTCGATCACGGAGAACACACGCGCGTCCTATCCGCTGCATTACATCCGTAACTACGTCGAGGGCGGCCGCGGTGGGCATCCGAAAAACGTCATCTTCCTCACGGCCGATGCATTTGGAGTGCTGCCACCGATTGCGAAGCTTACTCCGCAGCAGGCGATGTACTATTTCCTTTCTGGTTACACGGCAAAGGTCGCCGGTACGGAGCGCGGTGTGAAAGAACCACAGCCGACGTTCAGCGCGTGCTTCGGTGCTGCCTTCCTCGTCTGGCACCCGACCAAGTACGCGACGATGCTCGGGCATCTGCTCAATCAGCACCAGTCGAACGTATGGCTGATAAATACTGGTTGGAGCGGCGGGCCTTACGGAACCGGAAAGCGGATCAATCTCGAATACACGCGCGCAATCGTGAAGTCAGCCCTCGCCGGTGAGCTCGACAAAGTGAAGACGCAGACCGATTCCATCTTTGGACTGGCAGTTCCCACCGAGATCAAGGGTGTGCCTGCCAAAGTGCTGAATCCGCGCTTGACCTGGCCCGATCCCAAAGCCTACGATGCCCAGGCGAAAAAACTCGCCGCCATGTTTCGAGAGAACTTCGCAAAATTCGGGACGGTAGAAGCGGCGACGAAGAACGCCGGCCCGAAGGGCTGACGGACCCACAGCGAGAGCGACGGGCGGTGCGCTTCGAGATTCTGCGCGACCCCGTCTGGAACAACATCCGCGTCGACGAGCTGACGCTCGCGCTCGTGGATACGGAAGTCTTTCAGCGGCTCAGATACGTCCGCCAGCTTGGGTGGACGTATCTCGTTTATCCGGGCGCGACGCATTCGCGCTTCGAGCACGCACTGGGCACCCACCATCTCTCGCGCCGCACACTAGCCCTCCTTTGCGAAGCGGAGGACCCGACTTCGATCGGCGAGGTCGATCAGGCGATAATCAGATCCGCTGCCCTGCTCCACGACGTCGGACATTATCCGTTTTCCCATGCGCTGGAGGAGATCGGCGCCCTCCATCATGAAGACGTCGCACGTCCGCTGATCACCGAAGGGAGCGTCGCGACGCTGCTCTCGTCTCGACTGGGCGATGACGCTCCGGCTAAAGTCTTTGATCTGATTCGCGGGCGCAGCGACAGCCCCTTGCAGGGACTCATCTCCGGATCGCTCGACCTCGACAAGATCGAGTACTTGAAACGCGATGCCTTCATGTGCGGCGTTCCCTATGGTGAGATCGATGTCGACAGGTTGACGAATTCACTGGTGCTGGTGGACGATCCCAAGAGCCGGCGCCGATCGTTAGCCGTGCAGGAGAAAGCACTGTCAGCCCTCGAGTCGCTGCTTTTCGCGAAATACCAGATGTACCGCAACGTCTATTGGCACCACGCCGTACGCAGCGCGACGGCCATGTACAAGCGACTGGTTGAGGACGCGGTGAAATCCGACGTCGTGAGCGTCGCATCCCTCGCGCGCTTTACCGACGAGGGACTGATGCACCAACTGGAAAGCGAGAGGCCGACGGCGTTGTTGTCCGCGCTGAAGGAGCGCAGGCTCTACAAGCGCGCGGCAGAATGGCCGGCCGCGGAGCTGGACACTGACCGCGTCGAATGGATTGCGACGGACCGGAAGCGCGTTGCTGAAGTCGAAAACTCGCTCGCCAGCGAGTTTGGTCTTGCGCCAGGGGAGCTACTACTGGATTACCCTGTCAAGACCGAGATGCTTGGACTCGACATTCCGGTGTTGCGAAGAACCGGCGCAGTCGAACGGCTGACCAGCGAGGGCTGGATCGGCACCATCAATTTGCCGTCGCTGTCGGAGGAATTGTACAAGAGCGCACGATGGCTACGCGTCTTTACCGCCAGACGCGCCAAGCTGGACTCGCGTCGACTGCTCGAGGTGCTGGAACGATCGCGCTGAGTGCGCGTTATAAGATGGATGCGAGTGTCGAGAATTCTGGTTGTCAGCGCCGTCATCTTCCTGGTTGCCGGCTGCGCGGTTCCTGTCGCGGCGCCGCCGGTTTCCTCATCAACTCCGCCAAGGCCAAGCAGGTACGGCGCGACAGAAGCGCGCATCTTCGACTTGATCAACGCCGAACGACGCCATAACGGGTTGGCAGCGCTAGTCTACAACGAGCAATTGGATCGGATGGCGAAGATCCAGGCGGAGAACATGGCGCGCTTCCAGAAAATGGCCCACACTCTCCCCGACGCGCAGCTCCCGACGCTCGGCGATCGCGCCCGTTACGTGGGTTATCCGTTCGGCAGGCTGACTGAGAACGTCGCGCTCGGGTATCCGAACGCGGAGACGGCGGTCGAGGGCTGGATGAACTCATCGGGGCATCGACGAAATATCCTCGATGGAGGAGTAGTCGAAACCGGAATTGGCGTGGCGCGGTCTTCAGCTGGCGGACTTTATTATTGCCAGGTCTTTGCCCGACGGCTGAGCTCGCTCTAGGCGCGGTCGCGGCGGAAAACGCCTGTTTTAGGAGGCCTTTCCCACAGGCTAACTGATTGCCTTATAGGTAGTTATAGAGCAGGTGCTGATGAGGTCTTAAAATGTGACCTCACGGCCGCGAAAACAGTCCTCTTGGCATGAGCCGACTCACGTTCGCCGCCAGCCTCCTGCTCGCTATCCCCAGCTCATCCTACGCACAGCAGGCAGTTAACGCCTCCAATGACGCCGGTCCCGCCTCGGAAGCCATTTTCGAGACGAAGGATGCGGCTGTCGTCAGTGCCGGCCTCGTTCCTCTTGCACGGGCCGAGCTTCGCAAAGGCGAGCGCGAAGTGAGAATCTGGTATTCCGGTTTTGGGAATCCGCAGTACCTCGTCATCATTCGGCAGAACGGTGCCAGCGTCACCGGTCGACTGATGCTCTGGTGGGACCAGTATTACGAGACCAACCCTGCCACCGCCGACGTTCGGGTCGATAACTTCGTCCGCAAAGGCTACGAGTGCGGACCGATCTCTAAGCGGGACTCCCACTTTGGCGAGGACCGCTGGATCAGCTCGATATGCGAAGCGAAGCTGAAAAGCGCTCCAGACTGGAAGGCGTTTCTATCGGAAGTAGAAGCGCACGCGCTTCCGCAAAGCAGTAGCGCTTCCGCGTCTGAGGATCAGTCAGGCGGCGAAAACTGGGGCATCACGGTCGAGCGCAGATCGGGCACGAACTATGGCGTCTCGCATTACCGCACGGCCCTGACCTTCGGCGCACCGGAACCCGGTCGCGGTCCGAAGCTCCAGGATATGGTCAGCGCGCTCGCCGCAACGGCGAAGCGCGAACCAGCGGTCGCCCAGCACTAATCCCGCAGCTGGGACAGTCGCTCGTATA
>WNGI01013360.1_pt1 | contig 15037 bp, 13 predicted proteins | sample 5400621 | NCBI WGS metagenome assembly WNGI01 (sample SAMN13153374, study PRJNA577476) | soil metagenome | isolation source: 20 cm soil or saprolite under Garry oak tree replicate 1 | place: USA:California | collected 2016-06-15 | reverse complement strand
CCCGAGCCCGATGCCACGCGTGGCGGCGGTGACAAGCGCGACCCGACCTTCGATGCCGAGATCCATGGCAAGGCATGCTAGCGAGAACGTGGCAGTGATCCTTCCGCCCGGCGCCATCAACACCGGCGACCCGGTCGAGCCGCGTCCTAGCGCGACGGTGCTGCTGATCCGCGGCTCGCGCCCATTCGAGCTGCTGCTGGTCCGCCGGCCCGGCGGCGCGGATTTCGCGCCCGGCGCATATGTGTTTCCGGGCGGAACGGTGCACGCGGATGACCGGGGCGCGGACGATGAGATCAAGGCAGCCGCCATCAGAGAGCTGTTCGAGGAAGCCGGCATCCTTCTGGCGCGACGCGGCAGGGCGCTAGCCAGGGCGAGCGACTGCGACGCGGTGCGCGCGCGGGTCGAGCGTCGCGAAACGTTTGCCGGCGCGCTATCGGGCTCCGGCCTCGAGCCCGCGTTCGACCGGCTCGTCTTGATGGCGCGCTGGGTGACGCCTTCGGTTCTCAGCCGGCGCTACGACGCCCGGTTCTACCTTGCCCGCATGCCCTCGAGCCAGAAGATCGTCCCGCAGGAAGGCGAGGTCACAGGCTGGCTGTGGGCCACTCCGGAACGCGCGCTGCATGACCCGGACATCACGCTCGTCTACGCGACGCGATCAGTGCTGGAGACGATCGCGACAGGCGAGTCGGCAACGGAGCTGTTCAAGCGCGCGCGCAGCCAGCGCGAGGTGCCGATCGTCGAGCCGCGGATGGTCGAGACGGAGTCGGGCTGGGTCGTCGAGCGGTAAAACTCACGGTTTGTATACAAACGCGGCATTGAAGTGCGTTTGAAATAGCCGTTTGTATACAGCGGCGCCTTTGAGGTCTAGCGCCAGAGGTCGCGCCAGCGGTTGTACTGGATGACCTCGACGCCGCCCTGGCGAAGTGTGTCCAGCCCCGCCGGGTCGCGGTAAGCCTCGCGGTAGTAGACGCGCGCGACGTTGGCGTTGATGGCCATCTTGGCGCACATCACGCAGGGCGACGCGCTGACGAACATGACCTTGCCCGCCAGCTGCGCGCCGGCCTTGATGAGGGCGTTTTGCTCGCTGTGCAGGCAGCCGCATGCGCCCGGCGTTGCGGTGTCGCACCGGTTGGGCAGCCCGCGCGCGTTGCCGTTGTACCCGATGCCCAGGACCTGGGTCAGATCAGGCGTGGTGATGACGGTTCCGACCTGCAGGCGAGCGCACGTCGAGCGCTTGGCGAGCTCCTCGGCCATGCGCATGTAGACCTCCTCCAGGGGGATCCGGTCGGGCGCCTGGCCGGCCTCGGAAATGGGCTTGATCTCCGCCATCGCGTCCATGTTAACGACCTTGTATGTACCCAGCTTTCGGGCTAAAATCCCCAATATGTCGGTGCTAGAACTGTTGTTCGCACTGCTCCTAGTATGTGTATTGGCATCCATTGGTGGTGTGGCGTGGCTCGTCTGGAGCCTCGTTCGGCGCGCCGACGGCCAGGCCAGGGACGTCGCCGACCTGCGTGGCAGGCTCGAGCGCGGGGACGTCACCCAGGACGCCCAGGCCGCCGAGCTGCGCGAGCGGCTGAGCCAGACCCAGTCCGTGATGGAGGGCCTTCGCTCGGCGATGGCTGCGCGGCAGCCGGTGGAGGAGGACGCGCGCGCGAGCCTGCGTCACATCGAAAGCGTCATCGCCGGCAGCTCGACGCGGGGCGCGGCCGGCGAGAACATCCTCGAGGAGGCCCTGCGACACCTTCCGCCGGAGATGCTCCAGCGCAATGTCTGGGTCGGCGGCAAGGTCGTCGAGCTCGGCCTGAGGCTGCCGGGCGGAAAGCTGCTGCCGATCGACTCCAAGTGGGTCTCGAGCGGTGCCCTGGAGCAGCTCTCGAGCCCGGCCATCGACGCGCCGCGGCGAACGCAGCTCGCGGGCCAGGTCGAGCGTGAGGTCGAGCGGCGCGTGCGCGAGGTGAGCCAGTACATCAACCCCGAGGTCACCTCGACGTTTGCGCTGGCGGTCATCCCCGACGCGGCGTACGACGTGTGCCGGAGCTCCATCGTCGACGCGCACAAGCGCCACGTGATGGTGGTCGGCTACGGCATGGCCCTCCCCTACCTGCTGACGCTTTACCAGCTGCACCTCCAGTTCGCGCGCACCGTGGACATGGAGAGGATGCAGTCGGCCCTCATCGACGTCGAGCGTCATCTGGATGTGCTCGAAGGCATCCTCGAGAACAAGCTGCAGCGCGCTGTGACCATGCTCCAGAACGCCTACGGGGAGGGCAAGCAGGTGTCGGCCCGCATCCGGGCCTCGGCCGAGAGCATCCAGGTCGCCGAACCGGTCCCGGGGGGCGTCCCGGAGATTTCCACAGACTCCTTCTCGCTCGCCCTCGTCGACCAAGTTCACTAGGGCCGTTTATGCACGCGAATGCACAGGGAAGACCCAGCCTGTGCCCAATCGACCCGCAGGCTTATCCACAGGTATTCCACCTACATGTGGGGCTTGGAGGGGTAGGGACACCGAATATCTTGTGTTCAGGGCTTGACAAGGCAAAAATCGCCTCGTATCATCCAGAGCGTTACATCGAGGCCCTGGGGCATAAGTGGCGGGCATGCTCTGGGGCCTCTTCCATCCCCAAACGAATAAGTTCAACGACTCACCAGACGTCCCAGCAGCGAAGCAAGGCCGGGCGTGCCCCCAGCACGCCCGGCTTACAAAACACCCAAACAGGGATGATTAAGGAGGCGGTTTTTCGAGATGGCCAAGAACGTAGCTGAAGTCGCCGCTGGGGCCCGCCGCAATGGAAACCACAAGCCCAAGGTCGGGCTCAAGTTCGAGCGCTACTTCACGCCCCCAGGCGCCCACGCCTACGACCTGATCGAGTGGGAGCGACGCACCGCCGCCATCACCAGCGAGAAGGGCCAGATCATCTTCGAACAGAAGGACGTCGAGGTCCCCCGGTCGTGGTCGCAGCTGGCCATCAATGTCGTCGCTCAGAAGTATTTCCGCGGCAGCCCCGGCAGCCCGGAGCGCGAGACCAGCGTCCGCGAGATCGTCGACCGCGTGGTCGAGACCCTTGCGGCCTGGGGCCGCGAGGGCAACTACTTCGCCACCGACGAGGACGCCGCCAACTGGGCGGAGGAGCTGCGCTACCTGCTGGTCACCCAGCACGCGTCCTTCAACAGCCCGGTCTGGTTCAACATCGGGGTGCCCGGTCGGGCCCAGCAGGGGTCGGCGTGCTTCATCAACTCGGTCCAGGACTCGATGGAGTCGATCCTCGAACTCGTCAAGACCGAAGGCATGCTGTTCAAGTTCGGCAGCGGCACGGGCACCAACCTGTCGGTGCTTCGCTCGTCGAGGGAGCAGCTCTCGGGCGGCGGCACCGCGTCGGGACCCGTCTCCTTCATGCGCGGATACGACTCGTTCGCCGGCTCGATCAAGTCCGGCGGCACGACCCGCCGCGCAGCCAAGATGGTCATCCTCAACGCCGACCACCCGGACGTCCTCGCCTTCATCCGCTGCAAGGCTGAGGAAGAGAAGAAGGCCTGGGCGCTCATCGAGTCCGGCTACAACTCCGGCTTCAACGTGGCCGGCGGCGCGTACGACTCGGTCCAGTTCCAGAACGCAAACCACTCTGTGCGCATAAGCGACGACTTCATGCGCGCGGTGATGGACGACAAGGGCTGGGACACCCACGCGGTCGTCGACAACCGGGTCGTGGACAAGTTCCAGGCGCGGACGCTGTGGCGCGAGATCGCGGAGGCGGCGTGGGTCTGCGGCGATCCCGGCTTGCAGTTCGACAGCACGATCCAGGACTGGAACGTAGTCCCGAACACGGGTCGCATCAACGCGACCAACCCGTGCTCGGAGTTCGTCTTCCTGGACGACACCGCGTGCAACCTGCTGTCGCTCAACCTCATGAAGTTCCAGAACGAGGCCGGCACCTTCGACGTCGACCGGTTCCGCCGCGCGGTGGACATCTGCTTCACGGGCCAGGAGATCATCGTCTCGAACGCCTCCTACCCCACCCCGGCCATCGGGAAGAACTCAGAGGCGCTGCGCCCTCTGGGTCTCGGCTACGCGAACCTGGGCGCGCTGCTCATGTCGATGGGCCTCGCGTACGACTCGGATGAAGGCCGACGCTTCGCCGGCGCGATCACTGCGATCATGACCGGGCGTGCGTTCGCACAGTCGGCGCGCATGGCGCAGGTCAAGGGTCCGTTCGACGAGTACGCCAGGAACCGCGAACCGATGCTGCGAGTGATGGAGAAGCACCGCCAGGCGGCCTACGCGCTCAGCACGTCGCCCGAGTCGGCAGACGTCATCCGGGCAGCGCGCGACACGTGGGACGACGCGGTCAACCTGGGCCGCATTCACGGCTACCGCAACGCGCAGGCGACAGTGCTTGCTCCCACCGGCACGATCGGCCTGATGATGGACTGCGACACAACGGGCATCGAGCCCGACCTGGCGCTGGTCAAGTACAAGAAGCTCGTCGGCGGCGGCATGCTGAAGATCGTCAACGGCACAGTGCCGGCCGCGCTGCGCAAGCTCGGTTACGACAGCAACGAGGTCAAGGAGATCGTCGAGTACATCGACGATAACGACACCATCGAGGGCGCTCCGCACCTCGTCGACGATCACCTGAAGGTGTTCGACTGCGCTTTCAAGCCGGTCAAGGGCGCGCGCTCGATCGCGCCGATGGGCCACGTCCGGATGATGGCCGGCGTGCAGCCGTTCATCTCCGGCTCGATGTCGAAGACGGTCAACCTCCCCACCGAGGCGACGGTCGAGGACATCGAGCAGACTTACATGGAGTCGTGGAAGCTCGGACTGAAGTGCATCGCGATCTACCGCGACGGATGCAAGCGCTCGCAGCCGCTGTCGACCTCGCTCGACAAGAAGAAGGAGCCTGAGGCGGTCGTGCAATACAGCGCGATGCGGCACAAGCTGCCGGACGAGCGCAAGTCGATCACTCACAAGTTCGACATCGGCGGCCACGAGGGCTACCTCACGGTCGGCCTGTACGAGGACGGCCAGCCGGGCGAGCTCTTCGTGACCATGGCCAAGGAGGGCTCGACCATCTCGGGCCTCATGGACGCGTTCGCCACGCAGACGTCATACGCGCTCCAGTTCGGCGTGCCGCTGAAGTTCATGGTCGACAAGTTCACCCACATGCGCTTCGAGCCGTCGGGCTTCACCAAGAACCCCGAGATCCCAATCGCCAAGTCGATCGTCGACTACATCTTCCGGTGGATGGCGGCCCACTTCCTGCCGGCCCAGGACGCCGAGGAAGCAGGCGTGATCATGCGCGAGCCGGCGGTCGAAACTCCGCCGCCGCCCTCAACACCCGACCCGAAGACCGGTCCAGGCGCGCTGAAGATAATCGCGGCGCCGCAGCCGGCCAACGGCATTCAGAAGATCGCGTTCATCAACACTGACGCGCCGGCGTGCGCGGACTGTGGAGCGATCACCGTGCGGTCAGGCTCGTGCTACAAATGCCTGAACTGCGGCGCAACGACCGGCTGCAGCTAGAGAACGAGACAAATCTCACGAGAAGCGCCGCGCAGTGCGGCGCTTTTTCTTTGCTCAGGTGACGGCAGCGAGTGCCGGCTCCCGCACGGTCGGAATGCCCTGACCGGGTTCGAGTGCCGGCACTCGCTGCGTTGGACCGAATCAGCGCCGGCCCGGGACCACCCGGAGCTCGGCCAGCGACCGTAGCTGGCGACCGTCGGCGTCGAAGTTCTCGCGCCGCAGCCACGCCTCGAACGCCGCTTTCGCGGCCGGCCACTCACCGTCGAGCATCGAGTACCACGCGGTGTCGCGGTTCTCGCCCTTGATCACCATGTGCTGGCGGAAGACGCCCTCGAAGGTGAAGCCCAGCCGCACCGCGGCACGGCGGGACGGCTCGTTGAGGGCGTTGCACTTCCACTCGTAGCGGCGATAGCCGAGATCGTCGAAGACATGCCGCGCCATCACGTACATCGCTTCAGTCGCGAGCCGCGTGCGCTGCAGCGCCGGCGAGTACCAGATATGCCCCACCTCGATCACACCGTGACCCTGCTCGACGCGGAGGAAGCTCGCCATACCCAGCGCCCGCCCCGACCTCCTTTCGACGATCGCGTAGAACAGGGGATCCGAGCTCGCTGCCCGCTCCGTCAGCCAGACCCGGAAGTCCGTTTCGCTTTCGAACGGCCCATACGGCAGGTACTCCCAAAGCTCCGGTGCGCTCGACTGCGCGGCGAACAGCTGGCCGGCGTGACGGGACACATCCACCGGCTCCAGGCGCACCAGCTCGCCCTCGAGCGCCGCCCGGCTCAGGGGCCGCGCGGGCTTCCATTGCAGGCTCATCAGCGCAGATGCTAGATTCCCCCGCAGCCATGGTCTGGATTCTGTCGGTGCTGCTCTACGTCCACATCCTGGGCGCGATCTTCTGGTTTGGCTCGGGGCTCACGCTCCAGATCGTTTTCATTCCCGCCCTGGGGACCATGCCCTATGAGGCCCAGCATCCGTGGCTGCAGGCCCTGAGCGGCAACTACTCCCGGCTCATCGGACCGGTCGGAGGGCTGACCATCCTGTTCGGCATCCTGCGTGGCGCGTTCGCCGGCGTGTTTGGTTTGCTGAACACGCCCTACGGCATCACGTTCATCGTTTCGTTCGTGCTGGCGATCCCGGTGATCATCATCGGCGCGCGATTCACCGGACCGACCGCACAGAAGCTCGCCGCCGCCGGCAGCCGCGACGAGGTGCTGGCGCTGGCCAAGCAGATCACCCGCTACGGTCGCATCGAGTCCGCGGGCATGGCCGTGATGCTGGCTCTGATGGTCGCCATGCACGCGGGTTACTGACCGAGCTACTCAGCGCCGGATGAGCGTCGTCAGGAGAGCAACCGCCGCGACCGACATGACAGCGGTCGCGGTCCACGTGAGCGAACGGCTGACCCAACCGCTCGTGCGCTTGCCCATGATCCCGCGGTCCGTGCCCAGCAGCACGATCAACACCAACAGCGGTGGAGCGACGAGCCCGTTGATGATGGCCGTCATGAAAAGAGCGCGGATGGGATCGATGCCGATCAGGTTGAGGGCGACCGCCGCCACCGTCGCCAGAGCCATGATCGCGTAGAAGGTCGGGCGGTACCAGGGCTTGTCCGCGAGCGCACCCTCAAAGCCCATGAACTCCTTGACCGCGTAAGCGGCTGACGCGGTCAGGATCGGAACCGCGAGCAGCCCAGTGCCGATGATGCCAAGCGCGAAAAGCACGAAGGCCCACTGGCCCGCCAGCGGCGCGAGCGCATGGGCCGCCTGATTCGCCGTCTGGATGTCCGTCCTGCCGTTCGCGTGCAGAACCGCCCCGGTGGTCAGGATGATGAAGAACATCACGAGGTTCGAAAAGAGCATGCCGATGAGGATGTCGGCCCTCGCCGCGCGCAGCTTTCACCTTGCCCGCGGCGCGCATGTCATCGACCTCGGACGACGCCTGCCAGAAAAACAGGTACGGCGAGATGGTCGTCCCAAGAATCGCAACAAGCGCGGCGATGGAGTCCCTGGTGAGCTCCAGGTGCGGGACCAGGCTGGCGACGGCGACCTGTCGGAGATCCGGATGCACCAGGAACCCGGTGATCACGTACGCGAACAGCGCGACGGTCAGCCATTTGAAGACTTTGAAGATGAGGGCGTAGGTCATGAAGACCTGGAGGGTAAGGATCAGGACGGCGGCGGGCACCACGAACCACAGCTGGTGGAGAGCGCCCCGACTCAGCAATGAGCCACCGGCGGCAATGGCGCCAAGATCGGCTCCGGCGTTGACAGTGTTGGCCAGGAAAAGGGCTGCGATGCATGCGCCCACCAACGGTCGCGGAAACTTGCGGCGGAGTGCGACGCCCAGGCCGACGCCGGTGTGCAGCGCGATCCGGGCGCACAGCTCCTGGACCGCCGCCGTCAGGGGCAAGGTGAAGGGCGCGGTCCAAAGGAACCCGTAGCCGAACTGGCTGCCGACCTGTGAGTAAGTGCCGATGCCGCTGGGGTCGTCGTCGCTGGCTCCAGTGATCAGGCCGGGCCCCAGCAGCTGCAGCCAGCCGACAGGTCCCCTGCGCCGGGCCTCCTCGATGGTCATCCGGCCGGCGGGCGGATCGCCGGTGTCGGTCTGGCGGCTCGGGTGGTAAGAGCCCTTGAGAAGCTGCTTGAGGGCCGGCTCCGTGTCCCTACCCGGCCGGATCGACCTCAGGATCGGGTCCTGGACCCGGGTTCCGGGATCGCCGGGATCGTCGTCTGGTTCGGGATTCCGTTGCCTGGCTCCCATCAGTAAGGGAACGCGCCGCCCCGGCTAGACTCGCCCTAGGCGACCTGGTCGACCCGCTGCGCCCAGCGCTCGTCCATGCGCCGCGCTTTGTAGACGATGAACGCCACCGCCCACGCCATCACGAACGCGGCGACGATGAAATAGCCCGCATGGCCGAGCACGTCGAAGCGGGCGATCGCCCCGAACACACCTCCGCGAAGGTCAAGCGCCTGGATCAAAACCTGCGTGAGCTCGACGCCGCCGACGAATAACGCGACGGCAACTGAAAGGCTCGTCATCGTCATGTTGTAGAAGACCTTGCGCATGGGGCTCGTGAAGGCCCACGAGTAGGCCTTGGCCATGAATGCTCCGTCGGCCGTGTCCATCAGGGACATGCCGGCCGCGAAGATCAGCGGCAGGGAGATCACCGCGAGGAATGGAAGGCCTTTGGCGGCCGCGCCGGCGGAGATCGCGAGCAGCGCCACCTCTGATGCGGTGTCGAATCCCAACCCGAAAAGAAATCCGACTGGGTACATCTGCCAGCTGTGCTCGATCACGCGAAACACGCGGCCGAAGAAACGTGTCATGAATCCGCCGGTCGCGAGGTCGTGCTCGATCTGGTCGCGATCCTGCCGGCCCGACTGCATGCGGCGGTACATCCGGACGATGTCGATGAGGATGATCAGGTTCATCACGCCGATCGCGACGAGGAAGCCGCCCGACACGACGGTGCCGACGGTGCCGCCGATGCTGCGCAGCATCCCCCCGTCGCTTACAACCCCGTCGATCAGCCACTTGACGGTCAGCCCGATGGCGCCGGCGATCAAAAGCACCACCGTCGAATGACCGAGCGAGAAGAAGAAGCCCACCGCCACCGGGCGGCGCCCGTCCTGCAGCAGCTTGCGCGTCGTGTTGTCGATGGCCGAGAGGTGGTCGGCGTCGAACGCGTGGCGCAGCCCGAACGTGTAGGCCAGCCCGCCCAGCGCCAGGAAGGCCGGATGGCCGAGGCCGTAGGCGAGAAGCAGTCCCCAGCCGGCCAGGTGCAGCAGGCCCACGCCGCCGGCCAGCCCAGCCAGCCTGCGCCGCTCTCCCCCGTCGAAGGACCTGGCCAGCGCTGCCCCCATCAAGACCCTTTGAGCCTACCTGCTATTGGGACTTTGTCGCAAGTACCAATACAGATCGGCGTTCGTGGCATGGGACTCACTCCCATCAAGGGAAGGGCGTCGCCCCCGCGCCGGAGGTGAGTTACGCTCGTCGCGATGGAGCTCGACCGCCTGCCGGTCCAGGTGCAGTCGCTGCTGCGGCGCCTCGCTCAGGTCGTGGCCTCGCGCGAGCCAGCGATCCAGGCCGGTATTCAGGCGCAGCGCGCCAAGCACCCCCACCTCACCAATGACCAACTTGCGATGGAGCTCATCCGTTCCACGCGCCGGCGGGTCGCGGCCACCGGCGCAATCAGCGGGGCCGCGTCGATCGCGCCGGGGGTCGGCACCGTGCTCGCCATCGGCACAGTCACGAGTCAGGCGTTCTACGCGCTCGAGCAGGAGGTCGAGCTCGTGCTCGCGATCGCCATGATCTACGGCCACGAGCTCGGCGGATCCGAAGACCGCGTGCTCGAAGCGCTGGTCGTGGTCGGCATCGCCAGCGGCGCGCTGAAGCTGCGCGAGGACGTGCTGGTCGCGGGCGGCGAGCGCCTCGCCGTGGCAGCGTTTCGGAGGATGCCAGGGCTCATCGTCGCCCACACGGGCGGCAGGTTTCTCACCCGCATCCTCGCGCGCGTCGCGACCTCAGGTGTGGCGAAGATCGCGGCGCGCGTCATTCCGCTGGCGATCGGCGTCGGCGTCGGCGCCGGTTTCGATTGGCTTGCCGTCAGCGGGCTTGGGCGGGCCGCAGTTCGCTACTACGGCCCGGGCGGACCGGGCGCGAGGCCTTTGCTACTTGCTCCGGAAGATCCCTCTCACGTCGAACTCCGCAGCTGAGGCGATCTGGTCGAAGCCGCACTGCTTCGGCTTCTTGTCGATGCGCCACCTGAGGAATCGTGTCGCGTGGCGGAACCTCTGCCCCGCCTCGAGCTTGTCGTAAGCGACCTCACACACGAGCACGGGCTTGACCGTGACCCATTCGGTGTCCTTGCCTCCCGACCAGCGGCTCAGCCCGCCCGGCATGCGGCCGCCGTTCTCACCGGTCCATTCCGGTGCCGGCTCAGTCTCCAGCGGCTTCAGCTTGGCGATGAGCTCCTTGCGCTCGGCGGCGTTGAACGACGACGTGTGACCCACGTAGTGCAACGTCCCCTTCTTGTCGTACAGGCCGAGCAGCAGCGAGCCCAGCGTCTTGCCGTCGTATGACTTGCGCCATCCGATCACGACGCAGTCCGCGGTTCGCTGGTGCTTGATCTTCACCCAGAGCCGCTTGCCTGGCACGTAAGCGCCCGACCATGACTTTGCGATCACGCCGTCGAGACCTGCGCCCTCGAACTGCTCGAACCACTTGCCGCCCGTCGCGCGATCTCGCGTGTATGGAGTCAGGAAGATCGGCGGCTTCACTCCCTTGAGCAGCGCCTCGAGCTTCTTGCGCCGCTCACCCAGCGGTAGTGACCTCAAGTCGGAGCTGCCCTCGCTCAGGATGTCGAACGCCACGTACCAGGCCGGCGTCGCCTTGCTCAGCATCTGCACGCGCGACTCCGCCGGATGGATGCGCTGCTGCAGCGCCCCGAAGTCGAGCCCATTGGAGCCGATCACGATCAGCTCGCCGTCCAGCACCACCTTATGTGCCCGCAGCGCGCGGAGGGCGGGCAGGACCTCGGGAAAGTAGCGCGTCATCGGCCGGGCGCCGCGGCTCACGAGCTCGACCTCGTCGCCGTCGCGATAGACAAGGGTCCGGAAGCCGTCCCATTTGGGCTCGTACTCCCAGTCGGGGCCGGTCGGCAGCTCGTCCTTGGGCGCCGAGAGCATCGGCTCCATGTCACGCGGTATCGGCACCTTCATCGAGGGCTCTGGGCCGAAAAGCAGGAAGCCCGCTTGCGCGAGCGCGGCGCCGCCTGCGCGGCTTGCGCCACCTCTAAAAGCGGAAGCCTGCTTGCGCAGGCGCTGCGCCGCCTGCGCGGCTGGCGCCACATCTAAAAGCAGGAAGCCCGCTTGCGCGAGCTTCCTAAGGCTGGGGTGGGGGCGTGGAGTCGAATATCAGCGGCCGAGCTTACCGGCCGCCGATATGGTATCACGCACCATCCCTGTCCACAAGATATAGACAAACTGGGGAAAACTGGCTTCCTAGGACTTGGGCCCGAAGCGCTTGAGCAAGTCGCCCACGGTCATCTCCCCGTAGTCGCGGCCCAGCGCCGCCTGGGCGGTGTGCCAGATGGCCTCGGCCTGGGGCGGTCCATGGTCGATCAGGGTCTGCAGCTTCATCGTGTTGAACAGCTCGATCGTCGGCACCTGCCGCAGCTGATCCGCCGTCCACTGCGCCCACTGGAGGACCGTCCCCTCAGAAGGAGCGACCTTGGTGACGACGGCCGCCGCCTTGGCCTGCACCGCGCCCGCAGCCTTCTCAACTGCCGCGGCGGCCTGCCTCGTGCTTGCCGCCACGTCCTTGGCGGTCACGGTGGTCGCCGTCACGATCGGCTGCACCGCCGCCTCGGCTTTGGTCACGGCCTCCTCGGTGCGCTTGGGCATGGTCGTCAGGCCCTCGTGCGCCGTGGCGTTGATCCTGTCGATCGCCGACCCTTCCTTCTCCTCGTGACCATCGCCCTCGCTCGTGCGGCCGCGGTCGACGAAGCCCCGTCCGAGCGCGCTGCCGACGAGGTTCGGCACGTCCAGGCCCGTCAGGCCCTTGATCGCGGTGGTCGACTCGATCACCGCGCGCGTCGCGTTCTTGACCAGGTCCGACGCGCCGTCGGCGCTCATCACCGTCAGGGAGTCGATGTGGCCCATGGGCTCGGCCGCCGCCTTCACGATCTCCGGCAGTGCCGCCAGGACCGTCTGGATGATGGCCGCCTCGTTGAACTGCTTGTACGCGTCGGCCCGCATGGCCAGCGCCTTGGCCTCGGCCTCACCCTTGGTCAGGACGATCTGCGCTTCGGCGCCACCTTCGAGGCGCGTGGTCTCCGCGTCTGCCTCCGCGGCCGCAATGCGAGCGCGCTTCTCGCCTTCGGCACGTGCGATGACGGCCTGCGCATCTGCCGCCGCCGGCTTGACGATAGTCGACAGCAGTTCCTTCTCCTTGCGGTCGGCCTCGAGCTGCGCGAGCTCGGTCTGCTTGCGCACCACCTCCTGCGTGGCTTCGGCCTGGGCCAGCGGACCCGCCTGGTCGGCGCGCGCCTGCGCGGCGGCGACCTGGGTCTTGGTTTCGGCCTCCCGCAGCGACACGTCCCGAGCGGCGTTGATCTTGATCTGCTGCGACTGGGCCTCCCGGACCGCGGCCTCCTGGTCGGTGGTCGCCTTGGCCATGCGGGCGTCACGGGTCACCGTGGCCACGCTCTGCTGGCCGAGCAGCTCGATGTAGTTCGACTCGTCGGAGAAGCTCTGGATCGTAAAGGCGTCGATCTGCAGGCCGCTGGTGGCAAGGTCGCCCTTGGCCGCGTCCTGAACCTGCTGCAGCAGCTTCTGGCGATCGCGGATGAGCTCCTCGATGGTCAGCGTGCCGACGATGGAACGCAGCGAACCCTCGAGCACGTTTTTGACGATCGAGTCCACCTGCTCAGGCTTGGCGTCGAGGAAACGCTCGGCCGCGTTGCGCAGCGATTCGACGTCGCGGCCGATCTTGAACGTGGCTACACCTTGCACCTGAACCTTGATGCCCTGGCTCGTAACTGCGTCGCTGAGCTGGACGTTGATCTGGCGCGCCGTCAGCTTGAGCCGGCCGACACGGTTGAGCAGGGGCATCACGATGGTGCCGCCTCCGACCACGACCTTCACGCCCTTGTCGCCGGGAGATGAGATCTGCTGGCCACGCTCGTCGTGGACCTTGGCTCCGCGCGAGCCCGCGACGATGATCGCCTCGTTCGCGCCCGCCACCTTGTAGCGGCTCGCAACGAAGGCGAGGATCAGGATGAGGATGACCACGGCGGTCACCACCAGGAACGGCGAGGAAGTTACGAAATCAGGCATCGGACCTAGCTCCTTCATTGGTTGCCACCGAGGTCGGCGTTACTACGAGGTTGGTGCCCGCGACTGACACGACCTTCACCTGCTTGCCCGCCGCGATCTCGTCGTCGGCGGTGGCGGTCATGTTGTGCGAGGCACCCGCGAAACTGATCATTACGGTCCCGAACTTGTTGGCGGGGATGGCGACTGACACGCGGCCGGTCGACCCCACCATGTCCTGCAGGCTGAAGCTCTCGCTCGATTCGGCTTGACGCAGGATCTTGAACGCGCCGAAGACAACCCCTGTGCCGAGCGCGCCGGCGACCACCCCGCTGAGCGTCGCCCCTCCCACCCCAACCCCCAGGCTGTGCAGGCCGAACAGGCCGCCGACCCCGAACATCGAGATGAAGCCGAGCAGCAGGGGCGTCGGCGAGACGCCGGCGACGTCGAAGCCCAGGTGGATGGCGCCGAGGAGGCCGCCAAAGATGTCGTCGACGATCAGCGTCAGCAGCAAGAGCGCACCGCCTACAAGCAGGCACGTCCCGAAGACGATGTCGGCGGCGTTCATCCCCTTTCCACCCGGTCCCGAATCTTAGGACGCGCGCACGCGACCTGTTACCGGTCGAGGAACTCCGCGATCGCCGTCGCCGCCTCGTCGTTCATGCCCACGGTGTAATGGTTGGCCTGGATCTCGATCCCGGTGGCCGACGGAACCTCCCTCAGGAAGCGGGAGTACTCGTCAGGGGTGATCAGGAAGCCGAAGTTGGGCGGGATCTGCTGCGCCGCCCGGACGAGCAGGGTGGGCATCGTCAGCGCCGGCCAGAGCGCGTACGGATCCTGCTTCAGGCGGTACTGCTCGTCCTCCCACGGGGCCGCCTTGCGAGTGCGGAAGGACACGCCCCCCTCCACGTCAACCAGCTCGTAGTCGAACAGCCGCTCCCACGGCGGCCAGGGCTGGTAGTGCGGCAGGCTCTTCGCCAGCGTCATGAACGCCTCGCGCGACGGGAAGACGGTCGCCAGCCTGTCGAGGCCGGCGTACACGGGCACCTTGATCGATTCCTCGGGCAGCCCGGCTGCGTCGATGAGGACGACCCGGCGCACGCGATGCGGCGCCATCTGGGCCACCACCATCGCGATCCACACGCCCATCGACCAGCCGATGACGTCGAAGGTTTCAGCGCCGAGCCGATCGGCCATCTCGATGACATCGCGGGCGTGGGAGGGCCAGCCGTAGGTGCCCGGTCCGCTGTCACTGCTGCGGCCGCGGCCGCGCGGGTCGAACGCGAGCTTGCGGTGTTGCGCCCCATCGAGCGCTGCAAAGACCACGTCGAAGCTGCGGAGATTGGCGCTGAGCCCAGGTATGCCGATGGCAAGCTGTCCCGATTCCGAGCCGGAGATCTCGGCCGCGACCTCGCCGCTCCGTAGCTTCATGCGTCTCGCCACAGCCGCCGCGCTCACGGCTCCGAAGCGTAACGCCGGCCCGGACGGCCTGGTGCCCGATCGAGATCAGCTGAGTCCATTTGCATGAGCCGGCGTTGTCCACTTGATGGCATTCGAACGCAGGCGGGCGGGGCTGGGGGACATCGCCTTCTGGCTGGCGGTTGCGTCGTCGACTCTTGTCGGGCTCACGCTTCTGGTGTCGGAGATCGGCTCGCTGCTCGGCGCGCCGCCGCAGCAGGTCTGGTTCAGCCTGATG
>WNGI01002874.1_pt1 | contig 15037 bp, 12 predicted proteins | sample 5400621 | NCBI WGS metagenome assembly WNGI01 (sample SAMN13153374, study PRJNA577476) | soil metagenome | isolation source: 20 cm soil or saprolite under Garry oak tree replicate 1 | place: USA:California | collected 2016-06-15 | reverse complement strand
GTGCTGGAGGGCGAGGCGACGCACCGGGCGATCGTGCTGGCCGGGGTGGCCGGTGCGCCGCTGTACATCGTGCACTTGTCCGCGTCCGAGGCACTGGCCGAGGTGGCTGCCGCCCGGCACGCCGGCCGGAACGTGTTCGCCGAGACCTGCCCGCAGTACCTCTACCTGACCCTGCAGGACCACCTCGGCGCATCCGGCTTCGACGGCGCGAAGTACGTCTGCTCGCCGCCGCTGCGGTCCAAAGAGGAGGGTCATCGGGACGACCTGTGGACCGGGCTGCGCACCGACAAGCTGGCCGTCGTGTCCACAGACCACTGTCCATTCTGTATGAAGGAGCAGAAGGAGCTGGGCCGCGGCGACTTCACCAAGATCCCGAACGGGATCGGCGGGGTCGAGCACCGGATGGACCTGGTCTACCAGGGCGTGCTGGACGGCCACCTGTCGCTGGCCCGCTGGGTGGAGACCTGCTCGACCACGCCGGCGCGGCTGTTCGGGCTGTACCCGCGCAAGGGCGTGGTGGCCCCCGGCTCGGACGCCGACCTGGTGGTCTACGACCCGAACCGGCGGACCCGGATCGGGGTAGACACCCATCACATGAACATGGACTACTCCGCGTACGAGGGGTTCGAGGTGGCCGGCAAGGTGGACACGGTGCTGTCCCGGGGCAGCGTGCTGGTCTCCGACGGGCAGTTCCTCGGCCGGGCCGGGCACGGGAAGTTCCTCCGCCGCGGCCTGTCCGACCTGCTCGGCTAGTGCGACTGTAGTACTGGGCGAGTACTGGGCGGGCCTGGGTACCGGGCCGGCCTGACAGCGGGAGGGGGAGTCGGCGTGGACGTCGGGGTGGTGCTGCAGACCAACCCACCGGCGGCGCGGGTGGTCGAGCTGGCCCGGCAGGCCGAGCTGTACGGGTTCAGTCACGTGTGGACGTTCGACTCGCATCTGCTCTGGCAGGAGCCGTACGTCATCTACAGCCAGATCCTGGCGGCCACCCGCCGGGTGACCGTCGGCCCGATGGTGACCAACCCGGCCACCCGCGACTGGACGGTGACCGCGTCGGTGTTCGCCACGCTGAACGACATGTTCGGCAACCGGACGGTCTGCGGGATGGGCCGGGGCGACTCGGCGGTACGGGTCACCAACGGCAAGCCCGCCTCGCTGGCCACGCTGCGGGACTGCGTACACGTCGTCCGGGAGCTGGCGAACGGCCGACCGGTCGACTACCGGGGCGGCACGCTGCGGCTGCCCTGGGCCGGCCGGAGCCGGCTGGAGGTGTGGGTCGCCGCGTACGGGCCGAAGGCGCTGGCACTGACCGGCGAGGTCGGCGACGGGTTCATCCTGCAGCTCGCCGACCCGGACATCGCCGCCTGGACGATCAAGAGCGTGCGGGAGGCGGCGGCGGCCGCCGGCCGGGACCCGGCGGACGTCACGATCTGCGTGGCCGCCCCGGCCTACGTCGGCGACGACCTGGCCCACATGCGCGACCAGTGCCGCTGGTTCGGCGGCATGGTCGGCAACCACGTCGCCGACATCGTCGGCCGGTACGGCACCGACGGGCCGGTGCCGAAGGCGCTCACCGACTACATCGCAGGGCGGGCCGGCTACGACTACAACGAGCACGGCCGAGCCGGCAACCCGCACACCGCGTTCGTCCCGGACGAGATCGTGGACCGGTTCTGCCTGCTCGGCACCGTGGATCAGCACATTGCCCGGCTGTCCGAGCTGGCCGCCCTCGGCGTCGACCAGTTCGCGGTCTACCTCCAGCACGACGGCAAGGAGCAGACACTCGCGGCGTACGGCGAGCACGTCATCCCAGGGGTCACCGAGCACCTGCTGGCCCGCTCCTGAGGCGCCCGCCCCGCTCCGTCCCCGCCGGCGACCGCTTTGTTTCGCGGGTGACGAGTTCAGCCCGCGGGTGACGAGTTGCGCCACGGGTGACGACCTGTATGCCGATGTGAGTGTCCTACAGGATCACATCCCCATGCCGCTGGGGCCATTGTCATGCGGATGGCTGCTGCGCGGAGTACGGGTCCGGCGACACTGCAAGTCGGGGTGTCGGGTTGATCAAGTGCGATGAGTGTCCAGCCGCGGCAGGGTCCGGGGGCCTGTGTGCGGCTGATCTTCGGTCAGCGACGGTAGCATCGCACGGTCGAGTTGAGCCGCGGCGGTTTGGTAGGCGGCGGTGACGGCCTGCCGAAGGGGGAGTTGCCGGAACGTTGCGGATAGGATCTCGACGCCCCATGGCCCGGTCCAGCCGGTGGAGCGGAGCGCTCTGATGAATTCCTGGAGGCGGAATGAGCCGTGTCCGCAGAGGCGGCGCCGGTCCACGGTGTCCTCGAACGGGGTTCCCACCGGGGTTTCGTCGGCGTCGCTGAGTTCGACGCCGACGATGTGCTTCAGTGGCACCGCGGCGAGGTCGGTGGGGGGAGTGCGTGCTCGCTCGGTGTGCCAGACGTCGATGAGTAGTCCACCTGCTTCGTGACCCGCGTCGTGGATCAGCCGTAAGCAGTCGTGGACGGTCTTGATGTTGGACCAGGGGAGGAACTCAAGGCCGACCTTCGTTCCCGCGGCCCGTGCGTCGGCGGCGAGTCGGGAGAACTCGACGGCCCATAGGGCACGGTCCCACGGGCCATCCGAGACGTCCGGGCTGACCTTGATGTCGCGAGCGCCGAGGGCTTCTGCCGCGTTCAGGAGTCCGCGCCGTACTGAATCGGACTCCGCTCGTACCGGCCCCGTCGTCCACCAGTCTGTCAGTAATTCCAGCTCGACGTGGACGAGGCCGTTGTTCTGTAGCATTGACCGGATCCCGGCCAAGCCGTATTCTTGCTCGGCGGCGATCAGATCGGAGTAGTTCAGACCGAGTCCGCGGAATCCGGCTTCGGCAGCAGCCTCCACTCGGTCGCGAAGCGGGTAGGGGCTCCGTTCGTCGCCTCGCAGGGGTGCCGCATCTCCCGCCGTGGTCCAGCAGGTGGCGAGCAGGTCCTCGTCAGGCATTCGACTGTCCTTTCGGGAGGGACTGCACGGGGGTTCGCGGGCGGGGGGCGAGGCCGGCGGCGCGGTAGCAGTCGTCGATGAGCTGCATGGTGTCGACGGCGTCGCTGATGTCGATGGGGAGCGGGACGTGGTGCCGGAGGGAGGCGGACAGCGCCTCGAGTTGGTAGGTGTAGCTGGATCGTTTGCCGAGCTGCTCGACTCGTTCGCCGTGGGCTGTCTTGATGATGACGCGGTCGTCGAGGTGGGGTTCGACGAAGTTGGCGGCGGTGGCCTCGCCGTGGCTGCCGATGATGCGGCAGGTCATGCGCCGCTGGTCGCCGGCCATGTTGCACCGTGCGGTTCCGGTGGCTCCGCTGGGGAATTCCAGTTCGGCGGTGAGCCATTCGTCGACGCCTGGGCGGCCGACTCGTTCCCCGGCGCGGGCGGCGACGAGACGGGGTGGGCCGGCGGCCCAGCGGGCGAGCATCCGGTGGGCGTGCAGGCTGTAGCAGCCGAGGTCCATCAGTGCTCCGCCGGCCAGGGCGAGTGACCAGCGGGGGTCGTCGTCGGCCGGCGCTTCGATGACCATGTCGACCTCGACGTGTCGGAGCTCGCCGACTTCGCCGGAGTCCAGAAGCTGGTGGAGCCGGCGGGTGACCGGGTGGTGCAGGTAGTGGAATCCTTCCAGGACGGTGACCCCTGCCTTCTCGCCGGCGTCGCGGACGTCGTGGGCTTCCTCGGCGTTGCTGGCGAACGGCTTTTCGGTGAGCACGTGTTTCCCGGCACTGATGGCGGCGAGGTTCCACGGACCGTGCAGGGCGTTGGCGAGCGGGTTGTAGACGACCTCGACTTCGGGGTCGGTGATGACGTCGGTGTAGGAGTCGAGGACCCGCTCGACGCCGTGCTGGGCGGCGAACGCTTCGGCGCGGCGCCGGTCACGGGCGGCCACAGCCACGAGGCGGTCGCCGGTGGTATGGGCCGGGTCGACGATGGCGAGTTCGGCGATGCGGGCGGCGCCGAGGACGCCGATGCGCAAGGGTTTCATGCCGGCTCCCGATCGGGGTGGTGGTGTCATCCGGCCCGTCGCAGCACTGTCCTGAGGTATTCCGCGCTGGTCCGCACGTCGGCGGCGGGTCCCTCACCGGCGGGCTCTTCGGTGAGGATGGTGTCCTGCTCGAGGGTGTACCAGCCGTCGTAGCCGCGTGCTCGCAGGTATCCGACAATTGCGGGGACGTCCACGTCTCCGGTCCCCAATGGCCGGTACATGCCCTGCCGAACCGCTTCAGTGTAGGTGAGTTGGCCGGACCGGACCTTCGCCGCGACGGTCGAGTCCACGTCCTTCAGGTGCAGGTGCGCGATCCGCTCCGGAGCCTGCCGGGCCAGCTCGGCCGGGTCGGTACCGCCGATCAGCAGGTGTCCGGTGTCCAGGCACAGCTTGATCCATGAGCCGTCGAGCACCTGCTGCACCTCGTCTCCGGTCTCGATCATCGTCCCGACGTGCGGATGCAGCACGGCGGTGACCCCCCGGTGGGTGGCGAGGTCGACCAGCCGGTCCAGGTTGGACAGCAGCCTGTGCCAGCCCACGTCGTCCAGTTCGGGGCGGGTGTCATACCCGGCGCGGCCGCTGTCGGCGGACAGGACCAGCACGTCGGCCCCGGTGGAGGCGTAGCCGTCCAGGATGCGGTCCACCTCGGGTGTCGGGTCGTGGCCGGGCACGTGCAGCAGTACCGGCGTGAACCCACCGACGGCTCGCAGTCCGTGCTTGGACAGGACGCTGGCCATCGCTGCCGGCTCGCTGGGCAGGAATCCTTCCGGGCCGAGTTCTGTGGCCGGCAGGCCGATCTCGTGCATCTCCGCCAGCACTCTGTCCGGTCTCAACTGATAGCCCCAGCCGGGTACCTCGCAGACACCCCACGAGATCGGCGCTCCGGCGATCTTGTGTGCTGGCGCAGTCGTGTCGGCACTCATGTGCGCACCTCCTCGATCCGCACCGGACGGTGCTCCTTCCAGGACTTGGCGCAGGCCTCGGCGATCCAGTCGGCTTCCAGGCCATCAGCGACGGTGCAGGGCGACGGCCGGTTTCCGGCGACCACGTCGATGAAGGTCTCGAACTCCGTACGGAACGCTGGCAGGAACCGGTCCATGAAGAAGCGGTGCGGCTCACCGGACGGAAAATTGACCCCCGGCTCCAGCGACCGCAGCGGCCACTTGTCGTCCACGCCGGCCGCGACGCTGTCCTTGGAGCCGTGCACCTCCAGCCGTACGTCGTATCCTCGGCCGTTGTAACGGGTGTTGGACACGACGCCCAAGGCGCCGTCCGCGAACGTGACGATCGCGGCCGCCGTGTCGATGTCCGCGTACCGGCGAAAGAACTCGGCACCTCGGTTGCTGCCGGTGGCGTACACCTCGACGGCCTCCTGGCCGGTCACCCAGCGGATGATGTCGAAGTCGTGCACGCCGCAGTCGCGGAACATGCCTCCGGAGACCGCTACGTATTCCGGTGTCGGGGGCTCCGGGTCGAGCGTCGTGGATCGTACCGTGTTGATCCACCCCAGCTCACCGCTTTCGACCGCGGCCCGGGCCGCAGCGATGGCTGTGTCGTAGCGGCGCTGAAAGCCGATTTGCACCGGAACATTGGACCCGGCGAGGCGGCGAAGCAGCTCTGCCCCTTCGGCACCGCTGGGCGCGACCGGCTTCTCGCACAGGGTCGGCAGCCCTGCCTCGACGCACGCCAGCACCAAGTCGGTGTGGGCATCCGTGCTCGCTGCGATGATGACCCCGTCGACACCGGCGGAGAAGAGATCCTTCACATCGTCGACACCCTCGACCCCGAAGCGGTCGACGACGCGCTTCACCTTCGCGGGCACGATGTCGGTGACGACGAGGGAGGCGACGCTCGGCATGCCGACCAGCGTGTTCGTGTGAAACGCACCGATCCGGCCGAGCCCGATGAGTCCGAGCCGCATGTCACGGACCTTCCGTTGGTAGTGGTGGGGGTTGCTCAGTCGCAGGCGATGGGTGTGGGTCGACCCAGTCCGGATTCGCCACCGCGGCGGGTCGGCGGCCGGCGAGGACGTCGGCGACGCCACGGGCGGCATCGGCGAACGTGGCGGCGGTGGCCCGCTGGGTCAGGCCCATCAGGTGCGGGGTGAGAACGACGTTGGGGTGGTCGAACAGGGGGTGGTGCTGTGGCGGTTCGGGGTCGAACACGTCCAGCCCCACCCCGGCCAGGCGCCCGGACTGGAGTGCGGCGAGGGCGGCGTCGAGGTCGAGCAGCCCGCCCCGACCGCAGTTGACCAGAACTGCGCCTGGCTTGACGTGATCGAGGAATGCTTTGTCGACAAGGTGATGTGTTTGATTTGTCATCGGTACGTGCACCGTCACGACGTCGCTGGCGGAGGCGAGGCCGGTGAGGTCGGCGGCCGCGATGTCCGCCGGAGGTGCGCTGAAGGGGTCGTAGGCGATCAGCCGCATACCGAACGCCTCGGCGAGCTCGCCGACGCGCCGGCCGATGCGTCCGTAGCCGACGATGCCCATCGTCGCGCCGTCCAGGTCGCCCACGGGCACCTGACCGCGTTCCGCCCAGCGGCTCTGCCGCACGAGATCGGTCAACGGCCTCAACCGCTTGACCAGGTGCAACGCCATCGCCAGCACACCCTCGGCAACGGCGCGGGTGCCGCTACCGGGCGTGATGACCACCGGAATCTTCCGGGCGCTTGCGGCCGGCAGGTCGACGAGATCGACCCCGACGCCGGTGCGGGCCAGCACCCGCAACCGTGGGACTCGATCGAGGAAGGCGGCGTCGACGACTGCGTCGGCCCGCGCGATCGCCCCCAGCGCGACGGCCAGATCCTTTGGACCGGGGTCGGCGACGAACGAGACTCCGTCGCCGAGGATGCCGGTGACCAGCGACGGGTCCACCGCGCCGAGTCCGACGACCACTGGCCGGTCGGCAGCCGTGGAGCTCATCCGTCGCTCGCAGGGGTCGATGCCGTCTCCGCGCCGCCGAAGGTCGCGCCGGGCACCGACGGGACCTGCTGCCAGGCCCCGCTCTCGGCGGATGCGGCAGCGGCCGCGATGACCTCAGCCACGTGGTGAGCGTCATGAACCGTGGAGTTGCGGCGTTCCCCACCGGTCACCGCGACGAGGAACTTCTTTGCCTCGATCACCTTGAGGTCGTCGTATCCCATGCTGTTGCCCGGACCCGGTTGGAAGTACGCGTAGTCACCGAGGTGCGCGTTGCCGAGCACGGTGGTGTAGCCGTAGTGAGGGCCACCACGGCCGATGCATACCTGCAGCTTGTTCATCTGCTCGAAGTTCCAAGCCGCCGAGCCTTCGGTGCCGTATATCTCGAAGGCGAGCCCGCATTGGGGCCCGACGATGACTCGCGACGCCTCCAGCGTTCCGACCGCCCCCGCCGCCCGGGAGTCCGGCGCGAAGCGCACGAGTGCGGCGACGTAGTCGTCGTTCTCCACTGTTCCCATCTCGCCGTCCTCGATGACGGCGAAGTGGGTGCCAGAACCCATCGGCAGAATGGGCCGTTCGGTGTAGACGGTGCTGGTCAGCGCGTTCACCTCGCCGATCGGCCCGAGGAGGTACTGCACCAGGTCCACGACGTGGCTCAGCAGGTCACCGAGGGCGCCGGCGCCGGCGAGGTGGCGGATGAACCGCCACGACAGCGCCCCCTTCGGTTCGGCAGCGTAGCCGTTGAAGAACACCGCACGGACATTGGTGATCCGGCCGAGGTCTCTCTTGGCGACCAGTTCACGGACGTGCTCGACGGCTGGAGCGTGGCGGTAGTTGTACCCGATGGACGTGACGACGCCGGCCTTGCCGGCGGCCGCGGCCACGTCGGCCGCCTCCTTTGCGTCCCGGCCGACGGGCTTCTCGATCCAGAACGGTTTGCCGGCCTCCGCGGCCGCGACGCCGATCTCCCGATGCAGGCCTGTGGGGGCGCAGATCGAGACCACGTCCACATCCGGATCGGACAGGACGTTGTGGTAATCCGTACTCGCTTTCGCGTAGCCGAGAACCTCTCGGGCGTACTCGGCCCGGTCCGGCGCGGTATCGACCGCGTGCACCAGCCGGGGCCGCAACCCCAGCTCGGGATAGACCGACGGCAGTGCCTGGTACGCCCGTGTGTGTAGCTTGCCCATCCAGCCCACGCTGATCAACCCGACGCCGATGTCCCTGCTCGGGTTGCTGGTCGTGCTCGACATGACTGGCCTTTCGTTACGTGAATTGCCGAATCTGGTACGTGGCGTTCGTCCGCTCCGGCGGACGTGTCAGTTCGAAGCCCGGGCGCGCGCGAGCTCGGCGGTGACCGCGGCTGCCAGCAGCATGGAATCGGAGCCCACGGCCACGAAGTTCCATCCCTGCGCGTGGTGTTCGGCCGCCGCGGTCCCGTTGGGCACGAGTACGCCGCAGCTCTTTCCGAATCGCTGAGCCGCGCAGCGCACCCGATCGAGAGCGGCGAGATAGCTGGGCGCTCTCGTGTCTCCGGGTACCCGCAGGTCGTGGCTCAGGTCTCGGGGGCCGACGAACAGAACGTCGACGCCGTCCGCGGCCGCTATCTCCTCCACCTGCTCCACGGCCCGCGCCGACTCGATCTGCACAACGGTGAGGACGTTGGCGTTGGCGCGGTCGAGGGCTCCCGGGTCGAGGCCGAACCGGCAAGCCCGGTTGTACGTGGCCACGCCCCGGTCCCCCTCCGGGGGATAGCGCAGGTGCCGCAGCGCCTCCCGGACCTCCGCGGCGGTGTCTAGTCGCGGCATCATCACGCCCGCCGCGCCGAGGTCGAGGACGCGGCCGAGCCGAATCCGCGCTGCGGACTCCACCCGCACCACCGTCGGTACCCCGTACCCGGCTGCGGCCAGGACGACCGTGCCGACCTGCTCCTCCCCACCGGCGCCGTGCTCGAGATCGAGCAGCACCCAGTCGACACCGGCAGCGGCGCAGACCTCTGCGGTGACCGCCGAGGCGGTGCCGACGAACACGCCGACCGTGGGCTCGCCGGCGGCGAGGCGCTTGCGCAGCCTCCCTTGGTCCAGCGGCGATGCGACCCTGCCCGCGACGTCGGAAGTGTGCGTCATCCGAACCACCGTTGGGTGGCCAGACCCGCCTCGTACTCGGCGCGCAGCTGCGCGACGGCGTCCTGATCGGACACCTCAGCCGGCGCGACGTCCCACCAGGCACCGGCGGGTGGTAGGTCGGCGTGCGGGATGGTGGGAATCACGATCACCACGGGTCCGTCGTGGTCACGGGTGTCGGCGAGGGCATCGCGGACCTCCGCGGCGGTGGTCGCCCGCACCGCCCGGGCCCCCAGGCCCCGAGCGACCTGGACCAGATCCACCTGCAGGTAGTCGCCTTCCAACCGAGCCGGCTTTCCGTCCGCCTGCCCGCCGGCGATGGTCAGAGCGCCGTCCCGGTAGCGGAACTCGTTCCCGAACTCCCGGCCACTGCGCAGCATCTGCAGCCGGTGGATCACCTGGTAGCCGTGGTTCTCCGGGATCACGACGGTGACCGCCAGGCCTTCCTGAACAGCGGTCACCAGCTCGGTCGGGGCCATCAGGAACGTCCCGTCTCCGATGAACGACACGACCCGCTTGTTCCGGTCCGGAACCGCCAGCCGTACCCCCAATCCCGCTGGTATCTCGTAGCCCATGCAGGAGAAGCCGAATTCCAGCTGGCAGTAGCGGCGTTCGGTGGCGTCCCACACCTTCTGCAGGTCCCCCGGCGGCCCGCCTGCCGCCGCGATGATCGTGTCTCCGGGCTGCGCCTGCTCCTGCAGCAGGCCGATGACCTGGCCCTGGGTGAGCGCCGCCGGTGTGTCGGTCACCACGTCCGAGTCGGCCGGAACCGCCGACTTGTCGAACGGCGTGTCCGGGTCCAGCGCGGCCGCGCGCTCTGCCTGCCACTGGTCGTTGCGGACCCGCACCCTTTGCTGCCAGTCCGTCGGGCTCGTGATGCCCGCGTCCTCGACCGCGCGAGTCAACGCCGCCAGCGCCCGCTTCGCGTCGGCGACGATCGCCGTTGCCCCCAGCCGACCCGCGTCGTGCGCATCGACGTTGATGCTGCCGAACCGCACGTCCTTGTCCTGGAACAACGACTGCGAGGCCGTCGCGAAGTCGGTCAGCCGTGACCCGACCGTCAGAACCAGGTCCGCGGATGCCGCCAGCTCGTTGGTCGCCGGGGCGCCTTCCAACCCGATCCCGCCCAGCTGCCACCACGCCCGCTCCTGGACCGCACCCTTGCCGGCGAACGTTTCGGCCACCGGAATCCCGGCGGCGGCCGCCAGCGCCTCCAGCTCCGGAGTGCCGCCCGAGTAGATGACACCGCCGCCGGCGATGATCAGTGGCCGTTTCGCAGTCCGCAGCATCCGCACGACGGCGTCGACCTCGTCGGGGTCCGGCACCGGCCGGCGGATCACCCACTCTCGCTCGGCGAACAGTTCGACGGGCCAGTCGTACGCGTGCGACTGGACGTCCTGCGGAAGCGAGAGCACCACGGCGCCGGTCTGCGCCGGATCGGTCAGCACCCGCATGGCCGCCGGCAACGCGGTCAGCAACGCCTCCGGCCGGCTGATCCGGTCGAAGAACCGGGAGACCGGGCGGAATGCGTCGTTCACGGACGCGTCCGCCTCTACCGGATGCTGCAGCTGCTGCAGTACGGGGCCCTGCCGGCGGGTCGCGTAGGTGTCCCCGGGCAGCAACAACACCGGCAGCCGGTTCACCGTCGCCAGCGCCGCCCCGGTCACCATGTTCATCGCGCCCGGTCCGATCGACGCCGTGACGGCCAACGTCGCATGCCGCCGCGTCGCCTTGGCGTAGCCGGCCGCCATGTGCACCAGCGCCTGCTCGTTGCGGCCCTGGATGAACGGCAGCGCGTCGCTGAGTTGATCCAAGGCCTGGCCCAGCCCGGCCAGGTTCCCGTGCCCGAAGATTCCCAGCGCGGCGGGGACCAGCCGGCGGCGGCGTCCGTCCACCACCGAATACTGCCGGGAGAGGTACGTGACGATGGCCTGCGCGACGGTCAGCCGCACCGTACCCCCAGATGTGTTGCCCATGAGTTCGATCTCCTCACCGATCCGCGGTGACTACCAGCGCCGGCCGTGCAGGATGACGGTCTTGAGCTCGGTCATCTCCTCGACGGCCCACCGGGGCCCTTCCTTGCCGATTCCGCTCCCCTTGAGGCCCCCATAGGGCATCAGGTCGGCACGCCACAGCGGGGTCCAGTTGATATGGATGCTGCCGGCGTCGATCTCTCGCATGGCGCGGACGGCGCCGGCGACGTCGGAGGTGAAAATGCCCGCTGCCAAGCCGTATGCGGTGCCGTTGGCCTGCGCAACGGCTGACTCCCAGTTCGCTGCGGTGCTCACCGCCACGGCCGGTCCGAACAGCTCATTCTGCGCGAACGGCGATGACGGGTCCACGTCGGCCACCACTGCAGGCGCGACAACGCTGCCGTCACGCTCACCGCCGACCAGCACTCGGGCGCCAGCGGCGGCGGCAGCGGCGATCGACCGCCGCACCCGTTCCGCCTCGCCGGTGCTGATAAGCGTCCCCATGCCGGTCTCTGCTGAGGACGGGTCGCCGACGCGGATGGCCTCGACCTTCGGCACGAGCGCGTCGAGGAAGTCCCCGCTCACCGCCGGGTGCGCGATCACCCGCTGCACCGAAATGCAGACCTGGCCCGCGTTGACGTAGCCGCCGGTGGCGACCGCGGTGGCCGCCAGCTCCAGGTCGGCGTCCGGCAGCACGATCACCGGACAGGACGCCCCCAGCTCCAGCGACAGCTTCTTCACCCCTGCCATCCGGGTGATGCGTTCACCGACGGCGGTCGAGCCGGTGAAGGAGACCTTGCGGACCCGCGGGTCGGCGACCAGCAGGTCGCCCAGCTCGCCGCCGGGTCCGGTGAGGACGGACAGCACGCCGTCCGGCAGGCCGGCCTCGACGAAGCACGCGGCCAGCGCCAACGCCGTCAACGGCGTGGTCCTCGCCGGCTTCAACACGACCGCGTTCCCCGCGGCCAACGCCGGAGCGACCTTGTGCAGCACGAGGAGAGCCGGGTAGTTGAACGGCGAGATGGCCACCACCACACCGCACGGCTGGTGCACCGTGAAGCCGATCTTGTCCAGGCCGGTTCCCGGGTTCGCGTCGAGCGGCAGCGTGTCGCCGTAGAGCTGGCTGCCCTCGAACGCCGCCAGTCGGATGATCTCCCCCGACCGGGACGCCTCCCCGGTCGCTTCGGTGATCGTCTTGCCCACCTCTGCGCTGATGGTCCGGGCAACGTCGGCGGCGCGCTCGTCGGCCAACTGCGCGGCCCGCAGCAGGATCCGCGTCCGCTCGTGCGCCGGGGTGCGACGCCACCGAGCGGCTCCCGCCTCCGCCGCTGCCAGCGCGGCCTCGACGTCGTCCGGTCCGGCCACCGGCACGGTGCCGACCACCGAGCCGTCGTACGGCGACCGCACGTCCTCGGTCCGTCCCGTCCGTTCGGCCGGACGCCAGTCGCCGCCGATCAGCATGCGCGTGAGGTCCATCGAGCGTGCCTCCAACCGGGGTCGAACCACGCCCAACGGGCATGGCTGGACCAAGATCCAGTGGTGTGGGGAGCGACCGTGGCGCCCGGTATGAGGTATCGGGCGCCGCGCCGGTCGATGCATGTCACTCTAGAGCCGACCACCGCCGAGTCAATGCCAGGAACCCGCCAAAAACCCGCCAGGAGCACTGCCGTGGGCCACCCCTACCGGATCCGCGAGATCGCCATGCAGGCCGGACTCAGCGAACGAACCGTCGACCGGGTGCTCAACAACCGAGGCGGCGTCCATCCCAGCACCGTCCGCGAGGTGCAGCAGGCCGTCGCCGACCTCGACCGGCAGCGCTCCCAGCTTCGGCTCAGCGGCCGCACCTTCATGGTCGATCTCGTCATGCAGGCGCCGCGCCGGTTCTCCTCCGCCGTCCGCGACGCCCTCGAAGCCGAGCTGCCCTCCCTGAATCCGGCCACCGTACGAGCCCGGTTCCACTTCCGCGAGACCGGCCCGGTCGACGACCTGGTCGCCACACTGGACCGCATCCGCTCCCGCCGCACGCACGGGATCATCCTCAAGGCACCCGACGTACCAGAGATCGTCACCGCCTGCTGGCGGCTGCGTGCCGCCGGGATCCCGGTCGTCACCCTGGTCACCGACCTGCCCACCAGCCAGCGCCTGGCCTACGTCGGCATGGACAACCGAGCCGCCGGCACGACCGCCGCCTACCTGATCAACCAATGGCTCGGTGACCGGACCGGCGCCATCCTGGTCACCCTCAGCCGAGGATCCTTCCGCGGCGAGGAGGACCGCGAAGTCGGCTTCCGCAACGCGATGCGAACCCGGCAGCCGGACCGCTCCCTCATCGAGATCGACAACAGCGACGGCCTCGACCAGACAATGCGCGGTCTCGTCCTCGCCGCCCTGGACACCGACCCGCAGATCAACGCCGTCTACTCCATCGGCGGCGGGAACAACGCCATCGTCGACGCCTTCGCCGCGCGGCGACGAACCTGCGCCGTGTTCATCGCCCACGACCTGGACCAGGACAACACCCAACTCCTGCGCGACGGCCACATCTCAGCCGTACTCCACCACGACCTCAACCAAGACATGCGCCGGGCCTGCCACACCATCATGCAGGCGCACAAGGCCCTGCCCGGCGGCATCTACACCTGGCCCTCCAACATCCACGTCATCACCCCCGACAACATGCCTGCGCCAGCCCGCCCCGAGCGCTGACCACGTCGTCACCGTCGCCCGGCCCTCTCGATCACCGGCCACGGCAGACAGCCGAAGTACACGCCGGCCGCGGCTCGACGTGATCGACATGCATTCCCCACCTGACCGAGTGCCCGGACTGCCGGCGGGCGCTGCAGGACGCTGCCACGCTCGTGGACGATCTGATGCTGGTGCTCGCCCCGGAGCAGGAGCCCTCCCCGGGGTTCGAGAGCCGGGTGCTGGCTGCGCTGCCCGCGGTCCGACCGCGCCGCCGCCGCCGCCGACCACCAACCGAGCACCATCGGCAGGGGGTGTCCGCGCGAGGCCCCGCGATCCGCCCGACGGAACGACGCCGGCATAGGTCCGTGGCGGCTGGGAACATCCGAGAGGAGAGGTGACCCAGCTCCGCCGCTGCCGTCCCCGTCCTGGAGGCACCATGCGTTTTCGCGTCGCCGACGTGGCCCCGCTGGCGATCCTTGCCGCGGCCATCGTGGCGGCGTCGTTGTCCCCGGACTACACCGCCGCCGGCCCCAGCGGTGCCGTCGCCGCCACGGTCAGCGCGGACCAGACGGTCTACGCCGCCGAGGAGGGCGGCAGCGTCCGGGTCAAGGTCACGGTCGCCACCCCGTCCGGTGGTCCGCTCACCGCTCCGGTCACCGTCGGATACGCCACCGCTGCGGGGACCGCGACCGCCGGCGTCGACTACCGGCCGGTGAACGGCACGCTCGTATTTCCGGCCGGCACCCACTCCGGGATCACCGAGACGTTCGTCGTGCGGGCCAACCGGGACCATCTCGTCGAGGCCCCCGAGACGGCGCCGGTGACGCTGGCCAGCGCGACCATCGGGGTACGGGTCAGCCCGGCGCAGCCGACGATCGTCATCCTCAGCGCGCCCGGCCCTGATCGGCGGGCGGGCCTACCGGGGTAAGCGTGTAGAGCACCGTTCGCACCCGCATGAGCCGGTGCCCGTACGGCACCAGCAGGCCGTGCAGCAGCGGTTTGGCGGCGAGCCAGCAACCGGGCGGCGTACCTGGCGTCCGCGCCGTCCAGCAGGGTGGCCCGCCGGCCGGTGCCGGTCCGGTCGCGGGCGAGGCCCTCAGCCGGATCGCATCATGATGCTAGAATCGACACATGAGGACGACGGTCTCGCTGGACGACGATGTCGCCGCGGCGGTGGAGAAGCTCCGCCGTGACCGCGGACTGGGTCTGTCCGACGCGATCAACGAGCTCATCCGGGCCGGGCTGCGTGTCCCGCGCCGGCGCCCTGCGTTCCGGCAGCGCTCGGCGGATCTCGGGCTGCGCGTCGACGTGTCCAACGTG
>WNGI01016848.1_pt1 | contig 15040 bp, 19 predicted proteins | sample 5400621 | NCBI WGS metagenome assembly WNGI01 (sample SAMN13153374, study PRJNA577476) | soil metagenome | isolation source: 20 cm soil or saprolite under Garry oak tree replicate 1 | place: USA:California | collected 2016-06-15 | reverse complement strand
TCGGTCCTCGAATATCGTATACACAATACTTGATGAGGTTAGCGCTATCTGGGATGTTGCTATTGATTCAGAATAGGTCTTTCAAATTGCTCCCTGCACCGTGATGAATGTTGTATCATTACTATTCACGATTACGGCGATTAACCACTATGTAGGCTTGGATTGTCGAAAGATATGTCTATTGGCTCATCGTTACATCAGACATTAATGTATCATATATCACCACTATAATCATAATCATCCATAGTCCACGATGAAGCACCGGCTTGACCCGCAGAACTTTCGGCCTGCTGCTCTGACGATGTTGGTAGCTTTTTGGCAGCTCTATGTCGATGTGACGTGACAGAAGTTGCGTCTGGATCGTCAAACACCTTAATGGTATGAAGAATGAATCCGCCAGATCCAGACATGGCCATCATAGGATGCGTTCGGCCAGGTAGAACCTGGTATCGTCGTAGCCACCCTTCTGTGACATTTGGAAACAGATACTGTGGGAGTCCACGCAGGTTATTCTGGAGATCGGCCAGGATCTGAATGTGTGTTAGATACATGCCACAGTATTCTGGGATAACGGGTGTACCTGGACGTGGGGACTATAGACCACTATCGACGCAGATCCTGCTAGGAACGGGAAAAGAGTTTCGATTATAGAATAAGGATCATATTCGCTGGCGATGATGAGTCTTTAAATGGCCTTTGAGTATTAGCCGCGCAAGGTCAAAAAACAAAGTGTTCTGAACTCACGCGTCAAACTCTCCACTGAACAAATCGGTTCGGATCGCATGCAATGCTTCGTTCATTGTCTTGCGCTTTTTCAATCGTGATCTCTGTCTCTCCGAGCGAATTTCTTCCGCGGGCAGCTCGGATGGTGGTACCACTATGCTCCCTAGTCATACAGGTGCTATGTATTAGACGAAGCACATACGAGGAGCGTGATCAGGATCTGCTGTTGCCCAGTTGAGCGTTGACATAACTGCTTTTGTTTCCTCGGGCTTGAAGTTCATATGAGTGAGAACTGGATACGCCGGAGGTGAATCAGTGTCGCATATGGTTAATAATCTTCCTTGCCCTGCAGTGAAAATTAATGAGATGAGTGAGACGAAGCTGAAAGGGCAACTTGCCTCCCAAGCGTTCAAGAATTCCGGCCACTACCAGTCCAGAAGCATCATCTACAGCAATATATCTTCCTCCGGGCCTTATGTTGGAAAGATTGAGAATTTGAGATATTGTATCTGATCGGATATCTCGTATTCGGTCGTGGTCCTTTTCAAACCAGTAGTTGCACACGTTGTATAGAGTTGGCTCAATTGTCGTGAACGATTTTGAATACCTGAAATGCGGTTAACTCCTTGTCCACCTTTTTAAAAGATTAACTCACTTTGCCTCTTTCCGTTTCTTGTATTTTTCCTTGCTATATTCAGTTTTTAGTGAATAATTGGCATGCGTTTCAATCTGCTTCTTAATGATATCCTAAAAGCAGGAAATCCAGTTATGGTTCGACCCAAAGCTGATGATACCTACAGAAGCATGTACACCCGACTGCTTGAGGGTCTGTATTTCTTGCAAAGTCAGGGGCTGCACGAAATCTCCGTCGTTTATATATTCATTCGTAGCATCAGTATCCTCTGTGGATCATGTAAACATATAAGGTCAGACCCAGGATTTGGCCAGAATCCGTCATACCAACTTCCTGGATGCTACGCGGCGGTATAACTTTCAATTTCTTCTCTACAAGCTCATACGTTAAACCATATGGTTGGCCAATCAGTTCATTCGCGTGAAATGAGCCGATCCTCCCTAGAGGGATAGTTCTTAGTGACGTCAATTTTAGAGCTTGGATTGCAAAATGCAGTACCCACGAGTTTTTGTTGATCTTGACGCTACGAACCTCAGCGTTCGGTAATCTTATCAAGACACTGTCGCCTGCTTCTATGATTGAGGATGTCTTGACTTTGGAGGAGTGGCTTTTAGATGGTACAATATCAGTCATGAGCGGGTATGGCAAGCTTCGGCGATCTTGGTGTTTTGTTCTGCGATTCAACCTACCAAGACTATATGTATTGAATCTGTGCGTCACTCGCAAATTCCATTCCATTACTAAGTATCCTGCACGATTGTATCAGTTATCGAGATCATGGATGCAAGCCTGGATTCCTTGCTAAAGAAGGGCCAACAGGGACCCGTTTCACTTTCCCCAACCGAACTCAATGATCTAGTATCGTCGTTCATCCCCACACAACTGGAATCTCGACGCTCCAAAGCGTATTTGACTCTTTCGGTCTATTGTCAAAGTATTCGTTCTGCATCAACCGTCAGAGGAAAGCAGCCCGACCCGGCCACGGAACGCCTAGCTAAGGAGTTTGAGCATTCCCTTCTGGAGCGTCTGAATGCGACCGAGGAAGCTTCGCTTGTAATCGCAGCGACCTTTTGGGCCGCACTTTTCCAGGTAGACCCAGAATCTGCTTCGTTCATATTCCAAAAGGATGGGGTGCTCTCCAGTATAATGGAAGCGGTTGATATTTCGCCCACTCCATCCTTAAACCTCGCTGTCGCCCATCTGATAGCTCAAGCATGCAGCCACAAACATTGCAGGGCGGTTATCACGTCGGAAGCGATCGAATGGCTACAAGCTAACTCACGGCCGTCGGCCGACACTAACTTTCGTGCTGCCGCAGCGATTGCACTCATCAAGCTGTCGAAAGGGTCCGCAACCGACAATGCTGAAATCACCCAAGGTGATTCACCATCGTTGACATCCGTCAACGAGGACGATCTTGCAGAGTTAATGAAAGGGTTGGTAATTGGCGGGGTGAAATCATCCGCGCAGGACGCCATTGAAGGACTTGCGTACCTTAGTGTTGATCCCCGGGTCAAAGAGCATTTGTCCAGGGACACGGCATTTCTTAAAGCCGTCTTTAATCTGGTACCCAGCAAGAAAAAAACCTCTTCAGACACTCCTAATAACTCATTACTCTACGGGATCCTACTTCTTATTGGAAATATATGCGCGTACCGCCCACGGTTGACGGAAGAACAACAAAACATCGAAAAACTGAAGAAAATGACTAATGCCAGTAACAAAAACGTTTCAAGCTCCTCTGACGGAAAGTCGAAGCTAGACGATGACGGTTACGTCAAGGAGAGGGTTCGGAGAATGATCAATGGTGGTGTATTAACAGTATTTGCAGCTACTCCATCATACATGGACAGCGCAGGAATCAGGTCATGCACTTCCAAAGCACTGCTCAGCATTGTCGAGGATAAGGATCATAGAGGAAAGGTCCTGCAAAGTGGAGGCGCAAAGATCTTGGGACTTATCATCAAACAAGACTTCACGACTACCAAACAAGCTGGGGCAAAAGAAAACGTTCCGTTGGAAGCCATACAGGCATTGGCCAAACTTGCTATCACATCGTCACCAATGCAGGTCTTTGGCCCGAACGAGGGTGCGGTGTATGATATGATCCGACCCTTCTCTGTCATGGTGCAGCACGAATCTTCAAAGCTGTTACAACGTTTTGAAGCCATGATGGCACTGACAAATCTCGCGACGCAGAGTGCCGAATTGGCTACGCGCATAGCAAAGGCAGATGGCCTTATGAATAGAGTGGAACTCCTCTTGCTAGAGGATCACGTTCTAGTCAGAAGAGCTGCGATGGAGCTCATCTGTAATTTGATCGTTGGTTCGGATGATGTCTTTGAGAGTTATGGTGGGGGCGAAAACAACGCAAGGTCGAGATCAAAGCTCCAGGTGCTCTTGGCACTATCAGATGTTGATGACTTGCCTACAAGAGCAGCTGCATCTGGCGCTCTCGCAACGTTGACAATTTCGCCCAATGCATGCCTCGCAATAGCTGCACTTCAACAAGAGCGTCATCGGGCGATACACATCCTCACGCTGTTGATTGATCCCGTGTCAGTTCCCGCAGACAAGAAGGAAGAAGAAGACGAACTCGAGACTGAGTCAAGCCTCGTGCACCGAGGAGTAGTTTGCGTTCGCAATTTATTCATAAATACCAGTGACGAAGTGACGCTCAGATTTATGGTTCGAGAGGCACAGGAAGCTGGGTTGGTGTTAGCACTTAGTAAAGTTGTCAAAGGGGAAGTTGGAAAGGTGGAGGAGGGTATTGTACGACCAGCTGTAGAAGCATTGAAGCGGATCATAGAGTATGTCAAATAAATCCACAATCGGGCAGTGCCGAGTTCCCTTTGATCACCCTCTATCAGTTACCCCTATACCAACATGGTACGAACGCCGACTTATCTCAGCCTTTACACTTGAATATGGTTGTCAACGTAGGCGCCATCGAAGAAGGCGGGGAAGAAGGCCACCTCGGCGGCCAAGAAGCCTACAGGACCGAGCAAGGTTGCCAAGGTAAAGCTGTGGATGACTGCGGGGGACGTCCGCTCACTTTACAACGTATAGGCGGACTGGAAAGAAGGTTTTAAGAAGAAACAAGTTGGAGTAACCGATATGACCTTGCTGTCGACGATCAGTAATGAAAGTATCAATGAGAACCTACAAAAACGCTGGACTAATGCTGAAATATACACGTATATTGGGAACGTCCTGATTTCTGTCAACCCATTTCGAGGTGTGTATTGCGTACAACCGCAGTCGCTTGACTCAGAACGTCGATCCCGCAGACCTTGGTATATATACGGATGAAATACTACTGAAATACCGGGGAAAGAATCGTTTAGAGGTTCCACCGCATGTCTTCAGCATAGCAGAGTCTGCATATTACAATATGAATGCGTATCACGAAAATCAATGTGTCATTATATCTGGCGAATCGGGTGCCGGGAAGACCGAAGCAGCAAAGCGCATCATGCAATACATCGCTGCCGTATCCGGTGGGCAGGATAGCAGCATCCAAGAAATCAAAGACATGGTTCTCGCGACCAACCCTCTCCTAGAGAGTTTCGGTTGTGCCAAAACACTGCGCAATAACAATTCTAGTCGTCATGTATGTCTATGGCGATTTATTTACGCTTCTATATCCAGCTCATGAGCATGTTCAGGGAAAATATCTTGAAATCATGTTCAACGCCAGTGGTGAACCAGTGGGTGCCCAAATTACCAACTATCTGTTGGAGAAGGCTCGTGTCGTGGGCCAGATCGAGAACGAACGCAATTTTCATATATTTTATCAGTTTACGAAAGGAGCATCAGATGAATACCGCGGTACGTAAGAAACATATATGTTGATATGTACATGCTCACCGGATCAACAGAATCGTTTGGTCTCCAAGGTCCAGAGTCTTATGCGTACACTAGCATGAGCAACTGCCTAGAGGTACAAGATGTTGATGACGTCAAGGAATTTCATGATACAATTGCAGGTCTTGTATTATATTCATGCTACTCAAGCTTACACACTTCCAGAAAGCAATGCAAGTTATTGGCCTAACGCCAGATGAGCAGAATGAGATTTTTCGGATGCTTGCAATTATTCTCTGGCTAGGAAATATCCAGTTTGAGGAGATGGATGACGGAAATGCCAGAGTTGCAGATACAAGCGTCACGGATTTCGTTGCGTACCTTATGGAAGCCGATGGTGCCGTTGTGCAAAAGGTCATAACCACGAGGGTGGTTGAGACACAAAGAGGAGGACGTCGCGGTTCGGTTTACGATGTTCCGCTCAATCCTACCCAAGCAACCGCGGGGAGAGATGCTCTGGCCAAGGCAATATACAACAATCTTTTTGAATGGATTGTGTCTCGGGTCAACATTTCGATGAAGACTAGGTCTGCCCATGCTCACGTTATTGGGATTCTGGTAAACTTTTATATCGTTTTGTTGTTCACCCAGATGACCCCGAAACTTAGGATATCTTTGGCTTCGAAATCTTTGAAGTAGGCAATGCCAATGGTTTCTGCTAAGGATTACTAACTGGACAATATGTCTAGGACAATTCATTTGAACAACTTTGCATCAACTACGTCAATGAGAAATTGCAGCAAATTTTCATCGAGCTGACGCTCAAGGCGGAGCAGGAAGAGTACGTCAGAGAACAGATCAAATGGACGCCAATCAAGTACTTCAACAACAAGATTGTTTGTGACCTGATTGAAGAACGACGTCCACCAGGCATCTTTGCGGCCCTCAACGATGCGTGCGCTACGGCACACGCAGATTCATCTGCAGCTGATAACAGTTTTGTTCAACGAACGGCCATGTTGGCTTCGAATCCTCATTTCGAAGCCCGAGGCGCACAATTTCTCGTCCGTCACTATGCGGGTGATGTATTTTACAATGTGTCCGGAATGACAGACAAGAACAAGGACTCGCTCATCAAGGATCTACTGGACCTCGTCGCAAGCAGTGGGAATCGATTCTTGCAAACTCTTTTCCCGGATAGGCCAGATCCCAATAGCAAGAAACGACCGCCAACAGCTGGTGACAGGATCAAGGCATGTACTTTCTCTGGATCAGTGTCCTTGTCTTACTATGCATCCAGCAATCTGCCGGTGCCCTCGTCGATAATCTTATGAAAGCGCAACCTTCATATATTCGGACCATCAAGCCAAACCAGAATCGTAGTTCTAGTGAATACGACACGAAGGCCATTCTTCATCAAATCAAGTATCTGGGATTACAGGAGAACGTCCGCGTAAGACGAGCTGGCTTTGCTTACCGAAACACGTTTGAGAAGATGGTTGAGCGGTTCTATCTTCTATCGCCCAACACATCTTATGCTGGAGAGTACACGTGGACAGGAAATGCAAAGTCCGCATGTGAACAGATTCTAAAGGACACTGGTAAGAGTAATGACTCGTTGCGATTCAGGCTGCTCAAGCCGCTTAGCTTTTCGCTTTGGAAGCCATGCGTGACAAATATTGGCACAATATGGCAGGTCGCATTCAAAGAGCCTTCCGTAATTATATGCGGTACAAGCAGGAGTGTGCCAGACGCATCCAGAGGTTTTGGAAGAACAACAAAGAAGGCATCGTCTATTCCCAAATTCGTGACTATGGACATCAAATTGTCGCAGGGCGCAAGGAGCGTCGTCGCTTCAGTCTTCTTAGTTACCGTCGATTCATGGGCGATTATCTGAACATCGGTGGCAAGAGTGCACTTGGGGCAGAGTTGGCTTCCGTGTGCAGTATAGCTTGTGAGTGATTGAAGGTGGTTCTTGACCGTGTCTTACAGTGCCCCAGCTTCTGAACCGGTGACGTTCAGCGCAAAAGCACAATTACTTGTATTCAAATTTGGTCGTTCCAGCAAGCCTGCCCCTCGTTACCTGATACTGGTCAGTTGCTCGTCTTCTCGCGACGCAAGCCCTCATGGTCCAGTAGACGTCTAAAGCTGTTTACTTGGTCGTCGCCACAGCGAAAGATGGCAAGGTTCAGATGTCGTTGGAAAGAAAGATACCTCTAGTAACAATCAAGTCCATATCCATGTCCAACCTCAGAGACGATTGGATGGTTAGTGGATACACTCGTTGATGCTCTGTTTACCTAAGACATTCAAGGTGTTACACACAAATATCTCAGAAGAGGGCGATCCCATCATCAGTTGCTATTTCAAGACCGAGTTCACGACCCACCTGCTGAAGTTGACTCAAGCTAGTGTGAACGTTACAATGGGACCAATGTACGTATGTTCACCTGACTCGGTATCAAATTTAGCTTAGGCGGTCATATAGGATCGAGTACAATAAGAAGAAAGATAAGAAAGCACAGATCAAGTTTATCAAGGACGAAACGGTAACGAAGAACGATCTATACAAGAGCCATACGGTTCATGTACCCTCTGGGGAACCGCCATCCAGCTTGTCCCGTCCACCCGCGAAGAAGAAACCGGGAGTCGTGCGTCCAGTTGCCCAAGGCAAACTGTTGCGCGCTGGAGGTCCATTTAAGGTAAGTTGATTGCACGGTACTATCATCCCTCTGCTGAAATTCCGTATAAATGAAAGACAATTTCTAAGCCAAAACCTGCATCAAGACCATTACCTGGGCAGTCTGCGGTGGCTGCAGCAGCGGCAGCACCAGTCGCAAAACCCGCACCGTCTGTGTCTGCGTCTAGTTCTGGGGGTATCCGAGCACCGCCGGCTCCTCCTCGCGCTGTTCCAAAACCCCCTCCGGCCGCTGCACAACCCAAAGTACCACTTTACAAGGCCAAATATGGATTCGAAGGACAAGAAGGCGAGCTATCGCTGAAGAAGGACGACGTCCTTGAGCTTGTCAAGAAGGAAGACAATGGATGGTGGCTGATGAAGAAGGACGGGGTCGAAGGGTGGGCGCCTGAGATCTACCTTGAGCTCGTACCTCCAAAGGCGGAACCCGCCGCACCTCCGCCTCCCCCGCCTCGCGCCGCGGCACCGAAAGCACTGCCGGCACCTGTAGTGGCAAATGCATCCGCCAAGCCGGTAGCCGTGTTCCCTGGAATGGCGGCGGCAAATGGACCCTCGTCTGCACCGCCATGGAAAAAGAACAACGCTGCTACGGATACTGCTGCACCTAAACCTGCTGTGAGATCGAAACCCAAACCACCACCCGTGGTAGCTAAGCCAGGAGCAGCAGCAGGTAGTAGACCTCCTGCGAAGCCACCTGTACCTGCGGCAGCGAGGCCTGGTGGTGTCACATCTACAACAAGGCCGGGGGGATTATCGAAGCCTCCTGCGCCAGCAGGTCAATTAGATCTCGCAGCGGCAGTAAGTTGTAAATTCATTTTCAGCTGAGTTCATGCTAACTAATATTTTAGTTGGCAAAACGGGCCCAAAGAATAGCAGACGAATAGCAAGGTTGCGTTTAACTTGCTGCTGCAGACATATGTATGTATCCATTCGACAGATAGATAGATAGGGATAGATAGAAAATTTATGCAAATGGTGCTCTAATGATCAATGAGTGACGTGCGGGGGGTATCAAAGATTGCAAACGTGAAGAAAAATGCATCAGAACTACAATCATGGGGAAGGCGTGATGAATATTGGAGGGCTTTGGGGACCGGAGGAGGAAATCATGTCTTCATCGTCTAAAGGCGTGTCGTCGTCGTCGTCACTATCGGGAACTGCGATTCGAGAAGGGGAAGGAGGCTGGTCAAGTTCGTGATCATCGTCAACCAATGAATTCCGGCGCCATGAACGGGCTTCTTCTGCACTCAAGACTTTGGCTGCGCAGCCAACACCGCCGAAATTGGTTTCGAGTGCACGCCTGCCTGATTCGAGAAGGTTTTCGACTATGGCTTTGAGACGGAGGAAAACGTCATCCGTTTCTTCAGTTTCTTCAGCGTCGTCGTCGTCTTCATCTTCTCTGTCATCTTCATCGGCTGTATCGTCGTGGTCCGCGGTTCTGTACGCGTGTGGCGGTAATATCAGCCTGGACTCGCGCAGTTTCCTTCGTAATTCTCGTATCTCTTTAGCTTGCTTGTTTTTTGTTTTCTCCAATGATGCGTTGATGGCCATCAAGGAGCGGTTGGTTATTTCCAGGTCCTCAATCTTGCAAAGTGTGTGAGAGACACGAATGGTGTTCATCATGAATCGTGACATACTTTACGGTTAGACTTGGCAGCTGCCTTGACCTTGCGCTCTTCATGGTCGTCATCGTCCTCTCCCCAGTCGTTATCTTGACTCTCGCTTGACGAGCGGTGATGGCCGTTTATGCTTGAAGTCCTGGCGAGTGCCGCGGGAGAGATCTCTGGGCTGCTGGACCCATCCTTTGCGGCAGAGCTTCCTGCTGCATGAGACGCAGCTGAGGACTGAGAAGAGATGGAAATGGAGGATATGGGCGGCGAGAGCGGAGGCGTGCTGGGATCTACTCTAAGCGTACCAAAGGGAGATCCGAGTCGGCTTATGGTGGGACGGGGAGGGGCGTAACGGTGCGGATTAGCAGCGGGCGTAGCGGTCGTAATTGGATAAAACGTTGGCGGGCTTGTAGCTACACTTATGTTCGAGGACCCGGATGGAGTCCGGTTGCGATGTGTTGGCGTCAGTCTTGGAGTTGGAGCGTGATCATTCGCGTGAATAGCTTTGGCTACACCTGACACCTTGGAAGTGATCCTAACGGGAGGTGCAGATGCGGATTCGGCCTTGAGTGACGAGAAGGAGAGCGCATGATTGAGCGACGCGCCGCCCGAGTTTGTGAGAGAGCGGAGACGCGGCGAAGATTCTGGCGTCGATGGCTGAGAAGCGGAAGTATGGGATCTCGCGGATATTCTGGCAGTCGGAGAGAGACTGGAAGTGGGACGTGCGGGCCGTGCGGGAGAAACAGCGCGTGTTCTCTGCTTGTGGCGGGCCGACATGGGCGTCCAGAGAAGGAAGTGTCCCTATTTAGTACTAGCGCCGACGACCTTTTCCACAAGTTGCCGTAACCCGCTGCTCCCTTCTCCGCCAAGCGCAGAAGCCACGCTCTTGTACACGTACTTCCCAACCATGTCCACTTCCACATTCACCTTCTCTCCCTCTCCCTTCACACCCACCGTAACTCGCTCCTGCGTATGTTTGATAAGCATGATCCCGAACCTCCGTTGCGCATCGTCTACCCCCGTCAGCGTCAAAGACACCCCGTCCAATGCCACATAGCCCTTTGGGATCAAATACGGCAGGAGCGTAGCTTCCTCCAACTGAAATGTCAGCCGTACAGAATCCCCATCGGGCACGCGCTCGATAATCGTAGCTGTCGAATCCACGTGAGCCTGTCGTCGCGTGAATATACCAACAAGAATGTCATATATTTCTTTCACCTGTACAAAGTGTCCTCCAAATCTAACGTGCGTTCCCACTGCCCGCTCCAAGTTGACCGGGTTACCCACTTTGAGCTCACCGAGATTGGTGCGCTGCAACGTCTCATTGGCAAGCCAGACTTTGAACCATCCCTCCTTGTCGAATTCAGTCACAGTCAGGCAAGCCCCGTTGACGGCGATGGAATCACCAATGTGACAGTCGTCCAAGACGGGCGCGGCGTTGCCTATCGTTAATGTACATCCATTTCCGTCGAGGTCAATGGCCTGTACTGAGCCTAGCTGTTCGATCTGTGATCATCGCCGTTAGTCTGGCTGGATTTCCGGCCCAACAGCACACTCGACATACGAGGCCTGTAAACATTTATCGTATATCGGAGGTAGTAACAAACCAAATCCTCCCACGCTGCCTACCCATGTCTTGGTCCCGCACTTTGGCACAGTCGTACGCAGGTATGCTTCTGACACCCATGACACGATACCCTTTTTAGACCAATTTGTAGCGTTACCTGCAAGAACTCGTCTCAAGTTCTCACTAGCCGTCTGCACAGTAGCCATCACTGGATGGGCGGTTTCGGACTACCTTGAAAAGATGTTTCCGCCACCTCCGGAAAAACCAAGTAATGACACAAATTAGTACAGTACGTAGCCTACAGTCTAGTCCATGTCCTCGTCAAATTGATGTACACAAGTATAGAAAACATATCCAATAGCATTTCTTGTTGTTTCCTCGAGTCATTTTAGCTGTTTGCAGCTTGGTCGGCGAAGCAACGGATCCAAAGGATGCGGGTCAAGTTCCGGCAAATACGAAGCCTCGGGTGGTGCCACCATAGGAGATACTGCGAGTTGCATCTTGCTCTGGCTCTTCTCTGCCATAGACTGCAACGAGGACGACACCGTCGGATACCGATGTCCTTCTTCATCCGCCAACTTGTACTCCCAACTTCGCATCTGAGAAAAACGTCGCCAGCATCATCGCTCCAATGATCGTGATACAAAAGACCGTGATCCCTATCACTTTCCATTCGGTTTCTTCGCCCGGCGGCATGTGCGACGCGTTCTGTGCGTAGCCCGTTGGCCTCGGGGTCGGCCAGGGAGTAATAACACTAGCTGAGTTGCTGGACCAAGTGCTAGACCAAGAATTCTCCGAGGATGTAGCTATTTCGTTAACTGCGGGTGCCAAGATGCTGGTAACGCGGTTCTCGGTAGTCTCGTGGACTTTTGTCGACTCGCCGTTTGCGTAGATTGTGCTCGCCGTTGCGACGGAAAGTCCATGCTCTTGCCTAGAGGCACTTGGTACCGTAACAGCTCCTTGCTCGCCAGGCTCTAGCAAACCGCCAAACACGCCCCCCAGGTCTCGCCGCGAAAGGGGTCTCGTAGTGACGGACGTAATGAGAAAGAATGATAGGAAAAGTACTGGCAGCTCGCCCTTGAACTTCATAGAGTGATTGTACGATGATGACGTCAGCCTGCAGCTGCACAATATCCTACAAGGAAACAACTATATCATGTCTACCCAGACAACATACGCGCAAAAACGGGCCAATCCGCACTCTTGCGACACATTTCCCTAAACGCGCCCCCCTCTCTTACTAGCAACACTTTTGGCTCATCAAACTCTACAATTTTCCCCTCGTCCAAAACAAGAATCCTGTCGTAATCCATAACAGTCTTGAGTCGATGTGCGATCGTAATAACAATAGCGCTAGATAACTCTTCTCTGACTGTGACTTGGATCTGTCGATGCGTTAGCAAAAGTGGAGTTGGAGCGGGATGTGTTTCGCACCTGGTCGTCTAGTTTCGTATCTATTTGAGATGTTGCTTCGTCCATAATAATCACGTTCGTCCGTCTGAGGATAGCCCGCGCGAGAGCAACGAGTTGCTTCTCTCCTGCGCTCAAAGAGTCTTGGCTTACGGGCATATCCAAGATGGTAGGCTCAGCCTCTGTTGGGGTATGTTTGATAACGGAAGAGAGATGGCAGGAAAGAAAGGAAAGAAAGCAGGGCACTTACAACACGCGTTCTAAGATCCTCAAGACCCAGAGTGGATATATCAATATTGTCTAGTCTTTATCCATTTCAGTCTACGGCTCAAGTAAAAGTTTTTCTTCACGTACAATATCTTGCCATTGCTTGGCTCGATCATCCGCAGAAGTGAAAGCCCCAGTGTCGATTTTCCTTTGAGTAATTCGTCATCAGTATATGGGCCAAGAAAATTTATCTTACCTGATCCTGTTCTACCGACCACTCCAACCTTTTCACATGGCCTCACGCTAAAAGAGATGTCTCGTAATGCCGGTGGCAAATGCGGCGCATATTGAATGACTAGATTTTCTACATGTAGCTCTCCCGTATCCGACGGCCAATACGCGGGAGGTCTATTTTTCCCAATGATTGCAGGTGCTTCTTGTTCAACGCCAAAGTACTCAAGGACGCGCTCGATGCTATTGAAATCGAGCTCTACTTGTGCCGCTACGCTAAACCAAAATAATTAACAATAAGCAACACCTCAAATTTCATGTACTTACCTGACAAGTTCTCTACTCGCGTCGGCAAATGTCACAGCTTGGATGATGACGATAGCTGCGAACCCGTCGCTCACTCCGCTCCATAGAGCGAACATCGCAGAAGCAAATACGATCACTGAACCAAGGCCTAACATGTGTTAGGGTAATTTATGGCTTTCCTGAAGAACCTCACAGTCATATCTCCAACGAAGCCATCCTGCGACCAACCACTTTGATATTATTAGTATCTTGGACGCATACCGGCAATTCCACCCACGTAAACATGATCAAAGGACTGGAACTTGTCTACCTGGGGTAAGTAGTCAATACGTCAGTATATCTCAAGTCAAGACAGACAATTACCTTGTCATAGAAGCGATCCTGATATCGTTGCTCCATTCCAAAGGCACGTACATGAGTTATACCACGCAATAGTTCATCGAAACCCGCAAAAGCAGGAGACAAGGAAGTCAACTCCAACCGCCTAAGATCCCTGGAAGCACGGATGTACGACGGTGCCAGTCTAATGTATAGCCAAGCGATGAATAATGCAAAGGGCGTAAAATATGGTACCAGGAAGAGAATGACTGATAATGAGATTAGAAAATTCAGCACTCCGTACAGACACATCTTCGCTGACATCCAGAGATTCATATCGATGGTGTTCATGTCGGTAGTAAAACGGTTTAGAATCCTTCCGATGGGCGTTACGTCAAAAAAGCGAATAGGTGCTCTAGAAAGGCGATATAACAGGGAATTGAAGATGGCCCGAGATGCCTGGAGACTAGCATATAACCCGAGAGATATCTCGAGCATAATCATGGCCGCTCCTGCAAGCGAAATGTAGAGGTAAAGCATAATCCACGGCCTGACGTTCTGATCAGGAGATGGGAAATTATCCCAAGGATAGCCAACATATTTCAATATCGTTGGAGATGCATGTTCGTAAGCCTCTCCCCATTTCGCTAGGTAAACCTGTTTTGAGGTAAGAGACAAGATTACTCGATCTATGGAAATTGTCGTCACCTGGTTGACGACATTGATACCCTGGAGAAGCAACATCAAGGTTAAGCATAAGATCCAGCAAATAATGCCGGCGGAGCGTATATATGTGTAGTAGGCACGCCACGATATATGCCCTTCTGGACGAGCTTCCTTTTCAACCAATTTTCCATCGCCAGGTTTGGCTGCCGGCTTTATGCCATTTCCGAGCATATCTGCCTCGTTCTCTACAGCTTCTGCCTTGGTATCATCCTTTCCGTTCAGAGTAGTGACGTTCTGGGTTAGGCCCTCGTCCACGAATGTTTGCGCGGGTCCTTGGCGGACGATCCTTCCATCGCTTAGCTCAAAAAAATATGAAGCTATCGGTAAACAAAGACTGAGATGGTGAGTAACAAGTATAATGGTTCGGCCGGCAGCAAATCTTGTCCACCTGACAAAGTAACGCCTCTTTCTCCTATTTCTATCCAGTTTGAGTGAGTATCGCATCGGAAAGTGGGTCAGATGGGATTTACCAGTCAAGTCTCCTGCGTCGAATACTTCTAGATCTTTCCTCAGAGCACAAGCTTCGACGACAGCTTGGTAGCGTTCTTCATCCCAACCACGTGAGGATCCGTATACAATGTTATCTCGGATCGTGGCGTGTTCGAGCCCTGTATATTAATTTCAATATTCGGATGGAGATGCCATGAATGTGAATGACATGCATGGAGTCTGTCCACAATAAGCTACTCGGTGATGCGTCTTGTCAAGAAAGACCTTGCCGGATATACAATGCATCTCTAGAATGATAATTCAGGATGGCCTTACTCAGGGATATCGTGGCAATACCTCCTAATAAAGCGGCC
>WNGI01003376.1_pt1 | contig 15042 bp, 8 predicted proteins | sample 5400621 | NCBI WGS metagenome assembly WNGI01 (sample SAMN13153374, study PRJNA577476) | soil metagenome | isolation source: 20 cm soil or saprolite under Garry oak tree replicate 1 | place: USA:California | collected 2016-06-15 | reverse complement strand
ACGCAGCCTGCAGGCCGATCTGGGGGTCGCGCTCGCCCTCGATGCGCGCGAGCACCTCACGCCCGGCCTGAGGCTGCTGGTCATGTCGGCCACCCTCGATGGGGCAACCGTGGCGCGCCTGCTGGGCGACGCGCCGCTCGTGACCGCGACCGGCCGCCTCTTTGCGGTGCAGACCCGCTACGCCGGCAAGGGCCTGCCGGTGCTGCCCGACGCGCCGTCCGCCACCCGAGCGCAGGGCTCCCCTGAAACACTCGTCGCGCAGCTGGTCAGCCGCGCGCTGCGCGAGGAGCACGGCGATGTGCTGGTGTTTCTACCGGGAGGGCGCGAGATCCGCCGGGTGCAGGCGTGGCTGAACACCGCGCAACTCGGCTCCGGTGTGCGGATCCTGCCGCTGTTCGGCGACCTGCCGAGCGAGGAGCAGGATGCGGCGCTGGCGCCGGCGGTACGCGGGGTGCGCAAGGTCGTGCTCGCCACGAACATTGCGGAGACGAGTCTCACCATTGCGGGCGTGCGCGTGGTCGTCGACTCGGGACTGGTGCGCCGCGCATGCTTCGATCCGGTCACGGGCATGAGCCGCCTGGAGACCCAGCGCATCTCGCGCGCCTCCGCGGATCAGCGCCAGGGCCGTGCCGGCCGCCTGGCGGCGGGTGTCTGCTACCGGGCGTGGAGCGAGGGTGCCCAGTCGACTCTGGCAGCGTTCACGGCGCCCGAGATTGCCGACGCCGACCTCGCGCCGCTGGCGCTGGAGCTGGCGAGCTGGGGTGCACGTGATGCCGGGGCGCTGCGCTGGCTGGACGCGCCGCCCGCCGCACAGCTGGGCAGCGCGCGGGATCTGCTCGCCCGGCTCGGTGCACTCGACGGCGCCGGAAGCGTTACCGCGCACGGGCGCGAGATGGCGCGGGTCGCCGCGCATCCGCGCCTGGCGCACATGCTGCTGCGTGCGCGCGCTCTGGGTCAGCTGCCGCTCTGCAGCGCTCGAGCGGCCGGCGCTGCAGCGGGCCCGGCGCGTCGCGCGCGATCTCGAACGGCAAGTCGACGGCGCCGACGGCGCCAGCCGCGCCGACACGGGTGGGGATGCGGGCCTGCTGCTGGCGTTCGCCTACCCGGACCGCATCGGCCGCAAGCGCGCGGGCGGGGCGGGCCGCTTCATTCTCGCCAACGGCCGCGGCGCGGCGTTCGCGGAGCCCCAGGGGCTGGCGCGGCAGGAGCTCATCGTGGCTGTGGACCTGGACGATCGCGAGCGCGACGCGCGCATCCTGCTCGCCGCGCCCCTGGAGCGACGCGAGCTGACGGAGCACTTCGCGGATCGCATCCGGCGCCGCGAGTCGGTGCAATGGAGCGCACGCGAGCAGGCGGTCGTCGCGCGCCGCACGGTCGAGCTGGATGCTCTGGTGCTGGAGGAGCAACCGCTGGCGGAAGTTCCCGCCGACGCCGCGCGCCGCGCGATGCTCACCGGGGTGCGTGAGCTCGGGATCACGGCGCTGCCGTGGAACCGCGAAGCGCGCGATCTGCAGGCGCGGATCGAGTTCGTGCGCGCCGCGCTCGGCGGCGCGCCGGGAGCGGGCGCCGCATGGCCGGCGGTGTCGGATGCCGCCCTGGGCGCGACGCTGGAGAGCTGGCTCACTCCCTGGCTCGACGGCGTTACGCGCCGCGAGCACCTCGCGAGAGTGCCGCTCAGCGATGCGCTGCGTGCCCGGCTCACCCGGGAGCAGCAGCGCGAGCTCGAGGAGTGGGCGCCGGCGAACCTGACCCTGCCCGGCGGCGGGCGCACCCGCGTCGACTATCTCGATGACAGCGCGCCGGCGGTGTCGGTGAGACTGCAGGAGGTGTTCGGGCTGGCGGACACGCCGCGCCTGGGCCGCGGCCGCCTGCCCGTCACGTTCAAGCTGTTGTCGCCGGCGCGGCGCCCGGTGCAGGTGACGCGGGACCTGGCGAGTTTCTGGCGCGGCGCCTATGCCGAGGTGCGCAGGGACCTGCGCGGTCGCTACCCGAAGCACTACTGGCCCGAGAATCCGCTCGAGGCCGAGCCCACACGCGGCGTGCGCCCCAGGCGCTAGCCGGAGAAACCCTGTGACGGCACCTCCAGCGCGCTGTTGAATCGGCTCGAGAGGATCTGGAAGGCGATCAGGGCGGTGAGCTCGACGATCGCGTCATCCTCGAAGCAGCCGTGCAGGCGCCGCGTGAGTTGCTCGCTCACCGGGAACTCGCCGCGGCTCATGACCTCGGCGTAGCCGAGCGCGGCCTGCTCGCGTTCGCTGAATACGCCGCTGTCACGCCACCGCGGCAGCGCCTCGCTCCTGGAGCTCGAGCCTGCCCGGGCCTCGAGCAATGCAGAGTTGATGTCCACGCAGAAACGGCACGCATTGAGCTGCGCGACGTGCAGCGACAGCAGCGAGCGCAGCGCAGGCTCGAGCGGAGAACCCTTGCGCTCGAGCGCGCCGTAGAGCGACGCCACGCCGAGAAAGACCCGCGGCGAGCGTCCCCACAGCAGCGCGGATTTCAACACCTGGCCGTACTTGCGTCTCTGGTTCCAGAAGAACGGTCGCAGATACCAGCGGTACTGCCACCACGGCTTTTCCGGGATCCTCATGCGCGCTCCCGTTGGATTCGACGGCGGGCAAAACCGCGCGCCGGGAGCGTGCCGGCGCGCGGCACGGGGCCGTTGTTACTTGCTGTCGCTCTTCATCTTCTCTTTCGCCGCCGCGCACTCCTTCTTGCTCATTTCCAGGAAACCCTTGCCCTTGCAGGAGTTCTGGCCCTTGCAGGCGTTGTTGGCGCCCTTGCAGGCCGACTGACCCTTGCAGGCGTTCACGCCCGCGCACTGGGTCTTGGCGTCAGTACCGGCGACGGCGGTGCTGATCAGGCCGGTGCCGAAGAGCATGGCGGCGGCGGTTGCAACGGCCAGGCCGGAGCTGTTTTTCAATCGCATGGGTGCATTCCTCGTTGCTGTAGAAGATCTGGCCGGGTGAGGCCCGGTCAGAGAGCAGACCGGGACGAGCGGCGATTTGTCACGCGAGCGCCTTGTCAGCCGGGGCGCCGCTGCTGCGGCCGAACCGATGCTGCAGCCAGTGATCGACGGACAAGACGCCCGGGCCGGCAATGGCGAGCCACAGGAACAGCGCCAGGTACTCGAATTCATCGAACCCGAGCAGCGTCTCGAGCGAATCGACATCGGCCCATTTCGCCGAGCGGATGGCGACGATCATGGTGACGGCGAGGGCGCCCGCCGAAATGCGCGTCAGCAGGCCCAGCAGCAGGAACAGTCCGCCGAAAAATTCAACTCCCGACACGAATGGCGCCAGCAGGTGCGGCAAGGGGATTCCCCAGCCGATGAAATTCTCGGTCACCTGCGGCAGGGTGGTGAGCTTGCCCCAGCCGCTCCACAGAAATACCCAGCCGGCGGTGAGGCGGGCGAACAGCGGAGCCAGCCAGTCCAGATGCCCGGCGACGTGCCGGGGCCAGGCGATCAGCCATTGAACGAGTAACTTCACGGGGGCTCCTGTCTCGAGTGCGGTAACAGTTGGGCGAGAGGACCGGGCAGTCTGGCGCGATATTGCCGGAGCGGCCGAGGCGCGTGCGTATAATCCTCATCTTCAGGTACCGCAGCCCTCATGCGCAATTCTGAGCCTGGATCCCCGGTCTCCTCGGTTGGTGGTCGGCTGCCCGCGGCGGACGCGGGCGCGCCCATCACGCGGCTGTTCGAATCGATGCGTCCGGATCTGCTGCGCTTTGCCCACTGGCTGGCGCGCGACCGGGCGCTCGCGGAGGACATCGTGCAGGAGGCGCTGCTGCGCGCGTGGCGATCGCGGGACACTCTGAAGGATCCGCGCGCGGCACGCCCCTGGCTGCTGACCATCGTCCGGCGCGAGCACGCCCGGCTCTACGAGCGCAAGCGCCTCGAGCTGGTGTCCCTGGACGACGTGGTCGAGACCCAGGCGAGCCCCGGACTCTCGGAACCCGGCGGCGAGCTGTTTGCGCTGCGCCATGCGATCATGAAACTGCCCATTGAGTATCGCGAGCCTCTCGTCCTGCAGGTCCTGGGCGGTTTTTCCACCGAGGAGATCGCCCGCGAGCTGGCGCTGTCCGCCACCGCGGTGCTGACGCGGCTGTTCCGCGCGCGCAATAAGCTGCGCGTCATCTGCGGGCTGACGGCCGCCCCGGACGTCGCCCCCCGGGAGAGCCCGCCGTGACCTGCGAGGAGGCACGGCTGCTCATCGGTGCCGATCCCACCGCCACGACGCCCGCGCTCGATGAGCACCTGGCGACCTGCACGGCCTGCGGCAGCTTCCACGGCGAGATGCGCTCTCTCGATGCCGATATCCGCCGCGCGCTCGAGCGGCCGCCCGACCTCGCGCGCCGGCGTTCCGGCAGGGCGGCGCCGGCCTGGCGACAGTGGGCGCTGGCCGCGAGTGTCGTGCTCGCGAGCCTGGCGGTGCTCGGGGTGTGGCTGCTGCGGCCGAGCGACACGCTCGCCCACGAAGTCGTGGCGCACGTCCAGCACGAGCCCGAGAGCTGGCTCGCCAGTCAACACGTCAGCGTCCAGGGCATAAGCGAGGCGCTGCGCGGCGCCGGCGTCACACTCGACGTCACCTCGGACAGGATCAGGTACGCGCAGAGCTGCTGGTTCCGCGGGCACTACGTGCCGCACCTGGTGATACAGACCGCGCGCGGCCCCGCCACGGTTCTCATCCTGCGCCACGAGCAGGTGCGCGCGCGCCGCACCTTCCACGAGGCGGGAATGACCGGCATCATCGTGCCCGCAGAGCGGGGCAGCATCGCGGTGCTGGCGCGCGGCGCGGGTGACCTCGACGACATCGCCGGGCAGATGCAGCACGACCTGCGCTCGCTCCCCGACGCCCACTAGCGTGCGGCCACTGGAGGCGGATGATGAGCGGGATCAATCGTCGCGATGTGTTCGCCGGTGCCGGGGGTGTGTTCGCGGCATGGCTGACGCGCCGCCGCGCGTCCGCCGCCGTGGCCATCCCGCCGGCGCCGGTGGCGCGGGTCGCGGTCGTCAAGGACACCTATTTCGGGGAAACCCTGAGCGACCCCTACCGCTGGATGGAGAACGACAAGGACCCGGACTGGCTGCCGTTTCTCAGGGGTCAGAATGAGCACGCGCGCGCGCTGCTCAACACCATCCCCGGTCGCGACCGGCTCCTGAAGCGGATCCAGCAGCTGTCGGGCGACGCGGCGGCGACGCTGCTCGTGCAGCGCGCCGGCGGCAGGCTTTTCTACCAGCAGCGCCCTGCGGGCGCCGACAACTTCAAGCTGTTCGTGCGCGAGGACGGCGGCACCAGCCGCGTTCTGATCGACCCGACGCTGCTCAGCAGCGCGACCAGCCACCTGTCGCTCGACTGGTGGCGGGCATCCCCCGACGGTTCACACGTCGTGTACGGCCTCTCAAAGGACGGCAGCGAGGACTCGATCCTGCACATCCTGAGCGTCCGCGACGGGCGCGACCTGCCCGAAAGCATCGCCAACACCGAGGACGCCAACCCGCAGTGGCTCGCCGACGGAAGCGGCTTCTTCTACAACCAGCTGACGGGCGCCGTCGACACGCCCGAGCGCTACCTCGACAGCCAGGCGCGTTTTCACAGACTGGGCAGCGACCCTGAGTCCGACCCGATCCTGATGAAGCGCGGGCTGGACCCCCGTGTGCAGTACGAACGCATCCAGATGCCGTACGTGGTGGTCCACGAGGGCTCGCGCCATGCGCTGTTGCTGCTCGCGGACGTGCGCGAGGAAACGCGTATCTTCATCGCTCCGGTCGCCGAGGCCGCGGCCAACCGGGCGCAGTGGACGGCGGTGGCGGGCTTCGAGGACGAGATCACCGACACCGCGATCGACGGCGACACGCTCTATCTGCTCGCCAACAGGGGTCATCCGCGCGGCCGCATCCTCAGCACTGCGGCGGGCGCGCCCTCGGTCGCGGACGCGACCGAGGTGGTCCCCGAAGGAAGCCTGGTCATCCACGGCATGGGATGGGCGCGGGACGGCCTGTACCTTCATATGATCGATGGAGGCCTCGGCAAGCTGCGGCGTGTGACGCGGGATGCCCAGGTCGCGGACATCACGCTGCCCTTCGACGGCACCCTCGCGGCACTGGCGGTGACGGCGACCGAGGACGGCGCGCTGTTCTCCTTCACCGGCTGGCTCACCCCGGCGGATATCTGGAGCGCCGACGCGCGCGGCCGGGTCACGCCCACGGGGCTCACTCCCAAGCCGCCGATCGATGTCGGCGCTTACGAGACGACGCGCCTGCTGGTCAAGGCCCGGGATGGCACGCCGATTCCCTGCTCGCTCATCCACAGGAAGGGCCTGAAGCGCGACGGCAAGACGCCGGCGTGGATCTCGGCCTACGGTTCCTATGGCCTCAGCGCCTACACGCCGGCCTTCGCGGGACGAGCCCTGGCACTGATCGACGCGGGTTTCACGGTGGGCTACGCCAACGTGCGCGGCGGTGGCGAATTCGGGCGCGAGTGGCACAAGGCCGGACAGCTCATGAACAAGCCCAACACCTGGCGCGACCTGATCGATGTGTGTGAGGAGCTGTGCGCTAAGAAGTACACGTCGCGGTCGCGTCTCGCGATCGGCGGACGCTCGGCGGGCGGCATCACCGTCGGACGCGCCATGACGGAACGCCCGGAGCTGTTCACCGCGGTCATCGACGGGGTCGGCTGGTCGAATCCACTACGCTACGTCGCCGAGCAGAACGGCTACGGCGAAGAGCCCGAATGGGGCGCGATCTCCGAGGAGGCGGGCTATCGTGCGCTCAAGGGGATCGACAGCTATCAGGCGGTGAAGGACGGCGTGGCCTACCCCGCGGTGCTGCTCACGACCGGCGTGACCGATCCCAGAGTCGGTCCGTTTCACGTCGCGAAGATGACCGCGCGGCTGCAGGCGGCGAGCAGTTCACGCAAGCCCATCCTGCTGCGCGTCGACTTCGACGCGGGCCACGGCATCGGCTCGACCCGCGCGCAGCAGGACCGCGAGGCGGCCGACACCTACGCGTTCCTGCTGTGGCAGACGGGGGTGAAGGGCTACCAGCCGGCGTGAGCCGTAAGTTGCGCGCGCGTTGCGGCGCAGATCAGCCCCCCGCCGGGGATGGCGACACCTCCGATGACCGCCGGACGGGCGAGGAATCCATCGAGTGCCCGTGTGACCTGCGGAAAATTCGTGATACCCACGAGATCGCCTGCCTCGTAGAAGCCGACGAGGTTCCGTGGTGCAAAACGACGTAGAACACGCCTGCGGGACAGAGCGCCAGCTGAGACGGAGCGATGGTTGCATGAGTGTCCGCCAGCGTACCGATCTGGTCAGGACTTCACACAGTACCGCATAAAGAGAGGATCATTCCTGAAGACATGGTTACCACGACTTGAAAGCGCTTGACGGACGAGGTGGAACGACTCTGGGGCGAAAGCGCAGACGCAAGCCGCGACGCAGAGGAGATCCGGCACGCGGCCTGCCTTCGAGTCGACGCGCGATCAAATTGAGTTCTCTCGTCCCTCGCGTCCTGGGGTGGGGTTCCGCCGATTCGCCCTGGGACAGTGGCGAGGTGCTGCGCGCAGAGCTCTTCAGCATCGAGCGTCTCGAGCAGCACGCGGCAAGCCTCGCGGCCGCACAGCAGGTCACCCGGCGCCGGACGGCCCGCCGCTCTCTGAGCGTGCGGCTCAGGGACAATGAGTCGGCCCTGCTCGCGGCATATCGCGCCATCATCGCAGCCGTGGCCGAAGGCCGCGCGATCACCCCCGCCGCCGAGTGGCTGATCGATAACTACCACCTCGTCGAAGATCAGATCCGCGAGGTGCGCCAGGACCTCCCGCCGGCTTTCTATCGGCTGCTGCCCAAGCTTGCCAGCGGGCCCTTCAATGGCTATCCGCGCGTGTTCGGCCTGGCCTGGGCCTTTGTTGCCCATACCGACAGCCGTTTCGATCCGGAAACGCTGCGCCAGTTCGTGCGCGCCTATCAGCGCGTTCAGCCGCTGACCATCGGTGAGCTGTGGGCGGTCGCGATCACGCTGCGGATCGTGCTGGTCGAGAATCTCCGCCGTGCCGCGACACGCATCGTAAGCAGTCGTGCCGCACGCCAGGAAGCGGATGCCGTGGCGGACCGGCTGCTGGGTGTCGACGGATATCCGGCGGAGCCCGATGCCCTGATTCGCAGCCATGCACGCCAGGCCGCGCTTGCGCCCGCCTTCGTAGTCCAGCTCATCCACCGGCTGCGGGATCAGGATCCGCGAGCAACCCCGGCTCTGCGATGGCTGCAGGAGCGGCTGACGGCGCAAGGAACAACGCCCGAAGCGATCGTGCACGACGAGCATCAGCGCCAGGGCGCCTCGAACGTGACCGTGCGCAACATCATCACCAGCATGCGGTTGCTCTCGGATGTGGATTGGCGGGAGTTCTTCGAGAGCGTCAGCCTGGTCGATGAGGCGCTGCGTGCGGGCAGCGACTTCGCGGCGATGGACTTCCCCTCCCGCGACCTTTACCGGCGGGCGATCGAGCAGCTGGCGCAAGGCTCCAATCGGACGGAGCTGGAGATTGCGCAAGCAGCGCTGTCGGCAGCCGGCCGGGCCACGAATGCGTGCGCCGCTGATGCCGTCAAGACCGTCGCAGGCCGCGAGCTCGACCCGGGTTATTACCTGATCGCCGCCGGACGACGCGCCTTCGCAGCCACAGTCGGCTATCGGGCCTCGGTGTGGAATAGGTCAGGCCGCTTCAACACGGCGACTGGCGTCGGCGGCTATATCGGCGCCATCGCGCTGATCACCGCGCTCGTGTTGTCGGTGCCGTTGCTGGCGCTCCACGCGGGGGGAATCGCCGGCCCGCGCCTCGCTGTGCTCGCGCTGCTCGGCCTCATCCCGTCGATCGATGCGGCGGTCGCGCTGGTGAATCGGGCCGCCATGATGAGGTTCGGCGCAACGACCCTGCCGGGCCTTGCGCTGCGCGGCGGCGTCCCGTCACGTCTGCGGACGATGGTCGTCGTGCCCACACTTCTCACGACGCGCGCGGCGCTGGAAGCGCAGCTCGAGAGCCTCGAGGTTCACTACCTGGCGTCGCCCGAAGGCGAGCTCTACTTCGCGTTGCTTTCGGACTGGACCGACGCCCCCAGCGAGAACGCCGCGGGGGACGCGGCGCTGCTTGACATTGCGGTGGCAGGTATCGAGCGCCTGAACCGTCTTCACGGCACGGGCGCGGCGGGTGATCGCTTCCTGCTGCTGCATCGTCGCCGGGTCTGGAGCGATGGCCAGAAACGGTGGATGGGGTGGGAACGCAAGCGCGGCAAGCTCCAGGAATTGAACCAGCTGCTGCGCGGCGCGACCGATACAACCTTCCTGCATCCGGGGGGGCGGCCGCCTGCCGTTCCGCCCGACGTGCGCTATGTCATTACGCTCGACGCCGACACCCGGCTGCCGCGAGAAACGGCGCTGCGGCTGGTCGGCAAGATGGCCCACCCGCTGAACCAGCCGAGGTTCGACGCCGCAACCGGCGATGTCCGCGAGGGCTACGCCGTCCTGCAGCCGCGGGTTGCGCCGTCGCTGCCGGTCGGTCGCGAGGGGTCGCTGTTCCAGCGCGTTTTTTCGAGCGCGAGCGGCATCGATCCGTATTCAGCCGCAGTGTCCGACGTCTACCAGGATCTCTTCAATGAGGGCTCGTATGCCGGCAAGGGCATCTATGACATCGACGCCTTCGACGCCGCGCTCGCCGGCCGTGTACCGGAGGACACGCTGCTCAGCCACGACCTGTTCGAAGGAATATTTGCGCGCGCCGGTCTGGTTTCCGACGTCGAGGTCGTTGAGGAGTTTCCGTCGCGATATGACGTAGCTGCCGCGCGCCAACATCGCTGGGCGCGCGGCGACTGGCAATTGCTGCCGTGGATCCTGGGCAGGCGCGATGACGTCGCCGGCGGCCGCGGCACACTGCCGCTGATCGGCTGGTGGAAGATGTTGGATAACCTGCGGCGCACGTCGTCCCCGCCGGCAAGCGTCGCCGCGTTGCTGACGGGATGGCTGCTGCCGCGAGACGCCGCCCTCATCTGGACGGCTTTTGTCGTGTCGACGATCGCGCTGCCGACCCTGCTGCCGGTGCTGGCAGCGATCGTGCCGCGCCGCGCCGGCATCAACGCCCGCAGCCACCTGCGTGCGCTGCGCAAGGATGCCGCGCTTGCAGCCTCGCAGTTTGCCCTGCTGATTGTCCTGCTGGCGCACCAGGCGTGGCTAATGGTCGATGCCATCGGCCGAACACTGGTTCGTCTGCTCGTGACACGGCGCAATCTGTTGCAGTGGGTCACTGCAGCTCAGGCGAACCTCAGCTCGCGGCTCGACCTCGGCGGCGCCTATCGGCGCATGAGTGGCGGCGTTGCGATCGCCGTCGCCGCCGCCATCCTCGTGGAGTCGCTGCGGCCCGATGCCTGGTGGGTGGCGGCGCCGTTCGTGATCCTGTGGATCGCATCTCCCGCGGTTGCCGTTTGGATCAGCCGCTCTCCGCTCCTCGAGGGTCGCCTGACGCTCAGCAACCCCGACGCCCGCGCCTTGAGATTGGTCGCGCGGCGCACCTGGCGCTACTTCGAGACGTTCGTTACTGCGGACGACCACATGCTGCCGCCGGACAACTTCCAGGAGGACCCGCGGCCGGTTCTGGCCCATCGCACCTCTCCCACCAATCTCGGCCTGTACCTGCTGTCGGCGGTCAGCGCCCGCGACTTCGGCTGGGCCGGCACGCTGCAGACCGTCGAGCGACTGGAAGCCACGCTCGCGACGATGAGCAGCCTGCAGCGCTTTCGCGGTCATTTCTACAACTGGTACGACACGCGGGATCTTCGTCCCCTGGACCCGCGCTACGTCTCTTCCGTGGACAGCGGCAATCTGGCGGCGCATCTGCTCGCCCTGGCGAACGCCTGTCGCGAATGGATCGACGCGCCCCTGTCAAGTCGCGAGCCGTTTGCCGGTATCGACGATGCCCTTACTCTCGCGCGCGAGGCCCTGCGGGAGCTTCCCGCCGACCAGCGAACCCAGGCGATCACGCATCGTCAGGTCGAAGACGCCCTCGATGTCCTCGCGTCCGCGCTGGGCGACGGCGCGGCCGTGTCGGCGGAGCTCGCGGCGCGACTCGCGCACAGCGCAGCGCATGCCGCGACCCTGGTCGACATCGCGCGAGCGCTGGCCGGCGAACTCAGCGCCGACGCGGGCGCCGACATGCTCTTCTGGGCGGAGGCGGCGCAAGGCTCGATCGAGAGTTGGCGCCGCGATGTCGCGCAGACGGACGAGCAAGCCCGCAGCCTGCAGCGGCGCCTGGCAAGTATCGAGTTGACGGCGCGCGCCATGGCCGAGGCGATGCAGTTCGGCTTCCTGCTCGATGCAGAGCGCCGGCTTCTCTCCGTCGGCTACCGCACTGCCGAGGGCGCTCTGGACCCGAGCTGTTATGATCTGCTGGCCTCCGAGGCGCGCCTGGCGAGCTTCGTGGCGATCGCCAAGAGCGACGTGCCGGCGCGGCATTGGTTTCGCCTCGGGCGCGCGGTCACTCCGGTCGGACACGGGGCGGCGCTCATTTCCTGGTCGGGCTCGATGTTCGAGTACCTGATGCCGTCGCTCGTCATGCGTGCGCCGGCCGGAAGTCTTCTGGAGCAGACCAGCCGCCTGATCGTCCGGCGCCAGATCAGCTACGGCGCCGAGCTCGGCATCCCGTGGGGCATTTCGGAATCCGCCTACAACGTGCGCGACCTCGAGCTCACCTACCAGTATTCGAACTTCGGCGTGCCCGGCCTCGGGCTCAAGCGCGGCTTGAGTGAAAACGCCGTGATAGCGCCGTACGCTACGGCGCTCGCGGCGATGGTCGATCCGCGAAGCGCGGCGCGCAATTTCGAGCAGCTCACGCTGTGCGGCGCGCGCGGACGCTACGGGTTCTACGAGGCGCTCGACTACACGCGCAGCCGCCTGCCGGAAGGTTCGCGGGTTGCGACCGTGCGCGCGTTCATGGCCCATCACGCGGGCATGACCGTGGTGGCTCTCGCCAACGTGCTCCTCGATGGAAGGATGCGCGAGCGGTTCCACTCGGAGCCGAGCATCCAGGCGACCGAGCTTCTGTTGCAGGAGCGCACGCCGCGCGATGTGTCGGTGGCGCATCCACGGGCCGAGGAAGTCACGACCGCGGCGCGGATCGTGCAATTCCCCGAGGTGCGCCGCCTGCTCACGCCGCACACAGCCACGCCGCAGGCGCATCTGCTCTCGAATGGCCGCTACTCCGTGATGCTCACGGATGCAGGCTCGGGCTACAGCCGCTGGCGCGCTCTCGACGTCACGCGCTGGCGCGAAGACCCGACGCGCGACGATAGCGGCAGCTATTTCTTCCTGCGCGACATCGAAAGCGGCGCCGTGTGGTCCGCGAGCTATCAGCCGAGCGGCATCGAGCCCGACAGCTACCAGGTGACCTTCGCCGAGGATCGTGCGGAATTCGTGCGCCATGATGCAATGATCGTGACGACCCTGGAGATCGTCGTTTCGCCGGAGGATGACGCCGAGGTTCGCCGCGTATCGATCGCGAACGGCGGCAACCGCGTGCGCGACATCGAGATCACGTCCTATTGCGAGTTGGCGCTCGCTCCCCCCGCAGCCGACGCGGCGCATCCGGCGTTCTCGAAGCTCTTCGTGCAAACCGAATATGTCGCCAAGCAGGGCGCCATCCTGGCCACCCGGCGGCGGCGCTCGCCCGCCGAGCCGGAGATCTGGGCGGCCCATCATGCGGTCGTCGAAGGCGAGACGCTCGGCAAGCCGGAGATCGAGACCGATAGAGCCCGGTTTCTCGGCCGCGGGCGCGGGATCAGGACGCCCGTCGCGGTGTTGGATGGCCGGCGTTTGTCCAATACGGTCGGCACGGTCCTCGACCCGGTGTTCGTGCTGCGGCAGCGCGTGCGGGTGCCGGCGGGCGCGACCGTGCGCGTCGCATTCTGGACGGCTACCGCATCGTCCCGCGAGGACGCGCTGGACCTGGTGGACAAGCATCACGAGCCGAACGCCTTCGTACGCGCATCCACGCTGGCCTGGACTCAGGCGCAGGTGCAGCTGCGCCATCTCGGCATCGATGCGGCCGAAGCAAGCCTGTTTCAACGCCTCGCGGGCCACGTGCTGTTCGCCGACGCGTCGATGCGTCCCTCGAGCGACACCATAGGCCGCGGCGGCGGGGGGCGCGCGGCGCTGTGGGCTCACGGGATTTCGGGGGATCTGCCGATCGTCCTCTTGCGGATCAATGACGTCGAAGACATCGGCATCGCACGGCAGCTGTTGCGGGCTCACGAATACTGGCGGATGAAGCAGCTCCCCGTCGATCTCGTGATCCTGAACGAGAGGGCGGCTTCCTATGTCCAGGACCTGCAGGTCGCGCTGGAGGCGCAGCTTCGCATGAGCCAGTCAAGGCCGCAGCTCGGTGCAGACGAGGCGCGCGGCGCGGTATTCCTGCTGCGCATGGATCTGGTCCCGGAACAGACACGCGCGCGGCTTGCTGCCGTCGCGCGGGTGGTGTTGGTCGGACAGCGCGGCAGCCTGGCGGACCAGTTGGACCCTCTGCACTCGCACGCCGCGCCTGCCCCGCGGCCGCCGCCGAGCGAGCCGCCTGTCGAAGCGCCGGCGGTCGATCCGGCGTCGCGCGAGCTCGAATTCTTCAACGGACTCGGAGGATTCGGCGCGGACGGGCGCGAATACGTCATTCTGCTGGGTCCGGGGCAGTCGACGCCCGCTCCGTGGATCAATGTCATCGCCAATCCGGGCTTCGGGTTCCAGGTCGCGGCCGACGGCGGCGGTTTCACATGGTCGCTCAACAGTCGCGAGAATCAGCTCACGCCGTGGTCGAACGATCCTGTCACGGATCGCCCGGGCGAGGTGCTGTATCTGCGCGACGAGGAAACCGGCGAGCTGTGGGGACCGACAGCCGCGCCGATTCAGGACCCGGGCGCATCCTACCGGGCGCGACACGGACTGGGATACAGCCGCTTCGAGCACGCCTCGCGCGGCATCGCGCTCGATCTGCTCGCGTTCGTGCCGACGGGCGATGCCGTCAAAGTCTCGCGCCTGAAGATCCGCAACACCTCGCCGCGTACGCGCAGACTCTCGGTCACGGCGTATGTCGAATGGGTGCTCGGGTCTTCGCGGCCTGCCTGCGCGCCGTTCATTGTGACGGCCATCGATCCCGACACGGGAGCCATGTTCGCGCGCAACCCGTGGAACGCCGAGTTCGGCTCGCGTGTGGCGTTCGCGGATCTGGCCGGACGGCAGACGCAGTGGACCGCCGATCGGCGGGAGTTTCTCGGACGACATGGTACGCTCGACCGGCCGGCCGCCCTCGCCGGGGGCACTGCCCTGTCGGGACGCGTAGGCGCCGGCCTCGATCCGTGCTGCGCCCTGCAAACTGCGCTCGAGCTCGTGCCGGATGAGAGCGTGGAGATCCTTTTCTTCCTGGGCGAGGCGGCGAATGCCACGGACGCGCAAGCCGTGCTCGCACGCTATCGATCGGCCGATCTCGATGCCGTGCTGCGCGCGGTGATCGAGTACTGGGATAACGTACTCGGCACGGTTCAAGTCAAGACACCGGACCGCTCCCTGGACATCTTGCTCAATCGCTGGCTGCTCTATCAGACGCTCGTCTGCCGCATGTGGGCCCGATCGGCCTTCTATCAGGCAAGCGGCGCGTACGGCTTCCGCGATCAGCTCCAGGATGCCATGGCGCTGGTGGTGTCGAGACCGGCGCTGACACGCGAACATCTGTTGCGCGCGGCGGCACGCCAGTTCATCGAGGGCGACGTGCAGCACTGGTGGCTGCCACAGACCCGGGAGGGCTCGAGCGGCGCCGGCGTTCGTACACGCATTTCCGATGATCGGGTCTGGTTGGCGTACGCCACAGCCCACTACCTCGAGGCGACCGGCGATCTCGCGCTCCTGGACGAGCGAGTTCCCTTTCTCGAAGGCCGCGCACTGTTGCCGGACGAGCACGACGCCTATTTCCAGCCGGTGGTCTCGGATCACGCCGCCGCCTTCTTCGAGCACTGCGC
>WNGI01003516.1_pt1 | contig 15043 bp, 8 predicted proteins | sample 5400621 | NCBI WGS metagenome assembly WNGI01 (sample SAMN13153374, study PRJNA577476) | soil metagenome | isolation source: 20 cm soil or saprolite under Garry oak tree replicate 1 | place: USA:California | collected 2016-06-15 | reverse complement strand
ATTTGCGGTATCGCCGCCCGGCCAATACGGAAGCGCTCCGTCGGAGAGGAGCGAGTCGTTGAATTGTTTCATGCCGCGCTCGAGCACTTGTCGATATTCGGCGTCGCGCGCGGCCGCATCCGGCAGATAAGCCAGCAAGTTCGCGAGAAAACTGTAACCGAGCAGCTTGGTCGAGATTTGTTCGAAACAGCCGTGCGGATATTCGAGAATCACCGGCAGCCCGGCAATTTTCGGCAGCCACGGCGAAGTCGAGACGGTGACTGCGAGTTTACCGCGACCGCGTTTCCAATCGCTAGGCATCTTTGATTGCGCGTCGAACTGCGGTCCGGTGAACGGCCCGGCTACACTTTCCTTGCGCGTGATCGTAGGCGGTTGCACTGGCAACTTGATCTCAATCGCGTCGGACATTTTCATATCCGATTTCGCCACCGCTTCGAAACGGATCTTTGCCGGGGCAAGATCGACATCGTGCACTTGCGCTTTGAATCGGAAGACGGTGGGTGCATCGCGCGCCGCGGTTTGCGCGCCGCGATCGCTGCCGATCAATTTGCAGTTGGTATCCGTCACGCAGCGCGCAGCGATCTCCTCCGAGTCGGCAAAGTTTTGCTGCACGACTGCGCGCAGTTCGACTTCATCGCCATCGCGCAGAAAACGCGGCAGCGCGGCGTTGATAAGCAGCGGCTTGGAAACCTTCACCGTCGCGCTCGCGTCACCGCCGAATTGGTTCGCCTTCGTTTGACCGATCGCGACGACGCGATACGTCGTAAGATTGTCCGGTACAGTAAAACTAAATTCCCCTTTGCCGTCCTTGCCGGTTTTCAAACTGCCCTGCCAAAACGCAAGCGTCTTGAATTCTTTCCGCACATTAGTCACGTTTGGGACCCTTTCTTCCTCGCCGCCGCCGATGATAAACCCTTTTTCCGTCAGGCTCGGCAGTTTGATTTCCTCGATGTAGCGCTCGAGCGATTGATAGCTGCGGACCGAAAATGGATTTCGGCGATAAAAATTTTCGAGCACCTTCGGCAATTTCCAGTCGCCCAGTTTCAAGACCGCGTCGTCCACGGCGAACACCACAAGATCGACATCTCCAATCGGCTTGCCTTCCGAAGTGACGCGCACGTCGCCGCGAACAGTTTCGCCCGGCTTTACCGAAGCATTTGCGAGATGCGACTCGATTTTCAATTCGCGATCTGGCCGGCGCACTTCTATCTCCGATGCGACCAGCGTTACCGGAAAGCGGAACAAGCAGCGTGTCGAGAATTTCATCGGTTTCGACCGAAACCCAGGCGACACCGCTGAATGACGCCTGGATCGACAACACCGCTTTCTCGCCGGGTGTGAATGCTTCGGGACGATGTTCGATTTTGAAACTGGTTTCGTTTTGGACGGCAAGCTCGGCCGGTTGTTCGCCACTGACCGTAGTTTCATCACTCACGAGCGGCGTTTTCCCAGCAGGTGCACTGGCGGCGGCGACATAGCGGCCGGTTTCCATCGCCGGAAAAACAAATGCGGCCGGCGTTTTCACTTCTTGCGATGCGACTTTGGCAAACTGATCGGTGTTGCGATAGCGATAAACGAACGGCGCGAGTTGCTCCTTCGCTACTTTCGTCGTGACATGGAACAGATCGACATGCACTGCGACGCCCTGGACTTTCGCGTCGTCCTTATCGATCGCGTCGATACTGACATCGACCCCGCTGGGTTTCCCGGGCTTTTCGTTCGCGCGTATGCCGAGCCGCGTTTCCGCCGAAAAAAGCGGCGCCATGTCACCCCCCACGATCGTTTGGCCATCGAGCGAAGTGACTTCGGCGCGCCAGGAAACATTCGCGCGGCTAATCGCGGCGTTGTCTTTGAATGGCGACTCGCACGCGAAGTTGGCGAAGCCGTGCTTATCAAGTTTGGCGGCGCCTTCGATTGTCTTGATTTCCTCGCTTTGGGGATCCAGACGCGGTCCGATCTCGGCGAAGGCGTTGTATCGCTTTTTGTATTCGTTGTTTTCACTGTCGCTGCTGAATTCGGGAGTCACGGTCCAGTTTGCCTTCCAATGCACGCGCGCGCCCGCGTTTGGAGCGCCGTGAAAATAAGCGGACGAAACATGCGCGTGCGCGGTTTGCCCGACCTCAGGCTTCGCCTCAACCACGACGGAAAAAAGCGGCACCCGATATTCTTCGATGCTGATCCTGGTCGAGCCCTCGTAATCCTTCCCACTTACGCGACAATCGATTATGTAATCTCCGAGCTTAGCTTTTTCCGGCACGTTCCATTCGGCCTCCCATCCGCCATAGGACGAAAGCGTAACATTGCCTTCGCCGACAACTCGATTGCCGTCCCCTTCCATCACGCGCCATTGCGCATCAGTCGCAGTTGGAATAGCGAGGCCTGCGTCGGAAACATCGCGCACAATCCCCTTCATCTTTACGGTCTGCCCCGGCCGGTAGAGATTGCGGTCGGTGATGATTTCGGCGTGCGGCTTTGCCGCGAGACCGCTTCGCTCGCCGGAAGGATAACTTCCGGCTTCGGCAAATTGGATCGCCGGTCCGTTCGGCGTGTCGGCGATGAAAAGATGCGCGCTCGAACCTTTCGCCGGGAAAACTTTGTCGCGGTCAAACGTGGCCATGCCTTTGGCATCCGTAGTCGCGCGCGCGATCTCGACGCTCTCATTCGTAACCGCGCGCACGGTCATTCCGACGACCGACTGCGCGTCGGACATTTTGGTCACGCGCATGATCACTTTGGTCGGCGTTCGTTTTTGCGTGAGGATGAAATCGCTCGTGCAAATGATCGAGCGATTCCCGATGATGCGCCCGTTGCCGAGCGTCGCGCTCGCCTCTATTAAGTACGCGCCGTTGAGCGGCTCGCCTTTTGGCGACGTCCAATGAATGTCACGCTGCTTTTTTCCGTCGCCGCTCGCCGCTTCAGTCGTGCCGCTGGCGACGACCGGCAGATTGAACCCATCGACGAGCAACTCGGTTTGAAATTGCTTATTGAAGCCAGTGCGAGGATCGATAATTACCTTTCCGGTAACCGGATCGAGTGCGTCTTTCTCGAACTCGCGAACACGCATGTTGACTGCCGGTAATTTCTCCAGCGGAATTCGTGCCAGTTTCCATGTGACCGCTGGGGTATTGACTTGGAAAAATGTGAACCGCAGTTCCGGACGCGCGCGCAGAAAAATCTGCGACGCCGGAAACAGAATCGTCGGCTCTTGCGGATGAAACGTCGCGCCCCAGCGCGATTGCTCGGCCAGTCCGTAACCGCGCTCGCCTTTGATCTCGGACGAAATCGTGACGCGATGGCGTTGGGTAAGATCGAATTTGCCTTTTATCGTAACGCTGTCGCCGCTCGGGAGCAGTTGCATATCTTTCACCGCCGGCTCGATGTGAATGCGGTCGGCGGTGATCTCACCGGGATCGACAGCGTCGCTGAACTTGATCTCGATCGTCGGTTCTTCGAATGGAGCATTGTACGCGACGACCCATTCAACTTTGAGCGGCGCTGTTTTACCCGCGGGCAAAACTTTTAGATACGGTAAAGGGCGGCGGCTTTTTGCATCGAGCAATCCGTTAATGATGAGATCGTAGGTGCGTCCCATCGGCAGCGGTTGCCGTGGCGCAACGCGAAACTCTTGCGCTTCCGGTTGTTCCGAAAGCTTCTCGTCGCTGCGCAAAATCACATCAACCGGAAAACGCTGGCGTGAATCACGGTCTTGAAAATAAGCGTGCTCGGCGACTTCGGTGAGGCGCACGTTGTAGGTGGAATCGAGCGGGATTTGCGGTTGTGAATCGAGCTGTTCCTGCTCGGTAAAATCGCTCGTGATCGAAAACGGCGCCGCGCTAAACTCCGCGCTCCAACTGGGCGCGTCCACGCGTGTGCCGCTCGCGTCCTTTAGATCGCGCACCAGCGTCAAACGATGTGTCGCGCCGGCGACCACGGCTTTGACCTTAAACACCCCTTCAGTTTGGCTCTTCCACAAAAAGTCGCCTTCAATTTTTGGCTGGCTCATGAACGGAGATGGCTGGCCGCTCATGTCGATCTTGTCCGTGCCGGCCACCGCGTTTGGAAAGGTGATCGTGAGTTCCGCTCCGGCTGCAATTTCACCTTCGCTCGGTTCGATCACCACGCCGCCCGCATCCGGTTTCGTGTTCGATTTGGTTTCCTTCGGAGCTGCGTAAAGATTCGCCGCGATCAAAACAGAAATCAGAATGAAAGTCGCGCGTCTCATTCCAATTCGCGGATGCGCTTCAGATCTGCATTTGCATTATCGATTCTGCCGATGCGACGCTGGCAGTTCTCGCGTTTGCGCAGTGCTTCCAGCGTTTCGCCGAGCTTCAGCGAGCGCGTTAACGATTCGATGGCCGCTGGAAAATCCGCGCGCCCCGCTTCGAGCACGCCCCGGTAGTACCACGCCGCCCCATCGTTCGGATTCAATTCCGTTGCCTTGACGGCATGGATCAGCGCTTCTTTCGACTGGTCCAACGCATCAAGATCGTGTGCAGCTTCGAGATGCGCCGCGGCCAATTTGTCGTCGATCGCCAGCGCAGCGCGTGCATCGGCCAGTGCGAGCGGGATCTGGCGCAGATCGCGCAACGTTTTTGCGCGCGCGGCGAGCGACTCGGCGTTGCCGGAATTTTGCGCGATCTGCGTGTCCTCGTTGCTGAGTTCGCGCAATGCCTGGTCGCTCACATGGCTGTCCTTGTCGCGAGCGAGATTCGAGCTCACTTGCAATTTTGCCGCATCATCCGGTCGGCCGACATCGAACAACGCCTCGGCTGTTTGAATGCGCGCGCGCATCGACGCCGGCTGCAACTTTATCGCGCGTTCGCAGTCATCGAGCGCGAGCAGCGGACGCTCCGCTAACGTGAACAACCGCGCGCGGTCCAGCAAAAGCGCGGAGTCGGTCGGCGATTTCGCGATTTGCGCGTCAAGCGCGCGGATTTGCGGAAGAAATCCCTCGAGCCGCTCAAATTGCGGCAGCCACTTCTTCACTTCGTTATCGGTGCTGTCGATCTTGTTTGCTTTCGCGATCTCCGCATAGGCAGCGTCCCATTGGTGAAGCCGCAGTAACACGCACGCGTGCGCGACGCGACGCGACGCGGAATCCTTGGCGGCGATCGCCTTCGCATCGTAGCTCGCGCAATCCGCCCAGCGCGATTGATCCGCGCAAAGGTTTGCCAGCTTGTCGTAAATCGCCGCGGCGTCCCCGGGCGAAGGTTTCCGCGCTAGAAACGCGAGCCAATGTCGTTCGGCATTTGCGTAATCCTTCAGCTTCACGGCAAGGTCGCCGCGAAAATGTTCGATCGCGGCCGGCGGTCTTTTCACCGCTTTCTGCCACGCTTCCAGAGTTTCAGCGACGCGATCGTAGTCTTCGATTTCGAATTGCCCCTGCACGATGTTCTCCCAGGCGTGAGAATCATTAGGCACAACTGCAACGATGCGCCGATTCAATTCGATAATCGCTGGCTTATCGTCGGCTTCTTCTGCAGCCACGAGCTGTTTGCGCAATTGCGAAACATCAGCGCCGCGCAACGTGTGGGGGTCGCAAAACCAGAGAGCGAGACCGAATATGACCAGCCGATATGAGATTTCCAATCATGACGGCGTTCGGTAATTATTTTCAATCAATTTCCGATTGAACAATGCGCATCGCGACAGCAGCGTAACCAGGTCCGAGTTCGCCGCAGGACGAATCCGTCCGATTGGCGGACCGGATAGGCATCATGTCTCGTCAATACACGTTGCAACGCGCGCCAACATCGACATCGATCCACATCGATTACGCGGCGGAGTTGAATGAGCAGCAGTTCGCGGCGGTGACGGCGCCGCCCGGGCCTCTCCTGGTCATTGCCGGGGCGGGCTCGGGGAAGACCCGCACGCTCACCTACCGCGTGGCGTACTTGCTCGAGAACGGAATCGATCCGCGAAACATTTTGCTGCTCACCTTCACGAATAAAGCTGCGCGGCAAATGCTCGATCGCGTTGCGAATTTACTGCCTGTCGATGCCAGCGGGCTTTGGGGCGGGACATTCCACTCGGTTGGAAATCGGATGCTGCGACGTCACGGGAGCGCGCTCGGTTATTCGAGCGGGTTCACAATCATGGATCGCGAAGATCAAAAGGACTTAATTAACACCGTGGTCGCAAGCGCGGGAATTGATCCGAAAGAAACACGCTTCCCGAAAGGCGATGTGCTCGCTGAGATCTTCAGTTTCGTCGTCAATACAGAGACGCTGCTTGAAGAATTGCTCGCGGAAAAGTTTCCGTATTTCCTGCCGTTGCTCGACAAGATCAAAGACGTGCAGGCCCGTTATGACCGAAAGAAAAAAGCGACCAACTCGATGGACTTCGATGATTTGCTTGAAAAGACATTATCGATGTTACAGCAACACCAAAGCATCGCGGCATTTTATCGACGGCAATTTCAATTCATCCTTGTCGATGAGTATCAGGATACGAACAAAATCCAGGCTGATCTCGTCGATGCGCTGGCGCTGGATCACAAAAACGTGATGGTCGTGGGCGATGACGCGCAGTCGATCTATTCGTGGCGCGGCGCGAATTTTCAGAACATTCTCGAATTTCCAAAACGCTATCCGGACGCACGGGTCTTCAAGATCGAGATGAATTACCGCAGCGTCCCTGAAATTCTGGAAGTCGCGAATGCTGCGATCGCCGCCAACGTTCAGCAGTTCCATAAACATTTGAGCGCAACGCGCGAATCAAACGCCGTGAAGCCGGCCGTTGTCGGCCTCAACGATGGTAGCGAGCAGGCCCAATTTGTCGCACAACGAATCCTGGAACTGCGCGATGAAGATGTCGATCTTAACGAGATCGCCGTGCTCTATCGCGCGCATTATCATGCGATTGAACTACAGCTTGAGCTTTCGCGGCGCGGCATTCCCTATCAAATCACGAGTGGCATTCGCTTTTTCGAGCAGGCCCACATCAAAGATGTCACGGCTTTTATTCGCTTCGTGGCGAATCCGCGCGACGAGGTCGCATTCAAGCGCATGGTGAAACTGCTCCCCGGCATTGGCAATCGAAGCGCGGAAAGTCTTTGGCGCGCGTGGGAAAACACGCTGAACGAACGAGGGGAAATTACCTCGTGGGGTGAGCGTTTTCTCGCCATGAACGTGAGCGCGAGATCAAAAAAAGCGTGGGAGCAGCTCGCGCATACGCTCGATGAGATCGCTCCGGGCGGGCAGCCCAATCCGCCGTCGGAAATGATCACATCGATTGTCGAAGCGATTTACGATGACTACGCAAAGGTGAATTTCGCAAATTACGAATTGCGCCGTGAAGATTTGAATCAACTTGCCGTGTTTGCGCGCCAGTTCAAAGACGTGCATGAATTTCTCGCCCAACTGGCATTGATCAGCAATGTCGATGCAGAGGCTGCGCCAAATCAAACCGCCGAGAAGGAGGCGGTCAATCTTTCCACCGTGCATCAAGCCAAAGGGCTCGAATTTAATACCGTGTTCATCATTTGGTTGACTGACGGCATGTTTCCGAGCAGCCGCTCGCTCGACAGGCGCGACGCGCTCGAGGAGGAGCGGCGTCTGTTTTATGTGGCGATCACCCGCGCGCGCGATGAACTTTATCTCACCTTTCCGCACATGCGATTAAGTGGAGGTTACGGCGACGTTTTCCAACGGCCATCGCGTTTTCTGAAAGAAATTCCGAATCAACTCATCGAAGACTGGCAGGTCCAGCGAGCATGATCTTGACTAGGTCATTCTGAGCAAAGGGAAGTAAAGCAGAAGGACGTCGAAGAAACCTCTCAATGCTGAACTCGCGCGTTGGAAAACGCTTAAGGCAATCAATGGAACTTATTCCTGAGAAAAAAATCGCAGGAATTCTTCTGCCACTGTTTGCGTTGCGAGGAGAGGAGGATTTGGGAATCGGCGATATCGGTGCGCTGCGGGAGTTTATTGGTTGGGCCGGCAAAATTGGATTTAAACTTGTCCAGCTCTTACCGATCAATGAGACCGGAACCGACAACAGCCCTTATAACGCCATTAGCGCGATGGCGATTGAGCCAACCACGTTGCAGCTTGCGCCTAACTCTCCAGAAGACTTAACGCGCGAGGATTTTAATTCGGTCATGGCGGATGTCGATCTTGGGAGACTGCGGCGTGGCGGAGTGAAATATCGACATGTCAAAAAACTGAAACGGCACTTGCTTGAGAAAGCATTTGCCAATTTCTCTGGCCGCGCCGGGAAAGGACGACAGATGGGGTTTGACAAATTTTGTAAGGAAGAAGCGGCGTGGCTCAATGATTACGCATTCTTCCGTGTTCTAATGGAGGAGAACGACGAGAGCGCTACGTGGACCAGATGGTCAGCCGAACACCAATCAATGAAAAGGGCGCGAGCCTGGCTGCACGATCTGCCGCAGGATCGACAGGCAGCCCTAAGGAACCGACAAAATTTCTTCTGTTATGTGCAGTGGATAGCCCATCAACAATGGCGTCAGATCAAACTTTATGCTGAAGAATGCGGAGTCGCATTGATGGGCGATATTCCATTTGGTGTCAGTTATTACAGCGCAGATGTTTTCGCGCGCCCGGATGAATTTGCGCTCGATTGGTCTGGGGGTGCACCTCCCGAACCATACTTCAAGGACGACGAGTTCACTCAGAAATGGGGGCAAAATTGGGGCATTCCGCTTTATCGCTGGGACCGAATGCGTGCGAACAATTTCGAATGGTGGCGCGAGCGTGTGCGTGCTGTTAGGCGTATTTTCCACCTCTTTCGCGTCGATCACGTGCTTGGATTTTATCGCATCTACGCATTTCCCTGGCGACCGCGGAAGAACAAACAATTTCTGCCGCTTGATCGGCAAGAAATGCTCGCGCGAACTGGCGGTCGCGCGCCGCATTTCGCACCACGTGACGACGGAACGTCCGAAAACTGCGACGCGAATAAGCGCGAGGGCGAGGAATATTTGCGCGTTGCTGTGGCAGAGGCTGGCGCAACGCGCGTGATTGGCGAGGACCTTGGCGCCGTTCCTGAGTACGTGCGGCCAAGCCTGCGCGCTCTCGGCATCGCGGGATTCAAAATTCCGCAATGGGAGGTTTACCATGAACAAGTTACGCCCGGAGAAAAGTATGAGCGGCTGTCCGTTGCGACTTACACGACTCACGATCACAAACCACTTCGCGCTCTATGGGAGGAAGCGTTCGAGCGTCCAACGGCGACATCGGAACAATCGAGATTCGAACTGGCCAAAATCGCATTGTTCGCCGGCTTCGATCCAAAGATCGACAAGATCGATTTCGAAAAGGATTTCTATCCGGCGATCATGGAAGCGCTTTTCAAGAGCGAGGCCTGGATTGCCATCGTGATGATCACCGATCTGCTGGCACGCAGATACCGGTTCAATGTTCCCGGCACGGCGGCAAATTTAAACTGGACGCGGCGAATGCAAAGAAGTGTCGCACAGCTTCGCTCCACCCGAAACGTGCAAGCACGAATGCGGTTGATTCGCGACCTCCTCGAGAAGAGCGGCAGGATCTAGCTATAGATGAACATGGTTTTAACAAATGGGATCCGCACGTTGTTGTTGGCAATCTGAGTCGATGCATTTACTAAAACGCTTTGGGCAGGGCGAGCTGGGTCTTAACCGGATTGAAGGGTTCAGCGACGGCGTCTTCGCGATTATCGTAACGCTGCTGGTGCTCGAGGTGAAAGTGCCGATTCTGCACGATCACAGTAGCACGAGCGAACTCAGCAAGCGACTTGTCGATCTCGGGCCGAAGTTCCTGAGCTGGCTGATCAGCTTCATTATCGTCTGCAAGTTTTGGTTGAATCATCACCATCTGCTGACCTTCGCGCGACACGCGACTTACGGAATGATCTGGCTAAATTCGATCTTTTTGATGGGGCAGGCATTCATCCCTTTTCCGACCGCGCTGATGGGCGAGTATCCAATGAATCCGCTGGCTGTGAGTCTTTTCGGCGCGGTCATGGCGGTGAACACGCTGCTCTTCATCGGCCTGCAGTCGTACATCCTGCGAAACCTGATCAAGCCGGGAATGATCAGCGCACAGGTGCCGCACCTTATGCAAAAATCGTTGGTCGGCGTGATTTCCTATCTATTCGGCGTCGCGGCTGGCTGGTTCGATGTGCACGCCGCGTTCGTGCCTTACGCGCTCACACCCCTCTGTTTCATCACGCCGCCGCAAGGGCGTCGTGGGCTCGAAAAATAATGGAGGGACGCGCCGCTGTCTCGTCCCATTATTTTAGGGACATGACGGAGCATGTCCCTCCAAATTAGTAGCGATAATGTTCCGACTTAAACGGGCCGTCGATTGGGACGTTAAGGTAATCGGCTTGCTTCTGACTAAGCTTGGTGAGGTTGACGCCGATCTTTTCCAAATGAAGACGCGCGACTTCTTCGTCGAGTTTCTTCGACAACACGTAAACGCCGGGCTTGTAGGTGTCGCGATTTTTCCAGAGATCGAGCTGGGCGAGCACCTGATTGGAAAATGAGTTCGACATGACGAAGCTCGGATGGCCGGTGGCGCAGCCAAGATTCACGAGCCGGCCTTCGGCGAGCAGAAAAATCTCGTGGCCATCGGGAAACGTGTATTTATCGACCTGCGGCTTGATGTTGATGCGCTTCACGCCTTTCGCAGAATTCAGCGCGTCCACTTGAATCTCGTTATCGAAATGGCCGATGTTGGCGACGATCGCCTGGTCTTTCATCCGTTCCATGTGCTCGAGCGTAATGATGTCGAGGTTACCCGTAGCGGCGATGTAAATGTCGCCGCGGCCGAGCGTGTCCTCAAGAGTGGTCACCTCATAACCTTCCATCGCTGCCTGTAATGCATTGATGGGATCGATTTCGGTAATGACGACTCGAGCGCCCTGGCCGCGCAACGACTGCGCACAGCCTTTGCCGACATCGCCATAGCCGCACACGACAGCGACTTTGCCGCCGATCATGACGTCGAGCGCGCGGTTCAATCCATCGACCAGCGAATGCCGACAGCCATAGAGATTGTCGAACTTCGATTTTGTGACCGAATCGTTGACGTTGATCGCAGGAACGAGCAGCCGATTCTCCTGATGCATCTTGTAAAGCCGATGTACGCCGGTAGTCGTCTCCTCGGAAACGCCCCGCCAATCTTTCACGATCTCATGCCAGCGATAAGGATTCTCGCACTGGATTTCGAGGAGCAAATCCTTGATCACCTGCTCTTCCTTGTTTGCTGATTTCGTCTTCGCCCAATCGCTGCCTTCCTCAAGTTCGTAACCTTTGTGAATGAGCAACGTGGCGTCGCCGCCATCATCGACCACGAGCTGTGGACCCTTGCCGTTCGGATGCGAGATCGCTTGATAAGTACACCACCAATATTCTTCGAGGCTTTCGCCTTTCCACGCGAAGACTGAGACGCCGGATTTCGCAACCGCCGCAGCAGCATGGTCCTGCGTTGAGAAAATGTTACAGCTGGCCCAGCGAACGTTCGCGCCAAGATCGATAAGTGTTTCGATGAGAACGGCGGTTTGAACGGTCATGTGCAGCGAACCGGTCACACGCACACTCGCGAGCGGCTTGTGCGGAGCATACTTCTCGCGGATCGCCATCAATCCCGGCATTTCCTTTTCCGCGATGGAAATTTCCTTGCCGCCCCAGTCCGCCAGATTGATATCGCGAATCTTGTAATCGCTTTTCGTCGGAGCAATTGTCGATGTTTTCATTTTGGCTGAACCGTGAATGCTTCCTCCAGAAACTAGCTTGCCACTTTCTTTAGCTCCTGTGCTTTATCGGTTCGCTCCCAGGTAAGCGCATCCAGATCATCGATGCGACCGAAATGACCGTAGTTAGTTGTCTTGCGATAAATCGGTCGAAGCAAATTAAGCTGTTTGATAATGTCAGCGGGTTTGAAATTGAATACTTCCCAGATCGCGCGCTCCAATTTTTGCTCATCCACTTTGCCAGTACAGAAGGTATCGACGCTAACGCTTACCGGTTCTGGATGGCCAATCGCATAGGCGAATTGGACTTCGCAACGGTCCGCCAATCCAGAAGCAACCACATTTTTCGCGATCCAGCGTCCCATATAAGCAGCGCTGCGATCGACTTTGCTGGGATCTTTGCCCGAAAATGCGCCGCCACCATGTCTGCCCATTCCGCCGTAGGTATCACAGATAATCTTCCGTCCGGTGATTCCGGCGTCGCCTTCGGGTCCTCCGATTACAAACCGGCCGGTGGGATTAATCAAATACGTCGTCTTTTCGTCCAGCCATTCCGAAGGCATGACTTTTTTGATCAGGAGTTCAATCAAAGTTTCGCGCACTTCTTTTTGTTTCACATCGGCGGCATGCTGCGACGAGACAACCACGGTGGTGGCGCGAATCGGTTTATAGCCTTCATATTCAATCGAGACTTGCGTCTTGGCATCCGGACGTAGCCATGGGATTTCACTGGACTTGCGCAATCGTGTGAGCTCGCGCCCGAGTTTATGTGCGAACGAAATCGGTGCCGGCATGAGCTCCGGGGTTTCGTTGCAGGCAAAACCAAACATCAGCCCTTGATCCCCGGCCCCTTGCTCGGCAGTGCCTTTGCCTTCGGCCGCCGCTTGATCCACACCCTGCTTGATATCGCGCGATTGCTCGGTCATTTCGCAGATCACGCGGCAGGTATCGGCGTGAAAAATGCAATCGCCATTTACATATCCAATGCTGCGAATTGCCTCGCGAACCCGCTCTTCGAAATCAAACTTCGCGTTGCTCGTAATCTCCCCGGCGAGAACAACGAGATTGCCTTTGGCGAGCGTCTCGCAAGCGACGCGGCTCAGAGGGTCTTGGTCGAGACAGGCGTCGAGGATGTAATCGCTGATTGTATCGCAAACTTTGTCAGGATGACCTTCCGTGACCGATTCCGAGGAAAAGATGTAACGATGCGACATGGGAAAATCGAAATCTGAACCGAAGCTTAAACCTGAATCCTGAAACCTGAACTCGGAAAAGTCAGGCAGTCAACATATTGACCAATCATGATACGTCGATATATCGTTGGACGATACCATGGCGTCAACGATTAATTTTCTGCGACTACTCGCGGACCCAACTCGTTTGCGCCTGCTCCTTCTTCTCGAGCAGGAAGAACTTTCGGTAGCGGAACTGCAACAAATCCTAGGCATGGGGCAATCGCGCATTTCAAGCCATCTCGCGCAGCTCAAACGAGCCGGTGTGGTCGAAGATCGGCGGGTCGGAAAAAATGTTTACTACGGCGCCAGCGAAAATGGACAGGGGTCTCGCCGGGCGCGTGTCTCGGAGTTGAGCCGGACGCTCGCGCGCGAGCTCCCGGAAACGTCGCGCGATCGCACAAGTCTCAAGCTTGTTTTACGTAAACGCCAGGACAAGGCGCGCGAATACTTCGATGAGCTCGCGGGAAAATTTGGCCGGAGGTATTGCCCGGGGCGATCGTGGCAGGCTCTGGCCCACGCTCTGATAACGTTGCTACCACGGCTCACCGTAGCGGATCTTGGTGCCGGCGAAGGGACGCTTTCGCAGTTGCTAGCCAAAAACGCGCGCAGAGTTATCGCAATTGATAATTCGCCGAAGATGGTCGAATTCGGATCCAAACTCGCAAAAAAGCATGGCTTCAAGAACCTCGAATACCGGCTCGGCGATATCGAAGATCCGCCAATCGCGAAAAACAGTGTCGATCTTGCGATCCTGAGCCAGGCATTGCATCACGCCATTCATCCGCGGCGAGCCATCGCGGCCGCGCACCAGATTTTGAAACGTGGCGGCCGGTTGGCGATTCTCGATCTTTTGAGCCATCGGTTCGAACGAGCGCGTGAATTATATGCCGACCACTGGCTCGGATTTAGCGAAGTGGAGTTGCATCAATTTCTGGAAAAAAGCGGCTTCCGGGAAATCGAAGTGAGCATCGTCGCGCGCGAGAAGCAGAGTCCGCATTTTCAAACCGTTTTCGGGACAGGCGTAAAGTGAACGCCGGGCTTCATTTTCGTGTCTGTACTTTCGCCGTTGAACTATAATCGCGACAATTCCCAATCTCTTGTTATGAGCGGCTTCTTCGAGGAAGTGAAACGGCGGAAGGTTTACCGCGTTGCCGCAGCCTATGTCATAGCTGGCGGCGGCATTATACAGCTGGCCTCCGCTGCGTTTCCGGCGTGGGAATTGCCAAACTGGACGCTGCGTCTCGTCATCGTGACATTACTCATCGGTTTTCCGATCGCGCTGATTCTCGCATGGGCATTTGATGTCACGGCGCAAGGTATAAAGACGACGCCGACGGCTCTGCCAGGAACGCACCGTCGGCGCAACGTGATTATACTTGTCGCAACAGGCGTGATCGTTTCGGCAGTCGCAGGATTTTTTCTCCTGCCCAGGGCCTCCGCGCACAAAATCGACAAGTCGATTGCGGTGCTGCCGTTTGAAAATTTGAGCGATGACAAGGAAAACGCCTACTTCGCCGACGGGATTCAGGACGACGTGCTCACCAATTTGTCGAAGATTGGCGATCTAAAAGTGATCTCGCGCACATCCGTTATGGCATATCGCGGACAGACACCAAACATTCGTGAAATCGGAAAAGCGCTCGGCGTTTCCTCAATTTTAGAAGGCAGCGTTCGCCGCATCGGCAATCGGGTGCGCGTGAACGTCCAATTGATTAATGCCTCGAATGACGAGCACATGTGGGCGGAAGACTACGATCGTGACTTAACCGATGTGTTCGCGATTCAAACTGATCTCGCCCAAAAAATTGTCGGCGAACTTCAGGCAAAACTGTCACCCACGGAAAAAGCGCTCATGGAACGCAAGCCTACGGAAAATGGCGAAGCCTATCTCGCCTTTGTCCAGGCACATGATCTCCAGTGCGCCGTTGAGGACACTGGCAAACTCAAACAAAGCGAGCAGCTTTATGCCCGCGCCATCGAGCTCGACCCGAAATTTGCGCTCGCTCTTGCGCGTTACTCACAGTTGCAAAGTTGGCTCTTTCATACCGTCGAACCCACTCGGGAACGCCGCCAAAAAGCCCGCACTCTCGCCGAGCAGGCCCTGCAAT
>WNGI01011725.1_pt1 | contig 15047 bp, 16 predicted proteins | sample 5400621 | NCBI WGS metagenome assembly WNGI01 (sample SAMN13153374, study PRJNA577476) | soil metagenome | isolation source: 20 cm soil or saprolite under Garry oak tree replicate 1 | place: USA:California | collected 2016-06-15 | reverse complement strand
ATGACGATGACGGCCCCGAGCTGACTGGCCCACGCACTGGGTTTCCTCGTCGAGTCCTCTACCGTACTCGGATCTCCGTCAGAAGGCATCGAACCCGATGGATCGGGATAACGTCGAACGGGTCTCGCCCGTAAGCTAACTGTCAGGTGAGGCACTTACTTTTCGAGTCCATGCCGGCCCGGCTTGTCGCGCTCGCGACACTGATATTCCTCGTGGCCGCCACTCCCGCCGCGGCGCAGGGCATTCCCGCCACGGGCGGCGAAATCCGCGGCCACGTCATCAACGCCGCCACCGAAGCTCCAATCAGCGCGGCCAAAGTGGCCGCCGCGGGGGGCCAGACCTCCACAGACGCCGACGGGGCCTTCCGCATTCAAGGACTCCAGCCGGGACGCTATCGCGTTCGCATCCTCGCCCTCGGCTACACACCGCGGGAGCTTGCCGTCGAGATCAGCCCGGCAACGCCGAGTGTCGACGTAGGAACGGTGACGCTGACCGCAGCGGTCGTCGTGCTGCAGCCGCTCCAGGTCACCGGGCAGAAGCAGGATGTGGAGCTCGCCCCGGACCGCAACATCTACGTCGTGCGCGACATGCCGACCACTCGCGGCGGCACGGCGCTCGACGTGCTGCGCAACGTGCCGGCGGTGGACGTGGACATCGACAACATCGTGAGCCTGCGCGGCAACACGGGCGTGGTACTGCAGATCAACGGCCGACCCAGCCCGCTGAAGCCGGCGCAGCTCGGCAACTTCCTCGCCCAGCTACCGGCCGACATGGTGGACAAAGTGGAGGTCGTGCCCAACCCGTCGGCGCGCGAGAATCCGGAGGGCGTCGCCGGGATCATCAACATCGTGCTGAAGGAACACGCCGATGAGGGACGGAGCGGGGGCCTCACCGTCGGCGGTGGGACCACGGGCCACGCCGACATCGGCGGCAACCTCGGCATCGAGCGTGGGCCGCTATCACTGTACGGCAGCTACGGCTTCCTCCGCGACAACCGCCCCCGCCGTGACACGATCTTTCGCGAGAACAACTACCAAAGCCCGTTGACATATCTGGAGGAGGCCGGGCTGCGCACGCAGATCCCGTTGGCGCACACGCTGACCGGCAGCGCCGGCTACCAGCTCGGCAAGCGTGACGAGCTCTCCGCCGACATGGACTACAGCACCCGCAACGAGGCGGAGACCTACGGTCTGCTATACCGCGACCTCGACTCGGCGCGCGCGCTGACGGGACTAAGCGACCGGTTCACCCGCGGCACGAACCACGAATTCAACTTCGAAGCGACGCTCGCCTACAAGCACGGCTTCGCCCAGAAGGGCCACAAGCTGTCGAGCGAGCTGCGCGTCGTGCGGGCGCGCGAGGGGGGGCCGAGCCGGATCGTCGCCCGCACGCTGGCGCTCAACGGGATGCCGAGCGACACGTCGGCGCTCGAGACGCAGGACGCCTGGGAGCACCCCAACGAGAATTCGTGGAAACTGGATTACGTGCGGCCGCTCTCGAGTCTGCTGCGGCTCGAAACCGGATACCGAGGATCGCAACAGCGCTTTCACACGACGCTCGGGACTCAGGTGTTCGATACGGCGCAGGCCGCGTGGGTGCCCGACTCCACGCGCATCAGCGATTTCACCTACGACCAGGTCGTCCACGCCGGCTACGCCGTCCTCGATGCGGAGCGCGGCAAGTTTATGCTCCAGGCTGGCGTCCGTGTCGAGCGTGCGACGACGCACTTTCGCCTGAAAACGACCGGCGCCACGTACGACAATCCGTACAACAGCGTGTTCCCGAGCGGGCTCATCGCCTACAACATCGATGACACCCATCAAGTGAAGCTGAGCTACTCGACACGCATCCGCCGCCCCGACGACACCGATCTGCTCGATCCCACCGCGCATTACCTGGATCCGCTGAACATCTCGCGCGGCAATCCCTACCTGAAGCCGGAGTATATCCGCGCGCTCGAGCTGGGGCTGCAACGCACCGCCGACCGGCTGACGATCCAGCTCACGCCGTTCTTCCGGCACACGGTCGATGCGGTCCGAACGATCCGTTCGCTCGACACCGCGGGGGTCATGACGCGCACGTTCGCGAACGTCGCCACGAGCGACGCGTACGGCGCCGACGTCACGATCGCCCGGAGCGGCGGACGCCTCCGCGGGTTCGCGGGCGCGAGTGCCTTCCAGCAGGTCAGCAACGCGTCGAATCTGGGGCCTGGTCTCTCCGCCAGGACGTTCGGTTGGACGGCCCGGACCAACGCGACGCTCCGAGCGACGAGCACTGTCGATCTGCAGGCGCTGCTGTCGTATCAGGCGCCGATGACCGTCGAGCAGGGCCGGAATGCCAGCCGCACGCGGTTCACGCTTGCCGCACGCAAGAAGCTCATGGATGACCGGGTGAGCGTGACGCTGCGTCTGATCGACCCCTTCAACACGTCGCGCGAGAGCAATACGACGATCGACCCGCGGTTCTACCAGGTATCGGACCGGCGACGCACGATCCGTGGACTACTGTTGAGCGTCAACTGGACATTCGGGAAGCCACAGGAAGAGCACAATCGCGAGCCGGATCTGGGAGGCGACGTCGCCCCGCCGTAAGGACTACCGATGCACTCGCCGCCGCACCGTCTCGATGTCGCGCACCGGACGCACCTCCACGCAGCCGGTGCGGGCCCACGGGAACTCCTTGGCGATTTCGACGGCCTCGTCCATGTCTTTCGCTTCGATCAGGTTGAAGCCTCCAAGCACTTCCTTGGCCTCAGTGAACGGCCCATCGGTGACCTTCGTGCGGCCATTGCGGATGCGGACCGATTTCGCGGTCTCGGCGCCTTCGAGCATCTGGCTGTCCGTCAGCCGCCCGTCGCGGCGCAATTCGTCAGCGTGCGCGAGGCAGCCGCGCATCATTTGATCGGTCTCAGACCGGGGGAGCGCGTCGTAGAGCGCCGCGTCATTGTAGATCACGAGCACGAATTTCACTCTGGATCAGTCCTCCCTCGGGCCAACATGGCGGTCACGGCATCGCAGAACGACCAGTCATCGACGACCTGCCCCTGCGAGGGATGTGGACGCGCGCCCCACACCACGATGACGATTTTAGCGACGGGGTTCACATAGAGGTACTGCCCGTGAATCCCGATCGCCATGAAGGCGCCGTCGCGCCGTGATGCCGGTGTCGCGCCGGTCCACCACAGATAGCCGTACTCCACCGCCGCGCCGTCGCGCAGCGTTTTGGGCGTCGTCGCCTCACGAACCCAACCCGCCGGCAGAATCGACTCGCCCGCTGCGACGCCGCCGCCGAGGACGAAGAGGCCAAAGCGGCCGTAGTCGCGCAGCGTGGCGCTGAAGCCGCTGCCGCCGATCTCGCTGCCGCCAGGCGAGTCGAGCCACCAGTTGGCGTCCGCTTCCATCCCGAACCTGCTCCAGATCCGGTCGGACAAATACGTGGCGAGCGGGCGCCCGACGGAGGCGCGCAGGACCTCCGCCACGACCTGCGTCTCGCCGGTGTTGTAGTTGGCTGTCGTTCCCGGCGCCGCGGCCCTCGGCAGGCTCTTCATGACGGCCAACGCGGACCCTGGCACCTGAGAAATCTGCGCCTCGAGCAGGCGCCGGCGGTCGGATGTCGGATCGCTATACGCCTCGTTCCACCGCACTCCCGACGCCATCATCAGGACGTCTCGCACCGACACGCCGTCGTAGGCGGTCCCTTTGAGCGACGGCACGTACCGCGTCACGGAATCGGACAGGCTGCGGATGAATCCGTCTTTGAGGGCCGCGCCCACGAGCGTCGACGTGATCGACTTGGCGATCGACATCGACATCCAGCGCGTCCGGTCGGTGTTTCCGAACCGATAGCGCTCGAGCTTCACGCGCCCGTCCTGCAGAATGAGGATCGCCGCGATTCTATTGAGCTCGAGATAGGACTCGAGGTCGTACTGTTTGCCCTGGTCGCTGAAGCGCACGTCCGACAGCGGGACGGCCGCCTGTGGCAACCGCAGCGGTCTGGACGAGCCCGCCACCGTTCGCGTCGGAAAGAGGCGGTCGATGTTGCGGAAGGTGTTGACCGCCATCTCCGGCGTCAGCACGCCGTCGTAGATCTCGCGGACGGTACCGATCGGCTCCGTGCGATGGGGATACTGCTGGGCCGAGCCGACGCGGGATGCCGCCGCGGTCAGCAATACAGTCGCCAAGCGTACTACGCGGTCGAGGCTAATTCTTGTTGTGCTCCACCACCATCAGCATGAACGATCCCGGAATGACGGGCGGACGGCGCCGGGGATTGGCGGCCGTGGAATCGGCCGGCGCCGGCCCGAACTTGGCCGAGACGACGTAGACCCGATGTGTCGTGGGATCCAGACCCATGTTGCGGCCACCGGCCGCGGTCTGGAGGTTTTGCACGACGTGGTACTGGTCGGGACTGTCCTCATGAATGACCGTCAACGTCCCATCCGCGTTCGACGCGAACACGTCGCTCGCGGCGGCATCGAACGCCGTGCCGTCCACGCCGGCGCCGATCGGCGCGGTCGCGACGACGCGGCCGGCCTGGTAATCGGAGACCGCCAGCACCCCGCTGCGACACCCACTGAACAGGCGGTGATGCGTCGTGTCGATGGCCATTGCGACCGGCTGCTGGCAGGGCGCCGTCGGCCAGCGGCGGGTGACGGTGAGCGACTTCCCGTCGATTTCCACCACTTCCCCGTTGTCGACGATGTTGACGTAGAGCTTGCCGTTGCCCGCCGCAACGCCCGTCTCGGGCTTGCCGCCGAGGGGGATGTTGGTGACGAGGCGCCCGACGGGATCTACGACCGTAGATGAGTGAGCGTCACCGTTGAATGTGAAGACGCGGTTCGACGTCGGGTCGTAGACGATCGCGTCGGCGTCCTCGGCGGCGGGGATGCGGCCCAGCACGTGGAACGTGGTCGGGTCGAACATGACAACCGCGCTGTCGTTTCCCGACGTCGCGAAACCGTGGCGTGCGGCGTCGACGAGCGCCACGCCGTGGGCCCCGTGAATGTCGTGGATCTCGCCGAGCAGCTTCCCGTCGTTCTCGTCCACGACCATGACACGATCTTGCCGCGCTATGAACACGCGGTGGCGCGGCGGGTCCGGGATGACGTAGTCCCAGCGGCCGTCCCCGCCCAAGGCGAACGTGTGCGTGATCTGGTATGGCCCGGGTGTCTGAGCCACGAGGCTCGGCACGGCGCACAGGGTGAGGACAAGCGGGAGACGACGCATAGGAGCTCCTCTCAGCAGGCGCCCGGGCCCGGTGGGGTCCGGCGCCGGCGAACGACCATGAGGATCACGACCAGGACAACCACGAGGATCACGCCCAATTGCCAGTTCATTGAGTCTCCTTTGGGGAACGAGAAGAAGGCGCCGCATGAGAATTCTCTAGACCGGAGGACCCAACCGCTCGGTGAGGAGACTCCGGAACCCATCGACCTGTTCCGGCTCCGCGAAGCACCGCTTGGGGACAATGTTGAAGATCAGATCGGACTGGTATACCACGAACAGCGCGGGTCCTTCCTTCCAGCGAGTCAGATGATTCCAAGGCAGCCGGTTGGTGCTGTTGGCGTTGCTCGACTCGATACCGCTGTCGGTGCAGACGGACTCGAATGGGAGTTGGAGATTGCGCTGTTGACTGTAGACCCGACGGACGCGCCGGGGAACATAGAAGAGGCGCACAAACAGCTGCACGCCGGCGATCAACAGGATGAGCATCAGGGGTGGCAGTCCGGCGTTGCGGTCCTGCATGGCAATGTCTGCGGAGAGCAGCGCGCCAACCCCCAGCAGGACCCAGAACACGATCCACAGCACGCGCTTCCAACCGCGCGTCCGCATGTGGAGCTTGTTTGCATCGAGGTAATCGTCCGAGGTCAGTTGGCCGCTGAACTTGATCATCGACTCGCCACCGGGCCGGGCACGTAGTCCGCAAAGGTGAGTTTCTGCACCGCTGGTAATGCCTGGAACGCGCGGACAAAACCGTCGGTCCGGGTCGAGCCAAACCGGCGAGCGCCCGCGCGCAGGTACTCCAGCACCTCGGGGAGCTCCCGGACTCCGCCGGCGGCCTTCACCTGACACCGGCCGTTCACCACGTCGTACATCAACCGCACGTCCTCCAGGGTCGCCCCGCCGTCGGCGTACGCGGTGGAGGTCTTCACAAAGTGCGCGCCGGCCTGAGCGATCCAGTCACAGGCCCTGCGCTTCTCGTCGTCGCTCAAGTACCAATTCTCCGTGATGACTTTGACCACCCTGCCCTCGGCCGCGCGGACGACCCCTTCGATGTCCTGGATGAAAACCTGCTGCTCACCGTTCTTGAGCGCCGGGATGTTCATCACCATGTCGATTTCCTGCGCGCCGAGGTTCAGAACCTGCTGCGCCTGATATTGTTTCATCGCGGGGGTTTCGTTGCCATGCGGAAAGCCGACCACGGTTCCGACGAGGACATCGGTCCCGCGCAACAGGTCCACGGCCAACGGGATGTAGTGTGGTTGTACGGTGAGGGTGGCCGTCCCCAACCGGGCCTGCTCACGTCCACGACGAATTCTACGGCATTGCCGAGTTGCTCACAAACGCCAGTCGCTTGCCGTCCGGCGACCACGACGGGACGTTGATCGTTCCCTGTCCACCGTAGAGATACGCGATGACGCGCGCGGGTCCGCCCCCGATCGGCATCAACCGCAGCAGCACGTGCTTGTAGAACGGATGATCGTCCGGCGCGACGTCCGTGCCAAAGGAGAGGTAGACGATCCACTTGCCGTCGGGCGAGATGTGGGGGAACCAGTTGTTGAAGCCGTCGTTCGTGACCTGCTCCTGGGCGCTGCCATCGGGTCGCATCCGCCAGATCTGCATCCGTCCGCTGCGCGATGAGTTGAAGTAGATGTACGCGCCGTCTGGTGCGTACTCCGGTCCGTCGTCCAGGCCCGGCGCGGTGGTGAGGCGGATCGTCCAACGAGTCGTTGCGCTGCCCCACGTACACAAGCCACCGGCCGTCCGGGGACCAGCCGTGCAAGTACGATGGTCCTTTCGCGGTGATGCGCTTGGGCGTGCCGCCGGTGGCCGGCACCGTGTAGACGATCGACGCGCCGCTGTCCTCGACTGCGTGGTTACTGATGGCCAGCATGCGGCCGTCGAACGACAGGACGTGGTCGTTGTTGTTGCGCGTCGCGAAGCCGGTATTGATGACCGTGGGCGACCGCGATGCGAGATCGAAACGGTAGAGCCGTCCCTCCTGCACGTAGATGAGCGCCTTCCCATCGTGTGTCCAGTTGGGCGCCTGAAACGATCCCGAGTACTCATGCACGATCGTCGCGTCCCCGGTCGCGACGTCGAGAACTTCGAGGTTGCTCCCGATGTACTCGCGGTAGGGGACGAGGTCTCGCTTGGCCGGCGTCGTGATCCGGACGGTGCTGAACCTCGCCCGCTCGGTGACGGTGTCGTTGTGCGCGCAGACGAACAGGCCGACGTAGACCGTATCAGGGAGCGTAATGCCGGCCAAGCGCTGCGTCACAAGCGTGTCGCCGAATTGCGCCACCGACATGAAGTATTCGCCATCGCGCCGCTCGAGCTGGATGACCGCGTCCGCATCCGGGAGGCTGTCCGCCGATTTCTCTTCCTCTGTGGTCCCGCCCGTCTGCCGGCGGAATTGCAGCGACATCAAGCCGCTGCCGTGCAACGCCGCGGTCACGTGCGCGCTCCCCGGATCGAGCGAGGAGCGAATGGTCCAGCCGATCTTGCGATGCTCTTCCACGCCCGCGCCGATGAAGTGCGTTCGCGTGGAGAGGATGAAGTTGCCGCTGATTCGTTTCCAGACGAAGCGAAAATCGTCGCGCGAGTCCCACATGTTTTGACCCGAGCCCGCGATCACATACGTCTGCTGCTGCGGATCGTACGAGGCCGAACCTCGCGCTCGGCCGACCGGCGTTTGATTGGCAAAGATGCCGACGGGACCCTGAGCGCTGAGGATGTCGCTGAAGACGGCGGAGCTCAGGACGAGCGTACACGCCCAAACAGGATTCATTCCTTCACGGCCACAATCAGGTTCATAATCAAGTCCGCTTGTCCATCCGCGCGAGCCCTGATCGTTACGCGGATTGGGATGGGCTTCCCCCGCGCTCGGTCGAGCCGGATGAGTCCCTCCGTATCCAAGGGTCGAGCGCGCCGCATCTTCGCCATCGCCTTGAATCGGCGCACAACGCTCTGATGCATTGACGCGGGGAGTGCGAAATACCGCCTGCCACACGCGCCCCTATAGGCGCGGATTTCGGCGATGGGCGAGCCCTCACGCGGCGCCACGACCGCGAGCCAGTCAAAGCCGCGATCGAGTGCCTCGGCGAGCAGCCCCTTGCACAGCTTGACGACGGGCGATTGGTGGACGAATCGCCCCTCGGTCAGTTGTGGGAACAGCAAACGCTCGCTCATCGGCCAAGCGCCAACCTGATTTGACTCAAATGATGCTCATTATGCGTGGCGGTCTTGTCGAATTCATCCCGCAATGTGCGCACGCCGTCCACACTATGCACGAACTCGAGGTGGCCGTTCCGCTCATAGTGCACACCAGAATAGTAGATGATTGCGTTGCGAACCGCTTCGTAGACCTGCCGGGAGAGGGCGAGCGGCACCTGTGAATAGTCGAGTCCCTCCGCCCACGCATCCTGATCCATCACCCAAACGACCGGACGAGGCTCACTGAGCACTCGACGGATGCGATCGAAGAAAACGGTCTCACTATCCGAGAGGTGGTGAAGGATATAACCGACCGGCCACTTGCCCGGCGCGTACGTTCGCGCGAGGTCGCGAGGCTCGAGCGAGAAGCATTTCAGCGTCTCGTCGCGAGTCCGTTCAAGCTCTCGAATGAGTAGCGTGCTGACTCCAGGGATCCCTTTGCCCGCAGTCTAATGCGCGGGTTCCGGCACGCAAGACGCGCTCGCATGCCTGACGCGCCGAGCCTCTGGGACTGAGGATCCTACTCGGTGTCGTCCGGTGGCACACCCGACTCACTGATCATGCGCGCGTTCCCACGTATAGGTGAATCTGAACGAGGATGGACGGCTGGTATTATCGGGCCGCACCGTGGCGAGGTTAACCCGTTGACCGGGCGGGACGCGAACCTGAAGGCGTTGGACGTCGCATCTGTTCTTGATGTTCTCGCACGCGACGAGGTGAAGACCCGTGACGATGATCGGAACGGATGAGTGGTTGAAGACGTAGACGTATTGGCCATCGCCGCTGAGCGTCATCTCCGTTCCCGTGTCGATCGTCTCGCTCGATGGCGCGACGTAGAGAGGGACCCGATTACTCGCACAGGCACACATGAGGAGGATGCTCAGAGTTGTAACATGGACAGGAAGTCTGATCAGAATATCTGTTCCCATGGCGATAGACCCCCAATAGAGTGCTTCGGGCTCCCGAGTTGCCGCCGTCTAACGAATCGCGCGTAAGCTGCGGCGCCTAACTAGAGCGTTCACAAGCGGAATTGTAGCAAACCGGCCGCCGGGGCGAAATCCGTAACCACCGAGTCCGGCGCCAGAAGCTCGAGCGATCGATGTCACGTTCAGCTCCGTTCGACGACCCATCGCGCCGCCGCCCGTTGCATCAACGCCTGCCCATGCCACGCGCATACCACGGGCACGTCACCAGGCACCTGCGCTGCGAGCCGCGGGTGCGCGTATAGAATGACCAGCGACGCACTGGGCACGAGTCGCTCGAGCCTGGCGAGCGACTGCGATCCCAGATCGGCGCGACCTTTCCACGATCGCGGCTCCGCGTAAACCAGTACCACTCGGCTCACCCCGGGGCGCCCCCCCGGGGTCAGCCGAACACCACCCGCTCTTACGGTCGCATGAAACACATCCCGCGGCGGAATCGAGTACGGCCCACCCACATCATCATCGACGATCGTCACGCTGAGCGTCTTGCCCAGCTGCGGCCGTTCACCACGCAGCAGATGCACCGCCCGATCGGCGAGGCCATCGGCAAACTTCTGGTGCTCGGCGAGCATCGCATCGTCCAGATCGCTCGGTTGACCCCGGGGCGATGTCCCGGGGTTGACCGCTTCCTGGTACCGCGCGACCGCCGCCTCGGCACGATCCGCGGGCACCGCCTCCAGCGACTTCACGACACCAGCCCAATCCGTCGGATACAGGAGCATGTCGCAGCCCGCAGCGATCGCTGCCGCCGCCGCGCTGCCCTCGGGCGCCGCCGCGGTCGCGCCCCCCATGATGAACGCATCCGTCACGATGAGCCCACGAAATCCGAGCGTGTCACGCAGATAGCCGAGTATGATGGGCGAGAACGTCGCGGCCGATCCGCTCGCGTCCCAGCGCGGGTAGGCGACGAATGCAGGCATGACGCTCCTGACTCCGGTGTCCACCGCCGCTTTGAACGGCGCGAGATCGATGCGCTGCAATTCGTCGCCCAATGCCTCGACGATGGGCAGACCTTCGTGCGAATCGGTCGTCGTGCGACCGTGGCCAGGATAATGTTTGGCGCAGGCCGTCACGCCGTGCTCCTGACAACCCTTGATCCACGCCGCCGCGTGCGAGCCCACAACGCTCGGATCGGCGCCGAACGAGCGCGTCTGCACGATCGGATTCTTCGGCTCGATGTCGAGATCGCAGACCGGCGCGAATATCCAATTCAGCCCGACCGCCCGGGCTTCGGTGCCGGTGATCTGCCCGCAGGCATACGTCGCGTCGAGATCGTTGAGATAGCCGAGCGCCGCCGGCGGCGGCAGCTCGGTGAGGCCGCGCACCTGCTGCCCCGGCCCGCGTTCGAAATCCGAGCCGAGCAGCAACGGACGTCCCGCCGTGTCCCGCAACGCGCTGGTGAGCGCCGTGACGGCGGCACGCGTGCCGCCAAAGAGAATGAAGCCCCCGACTCCGGCGGCCAGCGCCTGCTCGATCTTGGCGCGTTCGGATCTGAATGAGCCCCGTCGCCAGCGGAGCGCGGGACACACGAGTCGCGCACGCGGGGAGATCATCCGGGCGGAATACGGTCCGCGGCGCGATTGCGGAGCAGGATCAGGGGCACCAGGAACGCCAGGACGATGAGCGCGCCGCCGACATCGGGCAGCAGATCCGCCAACCGGCAGTTGCCGGTGCGCGTCGCCCCCTCCTCGAGCTCAACGAGGATGCCGAGCGCGAGCGTTGCGACGAGCGACCACGAGAGGCTCCTGCGATCCAGACGAGCGAATTGCCACGCGGTAAACAGAAAGAACACACCGAACAGGACGAAATGGCGAACCTTCGTGAGAGACAGACGCGAGTTGTCCCACGCCATCCGCAAGTCGCAGAGGGGCGCGTACAGACGAAAGTGGGCTTGGGCGGGAATCCCTAACACACCCGCAATCAGGAACAGTGTGTAGCCCCAGCGCCGAAACCGCGACAACCTACTGAAACCGGCGATCATGCGGGCGTGACATGCCCCAGAATGCGCGGGCCCCGCGCCCCCGTCGCCGCCGGCAGATTGCCCGGCCTGCCCAGCACCGTCTGATGGCCGAGAAACGCGAACGCGACCGCTTCCTTCGCTTCGCCGTTGAAGAACAGCTGATCGAACAGGACGACGGGACGTGGCTGGACCTTTGCGGCCAGGCGCTCGACGAGCGCGGGATTCTTCGCGCCACCCCCAGAGATCACGACCTCGGCACGGTCATCCTTTCCCCATCGTGCGATCGCGCGACCGATCGACTCGGCCGTGAGGGCCGTCGCCGTCGCCACGGCGTCGTTGTCCGAGCCCCCCGCCTTGCGCACCCGCGCGAGCAGTTTGTCGGCATACTCGATCCCGAACCGCTCACGGCCCGTGCTCTTGGGCGGTGGCTGGTCGAAATACGGATCCGCGAGCAGCTCGTCGAGGAGCTTCGCGACCGCCCTACCGCGGCGCGCTCGCTCGCCGCCCGCGTCGTACGCGGCATCGGGATCGACGCGCCGGGTGATCGCATCGATCACCGCGACGCCCGGGCCCGTGTCGAAGGCGAAGGCGCCCTCGGGCACGCCGCGCCGCGGCACCCATGTGACATTCGCCATCCCGCCGATGTTGAGCAGCCAGCGCCCGCGCTGCTCGTGACCGAACAGCATCACATCGGCGAGCGGCACGAGCGGCGCCCCCTGCCCTCCCGCCGCGACGTCGCGCGCGCGGAAGTCGCTCACCACCCGCACGCCGATCCGCTCCGCCAGCACAGACGCGTCGCCAAGCTGGAACGTGGCGCGTCCCGGCTCGTGCCAGATCGTCTGGCCGTGCGATGCAATAAAGGAAAGGTCCTTGGGCGCGACCCGCGCCTGAGCGAGCAACGCCAGGACGGCCCCGGCAAATCGTTCGCCCAATGCGACGTGGAGAAACGCGACCTCCTTGGGCGTGCCCCGCGCCATCGTGTCGATGATCGATCCACGCTCGGCCGTCGAGTACGGCTCTTGCCGAAACGCCACAAGCTCGGCCCTGCCGTCGTCCAGCCGCACCAGCGCCGTCGAAATCCCGTCAAGCGACGTGCCCGACATGACACCGACGGCGAGTGTCTGGGACGAAGTCACGAACGCGACACGGCAGGCGGATCACCCGCCACGGGACGCACGAACCCATCGGCCGCATCGAGCAGCTTGCGCGCCTCGTTCGCATCGACTTTGCGACGGGCCATCACGATCGCGAGCTTCACGCTGCCTTTGGCGCGCTCGATTGCCTGGCGCGCTTCCTCGCGCGAGACCCCGCACACTTCCATCACGATGCGCTCGCCGCGGTCGTGCAGCTTCGCACTCAACGCCACCAGGTCCACCATCAGATTCCCGTAGACCTTGCCGAGCCGGATCATCGCCCCGGTGCTGAGCATATTGAGGACGAACTTGGTCGCCGTGCCCGCCTTGAGCCGCGTCGAGCCGGTCAGCACCTCCGGTCCCACGACCGGATTGATGATGACGTCGCACGTCTCGGCGAGCACTTTCGGCGGGGCGGCGCAGGTGACGAGCGCCGTCTTGGCGCCGAGGGTCTGCGCGCGCGACAGCGCCGCCCGCACGTACGGCGTCGTGCCGCTTGCCGCGATACCGACGACGACGTCGCGATTGGTCACGGCGGCGGTATCCATCGCGGCGGCCCCCGCGTTCACATCGTCCTCCGCGCCCTCGGCGCTCTTCACCAGCGCGCCGTAGCCGCCCGCGATCACACCCGTCACCATCGTGGTCGGGACGCCGAACGTCGGCGGGCATTCGGTGGCGTCGAGCACCCCCAGCCGGCCGGACGTGCCGGCACCGACGTAGACGAGCCGGCCAGATCCCTTGAAGACCCCGACGATCAGGTCGATGGCCTGCGCGATCTGCTCGCGCTGCCCGTGCACCACGCCGGCGACGCGTGCATCTTCCCCGTTCATGATGTCCACGATCTCGAGACTGGAAGCGACGTCGATACGCTCGGAGCGCGGATTGCGCTGCTCGGTGGCGCGCGGATCGAGGAAATCGCGGTTTGTCATGAAGGAGAATAAGACGATAAGATTACGAATGCGAAAGCTCCCCGCGATATGTCTGCTGGCGGCCCTTGGCTGTGCGCATCGCCCTCCAGCCCCCGCGACTGCAGGCCCCACAGCGATTCGCGGCCCCGCGGTCATTCCCCCGACCTGGACACTCCGCGCGCGGCCCGTCACGGCGCCCCACGCGATGGTCGTCTCGGCGCATCCGCTGGCGTCGCAGGTCGGCGTCGAAATCCTGAAGCAGGGCGGGAACGCGATCGATGCCGCCGTTGCCGTCGCGTTCGCGCTCGAAGTGGTGCTGCCCGACGCCGGCAACATCGGCGGCGGCGGCTTCATCGTCCACCGCACCGCCGGCGGAGAAGTAACGGCGCTCGATTACCGCGAGGCGGCGCCCGCCGCGGCGACGCACGACATGTTTCTCGACTCGGCCGGCAACCCGACGGAGAAAAGCGAAATCGGGCATCTCGCGTCGGGGGTGCCGGGAAGCGTTGCGGGGCTGTACGAAGCGTGGAAAAAGTACGGCTCACTTCCGTGGGTCGCGCTGATCGCTCCCGCGATCCGGCTGGCGCAAGGACACGTGATCGATTCCGCGCGCAGCCACGACATCGCCAGCGACCGCCCGCTGCTCGCGCGTTTCCCCGCGAGCAAAGCGCAGTTCCTGGTGCACGACAGCGCGCCGCCGCCCGGGACGATGTGGCGCCAGCCCGACCTCGCCCGCTCGCTGCAGCTCATCAGCGACTCAGGTCCCGACGTCTTCTATCGCGGTCAGATCGCCGACCTGATCGTGGCCGAGATGCGGCGCGGCGGCGGTCTCATTACGAAAGACGACCTGCGCCGCTATCGCGCCAAGTGGCGGACGCCCATCCAGATCACGTACCGCGGCAACACGATCTACTCGATGCCGCCGTCCAGCTCGGGCGGCGTGACGATGGGGGAGATCCTCAACATCCTCGAGGGCTACGATACGCTCCCGGCGTTCGGTACGGCCGCCTACGTGCATCTCGTGACCGAAGCGATGCGGCGGGCCTTCATCGACCGCAACCGTTGGCTTGGCGACCCCGACGTCGTGGAGATGCCGCTCGATCGCCTGCTCTCGAAATCGTACGCGGCAACACTCCGGTCGCAGATCGATCCGAAGCACGCGACCCCGACACCGCCGCAGAGCGTGGGCGGCGAAGCGATGCACACGACGCACTACTCGATCGTGGACGCCATGGGCAATGCCGCATCTGTGACCACGACGCTGAACGGCGGGTTTGGGAGCGGCGTGACGGTGACGGGCGCGGGATTCCTGCTGAACAACGAGATGGACGACTTCGCGACCGCGCCGGGCAAGCCGAACATGTACGGGCTCGTCCAGGGCGAAGCCAACGCGGTGGCCGGCAACAAGCGGATGCTGTCGGCGATGACGCCCTCGATCGTACTCGACAGCGCCGGCAATCTACAGATGGTTGTGGGCACGCCCGGCGGGCCGACGATCATCACGAGTGTTGCGCAGGTCATCCTTAACGTGCTCGATCAGAAGATGAGCCTCGCCGACGCGGTCGCCGCGCCGCGCATTCACCACCAAGCGCTGCCGGACCAGACCTACTACGAGCATGGAGGATTGA
>WNGI01008145.1_pt1 | contig 15048 bp, 18 predicted proteins | sample 5400621 | NCBI WGS metagenome assembly WNGI01 (sample SAMN13153374, study PRJNA577476) | soil metagenome | isolation source: 20 cm soil or saprolite under Garry oak tree replicate 1 | place: USA:California | collected 2016-06-15 | reverse complement strand
GTGTCAAGCCTCGTTAGAAATGTCCCCCTCTTTACCTCATTAGAAGTGTCCCCTTTTTTGCTTTGCTGTTGTCGTTGGGGCCTCCGCCGGAGCGCAGCCCTGCGCCGCGGTTTGAGCGGCGCGTTTAGGGCGAAGCGGAGGCGGAGGCCCCAACGAGTGCTGACATTTGCGTTCGATCTAGCAACAGCTGCTTTCTTCTTTCCTCATGGCCTTCCCGCCACGGATGGTTCGGGGCGGGCTTGCTTCTTCGGTGCTGGGCGGGCTCGCGGTGCGGCCTTGCCTTTGGTGCCGTGACCACGCTCGGCCGCAACACCAGATCTTCGTACTCGATGCGTTCATTCCTATAGCGCACTTCAACTGCTCCATCCTCCCACTCACAGATCAATGCCTTGCTCTGTGTCGGTCCGTACCGCCGGTTCTGCGGCTTGAGCTGCAGAAAATGCCCGCGGTACTGCACCACCCAATCGTTGCTGATCCATCGTTCCGTCTCTAGTCGAAAAACCTCTCGCAACCTCGCCGCACTTGGCGTCCGCACGTGGTAGTCCTCGGGTCGCGCCGCTTCCCGCGCAAATCGTCGGTTGTGTTCAGGAAGATAATCCGCTTCCAAATACGCATTCGCGGCTTCGTAATCCTGGATCCCCTTGCGCCGCAGCTTCTTTACCAGGCGATCTTGATGTACCCCGTTGTTTCGCTCCACGCGACCTTTCGCTTGCGGTGAATTTGCCGCGATGATGCGGATCTCCAGCCGCTCGCACATGCGTCCGAACTGCGTCGTGGGCGCCTTTCCTTGCAGTCGCTCTCTTTCCGTTGGCTCCCGCTTATAGACATTCTTCCAATCCGTGTACAACGCCCGGGGAACTCCATGCTTCTCAATCCACGATCGCAGTACCCCCGCCGCTGCCCAGATCGTCTCTTGTTCACCCATCCGGCAGTTCGTATCTCCCGTGGCGTCATCCACCATGTTCATCAGGCAACCTCGAGGCCCTCGTTCTTCAAACCAGGCATGGAAACTTCCATCCAACTGCACCAGGTCGCCAAAGTGCTCCCGCCGCGCTCTCCGCTTGCGGTAGGCTTTCCGTCTCCGCATGCGGCTCCACAACCCCTCCGCTAGCATCCAGCGTCGCAATGTCTCTTCTCCCACTTCCAGTCCATCCTCATCCGCTAAGTGCTCCGCTGCCAGCGTCGGTCCAAATCGCTCCTGCTCCGTTCCCGAATACTTCTTCCGGATCAGCTGCAGAACCTTACGCCGGAACTCTTCCGGCTTCGCGCGGTTCGAACCTCTTCCCGCACTGCGGTGCTGCAGACCCTTCGCTCCTTCCCCTCGATACCGCTTCCAGAGTCTCTTCGTCTGCCGGTAACTCAACACCAGTATCTTTGCCGCATCGGTCAACCGAAGCGTCTTGCTCTTCACCCGCCCCAATACCTCTGCGCGCCGAAGTTCCCTCGTGCTCATCGCTGTCCTCTTCAACCGGACCTCCTCTGGAGGTCACAGTGTAGGGGACATTTCTAACGAGGGCAGAAGGGGACATTATCAAAGAGGTGCAACAGTCTTGCCAGAGCCGGCGCTAACCGAGGAGAATCCGCAAGTTGCGATGAAGCCGGACGAATCACTTCCTTCGAGTATATGCGTCAGGGGCAGTACACGGTTGACAGTGTCGTGATTTCCTTTGTGAAGAACGCGAGTGGCTGTTGAAGAATTTGTGTTTTTACACTCACCACCGTGACATGCAACATGCAAAGCCGCAATGTTCGTGGACTCGATCATCCCCGGGGAGTAGAGTTTGGGAGTGAGGAACTCGTGCGCAGCTGCCACACTGTTCGCCGTCTTCATCGCGACATGCTGGTCGCAATCCATGCCCACGCGTATTGCCCAAGACAGAGTTGCCCAGGGCCTGCCAGCGAGACCCCACTACCTCTTCCGCGTGCCTGTATTTTCTCGAACAGAGTTATTCGAGAATCCTGATCTTGCCGACCTAAGTCCACCGTTTGGAACAATCATGGAGGTCTTTCGCACAAAGGATAGGCGGCCGCTCGACAAGGACGCCGTGCTTGCTTTCTATCACGATGCACTTGAGCACAAAGGCTGGAAACAGGGGATTTTCAACCGACAAAAGGACGAGGCGTACCTATCGATGCGAACGGATGTTTTCGAAGCTCTACCGGATGGTAGTCGCATCCAGATCGCCGGAGACTTCTATCTGTGGGTGGCCCCGCTTGATGGCATGATCACTGTTTACCTGCGGCAATGGCGGATCTCGTCAACAGACCAAGTGACTCAAGACTCGGTGTCGGCAATGGTTAGGCGGCTCATAGAAGCGGCACCGAAAGCGGGATATCGTGCCGCCAAGGTGTCTTCAGCTGGTAAATGGAAGACCGATTTCGAGAACGAATACCTAGTCGATCGAGTCCTATACGCTCTCATACCGGACGATGCGCGGCCATCGATCGATGCTCCTCAAGGGACGCTGACGGTCACGCTCTTGACCTACCGCGACTCTGAGGTAGCAGCGGGCGAAAAGGCGCTGCGGGAACAGGACTTCTTATGCCCGCATTCCAGCGCAGCCGTCAAGGGTAAGATACTGGTTGCAATCGAAGGAGATGCAACCAAGGAGAAATGCGCATCCCTTCTGAGTGCTATCACCTCGCCTTGAGCGCACCGCGGCTCCGGCAGTACTCACTCCGTTTCATGCCGCTGTTTACAAACCCGGCCTACTACCCTTGCGTCTCATCGCACCCGTCGAAACTGAATAGAGTTTTCTTTCGCACCAGCATTGAGACCATAGCACTCTCAATTGGATTCAACTTCCGAGTTGCCCGTCCGGAGCGGACATATCGGTGAACACTGGCCGACTGCCCGTTCCTAATCCTGTAAACTTCCTTCTTAGGCACTGTAAATAAATAAAGGTATCAATCTTGGAGTCGTTGCATTATGCTTCGCAGACGTGAACACCCTGTCCGAATTGAAGGGGAAGTTTCGTTCTGTTTGGCCACATTTGGATGAACGCACGCGCCGCATCATGGCCGCCAATGAAGCCGTGAGCTTGGGCTATGGAGGAGTTTCGCTGGTGCGGCGCGCCTGTGGCTTGTCGCGCAAGGCGATCGCCAAGGGTATTGGCGAAATCCAAGGAAGGAGCCGGCCGTTGGTGGGCCGCGTTCGTCGGCCCGGGGCGGGACGCAAGCCCATCACGCAGTCCGATCCGCACCTGGTGCAAACGCTGGAAGGGTTGATCGATGCGCAAACGCGCGGGGACCCGGAGTCTGCGCTGCGATGGATTTGTAAAAGCACGCGGTCGATTGCCCGGGAACTTGACCAGCAGAAACATCCCATCAGTCACATGAAGGTCGCGCAGATTCTTCACGACCTGGACTATAGCTTGCAGAGCAATCGCAAAACCGAGGAGGGTGCCGATCACCCCGATCGCGATGCGCAGTTTAGGCACATTAACGCCGCGGTGAAGAAATGCCTGAACCAGAGCAGCCCGGTGATTTCGGTAGACACCAAGAAGAAAGAACTCGTAGGAAACTACGACAATGCCGGTCGGCAGTGGCTGGCGGCAAAACAGCCCCGCAAGGTCCAGGGTCACGACTTCCCCAGCCCCGCAGTTCCGCGCGCCTATCCTTATGGTATTTACGACATCGGACGCAACGCCGGTTTTGTCAATGTGGGAACCGACCATGACACCGGCGCTTTTGCCGTGGCCTCCATTCGCGGATGGTGGCACATGGAAGGCAGACGCATCTATCCAGATGCCCAGACGATTCTGATCACCGCCGACGGCGGCGGAAGCAACGGCTGGCGGTTGCGGTTGTGGAAATTCGAATTGCAGAAATTCGCCGATCAGACGGGGTTGTATATTTCGGTTTGCCACTTTCCTCCCGGCACCAGCAAATGGAACAAGATCGAACACCGGCTATTTTCTTTTATCTCATCAAATTGGCGCGGGGAACCGTTGCGAGACTACGAAACGGTCGTCAAGCTCATCGCCAAGACCACCACGGCGAAAGGATTGAAAGTCACCTGCAGATTGGATCGACGCAAATACCTGACAGGACGCGAGATAAGCAAAGCGCAAATGGAGCACCTCAACCTGGAACGCAACAAGTTTCACGGCGAGTGGAACTACGTCATCAAACCGAAGGCAAAAATAAGTTGATACCTTTATTTATTTACGGATCCTAACGGGCGTTGACCGAATTGCCCGCGAAGTCTGGCAAATTCAAGGCGAAGCGGTCACGCCTGACTTTGTGCGCGACATTCTAGTGCTGGAAGCCATGACGCTCATCGCAGTCCGAGAGGGCACGGTTAAGTCAACCGTTGCACTTACCGCAGCGCGAACGCGGCGCGAAGACCCGTATCCCGCGCAGCATCACCTCGCGATGGAGATACCCAAACTCAAGGGAGAAGTAGCCAACAGCTACGAGATCGAGGCGCGAGAGCTTGAGTATCGAAATGCACCAACAGAGTGCCTACCGCGCCAGAATCAGGTTCCAATATCCCAGCCAGTCGATCAGCGCGAGAACCTACGCGATGCAATTCTTAAGAGAAAATCGCGCATCGCCGAAATTGAACGCATTCTCAATCGCCCTCCTCTAGCTGAGCATCGAGGCCGGCCGGTGCATGGTGGCGAGAATTGGCGTCTTCGGCTTGAGGAAGAGAAACAACATGGTCTCATTGCAGTCGCCGAATTGGAGGCGGAACTGGAACGTCAGTGCGAGGTCTCGAAACCAATCGCGGGGTTAAGTGGGAGTAAATGGCAAGAGTTTCACAACAGATTCATGCAGCTCGCAAACTAGGAGAAGCAAATTGAGCGAGCGGCGCCGAAAGATCGGTTGCTGCACGCCATCTGTGACTACAATGAGCACCCGGAAATTCTTCACGAGAAGGGGAAGCCTGAGCAGGGGTGTTTCTGTTTGCTCAAGGCACCGGAGACCGGCCTCTGGATTGTCAGCGATGGTGTGAATGAGAATTTCAGGAACGGTTTTGCGCTCTTGCGGCGCGCGCCGGCGTTACCCTCGGCTCTCCGAAAGGCACAAACCCGGAGGATTTCTGGCTCCATCGGCTGTATCTCGATTTTTGCGAAAACAACAGCGACTTGCTTTTGTGTGAGAGCAGTCAGCACACCAACATCATCAAGCGCGTCTGCGAGGCTTCCGCGACGTTTTGCTCCCGGCTTGAGAGGAAGGCGCTGGAAAATGCAGCTCCAAGCGTGGAGAGCAAGTCCACCAATGCGGCGGCCGGCAACGAACGGGAATCATTTGTGCTCCCTATCCTCGACAAGAAGGGGTGGTCTATTAACCAGTTGGCTCTCGAAGCTGAACTTGATTTCCACACGGTTAACGACTATCTAAAGCGAAAGACTAGGCCGAACCGGTCAACTCGCAAGAACCTGGCGGACGCATTGGGCATAGCCGTAGACAGGCTACCGAAATAAGAAAATCCGAAAAACTCCGCAAGATTCCGAAACTCTCCGAATAATCTCCACTGACTATCCCAATCTCGGTAGTGCACCATCGCGTTTAGAGGCAAACGGAATGACTCAAACTCAACTACTCACTGTTAAGCAAGCGGCAGAGTTGCTCGGTCTCAAGGTGGCGACGATTCGGGCCTGGGTGTCTCGGCGGAAACTACCACGTGTGAGCTGCGGCCGCTCCGTCAGAATCCCCGCTGCCGCCATCGCGGAATTCATCGAGCGCCACACGATTCCAGCGCGAGAAGAGCGGCCATGAGCGAGGCAGAGCAACGGCTCCTCGATTTTGTCGCCGCGCTCATCTTTGACCTTGCGCGCACAAATACGCGAGTGACCGAACAACAGATTGCGCTCTGGCTCGCGCGCGTGGTTGTAGGGGGCAAGCGGTGAGCGTTGACTACGAGAAGATTTTTGCTGAATACACGGAACCGGGCGCGCCGGGCGCCGTGCTGCGCTGCTTTCAGGATATTGCGCCTGAGGCGGTGCGCTGGCTTTGGCCGGGGCGCATTCCGCTCGGCAAGCTCACGTTGCTCGTTGGCGATCCGGGACTTGGGAAGTCGCTTCTCACCGCGGAAATTGCCTCGCGCGTCAGTCGCGGTGCGTCTTTTCCTGACGGTGCGGGGTGCGAGTCGGGTAGCGCAATCTTTTTAAGCGCGGAGGACGACGCCGCGGACACGCTCAGACCACGCTTAGACGCGGCCGGGGCAGATGTTTCGCGCGCATACATCCTTGACGCTGTGCGGGTGCAGCTCACGGACGGCTCGCTGACGGAAAAGAGCTTCAACCTCGAAACGGATATCGCAGCCTTGGAAGGGGTGCTCCGCGAGCACCCGGACGTGCGGCTTATGTGATCGACCCGATCAGCGCTTACATGGGCGGGGTAGATTCACACTCCAATGCGGAGGTGCGCGGGCTGCTTTCCCCGGTTGCGTCTCTCGCGGGAAAGCATGGGGTTGCGGTGCTCGCGGTCACCCATCTCCGGAAATCTCCCGGAGCGGCAATCTATCGCGCAATCTCCTCGATTGCCTTTGCCGCTGCTGTGCGCGCGGCTTGGGCGGTCGCTTCTGATCCCGAAGATGTGGACCGCAGACTACTGCTCGCGGTGAAACAAAACCTGAGCGCAAGCGCGGGTGGACTTGCCTTTCGTATCGAGACGCAAAACAACGTGCCACGTCTTGCCTGGGAGGCTGGCGCGGTTGCGCTGGCCGCGAACGACGTGCTGGGCAACGTCGAGATGCAGCAAGATCAAAGTGAGAGGCGCGAAGCAAAGGAATGGCTCAAAGACTTTCTTGCGGATGGCTCCGTTGCGGTGAAGAAAATTCAGAGGGAGGCAAAAGCTGCAGGACTGTCGTGGATGACCGTGCGGCGAGCAAAAGAAGCGCTGTTGGTGGTAGCGAGTAAGAGTGCCTTCGAGGGGGGTTGGCAGTGGCGGCTCGAAGATGCTCAGCACGAAGGCGCTCACCCTATACATACGCAGGTGAGCACCTTCGAGCAGCTTATTGAAAACGCAAACCTTAACGGCAATCGCGCAGACGAAGATGCTCACCTTACGGAAGTGAGCGCCTTCGGTGACTTCGAGGACGATGGCGAGGTGCGTCTATGAGCCAAGCCGCTGAAATTCTGACCGAACTTCAGCGCCGCGGCGTGATTGTCGCGAATCGATGGAGACACACTCTGTTTGAAGCCACGGCGCGCTCTGGACGATACGTTGCTGGACCGCGTCCGCGAAGCCAAGCCCACGATCCTCGAAGCCTTAAGGACCGGCCTGGCCGCCTGCGGTTCGCCGCACTGTGCCGGGTGCTATGACGTAGGCGATGGCACGAAGATTCACCCGCCGAAGATCGGCGAAGACTATCGGAAGTGGCTGGAACGGTGGGAGTCGAAAGGTAAGGTCCAATGAAGAAGCAAGCAGTAGCCGAATCGTCCTCGCTTGACGAGAAGTTTCTTACGCTCTGCGAGGCGGCGGAAGTGCTGCGTTTGAGCACAAGAACAGTGAGGGAATACGTAAAACGCGGCGAAATCAGAGGCAAAATCATCGCAAAACGCTGGAGATTTCGACGTGCGGACCTTGACGCTTTCTTTGAAAGTGCACCCTCTGAGTGGGATTTTTCTGGAAGGCGCAGTGATGGGGATTAGATGGTGGAACAGCGAAAGCGCATCCGCAGAGGTTGGGGAGGAAGATACCTGGGCTTTCGCATTAACTGCGAGCATGTTCCCATCCTCCCGGCCTGGGCCGTGCGCTGGGTTTGCGATGACACTCGGCGGATTCCGTACCTGCTGATATGGAAGAGCAATCGAGACGGCGAAGTGAAAGAGGCTGTACGAGTAGCTCGTTTTGTTCCTCAGACCAATCTTCCCGAAGCCGACTCAGTAAGGGTCCAGCGGACGGACGGAAGCACTGTGCCAGTTTACTTGGCGTGGCGCCGGCAGCCTCACGGTGGGCGCAGTCTGCTCTTGCGATGCTGGAAGTGCCAAAAGCCAAGCCGGGTGCTCTACGGTGCTAAGGTTGGGGATGATGGGCGTTTTTACGTGGCACGGCGCGCTGATTGGGAATGCCGGACGTGCGCCATGCTGCGCTACTCCTCCGAGGGCGGCTATCTGCGTCCAACAGGTCTGGGGCGACTTGGGCGACTCGGCGTCATGCTTGGCGCTTACGGAAACCTGCCAAGGCCGGAGTTGTGGCTTCCCTACGTGTTCACGTCACTCGATGCCGCTGCCGCAGAACTTGGAATGAACGTTGAGTGATGAAAAGGAATCTCATCGTGGCAGCGGCAAGTCTTCTTGCATTTTTCCTTGGGATGGCTCTCGGTCATTATGTTCCCAAAGGAGCGACTGGAAAAACAATGAGCACGGCACCGCTCCGATTGACGGCAACCCCCAGTGCATTTTCGCTGCCCCCGCTATGAGCCGAAGCCTGCGGAAAGTGCCCGTTGCTTGCTTCCTCCGCGAGAGTCAGAGCTAACTGACCCCATCCCAAAAGCTTTGCCCAAACTGTTTTAAAACTGTTTTCACTGTATAAGTCTGCCTTTATCGGATGGTGGTAGAATCTCCAGCCTATGCGGGCTTTTTTGAAACGCTGGCTACTGCGAACATGGGCAGGAAGGATTCCGCTAATGCCTCTCCGCTTCTATAAAGCCGCGCGTTACTACCATAAGCCATTGCGCAATCTGCTTTTCTGGACCGCGCATTCGCGTGAAGTAGGAAACTTCACATATCCCCTAACGCCCAAGAACGCCCGAGACTTGGCACATACAATATCGGCTGTGACCGGAAGCGACATTGCAGAGGTTTCTCGCTACCTTCTAGAGATACAAACTGATGAACGGCTGAAACAGCACATAATCTCTGGCATCAAGGCTAGTTCTTATCGTCATGTCTCCGAAGAAACCGGCGAACTTGGGCGACGCATCGGGTGGTATGCTTTCGTCCGCATTCTCAAGCCGCGAATCGTCGTGGAAACGGGAGTCGATAAAGGGCATGGAGCCGTGACGCTTTGCGCTGCCATCCTGAAAAATGCCGAGGAAGGTTTTCCTGGGCGCTACTTCGGAACTGACAAAGACGCCGGCGCTGGATTTCTTTTAACTCCGCCATACTCCGAAGTCGGAACTATCCTTTATGGCGATTCGCTGAAATCTCTGGCCACAATCCCTAGTATCGACCTGTTTATCAATGACAGCGATCATTCCGATGAGTACGAAGCCGCAGAATATGTGGCCATTCTTCCTAAATTAAGTTCCCCCGCTATCATTCTTGGTGACAATTCCCATGAGAGTGAGCAGCTCGCACAATTCTCAGCACGCCACGGGAGACGTTTCATCTTTTTCCGCGAGCAACCTCTGAATCATTGGTATCCGGGAGCGGGAATCGGGATTTCATATTCCAAAAACCAGAGTTAAGCGTCATGCAGGTACTGGCTCACGCAGAGGGGAGGGGGTGATCTCCCGGGGCAGTCTCTTTGGGGCCCCGGTCTTTTTACTGTGCCCTATTTTGTGCCCAGTAGAAGGGCAGTGGTGAGAATCGCCTGTACTGGCGCGGAAATTCAACACCATAGCAGACAATCGTGCTCTATCTTAATTCTCTTTGGACGGTCTCTTAATCAGCGGGTTGGAGGTTCGAGTCCTCCCCGGTTCACCACTGTTTCTTTCTAACTTCTTGAATCAGAACTAATTGACCTTCCTAGGCTCTTGCGAGCCGGGGGCCAATTTAGGCACATCTGGGAACAATACTCCGGCGACCCGATCGACCGCACGCCGCTGTGAGTCGGGAATTGCATGCATATAGGCGTTGAGTGTTGTTTCTATATCTGAGTGTCCCAGAATTGTCTGGGCAGTCTTTATGGACTCGCCTACCTCGCCTAACAGCCTCGCGTTGCCATGCCGAAACGAATGCCATCGCACCCGCGGCAACTCAGCGCTGTCGCATACTGGAGCTATAATAGCACACGGTTATAGAGGTTCTTGGCGCTGCTTAAATATCTAGGTCATACAAATACCCACCGGAAACCGGCGATACCGGCGAAGTGGCAAGCTCTTCCCATTTAAGAAGACTCGACCAGATAAGCACAACCCAAAAGCGGGAAGTGCGCCCAAATTTCAGCTTATCTTGTAAACTCCCGCTAGGCCGCAAGGGTCTTGAGGGAGAGGATCGGTTCGCGGAGCAGCGAGCCGCTCCGCGACCCCGTCAGGCGGCACCGACCTGGGGAGATCGTGAAGCTGCCGGGGCGGGAACGGCAAAATACACGGTTTCTGCATCGTTGGTTCGCGTCGAGGAGGATCGCTCTATCGGTGAATTCTCGAAGAATGAAGAACCTTCTGGGTTTCGGTCTGCTCGGCACTCTACTTGGTTCGAACGGTGATGCCAGTGCGGGGAGGGCGGACGGACGTGCTGACATTCCAAGCAACATCTATTACGTGGATTCACGAGCCGGTGACGATTCGAACGCGGGCACAAGTCCAGCGAGCGCCTGGAAGTCGTTGGAGAAAGTGAATGCGAGAACATTTCTTCCTGGGGAGCGCATCCTATTGAAATCCAGCTCCATGTGGAATGGACAATTGTGGCCGAAAGGATCGGGGGTCGAGGGGCGGCCGATCACAGTTGGGATGTATGGCGGCGGAGTGAAGCCGGTGATCAACGGCGAAGGTTTGTTCGAGGACGCCGTTCTGCTGAAAAACCAGGAGTATTGGGAAATTGCGGACCTTGAGATTACGAACACCGGTCCGCAACGCGCCGAACGACGTGGCGTTCATGTTGCGCTGGAAAACTATGGCGAGGCGCACCACATCTATATTCGTTCACTGACAATCCACGACGTGAATGGAATGGACGACGTCAAGCCGAATGGCGGAATTAACTACACCTCAGTGGGCGGCAAGATACCGAGCCGCTTTGTCGACTTACGCATCGAGAACAACGAGATTTACCGCGTGGACCGCAGCGGAATTTTCGGCTGGGCGGATTCGTGGGTACGCTCGAAATGGTTTCCCAGCCTGGGCCTTGTTGTGCGGGGGAATCAGCTGCACGACATCGGCGGCGATGGCATCGTGGTGGTTGCGACAGACGGCGCCATCGTCGAACGCAACGTTGTCGGGCATGCCAATCAAAGGTCGGATGGATACAACGTAGCCATCTGGGCCTGGAGCGCCGACAATACGGTGATTCAGCACAACGAGGCCTACGGAACGAAAGGACAGCGCGACGGGGAGGGCTTTGATTCCGACTGGAATAGCCGCAATACCGTCATCCAGTACAATTACAGCCACGACAACGACGGTGGTTTTCTCCTGATTTGCAACGAAGGCGGGCATGAGCCTACAGAAAGCGCCGGTAACACGGGCACGGTAGTGCGCTACAACATCAGCCAAAATGACCGCACGCGCGGCATCAATATCGCCGGTCCCGTGAAAGAAAGCCTGATTTACAACAACACTATTTACGTCGGGCCAGATCATTCAGTGGACCTGTTGCTTTTTTCGGATTGGCATGGCTGGTCAGACGGCACCTCTTTTTACAACAACATTTTTTACGTGGCTGGGACAGCGCGGTTTTCATATGGAGTTTCGCGCGCTTCGGACGGCGCTTACGTAACTGCCCATGGTTTTGGAGAGAGCAAAGACAATCTGTTCGATGCCAACGATTATTACGGCGTGGAAGTGGCGGCCAGCGATTCTCACGCGCTGACCGTTGATCCGAAGCTGATTGCGCCTGGCCAAGGCACTGACGGGATACTCTCTTTAACTGGGTATCGTTTGCAGGCGGCTTCTCCCGCAAGAAAAAACGGAAAGCCTATCGCAAAAAGTGGCGAGCATGATCTTTGGGGCCACGCCGTGCCGTCGTGTGGAGCAACCGATCGGGGAGCTTTTCAATCGGATGACTGCAAATAGTGCGAGGAGCGATACAAGGCGCTAATCGGACCTTTGAGTAAAGACTTATGAATGTCCGCGAGATCGCCAAACGCGGGGACGCCTCGCGTTTCAGGCGCTGCTGCATGACGTGCACCTTGAGACTCCGAATCCAAAGGGAACCGAATATGTGCTCAAGACGAGTTTTGTTGTGCGGGATTCAACGGCGATGAATCCGGGAAAGGGTAGGTCATGATGCTCTGTGAACGGAATCGGATTGCACTTTCGTGGAGCCTTCGAGCAGGGATTGTTGCCTTTGGCAGCCCAGGCCCGCGAACCTTTCCGGGCTGATCGCATGGATACCGTGCTGTACGGCGTAGCGTATTACCCGGAGTATATGCCCTACGACCGGCTCGAGCAGGATGTGCAGCTCATGCAGAAGGCCGGTATAACCGTCGTCCGTATCGGGGAATTCAGCTGGGGGTTGTGGGAGCCGGAAGATGGCAAGTTTGAATTCGCATGGATGGATCGTGCTGTAGAAAAGCTCCACGCGGCCGGCATCCGCGTCATCATGGGCACGCCGACAGCCTCCATTCCTGCCTGGCTCTATAAAGAACATCCTGAGATTGTCGTGACGCGGCTGGGAGGGCAATATCTCTATTTCGGGTATCGGCAAAACACGGATCTTTCGAACCCAACCTACAGATTTTATTGCGAACGCGTGAGCCGAAAGATTCTGGAACATTACAAGAACAATCCGGCGATCATCGGCTACCAGATCGACAATGAAACTTCCTCGGCTGGTGCGGCAAATCACGACGTTCAGGTTGGGTTCGGCGATTACCTGAAATCAAAATTCAAAACGACTGATAATCTCAACAAGATTTGGGGGCTGAACTATTGGGGACAGCGGCTGAACGATTGGTCCGAGCTTCCTCCACGCGACGGTATTATCAACCCAGGATGGAAGCTCGAATGGGAGCGCTACTCGCAGTGGATGACCACCGATTTTCTTGCCTGGCAGGCAGCCATCGTCAATGAGTACAAGCGTCCCGATCAGTTCGTGATGCATGACTTTGCTGGGCCTCCTCGCCCGGAAGTGAACGAGCCTGAAGTGGTCAAGACCCTCGACATCGCGGCAGCGAACCCGTATCACGGAACGCAGGACCAGTTTGACGGTGAAGCATCTTCTTACGTTGGCGACTACGTCCGCTCGCTCAAGAAGACAAATTACCTGATCACGGAAACGAACGCTGAGGCCATCGGATGGGATTCCAAAGAGCAATTTCCACCCTACGATGGTCAGTTACGCTTGGATGTGTATACACACGCCGCCTCAGGCGCCAACATGGTCGAGTATTGGCACTGGCACTCGATTCATTATGGCCAGGAAACCTACTGGAAAGGCGTGTTGGGGCACGACCTGACGCCGGGCCGCGCGTACGACGAAGTGAGCCGCACGGCGCATGAGTTGAAGCGGGTCGGTCCGGAAATCGTCGATCTTCAGCGCAAGAATCAAGTCGCGATTCTTTACAGCGACGATTCCTATTACGGCATCGAGTTTATGAAGTTCAGCGATCGTGTGAACTACCGCACGATACTTCGGCAGATGTACAGTGCGCTGTACCGTTCGAACGTCGGCGTGGATTTCGTTTTTCCCGAAAGTAAAAATCTTTCCGCGTACAAGGTGATTCTCGTTCCGCCGCTTTATGTGGCGAGCGATGAAGTGCTTGCGAAACTTGTGGATTATGTAAAAGGCGGCGGAAACCTCGTCCTCGCATTTAAGAGCGGATTCTGCAACGAATATTCGACAGTTCGCTGGGAAATGGCGCCGGGACCCTTACGCGAGGCCGCAGGCTTGCACTATCAGGAGTTTTCCTCATTGCTCCGGCCCTTGGCGCTAAAGGATGATCCATTTCAAGTCGGTGCGGACAATAGAGTCTCCGAATGGGCGGAAATGCTGATCGCAGATACCGCAAAACCGATCGCCTACTACGATCATCCTTTCTTCGCAAAGTATCCAGCCATTACGCGCAATTCCTATGGTAAAGGCACCTTGACGTACGAAGGAACCGCACTCAGCGACAAGCTGCAGCAGAGTGTGATCCTGGATGCTGTGAAACAGGCAGGGTTAACGGGTCCTGATCAGGACCTGCCGGTGCCGGTTCGCATCAAGCACGGTTCGAACCGCTCAGGCAAAATGGTGCACTACTACCTAAACTATTCGAACGCTGCCCAATCATTTGCTTATGCCTACCGTCCCGGCGTGGATTTGCTTTCGCAGGCGCCTGTGGCCCAGGGCCTGCAATTAACACTGAAGCCGTGGGACGCAGCCATCGTTGAGGAGAAGTAGACTGGATTTATGCGCCATTTCAACCATCGATCAGGGTTGCGCCTGCACCAGATGATGACCCTGCCGTTCATTCTTCTCTACGGAACTTCGTTTGGGATTGCACAGAACTCCAAGATTCCCAACACGTAAGTCGAAAAGAGGGTGGACAGGATCCTGAGCAAGATGACTCTCGACAAACAACATGGAATACGGACGCTTGGATCACAGCTCCGACGTAGATGAGCGCACGCTCCGGGAAATCTATCTCCCTGCATTCGAGGCGTCCGTGAAAGAGGCCAAGGTGGGCGCCGTCATGGCCAACTCCGCCTCAATTCGGAGAAGCGGACCTGATCGATGGAGGGCGCAACCTGGCGGGTCACGCAGGGGAGTCATTTTGAGAGCTATAATAGGTTGGTCGTAGAGCACCGACGAAGTATCAGTCGCCTACGATCGTTTGTAGATCCGTTCCTACCGACGGCAGCCCCATCTTCCAGTTAAGCACTTGAGTGCAAGCGCCGTAATCGTCGAAGCGGATTCAGCGCGAAAGCGGACCGGGGAACTTGTCCGGTGTCGCGAGTACACGTCGGACTGGAGCAATATCTCGGGACCGAGTGTACGCGCAATGCCAGCCTTCCGGAAAAACAGTCTTCAAACCAGTGCCGTCCCATTAAAAGTCGAATAGATTCAACTGGATGCAGGGCTCGGCACCTGTAATCTCGTCGCTGAAGTTGGAAAACCCCTCTAAAATTGGGGTTTTTTCGAAAACGGTGGCGCTGAGAATTTGGAGAATTTTGTACAGGCTCAGGTCCAGCCCCAGTTGCTTTTTGACGATCGCCACCAGGACGTAAACTGAGAGGGCGACCCACACTTGAGTCTTTACCGCGTTCTCGGAGGTGCCGTAGAAAGCCTT
>WNGI01002867.1_pt1 | contig 15054 bp, 14 predicted proteins | sample 5400621 | NCBI WGS metagenome assembly WNGI01 (sample SAMN13153374, study PRJNA577476) | soil metagenome | isolation source: 20 cm soil or saprolite under Garry oak tree replicate 1 | place: USA:California | collected 2016-06-15 | reverse complement strand
ACGACCGCCGCGTGTTCGACGACGTTCAGCGCGAGGCTCGTCTTGCCAAGACCGGGACGGCCGGCGATGAGGATGAGATCGGAGGCCTGAAGTCCACCGGTCTTCTTGTCGACCGACTCGATGCCCGTGCGAATCCCGAGGCGCATGTCGCCGCGCGCGTCGATCTGCTCGGCGTAGCGGCGGAGCGCGACGTCCAGAGGGACGATGTCCCGATGGAGCGTCGATTCGCTCACCGCGAACAGCAGCTCCTGCGCGTCCGATACCGCGGCGGCCGATTCCTCGCGGGTCAGCGCGAGACGGGCGATCTCGTTGGCGACGCCGATCAGCCGGCGAAGGAGCGCGGTGCGTTCGACGATCGCCGCGTAACTCGACGCGTGCGCGACCGTCGGCACGTTCTGCATGAGGCCGACCAGGAACTGCGAGCCCCCGATCGCATCGAGCTCATCGTGCGCGACGAGGTCCGACTGTACGTTGGCGAATCCGACCTGCTCGCTGCGCTCGGCGACGCGGGCGATGGCCGCGAGCACGATCCGATGCTGCTCGCGCGACAGGTCCGCCGGCCCGAGGCGTCCGCGCGCGACCTCGTTGTAGAGGGCACCGTCCATGAGCATCGCGCCGAGGAGTGACGCTTCGGCTTCGGGCTTCTCGGGCGGTGGCTTGACGCCCCGGTCGGTCTGCACGGTCATGCCGGTGGCCCGCCGTCGTCGGAGGCTTTGGAGAAGAACTTCGCCTGCTCGCTCTCGAAGAGGAGCTGGAATCCGCCGGTCGGACCATTGCGGTTCTTCGCGACGGAACCGTTGATGAGCCGCGGCGCGCCCGCCGGCGTCTCCTCGCGGTCACGCCAGAGCATGATCACGATGTCGCTGTCTTGCTCCAAAGATCCACCTTCGCGAAGGGTTGATAGCTTGGGCTCGCCACCGGAATCGCCCGCGGCGCGCGAGAGCTGCGACAAGCCGATCACGACGACGCCGAGCTCGCGTGCGAGGGACTTGAGGTTGCGCGTGATCGTCGCGATCTCCTGCACTCGGTTTTCGTCATCCTCGCCGGTGCGGATGAGTTGGATGTAGTCGACGATGATGACTTCGATCTTCTCGTGCGTGCTCGCGCGGCGGGCCTTCGTTCGCAGCTCCATGATCGAGATGCCCGGCGTGTCGTCGATGAACACGGGCAAGCCGTGCAGGGCCGCGGCGGCATCCGTGTCGATGATGTTCCCCGTCCGTAGCGCGAGCAGGTCCATGCGAGAGTTCAGCGCGAGGTAGCGTGAGACGATCTGCTTCGCGTCCATTTCCAGCGAGAAGAGCAGCACCGGGTGACCGCGGCGTGCGACGTTGAAGCTCATCCCGAGCGCGAGGCTCGTCTTTCCGACGGACGGCCGGGCGGCGAGGACGATGAGGTCGCCGACGGTGAACCCTTCGGTGTAGTAGTCGACCTCGCGGAATCCTGACGGGATCCCGCTCACCTCGAACGGGCGCTCCATGCGGTCGGTGAGGTGCTCGTAGTTGGACTGCAGCGAGGCGGTGATGTGGCGGAGCTGCGCATTTGCCGACTCGTCGCGAAGCGCGAAGAGTCGCTGCTCGGCGCGGTCGAGCGCGAGGGCGATGTCGGTCGGTTCGTCGTACGCATCCGCCGCGATCGACGTGGCCGCACCGAGCAGGCGCCGCAAAATCGCCCGGTCGCGGACGATGTGGCCGTAGCGGTCGATCTCGGCCGCTGTCGGAACGCCATCCGCGAGTGCGCGGAGGTAGGCCTGGCCGCCCGCTCGGTCGAGCTCTTCCCGCCGGGCGAGCTCCATCTGGACAGTGAGCGGATCGATCCGTTCACGCCGCTCGAGAAGGGCTTGGGCCGCGTCATATATCCGCTGATGCCGAGCGATGTAAAAGTCGTCGACGCGGAGCAGGTCAGCGACCTTGAAGATGGCGTCGCGGTCGATAAGGAGGCTTCCGAGTACCTGCTGCTCCGCGCTCTCGTCGAACGGGACCTGCCGGTCGGCCGCGCGCGTCTCGAGGGTCACGCTGAGAATTCTAGAACACGCGTTCTAATGGACCGAGACCCTAGCGGGCAGAGGTGGTGAACGGCCGATAGACCACTAAAACGCTGTTCTGTCGGCATAAGCCACATCCGAACTGGCTGCCCGGCGGAAGCTCGCCCGACAATTCCTCTTTAGCGGACATTGGGCATGACGGCTAGCAATTCGTCCACCATCTTCTCCACCAACTCATCCACGATTGCTCCACCAGTTTTCGCGAACGTGGACAACGAAGCGCATCTTCATTGCGTACTCTCGGCACTGTCTTGCATGTTCTTGTGACCGGCGGCGCGGGATTTCTCGGCAGCCATGTGGTCGACGCGCTCCTCAAAGGCGGCGACGACGTCGTGGTGGTGGACGATCTCTCGACGGGGGATCGCGCGAACCTCGATCCGCGCGCCGAGCTGCGCATCGCCGATATCGCCGACCTCTCGGCGCTTCAGCGCGAGCTCGGCAGTCGACGGATCGATGCGGTCGTGCATTGCGCTGCGAAGACCAAGGTCGTCGAATCGATGACGAAGAAGGACCTGTACGAGCGCGTGATCGTCGGCGGAACGCGGAACGTAATCGAGACCGCGCGCCGGCTCGGGGCCAGGGTCGTCGTGAATATCTCCACCGGTGGAGCGATCTACGGCGAAACGCCCGTCTGTGCCGACGAGAACGTCCCGGTCGATCCGCAGTCGAACTACGGAAGGTTCAAGGCCGCGGCGGAAAAGCTCGTCGAAGTGTCCGACCTTCGGGCGGTGACCCTTCGGCTTGCGAACGTCTACGGTCCACGCCAGCGCACCGATCTCGAGGGCGGCGTGATCGCCATCTTCCTAGGCTGCTGGAAACGGGGCGAGCCCGTCACCCTGTTCGGCAATGGCAGTTACGAGCGTGACTTCGTGTACGTCGCGGACGTCGTCGAGGCCGTACTCGCGGCGCTTGCCGGGACCCACGCGGGCGTTTTCAACATCGGTACCGGCATCGCGACGAGCGTGAACGAGGTCCTCTCGGCGCTCAGCTCGATCCTCGGACCCCCACCCAGCGTGCGCCAGGCGCCGGCGCGTCCAGCCGAGGTGTTGCGTGCCTGTGTGAACCCGACGAAAGCGGCACGCGAGGGACTTTGGCGGCCAAAGACCGCGCTGGCCGAAGGACTCCGGCGCACGGCGGCCGCTGAAGGAGTTTTGTTGGCATAACGCCGTGATCCATTTCCTCCTGTGGCCGAAGTACAAGGGGAGAAATGGAGGCTTTTTCATGAAGCTCGCTTGGCTGCGGCACTTTTCATTGCCCATCGCGATGGTCCTGTTGATGGGAGTCACGGCCGCGCCGACGTTGGCGGCGGCCGACAACGCATATACCGTCCACCTGCTCGTATCCAACGTCGCCGGCAACGCGCCGACGACCGACGCGAACCTCGTCAACGCCTGGGGTCTCACCGCTTCAGCGACGTCGCCGTGGTGGGTCGCCGACAACGGCACGGACCTCTCGACGCTCTATCGCGCCAACGGGTCGATCGTCCCGCTCGTGGTCCAGGTCCCGGTGCACCCGACCGGCACGGTCTTCTGGGGCGCGGCCCGCGCCACCTTCGTCTTCGACACGGAGGCGGGGCAGATTCGCGGTTGGAAGAACACGCAGGGCAACCAGACCGTCGTCCTCGCCGACCGGTCCGCTGTCGGGGCGATCTACAAGGGACTCGCACTCGCGACGACGGCAGCAGGCGACCGGTTTTACGCGACCGACTTCCACAACGGACGCGTCGATGTCTTCGACGCGAACTTCAATCTCGTGACGAGCACTGGCGCCTTCGTCGACTCGGACCTGCCCTCCGGCTACGCGCCGTTCGGGGTGCAGACGATCGGCTCGCGCGTGTTCGTGACCTACGCGAAACAGGACGCCGAGGCCACTGACGAGATCCATGGACAGGGACGAGGGTTCGTGGACGCCTACGACACCTCGGGCACGCTGCTCGCGCGTGTCGCGCAACACGGCCAACTCGACGCACCGTGGGGGCTCGCGCTCGCACCCGCGAACTTCGGTCGCTTCAGCGGCGATCTGCTCGTAGGAAACTTCGGCGACGGCCAGATCAACGCCTACGAGGAAATGGCGAACGGAAGGTTCGAGCACCGTGGAGAGCTGCGAGACGCGGGCGGGAAGCCGCTCTCGATCGACGGCCTCTGGGCCCTGCAATTCGGCCACGGCGCTCCGAACAACGGCCCGACCAACACCTTGTTCTTCACAGCCGGTCCAAACGACGAATCCGACGGGCTCCTGGGCTCAATCACCGCACCCTGAGCCGGGCGGCGGCGCGGCGACCGCCGCGCCGCCAGCTCGCCTGCCGACAGGACGCCTTGACTCCCCGGCATAGGATTTCGCCGGGGGAGCGCGCGAATGACGATGGCGTTGACGGACAAAGACCTAACCTGCCGGGAGTGCGGGAATCCGTTCGTGTGGACCGCCGGCGAGCAGGAGTTCTATGCCCAGAAGGGCTTGCTTCATGAGCCGCAGCGCTGCCCCGAATGCCGTCGCCGCGCAAAGGCGGAGCGCGCAGCGAGCAGGGCGCAGAGCATGCACGAGATCGTGTGCTCCAACTGCGGTCGCGCGGGCCAGGTCCCGTTCGCGCCGCGCACTGATCGTCCCGTCTACTGCTCCGAGTGTTTTGAGGCGCGTCGCGCGGCGACCGTTCCGATCTCCACGAACTAACCGACCGGTCTCTCTTCCGCATCCACATCCTCTGTGAGGCGCTTTCTTCTTGGCTTTCTCCTGGGCGTGCTCTCGATCGTCGCCCTTCTCGTCGGAGTCGGGCACTGGCTCGATGTGAGCGATCCGCTCGGGCACGCGGACGCTATCGTCGCGATTTCCGGCGACACCGGGGCGCGGGCCGAGAGCGCGATCGCTCTCTGGAAGCAGGGATACGCGCCGGTCCTCATCTTCTCCGGCGGGTCGAGCGACCCCGAATCAGTCGCGTCTGCCGAGCTCATGAAACGGGCGGCGGTCACGGCGGGGGTGCCGGTGAACGCGATCATCGTGGAGGGCTCCTCGGCGACGACCGAGGAGAACGCCCAGCGGGTCGCCGAGCTCATGAAGACCGCCGGCCTCCGTTCGGCGATCCTCGTGACCAGTCCTTATCACCAGCGCCGGGCCGCTCTCCTGTTCGAGCGCGAGTTCGACCGCGCCGGGTTGTCGTTTCGAAATCATCCCGCGGACGACCCGGCCTGGGATGCGAACCTCTGGTGGACCAGCGAACCATCGCGCAGCCTGACCCTGGTCGAGCTCGCGAAGCTCGGAGCCCTGGTCGCGGGGCAGCACCCGGGATAGCATTCGAATACGTGCCGGTGACGGCCATCGTCGGTGCTCAGTGGGGCGACGAGGGCAAAGGGAAGATCACTGACCTCCTGGCGCAGGAGGCGGACGTGGTCATCCGATTCCAGGGCGGAAACAACGCCGGCCACACCGTCGTCAACCAGCACGGCACCTTCAAGCTTCATCTCGTGCCGAGTGGAATATTCAATCCCGACGCGGTTTGCGTTCTCGGTCCCGGGTGCGTCGTCGATCTCGCGTTCCTCTGTCGCGAGCTCGCTGAGCTCGAGAAGAGCGGGATCTCCACCGCGAACCTGCGCGTAAGCGACCGCGCGCATCTCGTCATGCCGTGGCACATCGCGCTCGACCGTCTGGATGAGCGCGAGCGCGGCCGGAGGAAGCTCGGCACGACTGGGATGGGCGTGGGGCCCGCGTACTCGGACAAAGTCGGCCGTCACGGCATCCAGGTCTACGAAGTGCGCGATGTGAAGAGCTTCCGCGCGCGCGTGAGGCGAGAGCTCGAGACGAAGAACGCGATACTCGAGCGGTTCGGTGACGCCCCTCTTGATGCGACGGAGGTGGCCGACGGTGTTCTCGCCGCCGCGGCGAAGCTCGGTGACCGCATTGTCGACACGCTTCCCCTCGTCGAATCCGCGCTCGCCAAAGACGCGCGCGTCCTACTGGAAGGGCAGCTTGGCGCCATGCGCGATCTCGATTGGGGCATCTACCCGTACGTGACCAGCTCGAATCCGCTCGCCGGCGGCGCGAGCGTCGGGGCCGGGATCCCGCCGCGCAAGATCACGCGCGTCATCGGGGTCGTGAAGGCGTATTCGACCGCCGTGGGCGAGGGTCCCTTTCCGACTGAGCTCCATGGCGACGAGGCGACCGCGCTCCGCGAGCGTGCCCATGAATACGGCGCGACCACCGGGCGTCCGCGGCGCGTCGGCTGGTTCGATGCCGTCGCGGCGCGGCATGCGCACCGGCTCAACGCGTTCACCGAGCTCGCCGTGACGAAGCTCGACGTCCTGGACGTCTACGACCGCATACCGTTCTGCGCGAGCTACGAGCTCGACGGGAAGCGCACGACGGACATGCCGACGACCCTCGTGCTGGAGCGAGCTCGTCCGTGCTACGAGACCCTCGAGGGCTGGTCGACAGATATCACCGGAGTGACTGAGCGTCGAGCGCTACCGGCGAAGGCCGTCGCGTACCTGGATCGGATCGCGGTAACGGTCGGCGCCCCCGTGGGAATGATCGGCGTTGGACCCGAGAGGGCGGCGACCCTCCTCTAACATCCGGGCGGCGTGAGCAGCATCATCGATATCGCCTTTCCGTACCGCCGCAGGCGCTCGTACGGCGCCGCGTCGTTCGCCTTCACCTTCCTGGTGCTGCTCTTGGAGGTCCAGATTCTCGCGTTCGTCGGGGTGGCGATCGCGGCACGCCAGCTTCAGCTCTGGTGGGACCTGCAGCCGATCGTGTTTCCGACCGCCTGCCTCATCAGCCTGGCAGCCGCCGCAGTCTTCTGGTGGCGCGCTCGCTCGTGGAGCAGGCACCGCGTCGAAACACTCGAGGCGTGGGCGCGCGGCGGTACGACCTTCGGACAGCAGCTCGCGCAAAAGCGCGACTAGCTCGCAGGTCGTAATACCTCCGTGACCGGCGATACATCCGCGGTGGTCGTAGTCCCAATGGGCTAGGAGCGTTCCCCCCGCTGGTCCCATCCTGCCGCGTCCGCGCGACGAGATAGTTGCCCCACAACAAAAAGCACCGGCGGATCGAGCCGGAAAGAAATGGGGAACCAAGATGCGCGGAGCGAACTTCCTTCTCGCGACGATGGCGCTCTCGGCCCTGGTCTTGATCGGCATCAGCTCGACCGCCGCCTCGACCACGGCCACGTTCACGGCGACGACCACGAACCCGGGCAACACCTTCGCCACGGCGACACTCACGATCTCGAACGACAAGCCGAATGCCGGCGACCTGGTCAACATCACGAACCTCGTGCCCGGTGACACGGCGCAGCGCGTCGTGCACGTCACGAACGGCGGCAACACCGGCTTCACCTACGCCGGCGCGGTCAGCGCGACGGCCAACACGCTCCTCTGGAGCGACACGACCTACGGCCTCCAGGCGAGCGTCTACCGCTGCAACAACTGCACGACTCCGGCGAACCTCGTGTACTCCGGAGCCCTCAAGAACCTCGCCGTCCCGGCCTCGGGCACGATCGCCGCTGCGGGCAGCGACTACCTCACCTTCGTCTTCAGCCTGCCGACGACGGCCGGTAACACCTTCCAGACCCTCACGCAGGACTTCACTGTCACCTACACCGCGACGCAGCTCTCGGGCACGGCCCGCTAAGCAAGAGAGAAGAGGAGCACGACCGTGAGAAACCTTGGCCAGCTTTTGTCGATGGCCCTCGCGGTCGTGCTCTTTTCGGTCTGCATCGGACTCCTCGCGATCCGGACGCTCGGCATGGGCATCTTCGTCGTCACCGGCAGCTCGATGGAACCGGCGATCCAGAAGGGCGCGATCGTCCTCGTCGAGCCGGTCTCGCCTTCGGTCGTCGCTCGCGGCGACATCATCACGTTCGAGCACTACGGTCAGATGACGACGCACCGCGTCATCGCCATCGACGCTTCGAACGCGACAAGCCCGGTCTTCACCACGAAGGGCGACGCCAACGCAGTCGCCGATCCCGAGCCGGTCCACTTCCCGGCCCAGGTCGGTCTCTACCGCGGGTCGCTTCCAGTCGTCGGGTACGTTCTCGTGTACGTCCAGGCGTACTGGCGCCTCGCGGTCACGGTGCTCGCCGGTGGGGCATTCCTCGTGTGCGCCGCGATGCTCGTGTTCGGGAACGCGAAGGCAGCGCGTCCGCGCACGCGGCGCCCAGTCGCGATGGTCACGACGATCGACGCGGACGAGCTCTGGGCGAGCCACATCGGGTGGCTCCGCGACGCCACCGCCGACCGAATCGCGGCCTGAGGTGTCTCCGCGGATCCAGGCGCTCGTGCTGGTGGCCCTCGTGAGCGCGGTGCTCCTGATCACACTGGCGATGACGACCGGCGCCACGTTCACCGCTCCGACCACGAATCCATCCAATCAGCTCGCGACCGCGACGCTCGCGACGCCGATCGGCGTCTCCGCGACCGTACAGGCGAACGGCGGCACCGTCCGTATCGGGTGGACCGCTACGAGCTCGACGTGGGCCAGCGGCCACCGGGTCTACCGTGCGACGAGCGCCGGAGGGCCGTACACGCTCATCCAGCAGATCGCCGGAACGGCGACCGTCACGTACGACGATGTGCCCGGCGTCGGCGCCTTCTACTACGTCGTCCGCGGCTACTACAACGCCAACGGGGCGAACTGGGAGAGCGTCGACTCGGCGCAGGCGATCGCCAAGCCTCTCGACCACTTCGGCTTCAACGCGATCGCCGCGCAGCATTCGGGCACGGCGTTCAGCGTGACGATCACCGCGCAGGCCCAGGACAACTCGACCGTCAGCGGATTCACCGGGACCGTGACCCTCGCGACGAACAGCGGCACCATCGCGCCGACGACCTCGGGAGCGTTCGCGGCCGGCGTGCGTAGCGAGAACGTGACCGTTACGGGTCCTTACAAGGCGAGCGAAACCATCACCGTCAGCGGCGGTACACCGAGCCGCAGCGGGACGAGCGCCACGTTTGTCCTCGACCATTTCCGCGCTACTGCGATCGCGATCAACAACAAGGTTGGCGGCGTCGCCGGCAAAGCGGAGAACGGTGACACGCTCACCCTCACTTTCAACGAAGCGGCGAACATCGCGACCCTCGGGGCCTGCAACGGCGCGACGACGAGCGCAAGCGATCTGCAGACCAATGACTCCAACCCCGACACGATGACCGCGCTCAACACGAGCCTCGCGTTCGGGACGATCGATCTCGCGAACAACGGCTACTTCACCGCGAGCAAGACCGCCAAGAACTCCACCTGCGCCTGGACTGCGTCCAACACGGTGCTCACGATCACCCTGCAAGGCGTGGCCAGCGTTGGGACTGTGGCCGGGGCAAGCACGGCCACGTGGACGCCCCACATGTGGATGACGAGCGCGGCTGGCGAAGCGATCGACCTTGCCCAGACGCCGAGCGTGACGGCCATCCTCTTCTAGATACACTTGCCCGGGTGAGGGCGGCGGATTGACCCGAGAGGACAAGTTCGCCAAAGAAGGTTTGACCTTCGACGACGTCCTCTTGATCCCTGCCCGTAGCGACATCCTCCCGACCCAGGTTTCCACCGAGACGCGCCTCACGAACGAGATCCGCCTCGACATTCCCATCCTCTCCGCCGCCATGGACACGGTGACTGACGCGCGCCTTGCCATCGCGCTCGGTCGCCTCGGCGGTCTCGGTGTCATCCATCGGAATCTGACCGTCGCGGAGCAGGTTGAAGAAGTCCGGCGGGCGAAGGACGCGGACGTGATCGTCGGCGCGGCGGTCGGCGTCTCGGGCGACGCGGATGAGCGCGCGGCGGCGCTTGTCGGGGCGGGCGTCGATGTGATCGTGGTCGACACCGCGCACGGCCACTCCGCGGCCGTCGTGCGGATGGTCGAAAAGGTGAAGGCGCGCCATCGTGTCGACGTCGTCGCCGGGAATGTGGCCACGGCCGAGGGTACCGAGGAGCTGATCGCGGCCGGCGCCGACTGCGTCAAGGTAGGTATGGGCCCAGGGGCGATCTGCACCACGCGGATCGTCGCGGGAGCTGGAATGCCGCAGATCACGGCGGTCTTCGACTGCGCGGAGGCGGCCGACCGGCACGGCATTCCCGTGTGCGCGGACGGTGGGATCCAGCACTCCGGCGACATCGCGAAGGCGATCGGCGCCGGCGCATGGACCGTGATGCTCGGTGGACTTTTCGCGGGCGTGGATGAATCGCCCGGCGATGTCGTGGAAACCGAGGACGGCGCGTTCAAGTCGTATCGCGGGATGGGCTCGCTCGGCGCGATGGAGGCGCGGCGTTCGCGCGACCGCTACGGACAGGCCGACGTCGGCGAGTTCTCCAAGCTCGTCCCCGAGGGCGTCGAGGGTCGCGTTCGCGCGCTCGGTCCGCTCGCCGCGGTCGTGCATCAGCTCGTCGGCGGACTCCGCGCAGGCATGGGCTACGTCGGCGCGGCGACGATCGACGATCTTCGCGCCCGCGCGCGGTTCGTCCGCATATCCGGTGCGGGCCTTCGCGAATCCCACCCGCATGACATCCGCATCACCTCGGAACCACCGAACTATCGGGTCCGGGCCTAGTCCATGAGGCGCTCACAGATCGACCGCCCCGACGCCGGGGCGAAAACCGGTCCGTCCGCCCGCGCCACGATCGCGATCCTCGACTTTGGATCTCAGTACACGCAGCTCATCGCTCGTCGCGTGCGCGAATCGCGCGTGTACTGCGAGATCTTCCCGCACGACGTCACGCCGGCCGAGCTTCGCGCGAGGAACGTCATCGGCGTGATCCTCTCAGGCGGGCCCGCGAGCGTGTACGACGAGGGCGCACCGAGCGTCGACCCGCGAGTCATCAACGGAGACTTTCCGGTGCTCGGCATCTGCTACGGCATGCAGCTCATGGCACACCTTCTGGGCGGGGACGTGGTCGCCGAGGGAAAACGCGAGTACGGACCCGCCACAGTCGAGATCGCCGACCGCGCCGGCATCTTCGAGGGGCTCTCGGCGCAGGAGCGAGCCTGGGTCAGCCACGGCGACACCGTGCGCCGACCACCGGACGGATTTTCAGTCGTCGCGCGAACGATCAGCGTGCCGATCGCCGCGATGACCGACGGTAAGACCCGCTATGCGGTGCAGTTTCATCCGGAGGTCGCCCACACGCCGCACGGCGCGGAGATCCTTCGCAACTTCCTCTACCGCGTCTGCGGTGCGACCGGCGACTGGACACCCGCCGCGTTCGTGGAAGAGGCCGTCGCCGAGATCCGCGAGAGGATCGGCGACCGTCGCGCGATCTGCGCGCTTTCCGGCGGGGTCGACTCTGCCGTCGCCGCTGCGCTCGTCGCGCGCGCGATCGGCGATCGCCTCACCTGCGTCTTCGTCGACACAGGTCTGCTGCGTGCAAATGAGGCGGAGGAGGTCGTCGCTGCATTCGGCCCGCGGCTGCGGCTCATCCATCTCGACGCGGCCGATCGGTTTCTCGAGAAGCTGAAGGACGTCGCGGAGCCGGAGCGCAAGCGGGCGCTCATTGGCGAAGAGTTCGTGCGCTGCTTCGAGGAACAGGCCGAGCGGGTCGGGCACGTCGACCTACTCGTGCAGGGCACGATCTACCCGGACGTTATCGAGTCGCGATCGCGGGACTCGAAGACGAGCGCTCGCATCAAGACGCATCACAACGTCGGCGGCCTTCCCGAGGTCATGGCGCTCGAAGTCGTCGAGCCGCTCCGGCGCCTCTTCAAGGATGAGGTCCGCCGCGTCGGCGCCGAGCTCGGCATCCCTGAGGACATCCTCTGGCGGCATCCGTTCCCCGGACCTGGTCTCGCGGTGCGCGTGCTCGGATCCGTCGAGCGCGAAAGCCTCGAGACGCTCCGGCGCGCGGACGCGATCTTCCTCGAAGAGCTACGTGCCGCGGATCTGTACCGCACCGTCGCGCAGGCATTCGCGGTGCTCACGCCGGTGCGCAGCGTCGGTGTGCAGGGCGACTACCGGACGTACGGGGCACTCGTCGCGCTTCGCGCGGTGACGACCGAAGATTTCATGACGGCCGACTGGGCGCGCCTTCCATACGACCTCCTCGAGCGCGTCTCCGCGCGCATCGTGAACGAGGTGCCCGGCGTGAATCGCGTCGTGTACGACGTCTCGTCGAAGCCACCGGCGACGATCGAGTGGGAATGAGGTGATCGGTGGAGCCGAGTGAGCTTCGCGCACGGATGGTCGATCAGCTCAAGATCGGCCTCGTATTAACCGAGGCTGTCGAGCGCGGGCTTCGCGCGTTGCCGCGTGAAGCGTTCTTGCCCGGCACCGATCTCGACCGGGTCTACAGCGGCACGGTCGTGCCGACGAAATGGGACGCCGGCGGGATGGCCATCAGCGCGTCAAGCGAGGTCGGCGTGATGGCCGTCATGGCCGATCAGCTAGCGCTTGCCGAGGGACAGCGCGTTCTCGAGATCGGCTCGGGCACCGGTTACAACGCCGCGCTGCTCGCGTCGATCGTGGGCGAGCGCGGGCGCGTTACCACGGTCGAAATCGACCCCGACCTCGCCGCCGGCGCGCGCGAACATCTTTGCCGCACCGGTTTCGATCGCGTCGACGTCCGTGCGGCCGACGGCTGGCTCGGATGGGCCGACGGCGCGCCGTACGACCGCATCGAGCTCACCGCAAGTGCTTCGGACCTTTCGCCGCACTGGGTCGAACAACTAACCGACGACGGTCGGCTGGTGGCGCCGCTGCGCACGCTCGCCGGGTCGCAGATGCTCGTCGCCTTCCGCAAAGACGCCACGAGTCTCCGCAGCACGACCGTTCGACCTGGTGGCTTCATGCCTTTGCGCGGCGCGAGCGTCGACGCGGACGGGGCGATCGCCGTCGGCGAGTACGAGTTCGAGCTCGCGTCGGCCTCCGCCGACGCGGTGCGTACCGCGACCGATCTCCTGGCGATGGACCCACGGGTCCAGATCGGACCGCCGACGCAGTGGGGAACGTACTCCGCCCTCGCGCTCTCCGGCCAGGACACGATCGCGCTGCGGAGGAAACGGACAATGGGCGGGGCGGTCGGGATCATCGATCCTGACGGGCGCGGGATCGCCGTGATGGAAATGTCCGGTGGCGTTGTGTCAGGGCCTCTAACGCTCATCACGACCTTCGGGGCTCCCGCGGTCGCCGATCGCCTCCGCGAGCGGCTCGCGAACCTGGCGCGCGAAGGGCAGGGCATGCTGTCGATCGTCGCAACCCCCTCCAACGGCGCGACTCCCGCTGGCGATACCGTCATCCGGCGCAAGAACTACACGTTCGCGTTCACCCGAGCGACCGCCAAGTGAAGGGACTCTTCGGCGGCGAGGCCGTGTACAAGAAGATCTGGGAGCAGCGCAAGCAGCGCAGCCCGCGCCGATCGGCGGGCGCGCCCGGTCTCAACTGTCTCGTGCTCGGCGGGGGCGGGCGCGAGTACGCCATCGCCTGGCGCCTCGCGAACTGCAACAGCGTGACGACCATCGATGCCGTCCCGGGGAACGCCGGCCTGTCGCTCTTCAGCCGCGTGATCGACCAGTCCCCTGACAACGTGAGCTGGCTCGACGAGCACGTCCTCGCCTCGTTCATCGACCTCGCGATCGTCGGCACCGACGAGCTCGTCGCCGCGGGAATCGGCGACGCGCTACGCCGCTCCGGCATCTCCGTGGTGGGACCGTCCAAAGACGCGTCGAAGGTCGAGTGGTCCAAATCGTTCGCCAAGGAGCTCATGGCGGAGGCCGGCGTTGCGACCGCGAGGTCCGAGTCGTTCGCCGACGCCGCCGCCGCAAAGGAGGCCCTCGCGCACTGGGAAGCACCGGTCGTGGTGAAAGCCGACGGTCTCGCGCTCGGCAAAGGCGTGACCGTCGCGCACACGCTCGAGGAGGCGGCGGAGGCCCTCGCGACGCCGCCCGCGAACAGCGGCCGCGTCCTTCTCGAGGAGCTTCTCGAGGGGGAAGAAGCGTCGCTGCAGGCACTCGTCGACGGCGAGACGGTAGTCGCGCTCCCACCGGCGATCGATCACAAGCGCGCGCACGACGGGGGCACCGGGCCGAACACCGGTGGCATGGGTGCGTTCTCGCCGACGTTGGTCTTGCCCGACGACCGGGCGCAAGCGCTCGCCGAGGAGCTGATCGCGCCGATCGCGGCCGCGCTCGCAAAGCGCGGGACGCCCTATCGCGGCGTCCTCTACGCGGGGCTCATCAAGACCGCGGACGGCTGGAAGGTGCTCGAGTACAACGCTCGCTTCGGCGATCCCGAGGCCGAGGTCACGCTCCCCCGGGTCGAAGGGGACTTCGCGAAGCTCCTGTTCGCTCTCGGCGAAGGCCGCCTCGCGGAGTACGTCGCCGCGGAGCCGATCCGGTTCAGCAAGCGCCACTACGTCGACGTGGTGCTCTGCGCCGAGAACTATCCGGGGCCGCCGAAGACCGGGATGCCCGTCGTGGGGCTCGATCGTCTACCCGAGAACGTGCTCGCATTTCACGGCGCGACCAAACGGAATGCGACCGGCGACGTCGTCGTAAGCGGTGGCCGCGTCATGCACATCGTTGCGAGCGGCGACACCATCGCCGAAGCGCGCGATCGCGCGTACGCCGGCGCCGAGCGCGTCAGCTTCGAGGGCAAGTTCTATCGTTCGGACATCGCGCAGCAGGAGGTGGCGGTCGCTTGACGACAGCAAAGGTCGCGATCGTCATGGGCTCCACGTCCGACCAGACCACGATGCGCTTTGCGTCCGAGACCCTCGAGAGCCTCGGCGTGGAGAGCGAGACGCGGGTCCTTTCTGCGCACCGCACCCCCGAGGCGCTCCGCGACTGGGTCGATGGGCTGGAAGGACGTGGCGTCCGCGTCGTGATCTGTGGCGCCGGCGGTGCGGCGCACCTTGCCGGTGCGGTCGCGGCGCTCACCACGCTTCCGGTGATCGGCGTACCGCTCGTCGCGCCGAATGCGATTGCCGGTGGGCTCGACGCGCTTCTCTCGACCGTCCAGATGCCCCGAGGCATTCCAGTCGCGACCGTCGCCGTCGGCGACGCGGGTGCGGTGAACGCGGGGATCCTCGCCGCCGAGATACTC
>WNGI01012234.1_pt1 | contig 15056 bp, 14 predicted proteins | sample 5400621 | NCBI WGS metagenome assembly WNGI01 (sample SAMN13153374, study PRJNA577476) | soil metagenome | isolation source: 20 cm soil or saprolite under Garry oak tree replicate 1 | place: USA:California | collected 2016-06-15 | reverse complement strand
TGCCTCCGTCTTCGCGCTCGGAACGGCTCGTAGCGCGCCCGCGCGGGCGTTCGCCGCCGCGATCGACGTCACGCAGACCTGCACTCCACGCGTCAAGCCGAAGGCACAGGTCGACATCCAGGCCGTGGTCGCCAACACCGGCGACGTCCAGCTCACGATCCAGCCGGGGCTGACCGGGATCAGCGCCAACGCGGGGACGCCGCTCGATGAGACCGACGATTTCGTCCCGACCCTCGTCAGTGGCGACGTGAACGGAAACGGGTTCCTCGACGCGGGCGAGCACTGGACGTACACCGGCTCGTACACCGCCGGAACGGAGGACATGACAGACATCGTCGACGTCGACGCCCTGGGGGCCGGCGGCGAGGACGTGAGCGACCTGGCCAACTGCGACACGGACGTCATCCAGACGCCACAGCCGGGCGTGATCGTCGGCGTACAGAAGGTCAGCGGCAAGGTGCTCGTCAAGCAGCCTGGCGGCAAGTTCGTCCCGCTCACAGGCCCCACGGAGATCAAGGTCGGCTCCGTGGTCGACACGACGCACGGCACGATCAAGTTGATCGCGGGCCTCGGCGGAGGCAAGACGAACAGCGCGAACTTCAACGACGGGCTGTTCAAGATCCAGCAGTCGCACGCGCGCAACGCGTACATGATCGTCGTCCTCCAGGGTGGGAACTTCGGCGTGTGCCGGGGCCGCGCGCTGAGCGCGTTCAGCGTCGACGCAAAGAGGAAGCGCCAGGTGCGCCGGCTCTGGGGCAACGGCAAGGGCCGTTTCACGACGAAGGGCCGCTACAGCTCGGCGACCGTGCGTGGAACGCACTGGCTCGTCCAGGACCGCTGCGACGGAACGCTGACGCGTGTCCTACGCGGCGTCGTCAAGGTGCAGGACTTCCGCGGGCACAAGACGATCAGCGTCCGCGCGGGCCACACCTACTTGGCCAAGGCGCCGTAACCCGCAGCCTGCCGCTTCTCGAACGCGGCGTCGCTCGCGGCCTCGACCGACCAGATCTTCACCGGCTGCTGTCGCCCGCGGACCTCGAACTCGTCGATGAAGACGAGATCGTCGGGATCGTGCTGGAGCCGCTCACGGGTCGTGTCGGCGAAGAAGAGGAGGTGCGACTGCCCCTTGGTCATCCCCTGGAGACGGGACGCGGTGTTCGTCGTGTCACCGATCGCCGTGTACTCGAGGCGCCGCTCGGAGCCGACGTTGCCCGAGACGACCATGCCCGTGTTCAGGCCGATTCCCATCTTGAACCCCTCGCTGAGCTCGTTCTCGTGGAGCCAACCGTTCCACTTCGGCAGGCGCACCGTGAGCATCTCGCGCGCGGCCGCCAGGGCGCGGTCCGCGTGGTCGGTCTGCTCGATCGGCGCGCCGAAGACGGCCATGATCCCGTCGCCCTCGTAGGAGACGAGCGTGCCGCCGTTGGCGAGGATCGCGTCGGTCATCTCCTCGAGGTAGCCGTTCAGGCACTCGATCACGCGGGCCGGCGGCAGTGCCTCCGAGAAGGTCGTGAAACCGCGCAGGTCGGTGAACATGACCGTGCTCTCGAGCGAGACGCCTCCGAGCCGCAGGTCGCGGTCGGTCCGGGAGAGGACCTGCTCGACGACGGTCTCGGGGACGAACCTCGAGAACACGTCGCGGACACGCTCACGCTCGAACGCGGCGAGCAGGTAGTGCGCGGCGATCGCGCCGATGGACGAGGCGACGAGCGCGCCCATCGGATAGACGAACGAGATGACCCAGCCGTGGTTGAACGCGATCTGCGTCCCCACGAGGAAGCCGGCGGCTGCCCCGATCGCGAGCATGAGCGTGCGAAAGAGGTTCAGGCGCAGGCTCGCGACCGGCGACAGAAAGCCGAGCACGATGATGAGGACGAGGTTGATCCACCGCGGCACGAGTGTCAGCGGGAGGCCGTCGAGGACGGTCGCGATCGCGTTGGCCTGGATCTCGGGGCCGGGCATCTCGTTCTGTCCGAAGGAGACGGGATGGACGTCCTGTAGCGACGGCGCCGAGGCGCCGACGACCACGATCTTGTTCCGGAAGAACCCGGGCGGGAACTTGTTCAGGTAGACGCGGGAGAACGAGATCGACGGCATCGTCCCGGCCGGTCCAGAGAAGTCGATCAGCCGCGTGTCGTTGGAGAACGGGTGCACGGGCTTCCCGGTCACCCGCTCGGCGGTGGCTACGGCGAACGACTTGAGGCCCTGCGCCTGATATGGCGTCCGGCGGATGATTCCGCCCGGGTCGGTGTCGAAGTTGCCGTTGCCGAGCCGCGCGCGTGCGTACGCGAGACCCTGCTGGCCGCCCAGGAACTTCCCCTGGCCCTTGTCGTTCACCTCGGTCGTCGAGAAGACGAGGTTCCCGGCCGCGCGGTTCTCGTCCATGAACGTGTTGTCCTGGACGATGCCTTTTTGGCCCTCGGTCGCCTCGCTGAACTGGATGTCGTAGGCGATCACCTTCGCGCCCGCCGCCTTGAGGTTCTTGATCGCCTGCGCATGGACCTTGCGCGTGAAGGGCCAGCGCTTGCCGAGGTCGCTGAAGGTCGTGTCGTCGATCTTCACGACGACGATGTCCTTCGGCGGCGTCTGCTCACCGCGGATCGCGAAGCGGCGGTCGATGCTGCTCAGCTCCGCGCCCCCGAAGACGTCCCAGCCGGAGCCGGGCGCGATCAGGTGGCTTCCGTAGGCGAGGAGCGCCAGCCCGGTCGTCGTCATGCCGACGGCGAGGAAGAGCGCAACGCGCAGGCGAGTCCTGCTGTCCATGCGCTCAACTCTGTACGAGAACAGCGGCCTCGTACAACCTGCAGCGGGTCAGCTCTGGCTGCGCTTAGCGGCGCGGGAGGTTCGGGAAGCCCCAGGCCAGAACGAGCACGCCGACGACGAGCATGACGGTCCCGAGGGTTGTCGCAGTCATCGCAGTCATGGAAGGCGTTCCCGGTCGTTTCGTTCGGAAACGTGCTCTCCATATCGGCTTCGCGGCCGCTCACGCCGCCCCCCGAACGGGTTAGACGCCCGCCATGCCGCGGGCGACTGCGCGCGACGCGTCGACCATGACCACCGTGCGGCTGTTCTCGAGCACGAAGTGGAACTCGCCGAACCCGGCGACGCCGATCGTGTTCCGCTCGGCGACGTACGCGTTTCGCCAGCGGTTGACCTCTGCGCGCGAGAGGCCCGCGACGTTGCCGCCGAGGCCGTGCCCGATCCGGTACCCGGGTGTCATCCCCGCGACGTAGCGGCCGGCGAGGGCGCGCCGGACCGGGCCGCCTGCCGCGAGCGCGCGCCACCCGTCCGCCTGGGTGCGCGCCGCTCGGGCCGGATCGCCGACGAAGCTCGGGAACTCCTCGCCGACGACACGGAACGCCGCGCGGTCGAGCTGCTGCCAGAACGCGCGCAGCTCCGCGGTGACCGGAAGCCGCGCAAGGTTGAGCGCGCGCCGTGTCGCCCAAACGAAGCCATTGCCCTCGGAGTCGCCGAGCACGCGCCGTCCGAAGGTCATCCCCTGGAGGACACCGCGAACGAACTCGCGGTGCTGCCTCCCTTGCGGCGCAGCGAGCTGTGTCCCGAGCTCGTCCAGCTGCCACGAGTCGACCGTGATCCCGGCGGTCCGTGCGTGGCGGATCGTGTCGCGGTAGCGGCGGCCGACCTCGACGCCCCAAGCCGTCCGCTGGCCGGCCGAAAGGCCGAGCAGTGCGGCCTCGTCGGGGACAGGGCCCGAGAATCGCCGGCTGACCTGGCGCTCTTCCTCCGGTGTGAGCCGTCGCTGCTCCCATGCTTCGGTGCGAACTTCCGCCTTGAACATGGGCGAGTAGCGGCCCGGGCCGTATGTGTGGACGGTGATGCTCGCCTCGCGGTTGACGCCGTACGTCCCGATGTGGACGCGCGTCCCGGCCGGCATGCCCGAGCCCGAGATCGCGTCCATCAATCGGGTCAGATCGTCGAGCTCGAAGTAGGAGAAGAGGGCGGCTCGGACAGGCATTCTCGCGGGTGCTCGACTATCTGTTGACGAGGTTCGCGACGGCGCTGATCGCGACCGCGATGATGGTCGTTCCGAAGACGAACGACAGGATGGCATGCCTGACAACGACACGCCGTAGCCGTTTCTGGGTGACGGTCGTATCGGACACCTGGTAGGTCATGCCGATCGTGAACGCCGTGTAGGCGAAGTCCCGGTAGTCGGGCGCGCCGTCTTCGAAGTCGAATCCTCCACTGGGATGCGTGTAGTAGAGCCGCGCATACATCAGCGTGAACGTGGTCTGAATCGCAGCCCAGCCGAGGACGATGCTCCCGACCGCCAGGCCGGCGAGGAAGACTGCATGGCCCCCGCTGTTCTTCGCCGCCAGCGACAGCGTGAAGAAGATCGCGACCAGGCTCGCGACGCTCGCACCGAGGATGAGCCCGTCCGCGGTAGCCCGCGAGTCGTCCTCGGCCAGCGCGAGCTGCGCCGTCCCTTTGTCGTCCTTCCAGAAGATCGTCGTCCAGACCCAGGAGAGGAAGACCAGCGCCAGCGCGTCCCAGCCGACGAGGACCGCGACCGACCAGGAGGCGCCGACCAGGACTGCGACCCCGGCGGCCACGAATCCCGAGGCCGTCCCGACGAAGATGCGGCGACGTGCCAGCCCCTGGATGTTTGGCAATTCGCTCACGGGGATAGCATCCGCGCCCGCTGGGACTTGTCGCAAGCCGCGCGCGTGTGCTGTAGGCGGCAAAAGAGTGGAAAACCCGCTGTTTTACAGCGGGTTCTTGAGGCTGCGGGGCTAGGATTCGAACCTAGACTACCCGGTCCAGAGCCGGGCGTCCTACCATTAGACGACCCCGCAACAGGGTCGGATTCTAGCGGCGGATCTCGTACTTCACGTGCTCGAGGCCGTAGACGTGCGTGAGGCCGACCTCCAGTAGCCCGCACTTCTCGAGCACCCGCCTCGAGGCGATGTTCGTCTCCAGCGCGACCGCCACGATCCGCTCGAGGCCGACCTCGTCGAAGCCGAAGTCGATCGACGCCTGCGCGGACTCCGTTGCGTACCCCCGGCCCCAGCGCTCCTTGAGAAAGCGGTAGCCAACCTCGACCTCGGGCCCGCCCTCGAGATGCTGGAGCCCGGCTGCTCCTATCGTTTCGCCTGACGCAGCGAGGTCGACGGCGCACATGCCGAAGCCGTGCTGCTCGAAGTGCGCGATCTGCCGCGTGAGCTTTTCGCGGTTCTCGTCGAGAGACGAGCGCGGAGCGCCGTACCAGACCTCCTCCGCGTCGAGATAGATCGCGTGCCAGACCGGAAGGTCGTCGGGCGCTGGCGGCCGCAGCACCAGCCGCTCTGTGGTCAGGCGCACGCTAGGCGACGTCCGCCCAGTCTCCGTACAGCGACGTGTACAGGCCCTGTCGGGCCATCAGCTCGCCGTGGGTCCCCTGCTCGATCACCTGGCCGTGCTCGAGGACGACGATCAGGTCGGCGTCGCGAATCGTCGAGAGCCGGTGCGCGATCACGAAGGCTGTCCGGTCGGCGAGCAGCGTGCGTAGCGCGGTCTCGATGCGCCGCTCGGTGCCGATGTCGACCGACGACGTCGCCTCGTCGAGGATGAGGATCCGCGGATCGGCGAGCAGGGCCCGCGCGAAGGCGACGAGCTGCCTCTGACCGAGCGAGAGCCTCGTTCCGCGTTCCTGGAGGTTCGTCTCGTACCCGTCCTCGAGCGCCATGATGAACTCGTTCGCGCCAACGGCCTGCGCTGCCGCCGCGACCTCGGCCGGGCTCGCGTCCGGTGAGCCGAAGGCGATGTTGTCGCGAACTGTGCCCGCGAACAGGAACCCTTCCTGCGGTACCACGCCGAGCTGCTTGCGCAGCGATTCCTGGGTCACGTCGCGGAGGTCGACGCCGTCGATCGTGATGCGCCCCTCGAGCGGGTCGTAGAAACGGGCCAGGAGCTTGGCGATCGTCGACTTGCCGGCGCCCGTGTGCCCGACGAGCGCGACAGTCGTCCCGGCCGGGACGTCGAGGTCGATCCCGTGCAGCACCTCGGGGCCCGTTCCGTAGCCGAACCGGACGTCCTCCCAGCGAACGTGGCCGTCGATCCGGCCGAGTTCCTTCGCGTCCGGCTTGTCGCGGACCTCGGGCTCCTCGTCCATCACGTTCATGATGTTGTCCAACGCGGCGACCGCGGACAGGAACGTGTTGTAGAGCTGCGAGAGCTGCTGCACGGGGTCGAAGAAGTTCGAGATGTAGAGGACGAACGTGAAGAGCGTGCCGACCATGAGGCTCCCTCCGAAGACGAGGTAGCCGCCGTAGCCGAGCACGATCGCGGTCGCGAGCGCCGAGAGGAAGTCGACGAACGGGAAGTAGAGCCCGTTCAGGACGACCGTCTCCTGGTTCGCCTCGCGGTAGTGGTCGTTGACCGCCCGGAAATTGCGCTCGTTGGCCCGCTCGCGGCGGAACGCCTGGACGACGCGCATGCCGCTGATGTCCTCGGCGAGCGTCGCCGTGACGAGCCCGAGCCGTTCCCGTACGGCTCGGTAGGCGCGGGCCGAGCGGACGCGGAAGATGGCCGTCGCGACCATCATCAGCGGCAGGATGGTCATCGTTGCGAGCGCGAGCCGCCAGTCGAGGAAGAAGAGGATGATCGCCGTCCCGAACAGGAAGAGCGTGCTCTGGACGAGTGTCGTGACGCCGTCGGTCACGAGCTGGTCGAGGGCCTCCACGTCGTTCGTCAACCGGCTGATGATCACGCCCGCGCGGTTGCGCTCGTAGAAGCCGAGGGAGAGACGCTGCAGGTGGCGAAACAGCGTGTTTCGGAGGTCGGCCAGGATCCGCTCGCCGGTCCAGCCCGTGAAGTACGTCTGCGCCGCGCTCGTTCCGAGGTTCAGGACGCCCGCGATCACGAACAGCACGACGATGATCGTCAGCGTGTGCAGGTTGTGCTTCGCGATCCCGTCGTCGATCGCGAGGCCTGCGAGGTACGGCGGGGCGAGAGCGGTCGCCGTCGCAGCGAGAAGCGAGATGATCGCGAGTGCGGTCTGGCGCTTGTACGGCGCGGCGAGGAGGGCGAGCGTCGTGACTCGGCGGACGGTGCGCTGCCACGACCAGTCCTCGATCTTCACCGCCTCGCGGTTCCTCGTCAGGGGCTTCCCGGCTGCCAGACCTTCATCCCGCAGCCTCCGCGGTCGCTTCCACTCGGTGTGCGAACTCCGCCTCGAGCAGCCCGTGCTCGTGGATGTCGCGGTAGACGGCGTTCGTCCGAAGCAGCTCTTCGTCGGTTCCGCGTCCCACGATCCGCCCGTTGTCGAGGACGACGAGCTCGTCGGCGAGGGAGATCGTCGACAGGCGGTGCGCGATGATGATCGTCGTCCGGCCTTTCATCGCCTCGCGCAGGCCGAGCCGGATCTTCGCCTCGGTCGTCGCGTCCACCGATGCGGTTGCGTCGTCGAGGATCAGGATGCGCGGCTCCATGATCAATGCCCGTGCGATGGCAAGACGCTGGCGCTGCCCGCCGGAAAGCGTGATCCCGCGCTCGCCGATCACCGCCTCGTAGCCGTCCGGAAGCGCGGCGATGAAATCGTGTGCCTGCGCGAGCCTCGCGGCGCGCTCGACCTCTTCGTCCGTCGCGTCTCCGCGCCCGAAGGCGATGTTCTCGCGGACGGTCGCGGAGAACAGGAACGGGTCCTGGGCGACGATCCCGATCTCGCGCCGCAGCGACTGGAGCTTCACGTCGCGGACGTCGACGCCGTCGATCGTGATCCGTCCTTCGGTCGCGTCGTAGAACCGGGGGACGAGCGTTGCGAGCGTCGTCTTGCCGGACCCGGTGTGACCGATCAGTGCGACGGTTCGGCCGGGCTCCAGCTCGAGGTCGATCTCGTGCAGCACGGGCCGGCCGGCTGCGTACTCGAACGACACGCCCTCGTAGTGGACGCGGCCGTCACCCGGCGGCATCTCGGTCGCATCCGGCTCGTCGGCGATCTGTTCAGGCTCGTCCATGACCTCGAAGATCCGCTCGCCGGAGGCCGTCGCGCGCTGCGACTGGCCGACCCACATGCCGAGCATGCGAAGGGGCCCCACGAGCATGACCACGAGCACGTTGAAGAAGAAGAAGGTCTTGATGTCGAGCGTTCCGTCGGCGACCATTCGGCCGCCCTGGAGCAGGACCCCCGCCTGCATGACCAGCGGCAGGAACGAGAGCAGAGGCACGTAGAGAGCACGCTGCTTGTTCGCGTCGACGCTGCGCTGGAAGACCCGCTCCGACCGGTCGGCGAACTTGTCGAGCTCGTTCTGCTCCTGCGCGAACGACTTGACGACGTGGACCCCGACGATGTTCTCCTCGGCGACGGTCGCGACGTCGGCCATCTTCTGCTGGACATCGCGCAGCACCGGATGGGCGATCCGCGAGTAGCGGTACGCGAAGACGACGATCAGGGGCGTCACCGCGGTCGCGACGAGCGCGAGCTCCCAGTTGACGAAGAACATGATCACCGTCGCGCCGACGATCGTCAGGACGTTCTGGAAGAAGAAGACGAGGCCGTAGCCGAGGAAGAAACGGACGGTCTGGAGGTCGACGGTCGCGCGGGAGAGCAGCTGGCCCGTCTGGTGCCGGTCGTAGAACCCGAACGAGAGCCTGAGCAGCTTCGCGTAGAGCGCGTTCCGCATGTCGTACTCGACGGCGAGCGCCTGGCGGCCCGAGATCAGGCGGCGTCCGGCCATGAACAGGGCGCGGAACGCGCCGACGAGGATGACGGCGACGGCGATTCCGTAGAGCTCGCTGTGGCTGTTCGCCGTGATCGCGTTATCGAGGCCACTTCCGGTCAGGTACGCAATGACGATCGCAGCGGCCTGGGAGCCGACCGCGAGGAAGATCGAGACGACCACGGAAACGCGGTACGGCCTGAGGAAACCGAGCAGGCGGAAGAAGGTCTGGCGATACGGGACCGTCGTTGCCACGGTTGGAAAATCTAGCTTTCGGTACTTGCCCGGCGGTCGTGTGCGCGGCCAGACTGGCGGCATGGGCGCCGACTTCCCGCGCGAGGACGCGTTCGACGAGGACTACCTGTACTTCTACGAGGAGCTGCTGACTCCCGAGCGCACTGCGGCCGAGGTGGAGCTCGTCTGGAAGCTGCTCGAGTTGGAGCCGGGGCTCGAGCTGCTCGATCTCGCGTGCGGGCACGGGCGGATCGCGAACGCGCTGGCCGAGCGCGGCGTTCGCGTGACCGGGCTCGACGCGACGCCGCTTTTCCTCGACCTGGCGCGGAAGGACGCAGCCGAGCGTGGGGTGGAGGTCGAGTACATCGAGGGCGACATGCGCTCGCTTCCGTGGACGGATCGATTCGACCGCGTCCTGTGCTGGTTCACGTCGTTCGGCTACTTCAGCGACGAGGAGAACCGGCAGGTGCTCGCGGAGGCGTACCGCGCGCTCGAGCCAGGCGGCCTGCTCGCGATCGAGATGAACAACCTCCTTCGCCTCATCCAGGTGTACGCCGACGAGGTCGTCACAGAGCGCGGCGACGACAGGATGATCGACCGCCATCGGTTCGACATCCAGACGAGCAGGTCGCTCGACGAGCGCACGATCATCCGCGGCGGGAAACGGCGGAGCTTCGAGTTCTCGGTTCGCATGTTCACGCCGGCGGAGCTGCGGAGTTGGATGCTCGACGCAGGGTTCCGCGAGGCGATCGCATACGGCGACGACGGCGAGCGCCTGACCTCGGAGCACGAGGGCCGGAGGATGACGGTCGTCGGCCGGAAGTAAGAGTCACGATTTCGGCGCTGTCGCGTCACCCATGCGTGACGATTTCCTCGTTACGATCGCTGTGGGGAGGAGGTCGGGTGTACCGGTCCCAGGGCGGCGTTCAGCGCCTCGAGCTCGGCGTGGATGAGCTCGACTGCCCGCTCGACGCGTTGCTGGTTCGCGGCTTCGTTCATCCACCGGCTCACGCCCGAAGGGTGCGGGAGCGGAACCGCAACCGCGTCGCCGTGGTCGAAGGACTGCCCCACGGCGGCGTCGAGACTCGGCAGGCCGAGCAGCTGCCGGATCGCGAGCCCGCCCACCGGGACGATGAGGCGCGGCTGCAGCAACCGAAGCTCCCATTCGCGCCAGAACGAGCACAGCTCCTGCTCGCGAGCCGCCGGAGTCCGGTCGCCGCCGCCTGTCGGCGCACGACCCGGATAGCACCGAGTGACCGAGGCGCAGTAGAACGTCGTGTAGAACGCGTCCTCGTCGAGCTCGAGCCAGCGGCGCAACGTCTGGCCGGCCCGACCTCGCCATGGCCGGCGCTCCTCGCCCTCGATCACGCCCGGCGCCTGGCCGAGGAGATACCCCCTCTGTCCCGCATGCCCCTCGAGCACCGGACGCGACTCGATCGCAAATCCGGCCTCCGCGCACGCACGGCACGAACGGTTGTCACGCTGAAGCGAGGCGAGCGACCGGTACGACGAGCGCCGCCGAGTCACCCGCGCGAGCGGACGACGACGAACCAGTTCCCGTCGAAGAGGACCTCGCCGTCCCCGAGCTCCTCGGCGAGCTCCGACGCGACGAAGTAGCGCTTGTAGACCTCCCACCGCGAGCCGTCCTTCAGCAGCCGCTCCTGCCACTCGACCGGCTCGACGCCATCGTGCAACGCGGAGTCGATGACCACGAGCTCCGTGGCCACCCGCCGAGCTTCAGACAGAAACCGGACGCGGTCCGGCTCCTCGAGGTGCCCGTAGAAGTGCCCGGTCGCGATCCGCTCGAACGAGCCGTCCTCGAACGGAAGCTCGAGCGCGTCGCCGACGACGAACTCCGCACCGGGAATCCGGTCGGCGGCCACCTCGAGCATCGACGGGCTCGCATCGAGGCCGACGATCTCGCCGCGCATGTGCTGCGTCAGCCAGCCCGTCCCGCAACCGATGTCGAGCGTCCGCACTGCCGCCATCGCCGCGACAGCGTCCTGCATCCGCTCGCGCTCCTTGTGCCAGCCGGGGCGATCGCGCTCCTCGAACAAGCCGGTCCCGTACACCCAGTCGTCGTACTCGCGCGCGCGGGCCTCATAGTACGCCTTCACGCTCCCTAGAGTACGTCCGTGGCGCTGCCGCTCGAAACGGTGCCGAACTTCTCCGAGGGGCGGGAGCAGGCAACGCTGGCTGCACTGGCGGATGCGCTTGGCGGGCCGGCCGAGTTGCTCGACGTCCATGCCGACGCCGATCACAACCGATCGGTTTTCACCGTCGTCGGCGAAGAGAACGACCTCGTCGACGCGCTGCTCGCCGGAGTCGCGTGCGCGCGTGACCGGATCGACCTGCGCGTTCACGAGGGAGCGCATCCCCGCGTAGGAGCAGCCGACGTCGTCCCGGTCGTGCCGATCTCCCCGAACGACATGCCGCGCGCGCGGGAGACCGCGACGACGCTTGCCCGCCGTATCGGCGACGACGTCGGCCTGCCCGTCTTCCTGTACGGCGAGCTCGCGCCCGGCCGCGGGCCGGCGTTCTTCCGGCGCGGTGGTCCGGAGGAGCTTCAGCGGAGGATCGACGGAGGCGAACTGAAACCGGACTTCGGCCCGGACCGCCTCGACCCATCTGCCGGAGCCGTCCTCGTGGGCGCGCGACGGCCGCTGATCGCGCTCAACGTCAATCTCAAAGGCGGGCTCGAGGCCGCCCGCGAGGTGGCTGCGATCGTCCGCGAAGCCGGGGGTGGCTTCCCGGGCGTGCGCGCGCTCGGGCTCGAGCTCCCGAGTGCCGGTCTCGTCCAGGTGAGCATGAACGTCGAGGACTGGGAGGCGGCGGCGCTCCACGACATCGTCGCGCGCGTCGAGCAGGAAGCGCTCTTCCGGGGGGCGACCGTCGTCGCGGCGGAGCTCGTCGGGCTGATGCCCGCCGGAGCCGCCGCTGCTGCGGCCGGCGCGATGCTCAGGATCGACGGGTTCGACTCGTCGCGGGTGCTCGAGCTTCGGTTGCTCGAGCGCTGAACGCGAGCCCGGCCAAACCGGTCAGCGGGATCGCGATCGCCGCAGCCGCGAAGACGTCCTGCGTGGCCACGATCGCGAAGAGCGGCGAGACGAGCAGCAGGCCGGTCGCGTGGGCACCTCGATGGACGAGCGAGATGAGGCCCATCACGCGCCCGAGGAACCGGTCGGGCACTTCCTCCTGGGCCGCCGAGTTGATCAGCACCCAGGACGAGCCCTGGCCGACCCCGCACACGAGCCCCGCGGCCAGCGCGACCGGGAGCGAGCCCGCGAAGGCGAACAGTGCGTAGGCGGGCAGGTAGAGCGCCCACGCCACCATGCTCGCGCGAGCCTTGCGGCGCACCGGGAAGCGGGCCAACGCGGCACCGGCGCAGATCGACCCGAACGCGTACGCCGCGGCGACGAGCGAGAAGCTGCCGGCGCCGAGCCCGAGCGTCGAGCGCACCAGCTCCGGCACGCCGACGATCCACGTCCCGGACGAGAGCGTGACCGCGAGCCCGAGCACGACGACGGACGCGGCGAGAACGGGCAGCGGCCACAGCGCGGCGAAGCCCTCGGAGATTCTCGGCCGCTCGACGTCCGGCCCGCCGACCCGCCCCTTCGTCCGTACGCCGAGCAGGAAGACGGCCGACAGGAAGAACGACGCCGCGTTGAGCGCGAAGAATGCGCTAATCGGCATCACGACCAGCAGGAGCCCGGCGAGCGCCCAGCCGCCGACCGAGAGCGCATCCGCAGTCGCCCGCACGAGCCCATTCGCCTGCTGCACGTTGCGTCGGTCGACGAGCTCCGGCAAGAGCCCGCCGTACGCAGGGTCGAAGTAGCTCGTCGCCGCAGTGAGCACGAAGGCGGCCACGACGAGGACGGCGAGCGGCAGGTGACCCGTCAGCCCGGCGATCGCGACCGGGACGAGCACGGCCCCGCGAACGACGTCGGCGGAGATCATCACGCGCCGCCGATCCCAACGGTCGGCGACGACTCCGCCGTGCAGCCCGAAGAGGAGCGCCGGCACGCTGTCGGCGAGCCGAACCGCGATCACGCCGAGCGGACCGCCCGCGACGAGCGCGAACCACATGAGCGCGATGTACTGAAACGCGTCCCCGAGCTCGCTGACCGCGACCGCCGCGTACGTCCGCCGAAAGTCACTGCGCCGGAACAGCGCGGACGCCCGCTCAGGCCCAGCCGTCTCTTGCAGGAGCAGCTCTTCCGGAGTCGCGGACGCAGGCTCGGCCACGCGCGTGTTCTACCCCGTTGGGAGGGGGCTAGACTGGCTTCGCTATGGCTCGGACGACTGCGGTCCGCCTGACAGGGGAGGACCTCACCCCGGACGACGTCTGGCACGTCGCGGTCGAGGACGGAGCCGCGGAGCTCGACGATTCGGCGCGGGAAAAGCTTGCAGCTGCGCGCGCGGTCGTCGAAGACGCTCTTCGCAAGGACGAGCCGACCTACGGCGTCACGACCGGCTTCGGGCGCTTCGTCTCGACGCGGATTCCCACGGAGCTGGCCGAGGAGCTCCAGCTCCGGCTCCTCCGGAGCCACGCCTGTGGAGTCGGCGAGCCGTATCCGCGCGAGATCGTGCGAGCGGCGATGGTCATGCGCGCGAACACGCTCGCGAAGGGCTACTCAGGCACACGCGTCGAGGTCGCCGAGCTGCTGCTCGAGTGTCTTGGGCGCGGCGTCGTCCCGGAAGTGCCGAGTCGCGGATCCGTCGGCGCGAGCGGCGACCTCGCTCCGCTGGCCCACCTCGCGCTCCCGCTCGTCGGCGAGGGGCGTGCGCGGTTCGACGGCGAGCTGCTCGAAGGCGGCGACGCGCTTGCACGAGCGGGCCTCCAGCCGCTCCGCCTCGAAGCGAAGGAAGGCCTCTCGCTGGTCAACGGCACCCAGTTCATGGGCGCGTTCGCCGCGCTCGGGGTTGTGCGCGCGCGGTGGCTCGCCAAGGCGGCGGACGTGGCGTGCGCGCTGTCGGTCGACGCGCTGCAGGCCTCGCACGACAGCTACCTCCCGCGCATCCACGAGCTCCGACCCCTCGCGGGGCAGGCGGCCGCGGCGGCAAACATCCTCGCGTTGCTCGACGGCTCGGCGATCGATGAGGCGCATCGGTGGTGCGATCATGTCCAGGACGCGTACTCGCTTCGCTGCGCGGCACAGGTCCACGGCGCCGCGCGGGATCTCGTCGAGCACGTTGCGTACACCGCCTCGGTCGAGCTCAACGCGGCGACCGACAACCCGCTCGTCTTCCCCGAGGACGGCGTTGTGCTCTCGAACGGCAACTTCCACGGCCAGCCTGTTGCCTTCGCGCTCGATGTTCTGGCGCTCGCGGTCAGCGAGCTGGCGAGCATCTCGGAGCGGAGGACCGAACGGCTCGTCAACCCCGCGCTGTCCGATGGACTGCCGGCGTTTCTGGCGGCGGACGGCGGCCTCAACTCCGGTTTCATGATCCCGCAGTACGTCGCCGCTTCGCTCGTCAGCGAGAACAAGGCGCTCAGCCATCCGGCGAGCGTGGATTCGATTCCGACGAGCGCCGGCCAGGAGGATCATGTGTCGATGGGCAACGCGGCAGGACTGAAGGCGTGGCAGGTGCTCGCAAACGCTGAACGCGTCGTCGCGATCGAGCTCCTCGCGGGCGCTCAGGCGGTCGAGTTCCACGCGCCGCTCGCGCCGGGTGTCGGGCCGAGGGCGGCGCGGGAGCTCGTGCGGTCGGTGTCGCCGCGTCTTGGCGACGATCGTTCGCTGTCCGACGACATCGAGGCGGTTGCGGCCGCGATCCGCGACGGTTCGGCGATCGCCGCTGTGGAGGCCGAGGCGGGCGAGCTGCAGTGACGCTTCCCAAGACCCCGGTTCCGAAGCGGCCGTTCCGCGACAGCGCGCTGTTCTACGCCGGGGTCGCGATCATCTTCGTCCTGATCGTCGCGCTCACGGGCGGCGACCTGATGGTTGCAATCCCCGTGGCGCTCGCCTGCTTTGTCGTCGCGACCGGCTACGCGTGGTGGAAGTTCCGTCAGCGGATGCGGTTCGACGAGGAGAGCGAGTCCTCGTGACGACGATCGACACGCTCGACCGGACGGTCGAGTCGCTGTGCGGCGACCTGGGCAACATCCGGGCGCCTCGCGGCACCGAGCTGAACGCCAGATCCTGGTCGACGGAGGCCCCGTTG
>WNGI01002865.1_pt1 | contig 15057 bp, 13 predicted proteins | sample 5400621 | NCBI WGS metagenome assembly WNGI01 (sample SAMN13153374, study PRJNA577476) | soil metagenome | isolation source: 20 cm soil or saprolite under Garry oak tree replicate 1 | place: USA:California | collected 2016-06-15 | reverse complement strand
TCTGTGTTCGGTAATAGCGGTGACATTTTCGTGCTGGACATGGGAACCCCAGTGCGCATCGCCGACCTCGCCAGGAAAATGATTGCACTCGCCGGACTCACCCCGGATGACGTCGAGATCGTATTCACAGGATTGCGTCCGGGTGAAAAACTTTACGAGGAGCTCAGCCAGGACGTAGAAGCAGTTGTTGCAACGCCACATCCAAAAATCGCGCGTCTTGTCTCCCCAGCACAGCGCATGAACGGAGCGGATTTTGTCGACCGGCTCAGATCCGCTTGCGAGGCTAGCAACGCCGATCCTCAAGGTCTCAAATTGCTGCTGGCGCGCTTTCTCCCCGAGTACACGCCTGGGCACACCGAACCCGCTCCGGCACGCATGACAGCTATCGCAGAGCAGCAGGAACTTCCATAGATGGCCGCCACGTTAAAGCCTGACTCTGACGGCGCCGAGCGCCTGGCTTCCTCAACAATTCGACGGCGGAGGAATGGCCTACCCGCTTTTCATCAAGCCCAGAGCTGGAAGCGCGTCGAGCAACGCGTTCAAACTGCACAATGAAAAGGAGCTCCAGCCGTCGAGGTATCGGTCGTGTCCTGACGATAACCGGTCAACGTGCCAGCCACATAGATGGAGAACATGTGAAACAGGGACTTGTCATCTGGGGAGCGAGCGGTCATGCCCTTGTCGTTGCCGACCTCATCAGACTGGTGAACGCCTACCAGATCATCGGCATGATCGACGACATGGACCCGAAGCGCGCAGGCTCGGAGTTCGCCGGATATAAGGTGCTGGGTGGACGCGAGACGCTCGCCAGTCTGTGGCAGAGGGAAGTGCGGACAATGATCGTCGGGTTCGGTAACTGCCGGGGTCGCCTTCAGGTCGCGCGGTTACTTCGCGAGCGGGGATTTCTGCTGGCAACCGCAGTCCATCCGCGAGCAACGGTTGCCGCCGATGTTTCGATTGGTGTTGGATCGGTGATTGTGGCCGGCAGCGTCATCAATTCCGCTGCTGCAATCGGAGAAAATGTGATTATCAATACGGGTTCAAGCGTCGATCACGAATGCGTTATCGGGGACGGGGTACATATTGCGCCGGGGGCGCATCTGACGGCGTGTGTCACCGTCGGGCGCGGTTCGTGGATCGGCATCGGTTCGGTGGTCAGGGAAGGGGTACATATCGGCAGCGACGTGATGATTGGCGCCGGCTCGGTAGTGCTGCATGATATCCCCGATGGAGCGCTGGCATACGGAGTTCCGGCCGCTGTCATACGTAAACACGTTCCACTGCCAGGTACTAACATTACTACTTCGTCGGTCAGACGTAAGCACGTTTTTTGAACACATAAACTACTGTGATACTGACTTAACTGCCCGACGACATTTTCACCAAAGTGGACCGGGCAAGCATGGCAGTAAGTCTCGAGGCCCGCGTGCCGCTACTGGACCACCGCGTGTCGAATTTGCCTGGCGGTTGCCATTATCAATGACCAGATCACAATTCAAGAAGGGATAAGACAGTTAACGGAGACATGGAAAACGCGCACAGGAAGCATAGGATCTGCATCTCTGTCGCCAGTGACGCGACAATCAGATCGGTCTTGCTAGATCAAATATCAGGCTTGGCCCAGAAGTACGACGTGACTGTAATGGCCAATTATAACAGAGAGTAGTGCCGCAATGATTGTCGCAATTACAGGTGGAACCGGATTTATAGGCCGAAAGCTTGTGGAACGTCATTTGGCAGTAGGCGATCGTGTGCGTATTTTAACTCGCCAATCACAAATCCAGCCACCGCTACCCGATAACGTCCAACTCTATCAGAATGAGCTCTCGGCGTCCGCCGAGCCCCTAGTATCATTCGTTGACGGGGCTGATGTCCTGTATCACTGTGCAGGGCAAGTTACGGACCGAAACCGTATGCATGCTGTTCACGTCGCAGGGACCGCGAACCTGTTACGAGCGGCGGCAGGCCGTATCGGGCGCTGGGTCCAGCTTAGTAGTGTTGGAATTTATGGGCCATATTCGGCAGGTAACGTAACTGAACAAATGCTGCCACGGCCAGTAGGCATATATGAACAGACGAAGTGGCAATCAGATGAATTGGTCGTAGAGGCTGCACAAGACGGAGGCTTTTCATATGCAATCCTCAGACCTTCAAATGTATATGGCCCAGAGATGCGTAATCAATCTCTATTTCAATTAATTACTATGATCAATGCCGGTTGGTTTTTCTTTGTAGGAAAGCCGGGTGCATTGGCCAATTATATTCATGTTGATAATGTTGTGAAAGCTTTGATGAAGTGTGGAAGAGACCCAAGAGCGATAGGAGAAATATTCAATCTGTCAGATCAATGTACACTTGAAGAATTGGTTACAATTGTCCAGTGTACGCTTGGTCGGCCCAAAAAGATCCCCCGAATACCTGCACCTATCATACAACTCGTTTTGCCGTTCTTGTCTATTATCCCACGTATGCCGCTGAATCGATCACGAATCGGTGCGCTTACCGGGCGCGCGACGTATTCAATCGGTAAGATACAAGCTCAGCTGGATTATACGCATCAGATCACAATTCAAGAAGGGATAAGACAGTTAACGGAGACATGGAAAACGCGCACAGGAAGCATAGGATCTGCATCTCTGTCGCCAGTGACGCGACAATCAGATCGTTCTTGCTAGATCAAATATCAGGCTTGGCCCAGAAGTACGACGTGACTGTAATGGCCAATACAGATGATTTTAGTTTCTTAAACGTCATGCAAGATGCAGGACAAGGCCGCGTTGAGGGCGTTCGAAACCATATACAACGAAAAATATCGATACTGCACGATGTTGGTGCACTTGCACATTTAGTCCGATTCTTTCGCCAGAAACGATTTGATGTCGTTCATTCAGTGACACCCAAAGCAGGGCTGTTGAGCATGGTAGCCGCAAGGTTAGCAGGTGTACCGATCAGAGTTCACACGTTTACTGGACAGGTTTGGGCCACCAGAACGGGGATGTCTCGGCGCGGTCTACGGGCCTTAGATATGGTTACAGCAAGGGCTGCAACGAATATTTTGGTGGATAGTTCCTCCCAAAGAGAATTCCTGATCGGCCAACGAGTTGTTGCGTCTCACACATCGAGCGTTCTCGCACATGGGTCAATTTCTGGTGTCGATACTATTCGTTTTCGACCGAGCATGGAGGCGAGGGTCAGAATCAGACAACAGCTAAAGATTCCGGAAACGGGTATCGTTTTACTGTATTTAGGGCGGATGAATCGAGACAAAGGAGTGATTGATTTGGCGGAGGCATTTAACCAAGTGAGTTTGCAAAGAAACGATGTGTTTCTTTTACTCGTTGGCCCGGATGAAGCGAATATCATTCCCCAAGTCTTCGACATTACACAGGCAACGCAGGACCGTGTAAGATGCATGGCTTACACGGACGCCCCAGAAGATTATATGGCGGCGGCGGAGGTTTTTTGCTTGCCGAGCTATCGGGAAGGCTTCGGCACTGTCATCATTGAAGCGGGGGCCGTTGGAATTCCCTGTGTCGCGTCAAGAATTTACGGTGTAACAGATGCTGTCGAAGAAAATGTGACCGGTTTGTTGCACGAGGTCGCGAATGTATCAGAGCTTGTCAGTCGCTTGTTGCAGATGGTCGTCGATGTTGAACAGAGACAAGCGATGGGTGCACGTGCACGCCGGAGAGCTATCAGAGATTTCGATAAAGCACAGGTTACATGCGCCTTACTTGACTACTATGAAGGCCTTCTGCATGGGCAGGTTGCACAGCAGGTTGAGCTAGCTTGACAGGCTAGTCAGTCGCTTTGGGCACCATCTCGCGTTGTAACCCGATATACGGCATATAAGGAGTGGTGTTCTGTGCCAAGGGACAAATGTTCCATAAGGTAGCCGACACGTGCTCGAAATCTATGAAACAATTCCGTCTCGGCTATGCTGAGCCGTGCTGTAATGAGGTCAATTGATATGAACAAAACCCTTCTGGTAACCGGTGCTGCAGGCTTCATTGGCAGCCATGTCACGCAGGCACTTCTCGTACGCGGTGATACCGTCGTTGGCCTGGATAAGGTGAACGAATATTATGATCCTGCACATAAATTTGCTAACCTGGGCCGGTCCTACCCTTTGTGGCTTCGGTTCGGCAAACGGCCTATTTGGTTAAGATTAAAAGCCTATATCCACCCAGAAGACGTACCGCCACATCCATATTGATCGAATAGAGCAGTCTTCGAGGAATCCTCATTACAACATTCTTAAATTTAGTTGACGGAAGGTCAAGAGCAACCGCCGTGTAAAACCAGTCGATGATGTTGTAGCCAAGATCGCGCAAAAGTTGCAACGCCGTTTCTTTAGTAAAGTAGTGAATATGACCGAATCTTTGACGGTCTTTGATCAACGGGGTAGCGCGTAAAACCGTTTGCACAGAGAGGTCCAGCGGGATCTGGAAGATCTTGTAGAGGGCTCGCTCCTTGATGGTTCGCAGAAATGAAAAATAATCTTCCAGATGCTCTATTACATCCAGGATCAGAATTACATCAAAAAACCTCTCTGAAATTTTCGTAACATCCCCGAGCTCAAAATGAAGTCTCTCATTAGCCCTGCTCCGGCAAAGTTCGATCGCCTGGGGTGAGATATCACAGCCGAGAAAGTCACACTCCTTATCGAGTCTGTGCTGAAGCTGCTTGAGCACTTCACCCGCCCCGCAACCCACTTCGCAAATTGTTCTAGGGACAATTTTATGGCGATTAATCATCCGCAGCAGGTGTTCTGCCTTCCAACAGGATTCTTCCGTGTGCCAGAGCGGATTCTTCTCCAGATAACTACGCGTTGTATAAAACTCAACGGCGGTGTTACTCATGATCCTTTTCCATCTAATTAGTTGTCACCAACAATCAAGCGCCGCCACGCAGCACAATCAAGTCCGCTCAGGGTAGCCCCAAGGCTGTGACCATGAGCGGACCCCGCCTTTTCTTTCTTTGTTGCGTTCCGTTGACAATCTGACGTTCTGAATAGGTCGCGCAAGCTCGCTAATGTTTTCGCGTTATAGCATTGGTGACAAAGAGTTCAGGAGGGCAAAACGCTAGATTTATGAGTCCCCTGCTCTAACCGCTGAGCTACAGCCCCGCTTGCTTGAAACGGCCCGCGCCGGTTCGAGTCCGGCCATCGGCAATCTTCCGGCGCGGATTTCATTCTTGCGCATCAGCTGCGTAAAACATAGTATTACGGTATGACCAAAACGATTTCCAAGATCGGCAATTCTCAGGGAATTATTTTTGACGCGGCGTTGATGGATCTGGCGCGAGTCAAAGTGGGCGATCAAATGACAGTTACCGTGCATGAGGGAGGCTCGATTGTTTTGACTCCGGTCCGGCCGGTTCTGGACCGTGCGAAAGCTGGCGCAATGGCAAAGCAGCTGATTCGGAAAAACGCGGCGTTGTTTAAACGACTTTCGTGAAACGGCCGCTTACGCATTTAACTGCGTCGGCGGTGAAAGCGATTCATACCGAAGTGCGCGCGGTGCACGGTGGATCGGCTGGCATTCGTGATGAAGCCTTACTCGAGTCGGCTGTGGCTGCCCCGCAGGCGACCATGATGGGACAGCCGCTTATCACCGATGCGATTGAAATCGCGGCCGCGTATCTTTTTTACATCTGCCGCAATCACGCATTCATCGATGGGAATAAGCGGACCGCATTAGCCTCGTGTTTGGTCTTCCTCCAATCGAATGATTTGTTGCCATTGGCGAAGTTGCCTATCGACGAATGGGAAGGACTCGTCCTCGATGTGGCGTCCAGCAAAATTGACCGCGAGCAAACCGCTCGTCGGCTTCGGAAATTAGTGCGCAAGTTGGCTTGATCTCGCCGCGGGGTTTCCTGGAGACTCATGCGCAAATGCAGCCTCTGTTTATTCCGGTAATTCTTGGCACCGCGCGCAAAGGGCGGCGGAGCGAAAACGCGGCACGCTTCGTTTTCGAAGAAACGAAGAAGCGTGCCGGTGTGGAAACTGAATTCGTGGACATCTGCAAGATTCCGATGCGGCTGGATGATGCCGGAGAACAGATGAAGGATCCGGCATTCTCCGATCTGGTGAGGCGGGCCGACGGATTAATTCTGGTGGTGCCGGAGTACAATCATGGTTACCCCGGGTTGCTGAAGCATGCCCTCGACATGAACCTCGAAGAATACATCCATAAAGCCGTGGGGATTTGCGGCGTTTCGGCTGGTCCTTTCGGCGGCGCGCGCGTAATCGAGGCGCTTCTGCCGGTGATGCGCGAACTCGGGCTCGTCACTATCTTCAACGACGTTAATTTTGGACATGCCGCCAAAATTTTTGGCGAAAATGGAAAGCTGCTCGATGAAAGTTTCGTCGGACGGACTGCCAAATTCCTCGATGAACTGATTTGGATGTCGCGCGTGTTGCGTTACGGCCGCGAGAATATTGCGCCTGCCTAGGGATCCAACCACCCGAACCGATCCGCTCAATCTCACCAGCGAAGATGAACGAATTGGAGCCGGGATCGGTGATCCCGGTGAGATTCGGCAGCGCCGAAGCAGCTACACTTCGTTGTTCGAGTATAGGTGAAAGTTAAATTGTAAGTGCATTTGTCACTTTAAGGCGCGGGCGCGATCGGCGCGTCGAGCACGCTGGCGTGTTCAGCATCGTGCAGGATCCGGATATGCGCGGTGCGCGCATCTTTCGCGGTCTCGTTCGCCACCACGCCGCCGGAGTTATAATTTTTCTCGAAAAAGATTGAGTTGGGCGCCGTCACAACCAGCCGAAGCCGGCTGCCTTTCGCCATTCGCCGGGCAATGAAAAGACCAGGGTTGAAGTCGCAGCGCACGCTTTCGCCCAGCTTGACCAGCTTCTCTTGCCGAACCGAGTCGCGGTAGCGCAAGCGCCGGACGTCGCTCCACAGCGCGATTCTGGTGCCATCGGCAAGAATTTCATCAAGCTCGGCCGTGATATCGGTGTCGGACACATCAGGGGAAATCCAGAGTGTCAATTTTGGGCACCCGAGCAGCGTCATTTCTTTCGAGGCCGGATCGCTATGATAAACGAGACCGTCCTTGCCGACGCTAAGGGCGCGGCGTTGGTCGAGTCCGGCCGTCTTTTCGTTGTCTACGTTCTCCACTTCTTCGCCGCGATGAACATCTAACGGGTCGTAGATGTATTCGTCCGCGCCGGTGCCCGCCGGTTTTTCGCTCAAAGTCCCGGAGTGAAAGACGCCATTCCCTCCACCATCGGTGGCGTCGAGATAAAGCGGATGATGGTTTGCCGTTAGCTTCTCGAAATCATCGGCGTATTTCCATTCGCCGTTTGCTCCGCTGTTTCCGGAGGCTAACAAGTAATAGGCGACGCGGTCTTTGAGAAACTCCGGTTTAGCGCCGGATTTCATGGTCCAGTCGTACCATTGCCGATGCAGATCGTTCAGATCGATGACCGCGGAGCCGCCGAACTTCACCCCGCCGACTTCATCCGTGGGTGTGCGAGTGCCGGCATGGTCCCAGGGCCCGATGATCAGAAAATGTTTCGCCCGTGTTTCGGCGGATGCGTTTGCCAGATGATCGCGATAGAAGGTGAGCGCGCCTAATTCATCGCCATCGTATTGTCCGGTGATGGTGAGAATCGGTACTGTAATCTTGGCGAATTGCTCGCGCGTGGGCACCATGGCGTCGTAATAGGCATCGACCATTGGATGACCCATTACGCGCTGAAAATTCGCTGACGGATTACCGATGAAACTATCCAGGGTTTTAAAGGGAATGTATTGTTTGTAAGCGTCGAGAAATTTCGCGCGCCAAAACTTCGAGTCGGCAAATAGATTTTGCTGGCTGGCGTGGCCGCTCGTGAGGGTGAACCATTGCGTGTCATACGGAATGCCAACGTTATTGGTGAAGGGAAAATCTAATCCCGGATGTGCCGCCGCCGCCGGCACAATCGTGGCGAGGTGCGGAGGCAATTCCTTAGCCGTTGCCCACTGATCGAATCCGGCGTAGGAACCGCCCCACATCGCGACTTTGCCGTCACAAAACGGCTGTTTCGCGAACCACTCTACCACGTCATGACCATCACGCGCTTCATTAGCGAACGGTTCGAAGTCGCCACCGGAATTTCCGCGTCCGCGTACATCGACTAGAGCAAAGGCATAGCCATGTGAAGCGAAGTAGGCGGCGCGTGCATGGTAACTGTCGGAAATGTACGGCGTGAGGGTGAAAATGACTGGAGTCCGGCCAGCCGTTGCGTTCGCTGATTTGGGAAGATAAAGGGTTGCATTCAATTCCACCTTGTCGCGCAGGGGAATCTTTACTGCCCAGCGCAGATCATAATCAGCGGGAGGGGCTGAGGGACTCGGTTTGGCGACGGGTTCCGGGGTGGGGGAAGTTTGCGCAATGGCGAGAGAGGCGAAGACTAAGAGAGACAATATGACAAGCGGTGCAGCAATCGGTCGATCTTTCATAAAGGAGATGCTGTATCGAATCGAAATTGGAAGGCAAGCCGGCGGATGAATCGAGATTTTCAACTCAACGAAGCTGATCTGGAGGAAACGTTTGCGCGATCCTCCGGCCCCGGTGGGCAGCACGTTAATAAAGTTTCGACTTCGGTTACACTGCGCCATCGGCCGAGCTGTGTGAGTGTGACGGTGCAGGATTCGCGTTCGCAAGCAACGAATCGTCGAATTGCACGAGAGCGATTAATAGCCGCGATAGAACTGAAGCGCGCGAAAGATCGCGCCGCGAAACGCGCCCTGCACGAAAAAGAGCGCCGACGAAAATCTCCGCGTCCGGCTAAATTGAAAAAACAAATCCTCGAATCGAAACGAAAACGCAGCGAATTGAAACGACAGCGGCATAGAATTGAGCCTTGATGAAAAAAGAACTAACAGTCGGGATCATCGGCACGGGATGGCCAGGACAGCAGCATGCTATTGCGCTGGCAGAAATTCCGGACGTCCAATTGCGCTCTTGCGCCGACACCAATTCGGAACGGCTCCGACGTTTTGCCGAAACTTACTGTTTGGAAAGTTCGTTCGATGATTATCAGGAATTGTTACGCGATCGCGATCTGGACGCCGCCATAATTTGTTTGCCGAATTTTTTACATTTCCCGGCGTCCCTGGCCGCGCTGGAAGCGGGCAAGCACGTCTTTTGCGAGAAACCCCCGACCATGAACGCCGCGGAAATGAAAGTGCTGCGTGATGAAGCGGAAAAACGCGGATTGATTTATTTTTTTGGACGCCAGTTTCGATTTACGGCCGCTGTTCGCACCGCCCGCGACATCATCGCCGAAGGACGCCTGGGCAAAATTTATCGCGCGCGCGCCACCTGGATCCGTTCGCGTGGAATTCCCGCAGGGATTGGTTTGTGGTTCACCGACAAAGAACGCTCGGGTGGTGGTGCGCTTATCGACATTGGCTTGCACGCGCTCGATACTGTCTGGTATTTAATGGGCACGCCGCGCCCCGTTTCGATCAGCGCAAAGGTGTTTCGCAATTTCGCGCACTTGGTGGAGGTGCCAGTATTTGATGTCGAAGACGAAGCCCACGCTTTTATTCGTTTCGCGAACGACGCCATCGTGGAATTGGAGACGAGCTGGGCCGCGAATCTGACCGACGATACGCCGGTCGGTCCGGAATGGGTCGACCGTGAATCAAATAATTGCGTTCTTTTCGGAACAAAAGGGACGCTGCGATTAAAACCACTGACCTTATTCGAAGACGAAAACGGAAAGCTCGTGACTGTGCCGCTGGAACCGCGCTACAGCGAAAGCAGTTTCGAAATGCAACTGCGCAATTTTGCCGATGCCATCCGCGGGCAAGCGCCGGCGGTAAACAATGCCGAACAGGCGTTTGAATTGATGGAGATGATCGATGGAATTTACGCCTCGAGCGAGCTGGGGCGCGAAGTTCCGGTAGCGTAATCAGGGAAAAATTTCGCGAGAAATACATCTGTCCGCGGCACTTGCGCCGAACTCTCAGCAAAGGAACTTCAAACTATGAAAATATTCATCCTTCTTACCGCAGCGGCTGTCATGCTTGGCTTGAGTTCGTGTGCCGAGGAGCCGGTCGCGACCACGACCACCACGACTCACGAGAGCACCACGGTAGCGCAGCCGGCGGCGACGCAGCAGACAACAACTACTCGCACCTCCGGCTACTAGTCATAACTTGCGGTTCAAAAAGAGCGTGCGCCGCATCGGTTGCGCGCTCTTTTCTCTTTTCTTACTCCGCCGGAGTCTCGATTTCGGCTTTCGCTTCTTCCGCCTGGCTGACGACGGGCGCAATCGCCTGTAATTTTTCGCCTTCGCGCAAAGTGAGGAGCTTCACTCCCATGGCATTGCGGCCGGTCTCGCGTATATCTTTTACCGGCGTGCGAACGAGCTGGCCTTTGGTCGTGATCAACATCAATTCATCAGCATCCGTGACCGTGAGCGCCCCGACGACATTGCCGGTCTTGTCTCCCGTCTTCATCGTGATGATGCCTTTGCCGCCGCGGGATTGTTTTCGGTAATCGTCAAACGGCGTCCGTTTGCCGATTCCGTTCTCGCCCGCAACCAGCAACATGGCCGTCGGATTTACGATCGCGCTGGCAACAACGTGATCATTTTTTTCCGGTCGAATTCCCCAGACACCAACGGTGTTGCGTCCCTGGTCACGCAACTGTTCTTCGTGAAAACGTAAACTCATTCCTTCTTTGGTGATGAGAACGAGCTCGTCGTTTCCAGAGGTAAGTTTGGCGTCGATCAAGCAATCGTCCGGCTCAATTTGAATGGCGATGATTCCGCCTTTCCGCACGTTGGCGTAATCGGAGAGGTTCGATTTTTTTACGATCCCGGAGCGAGTCGTGAAAATGATATGCAAGTTTTCGTCCCAAGTATTGTCGGCTGCGTTTGGGCCAATGCCGGCGCGTTTTGATTGAATCCGAATAGTTGCGGCGATCTTCTCGTTCGCGCGTAGCTCGAGAATATTGGCAATGGAACGACCTTTAGCGGCCCGGCCCATCTCCGGGATTTCGTAAACTTTTTCAACGTAAGCACGTCCCGATTCGGTAAAAAACATCAAAAAATCGTGCGTCGTGGCGGTAAAAAGATGCTGCACGAAATCGCCTTCCTCTTCCTGGGTTGCGCCTTCCCGCGTCGACATCCCGATTACGCCCTTGCCACCGCGCCGCTGCGCGCGAAACGCGCTTACCGCGGTGCGTTTGATGAATCCGCCATGGGTGATGCTGATGATGCATCCCTCGTTTCGGATCAAATCTTCCATGGCGATCTCGCCCTCATCCGGCACCAACTGGGTCAGCCGCGGGCTGGCGTATTTGTCGCGAATCTCGCGCAGCTCTTTTTTGATAATGGTAAAGACGCGCTGCTCTTTTGCGAGAATGTCACGGAGATCTTTGATTGTATCGAGCAGTTCCTTGTATTCGTTAACGATCTTTTCGCGTTCAAGTCCCGTTAGTTGATACAAGCGCAGCTCCAGAATCTGATTGGCCTGATGTTCGCTGAAGGCGTAGCGCCCTTCCGTCAGGCGCGCTTCATTGCGAATAAGAATGCCGATCTGTTCGACTTGTCGTTTGGTAAAATCGAAGGCGAGAAGTTTGACCCGCGCTTCTTCGCGATTGGCCGATCCGCGAATAATGCGAATGAACTCATCCAGGTTCGCCAGGGCAATCAGATAACCTTCCAGCGTTTCCGCCCGCTCTTCCGCCTTGCGCAATTCAAAACGGGTGCGGCGAAGAATGACTTCGCGTCGGTGCTCGATGTACGCCTGGTTAGCAACTTTGAGTGGCAACAATTTTGGCCGGCCGTGATCGATCGCCAGCATGTGCACAGCGAAAGACGATTCCATCGCGGTGTGCTTGTAGAGATTGTTAATTACGACTTTCGGATTTCCGTCGCGCTTTAGCTCGATTACCACCCGGGTGTTTTCGTCCGATTCGTCACGGATCGCGGTGATGTCGGAAAGAACTTTGTCGTTCACCAGTTGTGCGACGCGCTCGACCAAGGTAGCGCGATTGACGTTGTAAGGAATTTCCGTGATCACGATCTGTTCGCGATTGCCTTTGAGTTCCTCCACGCCCGCTTTGCCGCGCACTTTCATGCTGCCGCGTCCGTGCTCGAGATATTGGCGAACGCCGGCCGTGCCCAGAATGGCGCAGCCCGTCGGAAAATCCGGGCCCTTCACGAACTCCATCAGGCCATCAAGAGTGATATCCGGGTCGTCGATTTGCGCGCAGATGGCGTCAATAACTTCGCCAAGATTGTGCGGCGGGATGTTTGTCGCCATGCCGACGGCGATGCCGGTCCCGCCGTTGACTAGAAGATTCGGAAAAGCGCTGGGGAAAACCGTCGGCTCAGTTAACCGCTCATCGTAATTCGGGACAAAGTTTACCGTGTCTTTGTCCATGTCGGTCATCAGCGCGGCGCCGAGATGCGTCATGCGTGCTTCGGTGTAACGCATGGCTGCCGGCGGATCGCCTTCGGGAGAACCGAAATTCCCTTTGCCTTCGATCAAAGTCTCCCGCATGGCCCACGGCTGCGCCATGTGAACGAGAGTTGGATAAATCACCGCTTCGCCATGGGGGTGATAATTGCCGCTGGTGTCACCGCAAATTTTTGCGCATTTGTAAGGTTTGCGGCCCGGAAACAGCGACAGTTCGTGCATCGCGTAAAGAATTCTCCGTTGCGATGGTTTCAGGCCGTCGCGCGCATCCGGCAGCGCCCGGGATATAATCACCGACATCGAGTAATCGAGGAATGATCTCGAAACTTCCTCGGCGACGTTGATCGGCTCTACTTTTTCGTTGGCGTTATACACAGGAAAGAAATGACGAATGACGAATGACGAATGACGAAACGAGGGACAACATCGCTGCTACATTTCCTTCGACATTCGTCATTCGTGCTTGGTCATTCTCTATACATCCAGGTTGCGCACATTCAGCGCGTTATCTTCAATATACTGCCGACGAGGTTCAACGGCGTCGCCCATTAATCTTGTGAACATTTGATCCGCCTCGACCGCGTTGTCTTCGTTTAGGTCGACCTTCAGTAGCTTGCGTTTTTCCGGATTCATCGTCGTCTCAAACAATTCCTTGGCGTTCATTTCGCCGAGACCCTTGAAGCGCGTGATCTGAACGCCGCGACGGCCAATCTCCAGAATTTTCTGAAGGATTTCGGGGATGGAAAAGAGGGGATGCGCAACCGCTCTTTCTCCTTCGCCTTCGATCAGTTCAAAGATCGGACGGTCGCTGGCTGCGTAATGATCGACCTTCAGTCCTTTGCGCGCGAGTTCAGCGATGAGTTTTTGAATCGTTGTAGCTTCGTGCAATTCCACTTTGGTAGCGCGGCGGCGGCCGAGCCCGTTCGTTTTTGTTGCGGTTTCCAACGGAATTAGCTCCTGCTGGACATCGGCGTCGAACAAATTCAAATCCGGGTTTCCCTGGTGAAATTCGCGCACGGCCTTTTCATCCGGGAAGTAACGCACCGTCTCTTCGTTTCCATCGCGGATTTTCACCAGATAGGCGGGGAGTTTACCGCTTCTGGCGTTGCGCTTCGCCAGGAAGCCCTCGAAGTCGCCTCCATGTCGTCGAATCGATTCACTCAGCTTCGCTAGTTTCTCGAGTGATTCGAGAATGTCTTTGAGTTGCGCCGCCGTGACCTCTTTATCATCAGCCAGGTTCTTCAGGCGCACGTCTTCGGCGCCGAGTTTGATCAGAATTTTGTTCAGCTCAACGTCGTCCTCGACGTATTCCTCGCGCTTCTTGCGCTTAATCTGGTAGAGCGGTGGTTGCGCGATATAAATTTTGCCGGACCGCACCAGCTCGGTCATTTGCCGGTAGAAAAATGTTAGCAACAGCGTGCGAATGTGTGAGCCGTCCACGTCGGCGTCCGTCATGATAATGATGCGGCCGTAGCGCAATTTCGAAATGTCGAAGCTCGTTTCGTCTTTCGATGTCGACGCGCCGTCTTCTTTCGGCTTACCGATGCCGGTCCCAATCGCCGTAATCATCGACTGAATTTCGTTGTTCTTCAGGAATTGATCGATGCGCGCTTTTTCGACGTTGATCAGCTTGCCCCGAATCGGCAGGATCGCCTGGTAACGGCGGTCGCGTCCCTGTTTGGCCGAGCCGCCGGCGGAATCGCCCTCGACGATGTAGAGCTCGGTCAATTCCGGATCGCGCTCCGAACAATCCGCCAACTTGCCTGGCAACCCGCCGCCGGTAAGCGCACCCTTGCGAATGGTCTCCCGCGCTTTTCGCGCTGCTTCCCGCGCGCGCGCCGCCGTCAGCACTTTATCAAAAATGCGCCGCGCAATCGGCGGATTTTGATCGAAGTAAGTCATCAACCCGTCGTAAACAGCCGAGTTCACCACGCCATCGATTTCGGTGTTGACCAGCTTCACTTTGGTCTGCGATTCAAAACGCGGATTCGGAAGTTTAATGCTCAACACACAGACCAAACCTTCCCGAACGTCGTCGCCGGAAATGGATGGATCCTTGTCCTTGGTCAGGCTATTCGATCGCGCGTATTGATTGATTGCTTTCGTCAGCGCGGTGCGAAAGCCGGTCAGATGCGTTCCGCCGTCTGGATTCGGAATGGAGTTGGCGAAACAAAGAATCTGATCGTTGTAGCTGTCGTTATACTGAAGAACGCAATCCACAAAGGTCTCATCACGCTGTCGCGAAATATTGATCGGCTTGGGATGAATGACTTGCTTGTTCTCGCCTAGCTGGCGGACGAATTCGTCGATCCCGTGCTTGTAAAGAAACGTCTCCTTTTTCGGCGAATCGCTACGCTCGTCCATCAAGGCGATCTCGAGTCCGGGATTTAAGAACGCAAGCTCACGCAATCGCGTGGCCAAGCGCTCGAACTTAAATTCTGTCGTAATGGTGAAAATTGTCGGGTCGGGCAAAAATGTAATCAGCGTCCCGGTATTTTTTTTGTTTTTGATTTCTCCGATAACACTGAGCTTCTCGGTGGTTTTGCCGCGCTCGAACGCCATGTGGTAAACCTTGCCCTCGCGCGTGACTTCGACCTTGAACCAATCCGAGAGGGCG
>WNGI01002864.1_pt2 | contig 15057 bp, 15 predicted proteins | sample 5400621 | NCBI WGS metagenome assembly WNGI01 (sample SAMN13153374, study PRJNA577476) | soil metagenome | isolation source: 20 cm soil or saprolite under Garry oak tree replicate 1 | place: USA:California | collected 2016-06-15 | reverse complement strand
GGTCATCCTGCCGGTGTGCTGGGCCATCGACGCCGCGCAGCTCAGGATCGTGATGGCCGCCGTGCCACTCTACTTCGCCCTGTCGGGAATCGTCACGGCCTGCGGCTTCTCCTCGATACTGGACGTGGTGCCGAACCGCCAACGCGGCTTCGCCATGGCGGTGAGTTTCTTCCTGAATGTCGCGCTCGGCGCGGGACTCGGTCCCACCTCCGTGGCGTTGGTCAGTGATCGAGCCTTCGGCAGCGCCGCAGGGCTTGGACCGGCAATCGCATTGACGGCCGGGGCAGGATTTTTCCTCATAGCGACAGTACTGGTGCTGACGCTGGCCACGCTCAAGCCGCGCGCGGCGGTCTCGGGGAGGGCAGGTTAATCAGTAGGTTGCGTTAAACCCATCCGAGTAGGCTTTGGTTTTGTAGTAACACAATAAGCTAAGTTTAATATAGCTTGAAAAGCTATAAAGGGTACGTCTTGATAAGCTAATATAGGTACTAGCAGATTGCGCTAGCGCCTCGCTTCATATGGCGACCCCTCAGCAAAAACTAGCTGATTCTCTTGAGGCCCTGGAGGCATTGCAAAAGCGGAGTGTGGTCGCTGTACGCTCATCGGATCTAAGCCGCATCCACCGCGAGCGCCTCGTCAAAGGCGGCTTTCTGCAGGAAGTGATGAAAGGCTGGTATATCCCATCACGACCTGACGGAGCACGGCGTGAGAGCACCATTTGGTATGCCTCATTCTGGGATTTCTGCAGCGGGTACCTCACCGTACGTTTCGACGAAGCGTGGTCACTCTCACCGGAGCAATCGCTCTTCATCCACACCGGCAACTGGGCTGTGCCACGACAGCTGCTCGTGCGCTCACCGAGAGCGCGCAACAAGGTAACCGCCCTGGCTCACGATACCTCGCTCTTGGAAATCCGCGCTCCCCTGCCATCCGCAGGGCGGGTAGTGATCCTCGACGGCCTGCGTCTCTTCTCGCTGCCGGCAGCGCTGGTAGCAATCGGGCCCCGACTCTTCACGCGGAACGTCACGGAAGCCCGCACTGCACTTACCATGGTGCGCGATGCTTCTGAGGTGCTCACCATACTCCTCTCGGGTGGCCACTCCGTCGTGGCCGGCCGTTTAGCGGGGGCCTTCCGCAACATCGGCCGCAACAAGATCGCCGATGAGATCATTCAGTCGATGCGCGCTGCGGGCTATGACGTCCGTGAAAGCGATCCTTTCGACTCTCCAGCGTCCTTCGCACATCCTCCACGAGCACTCTCTCCGTACGTGATTCGCATGCGCCTGTCGTGGCAGCAGATGCGAGAGAGTGTGTTGCAGACATTCCCTAAGGCGCCTGGAATTCCCAAGGACACGCCGGCGTACCTAAAGACGGTCGACGAGATTTACGTCGAAGACGCCTACCATTCATTGTCGATCGAGGGCTACCGCGTGAGCCGTGAGCTCATCGAACGCATTCGCAGCGGGGCCTGGGATCCGGACGGAGATTCCGCCGACCGGCAAGGGAGAGACGCCATGGCCGCGAAGGGCTACTTCGAAGCCTTCACGGTGGTGAAAGGAAGCGTGCGCCACGTTCTCAATGGCGCCAACGCGGGGGACGTCTTCGAACGAGACCATGGAGCCTGGTACCGGGCGTTGTTCGCTCCCGGCGTCAGTGCTGGCATCCTGTCAGCCGCCGATCTCGCCGGCTACCGCTCCGGGCAGGTCTACATCGTCCGTTCCAGGCACGTGCCTCCGAAACCCGAAGCCGTGCGCGACACGATGCCCGAACTCATCGAGTTGCTGAGAGCAGAGCCCGATGCCGGCGTTCGTGCGGTACTCGGGCACTTTATGTTCGTCTATATCCATCCCTACATGGACGGAAACGGTCGGATGGGCCGATTTCTCATGAATCTAGGGCTGGCGTCCGGGGGCTATCCCTGGACCGTCGTTCCTGTTGAGCGTCGCCACAATTACCTGAAGGCGCTCGAAGCCGCGAGCGTCGGTCAGGACGTACGACCGTTTAGTGAGTTCCTTGGCGGTTTGGTCAAGGATCGCCAAAAGGCAGCCGGCAAGAAGGCCAGGACAATAGCAAAGCGCCCCCCCAGGCGAACCGCGTAGATCATCGCCTTAAGGACATCATCGTTAATGGCGATGATCATGATCGACATCATCATCGTTGGCAGGATCGTCATCATGATGCCGCATGAAGTCAGCGGCTCTGCGGGTCCATGCACGACGCGTGGCCGACGGGTCCGTTCGGGCGGGATCCCGATCGCGGCCGCTATGTTTGTCGCGTCGCTGTTACCGGGGACGGTCGTGTGGGCGCAGCGCGCCAACGATAACGCGGTGACAGCCGCAAGCGACGCGTTTGGAACGGTGGTCGGCAGTCAGACGATTGGTCTGTACAGCCCGACCAATGCGCGCGGCTTCAGTCCCGCGCAGGCGGAGAATCTGCGGATCGAGGGACTTTATTTCGATCAGCGCGCTTCGGGCAGCAATCCGTATCTCTTCAGCGGCAGCGATATGCGCGTGGGAATCGCCGCCCAGTCTTATGCGTTTCCGTCGCCGAGCGGCATCGCCGACCTGAGATTGCGCACACCGGGCGACGACTCGCTCACCAGTGCTGTACTTATTCGTGGGCCACTCGATGTGTCCTCCGCCGAGCTCGACGTGCAGTACCCTCTGGTGGAGCACTTGTTGGGGGTCGGGCTGATCGCCGCCGCAGCGCACGGCTTTGACTACAACTACGCCCTCAGAAGCAATCGCCGCGCGATCTCGCTACTGCTGAAATTCACGACCGGCACCCGAGCCGAAGTGCTGCCGTTTATCGGATATATCCATAACACCGAGTGGCAGGAGACACCGTTTGCGTTCGCGGACGGCTTCCACCCACTGCCGCTATTCGATGAGCAGCATCTGCCGATCCAGAACTGGACCACCTGGCGCTGGAATCAGACCACCGCGGGTGTGATCGCGCGGATCGACATGACCGACGCCTGGCGTGTGCGGGCAGGCCTGTTCCGTTCGATCGAGGAGCATGAGCAGAACTTCAATGACCTGCTGCTCGGACCGGGGCCAGATGGCATCGCGAACCACGTCATGGACGTCCAACCCCCCTTCACCGCGGATTCATACTCCGGGGATCTGCGCGTGACGCGATCAGTGCGGGGCGAGCGGCACGCGCGCGAACTCACGCTCGCGATGCGCGGCCGGCATGTCAAGCGCAACTTCGGCGGAGATTCGGTCACCGACCTGGGGGCCATCTCGATCTACCAGAACGTCGTTGTTCCGGAGCCCCCGGTGGCGCTTAGCGCGCAGAGCATCGACCGGGTACGACAGACCGGCGTGGGCATCAATGATGTCGAGCGCTGGAAGGACCGCGCCGCACTCAGTGTCGGAATCCTGATGACCAACTACACGCGCACCGTCGCGATTCCTGGTCTACCGGCGAATGTCCAACACAAGTCTGTTCCATTGCCGACCGTCAGTTTCAGCGTGAATCCGCTGAGAACCGCAACCCTCTACGGCAGCTATACCCGAGGCCTTGAGGATTCACCGACCGCACCTAGCTCGGCGGTGAATCGAGGTGAGCCGACACCTGCGACGCCGACATGGCAGGTCGACGGAGGCGTACGCGTCGTCGCACGGCACCTGCAGCTGCTCCTCGGCGCATTCGAGGTGCACAAGACCTACTTCGCCCTGGATACGTCCGACCGTTACGCCGCCATCGGGGACATCAGCGCCCGAGGTGTCGAGAGTTCCGCCACCTGGAGCAGTAGCAATGGTCTCAGGGTCGTTGGCGGTGCGGTTTGGTTACGGCCTGAAGTGAGCCGCAGGGTTGGGGAGTTGGGAGCGAGCGGTAACGTCCCGATCGGCCCGGTGCCTGGGACCATCAACCTCAGCGTGGATTACGCGCCCGGCGGACCGCTGGGATGGGGAGCGTCACTGCAATGGACGTGGTTGTCGGCGCGTGTGGAGACGGGCGACGATCGCTACCGCTTGCCACCGCTCAACACGCTGAATGTCGGAATACGGTACGCGACCAAGCTGTTCAGCCGCTCGTGCTCGGCTCGCTTCGATATCGGCAATGTGACGAACGCAAGCGGCCTGACGTTTTCGTCCACGTATTATGGTCTGGCGGTCCCACAGCTGCGGCGAAACTACACGTTGACGGTGGCGGCCGATCTTTAAATCGTTGAAATGGCCCTGACCAGAAGTGAAGCGCGAGCTACCCATGTGCGACAAAACTGTAGCTTAGGGCCCCAGTGCATCCTGCCGTCGGAGCGCGCGATGCGCCCGTCCTGCGGCCGCAGCCACGTGACCTCCATGCCCTGGCGCTCGAGCTCCTCGTACAGGGAAACGAGCCAAAGAAGTGCAGCGTGTCAGGGACGCTATGGCCGCCGCGGAGGCGCTGTTCGGTGCCGGTGTGCTGCTGGCCGCGGGAACGGATGCGCCGTACCCGGGGGACATGCAGGGCGAAGGCCTGCATCATGAGCTCGAGCTGCTCGTCGCGTCAGGGCTGACGCCGCTCGAGGCGATCACGGTCGCGACCCGCAACGCCGCACTCCTTATCGGTGCCAGCGACTGGGGCACGATCGAAGCCGGCAAGCTGGCCACGCTGATCGTCGTCGACGGCCGACCGGACCGGAACATATCCGACACACGCAGGGTCGTCGAGGTCATGCTGCGCGGCCGAAAAATCGATCGCGAGTCCCTCAAAATGGCGCACCAGAACGACCCGGGCTACGAGCCCGTATCCCCCACGGACCTCTGACGCGTAGCCCTTGCCGACTCCGGTTGGCGGCTATTTCGTCGTTGAAGCTAATTCCGACTTGGGCTGGAAAAGCTTCGACAGCGGCCTTGTCGACGGAGCGGTCGTCGGTACAGGTAGCGGCTGTGTGACGATGATCGGCGGCTTGGGGGGGCCATGCCCGCTTCCATCCTGCGCAACCGCAACGGTTGTGACAGATGTCATGAGCAAAAACGTGACGATTGTGTATTTCATACTCATTCTCCTGGAGCGCGGTGGTAGTACACGGCGCCGGCGACGTGCGTACGCGGTCTGTCGGCAACATCGCCGGATTTGGCTTCCGTGAGAAAGCGCCGCATCAGGTATCTGTCGCGGGAGACTGTTGACTCTCACCTGCTTGGTGACGAGAGATCGATCGTCTGCTGAGACGCGCGAGCGTTGGGGAACAGATAGAAGTGACCGTGGAGAACCGCTGCGTCACTGCGGATTGACGCCGGACCTGCGGTCCGAAACCCAACGCGAGAGCTACGCAATGAGCCGGGTTAATGTCGCGGTCGCGGTCGCGGACGACGACCGAGGTCGCATCTATGAGATCGCCGCTGCTTGTCGCGCGCTTGGCCTTCACCACAGCGCGACGCTCGCGCTGGTCGGCGTATTGACGGGTTCGATGGAGTCCGACGACCTGGTGAAACTCTGGGCTGTTCCCGGGGTTCTGGCGATTGAGGTCGAATACGGGTTTCGGTCGGGAACGACCGGGAGGACCCACTGACTCGCGCGGAGACTTCGAAAAAAGCCGAGGAAGCTAGCGATGCCCCTCGGAATCCGGTTCGCGCATCACGGTGTTGGCCGAGCTCCGCGGGCGCGGAGATTGAACGGGAACACTTCCGCCGTGCCGGGGGCTTGAGCGTCAGGCTCGATGCGAAGCAGGTAACTGCCGGGTTTGAGGCGAGAGGCGTCGGCATAGCCGTGAACGTACCCGTCCGCGCTCAAAGCGAGACCCGCCGCGGCGCCGACGGGCTTCGAAGCCCCTCGCTCATCTTGTCGAACGAGCGTCATCCGGTAGCGGGAAGCCGTCAGGTGCGTCGCCGGCGCCGCGCGAAACTCGATCACGCCGCCGGATGGCAGGTCCAGGTCGGGTATCGAGCTGTCACGCACTGCGACAAATGTGAAGTGCGCCGCGACCGGCGACCCGACACCAGGGGCGCGCGATTCGAGGGACGCTTTCAGAACCGGTGAGGGTCCCGTACTCGGTTGCAGCCACAGGAAGAGTGCCAGCCCGGCTATCGCGGCCGCTGCGAGGACGGGTAGCCAGGTCCGAGAGCCTCTGGCTCGGGGTGCGGCCTTGTCAAAATAGCCCTGCGCCCGTACTTGATGCAGTCCTTCACTCAGCCGCAACGACTGCTCCAGCTCATGCACGAGCCCGGGATCACGCACCAGGCGATCTTCGAACGCGCGATGCTCATCGTCGGACAGTCGCCCGACAATGAAGTCCTGCATCCGCTCGAAATCGCGGCCGACTTCGATCACTTCACACCTCCCTGGATAGAAAGAGTGGCGCGAGCCGTCGCTGAATTCTGCGTGTCCAAGGCTTGACCCGCATGACCCAGGATCAGTCCAATCGCGAACAGCGTCAGCAGATCGGCTTTCCAGAAGCCACGGTGCTCAACGAGCTCTCTGAACCGATTCCGGGCGCGAAAGATCACGCGATTGAAGTGCTCCTCCGACAAGCGAAGCTCGCGGCAGATCTGTTCCTTCGCTTCGTCATTGAGATAGAACCGGACCAGGAGGTCGCGGTCCCGCTCAGCCGGCATTTCACCGAGCATGCGCCTCGCCGCCGCGGCCCATTGGGGTCGCCCGACCCGTTCCCACTCGGGGTCGTCCTCGGTGCCCGGAAGTTTCTCCAGGCCGTCGCCACTCGACAGGGCCGTCCGGTCCTTGCGGCGATGATTTCGCAGGTGATTGAGAGCGACGCGGTAGAGGTACCCGCCCACGTTCTCCGGGTGGGCGATTTCTCCCCTGCGGAGTTTCTCGAGCGTCGTGACAGCGGCGTCCTGAAGAATGTCCGCGGCGAGCTCCGGATCGCGAACACGCCGCAGGATCAGCGCGCGAAGACCGGGATAGTCGCGATAGACTGTCGACAGGTGGGAAACCGGGTCCGATACCGGCGCAGGGACGTCCGCTGTCGGGGGCATCGCTGCGGGTGCTGCTTGGTCGTCAACACCAATCATAGGTCGAGTATAGGCTTCAATCGCGAGACAACGCAGCTGCGGAATGACCGTCACCCTGCCGGCTGGCGTCTTCTTGCGGCGATCGTTCTGACGGGTTGGGCGGCGACCGGGGCCGCCGGGACCTCCTGCACCCGTGCTCTCGGAGCTCCCGCGGTCGCCGAAGGCCCTCTGAAGACCCTCGGAACCGAGCCCGCGATAACGCGTATTGCCCTAGTGCCGGGCCACCTCTACCTGATCGAAGTCGACGAGCGCGACAACGATGCGCTGGTCGAGATTCTCGACTCGAAGAACGAGGTCATCGCCCGAGCCGACCACCCCGAGCGACGCTCGGGAACCCGACGGGCTGTCGTGACGGCACCGGACTCTGCCTCCCTCGGCGTGCGCATCACCGGTAAGGAGCACGCGAACGCCGCCGGCTCGGCAACCGTTCGCGCCTTCGATCTTGCGGCTCTCCAGAGCCGACCCGACTGCGTGGCAGTCCTGAAGACACTCGCCGCGGCCGACGCCGACTACGCGGCGGGAGGCGAGATCGCCAGGGGCCATTCCGCGCCCCCCCATCATGGCGCGCGCGATTCGTTCTTGCGGGCAGCGGAAGGGTATTCGGCCGCCGAGCGTGCGCTCGCCACCTCTGCGGATCAGCCGCTTCGCGGCCAGACGGCGCTCGCCCTTGCCGCAGTCGAGTACTTCGACCTGCAGGACTGGGCCAAGACGGCGGACTGGGCCAAGGCGGCTGCCGAGATGCTCGGGAGCGACGATCCTTACCGACGGGCACGTGCCGAGGCACTGGCCGCTGGGGCCTGGATCGAGATCGGATCGGCCGCCCCGGCTGGACGGCCGGTGCCGGGGTATGGCGTGCATTCGACCGAACTTCTCGTGCGCGCACGCAGCGAGTTGCAACGCTTGAGTCGCTTCCACCTGCAGCGAGGCGAACGCTATGACGCCGGTTTGCAGCTCACGAACGTTGGGCTGACTTATCTGTATGAGGGTCGGTACCCCGAATGTGTGACGACCTCCACTACCTCGAGTCGCCTGTTTGGATCTATTCACGAGACATTGCGCCGCGCGCAGGCATGGCAGAACCGGGCGCTGTGCCTCTGGGGCCTGGGACGTCTGCCGGAAGCGTTGCGCTGGTTCGAGCGCTCGCTCACAGATATCGGCCCGGAACCCTACCCAAGCATCTTTATCGCGTCGATCACCAATACTGCGCTTGCCGACTACGCCCTTGGGCACTTCGACGAGTCGTTGCGTCTTTATGATCGCGCGCTGGCCTTCACGCAAAGGGTTCAGTCCCAGCGCGATGAGGCGTATTGCCTCTACGGAATTGGTGTGAACTATTACGCGCTGGGCGACCGGGGGCGCGCGCGCGAGTTCCTCGAGCGCTCGCTCGCGATTCGCACCGTGACGCTCGATGGCCGTGGACGCATGGCCACTCTGCGCGCGCTTGCGACCATCGACGCGGAACAGGGAAGGGTGGAGGACGCCATAGCCTCTGATCGGGACGCGCTCGCCCTTGCGGTCGCCCCCTCGGCGATCGAGCGCATCAGGATTCAACTCGCGGCCCACACCGCGGCCGCCGGCCACCCCGTGGAGGCGAAAGCGCAGCTCGATGAGGTGCTCTCGACGGGCGCGAAGGTCGATCCGCTCATCCACGCAGAAGCGCTCCTGCAGCGCGCGGTGCTGCTTCGCGAGCTGGGTCAGCCCCGCGAGGCCCTGGCGGACCTCGCGGCGGCTCGACCGCCCTTGCACATCCTGGGCAGCGTCACTGAGGAGTTTGAAGCGGACCTCGAGCAGGCTCGAGCACTTCGACTGGTTGGGCAGCCTCACGCCGCGCTCGCGGCCATCGAACGGGCCCTGGGACAAGCCGACGCCGTCCGCCTTCAGACCGCGAATCCCGAGCTGCGCGCACAGCTGCAAACACCATTGCGATCCGCCTACGACCTCAAGATTGAGTTGCTGCGGGCCCGTTACGACGTCGCCTGGGCCGCGGGCCGGAAAGACGAGGCCAACACGCTGGCAGCGGCCGCGTTCGCGACTGCGGATGCTTCGCGTGCGCATTCGTTCGCCGACGTCGCGGCCCAGAAATACTCACCTGCCGTCCGACATGCACTCGCATCTGAATTTCGCCGGCGCGAGGAGCTCTATCGTGAGCTGTCGGCGCGTCGATTCACCCTCGAGGCCCGGCTGGACCGCTCGGGCTCGGGCGACCCACGGGCGAGGCATCTGATGCATGACATTGCCGAGCTGGAGCGCGAGGCGGACGCGGTCAACACCCTCATCGCGACCCGAGCCACGCCCGTCGGGGGATCTCCCCGAGCGGGCAGCGTGCGGGCGAGTCTCCCGCCCCTCCCCGCCGACACGGTCCTCGTGTCGTATTGGCTCGGATCCGAATCCGCCTACGCATGGGTGGTGTCGCCGACTGAAATTCGGTGGGCGCAGTTGCCGGCGCCGGCGGCGATCGCGGAGAAGGCCGCCGCGTTTCACCGCTCGCTGACGCGGCTCATCGATATGCCCCTCGAGCGTCGGCTCCAGGACGCCCGCGCCCTGTACCAGCTGATCATTCGGCCGATCGAGCCGTGGCTGTCCGGCGTGCGCCAATGGGTGCTCATTCCGGACGGCGCCCTCGACTATGTCCCGTTCGCAGCGCTCCGAGGCACGGACGCGAAGTCGGAGTCGTTCGTTGCAATGCAGCACGATGTCGCTTCCACACCGGCCGCGTGGATGCTGGACACCCGTGGGACGCGGGCAGAGCCACACGAGCGCCGCGGCCTGCTGCTCGTCGCCGATCCGGTGTATCAGGCGGATGATCCGCGGCTCGCAGAGCTCGAGAAAGCGGCGCCGACGACGCAAGCTTCGACCAGGCAAGCGCTCGACCCCGCCCGTCGCGACTATCGGCGCCTTGCGTTTACCGCCCGGGAGGCCGCGCAGATCCTGGCCGAATTTCCCCCGGCGCAGGTCGATCAATTGGTCGGGCTCAACGCCACGCGCGAGCGCCTCCTCTCTCTCGACTGGTCGAAATACCGGTTCATCCACATCGCCACGCACGGCATCGTGGATGCGCAGGTTCCCCAGCTATCCGCGCTGATTCTCGGCTCGTACGACGCCAGCGGAAACGTCGTCGACGGTGCGGTGCGGGTGGCAGACCTGTCGCTCCAGACGCTCAAGGCGGACGTCGCGGTATTCAGCGCGTGCGACACCGCCCTCGGCAAGGAAGTGCCCAGCGAGGGTCTGGTCGGCATCGGCTCAACCGTGCTTGCCCGGGGGGCGCGCGCGGTGGTGGCCTCTCTTTGGCCTGTCTCAGATGAGATTGGCGCTCGACTGATGACAGAGTTCTATCGGCACGTGCTGCACGACGCGATGAGCCCACCCGCGGCACTGGGTGCGGCAATGCGATCGGTCGTATCGCGCGACGCGTCCGCGGATCCGGCGCTTTGGGCCGCATTTCAGGTTTCGGTGGTTGCGCTAGGACCAGGCCTATCGACCCGCTGAGGACCAAAGGAGGCCACTTCCATGGAGACGCGGCGGTTGCGCACCATCCAGCAGCCCTCCCACATAGAGAGACTGCTGGAGGCTCTTGTCTCACGCGCAAATCTCTTACCGAAGGACTATTACCAGATTCGGGACCCGAGCGCGCTGCCACCGCAGCTGCAGACGCTTATAACCAAGGCCACCCAGGAGGGACGAGTCTGGCGGTGCTGGGCCAATAGCTACGAGACCTGCCTGTTCACGTGCGAGATGTCGCTCGCCCGGTCCCGCGAGCGCGGATCGCCCGTGCTCCTGGTGAATCGCTATGGCGAAAGCGGCGAACTCCAGGATGCCGGGTCCTGGATGAGTGATCCCGAGGGAAAGTGGCAGCGGTGCGCGGATTGACTCATCTCGGCAGCCGAGGATGAGCACGATCAGCATCGGGGGAGCCGAACGTCCCCTCGCCGTTGCGGATGTCGGATGGATCGGACGAGCGTTCGAGGCGCACGAGCACGCCGGCGAGCTGCCCTGCGTGCGAGTCATGATACGAGGCGGGAACGTCGACCTGACTCTTCAGACCCCAAATTGCGCAGCGGGTACCGGGGGTGGTGGCCGGCCTCCGAGTCATGAGGAGGCCGAAATTTCCAGACTGTGGAACATGGAGGGATTAAGCAGCACGCGTTTTAGCGCGCGTCAGGTCGCAGACTTCGTCGATCGCGTCAATCACCTTCTGCGCTGAGCGCACGACACCTCCCGTCCAGGGCCGCGCATTAGGGCTATGGCCAGGAAAGCTGATCTTTCGGCAGCTTGCCACTCGGATCGTAAACCGTCACCTTCGTCGGAAGCTCCGCACTCCACCGCCACAGCACGAGATTGTGCGCGTCCTGCGTCGCACCGGGAGCAAAGCTCGGAGTCAGAAGTCCGGCATAGCCTCGCGCCATCAGGCGAGCGGCGATCCGCCAGGATGCGGGCTCCCGACCGGCCGCGGCTTCAAGAAACCATGCGCTGCGCATCTCGACGAGCTTCACGTCGTGGTGCGCGCCCCCCGCGTCCGTCCGCAGGTCCGCCAGAGGCTCGCAGTCGAAGTCGTAGCAGCACAGCACGCACGGGAGGCTTTACGCGAAGTTGCCCTGGGCCAGGAAATCGAGGTACTCGCGCACCACGGCGGCCTTGCCCTCCTTGACCAGCGCCTCGGCCGTGCGGTCTCCGAAGGCGGCGATCGGCTGCGCGCGGTACCAGGCCATGGCCTGCGGCTTATCGGCCCGAGGATCTTCCTTGCAAGCTATTTACAGTCCCCTTGCGGCGTTGCGAGATATTTAAGTCTCCTGGGGTATCCAGAATGAGTCTTCCAATCACTGACGCGAGAGAGAACAGGCGTGGCGTTCGCGATCAAAGCCGAGGTCCGTGATCCGCGGGCAGAGACGTTCGTGTTCACTGCGCAGAAGACGATGTACGGCGGCAAGCGCATCGCCAAAGGCGACACGCTGTTCGTCTTCGCAAGCGAGAACGAGGGCGGCCAAGGCCTCATCGCGCGTGGCGTGGTCACTTCCACCCAAGCCATCGCTAAGAAAAGCGGCGTCCTGCGGCAAACGCCCCGCGCGAGCATCGCCGTGAAACGCACCGCGGTCGCGAAGCAGCCCCTGGGGCGGAGCGAGCTTAAACGCTTCACCGACTGGAATAACGGCCAGCCGGAAACCGAGCTCAACTTCAAATTCTATCGTCAGGCAACGAACAAGATCGTCGGCATCTCGGATGAAGCCGCGGCTTTTCTCGAGCGATTCTTCTAGCGTGACCGCTGTCCGCGAGCCACCCCGTGTGCACTAAGGCCGGAATCCGCCCATGTCCTTGACTGATGGTTGACCTACAATTGCACTTTGTAGGTCAACGGGCAGGCAAAGAGGTTCGCAACGAGTACGTCGGTCCGGCGGCGCCTGCGCGGCACAGTAGCGGGACACGGAAACGGTCGGCCGACGGGGGTATGCCATGCCTACGGTACTGATCACAGGCGCGAGCCGCGGATTGGGATTGGAATTCACTCGCCAGTATCTGGCGGACGGCAACACCGTCATCGCGGCGTGCCGAAGTCCGGACGCAGCACACGGACTCGCTCAGCTCGCGCGGCAATCGGAGGGCACGCTCAGCGTAGTCCAGGTCGACGTCGCCGACACGGAGAGCGTGAGACGATCCGCGGCACAGCTGAAGAGCCCCGCGGTCGATATTCTCGTCAATTGCGCGGGCGTCATCGGCGCCTCGGGGCAGACCATCGGCTCGCTCGATTACGACGACTGGAGGCAGGTACTCGAGGTGAACGTCCTGGGTCCAGCCCGCATGAGCGAGGCGTTCCTCGACCGCGTGGCGCGCAGCGAGCGGCGGCTCATCGTCACGATCACGAGCGGCATGGGATCGCTGGCCGACAACACCTCCGGCGGGCACATTCCGTACCGGACGTCCAAGGCTGCCGTCAACATGGTGATGCGCAGCGCCGCTATCGACCTCAAGCCTCGCGGGATCACGTGCGTCGTCATCAATCCCGGCTGGGTGAAGACCGACATGGGCGGGCCCAATGCGACACTTTCAGCGGAGGAGAGCGTGAGTGCCATGCGTCGGGTCATCGCGAAGCTCGGCCCGCGCGACTCCGGGCGGTTCTACAATTACGACGGCCGCGAGTACCCCTGGTGAGGTGTCGACCAGGAAGTCGAGCACCTGGCACCGGCAACACCGGGTCTCGCGCGGCTGAAGATGTCGGTAACGCAGCATGACGTCACTTGCACGCGGAGGTCTCCAGTTTCGACAAGCGCAATCGCGCGCGCACCATGGGCTGGATGAGCATGGGGGAGGATGCGGGGGCAAGTCTCTCACCGATTCTGGCGGCCTTCTTATGGGGAACATGGGGCATCGCAGCTCTCATGGGCTTCCGGGTCGCTCGCACTGGTTACGGAGCTGTATGTTCTACTGATCACCCGCAGTCCTGCAGAAGGTGCGCCAGAGAAACGTCTGCGCCAGCAAGTCTCTGGCCCTTGAGGCTGCCCGATCATCATCACCGATACTGAAGCGGATGCGCTCTTGACGGTCCGTCACGGGTGACGGTGTGCCGTGACGACGATCACCGGCAACGCTTCGTCGGGCGCGGCGCTGGAAACGGGCGCGGCGACAACCCGCAGGGTGTGCAGCGGCAGACTGGAAAATGCCGCCCATTCGGTGGCGGTGATGACGAGTGCCGCGGCGAAACTGACAAGGCGACTGGCGTTCATGATGGCTCTCCTATGACGAAAACCCGGTGGTGACGATTCGAGTGCAATGGTGAGCGTGTGAGGGATGCGCGCTGTCACAAGAGCTGAAGGGTCGTTAAGCGCGGCTGAAGGGATAGCGCGGGCCGCCTGGCGGTCATCCGGAGGATTCGCGCTCTGCAACTCGATCCGACAGCCCGCGGCATTACGGGCGTATGATCAACGCCACTTGCGGATGATTGCCCAGGCATCGACCCGTGCCGACACGCGAGACCAATCGTCGAAAGAAAGCAGCGACCCCGCCGCAGTCGCCAGCCGCTGCCGATCGGATCCCTCGGCGCTCAACCGCCGGTACCGCACGCCGCGCGGCGTATCGGCGGGCCCCGCTCGCGAGTCTGCGGGTCTTCGTCGCAGTCGCCGAACACAAGAGTTTCACGCGCGGTGCGGATGCGCTGGGCGTCACCGCGAGCGCCGCCAGCATGCAGGTGCAGGCGCTCGAGGAATATCTGCGCGTGCCGCTCTTTCGCCGCAACGGCCGTCAGGTCGAGCTGACACCGCAGGGCGCGCTGCTGCGGCCGAAGGTTGAACAGGCGCTCGCAGATCTCGAGCGTGCGATCGACGAGGCGCGCGCCGACCGCGGCTCCGGGCCATTGCGCGTGACGACGATCGCCTCTTTCCTTGCGCAATGGCTGCTCCCACGACTGCCGGATTTCACCTCGCACCATGCGGGCATCGACGTGCAGATCCACACCTCCACGGAGCTCGTCGATTTCGTCAAGACGGGAATGGACGCCGCGATCCGTTTTGGTGCGGGAACCTGGCCCCGCCTGCACGTGCAGAAGCTGTTCGACGAGTGGCTGGTCCCGGTGTGCACGCCTGCGCTGCTGCAGCGCCATGGACCCATTGCCGAGGCGCGGGATCTCAAGCGCTACAGACTGCTGCATAGCACCTATGAGCCGTGGACCGCCTGGTTGCTCGAAGGGGGTCCCGACGAAGTGTGGCCGAGTTCGGGCGCCGCATTCGATGATGCAATCGCCATCGTGCGTGCCGCGCAGGCGGGCCAGGGACTCGCGCTCTCACGCTGGTCCCTGGTCGCGGACGAAGTCGCGATGAGTCGGCTCGCCGTCGCCGGTCGGGCAGTTCGCTCCGGGCACGCTTACCACTTCGTGTGTCCGCCGGCGCATCTTGCACTCGAAAAAGTCGCGGCCTTTCGGGAATGGCTTGCGACCGCGTGCGCCCGATTTCCGTTGCCACCCTGGTCGGTGGTGGACGCGCTTGGCGAAGCGAACGCGGTTGCGCGCGACGCGGCCACTCAGACTTAGGTAGGCGATTCAAGGATGCCGTCAGGTAGAGATTGCCGACGCCCGCCTTCAGATGGAGAACGTCGGAGTCCCTTCCAGGATCCGGGT
>WNGI01002863.1_pt1 | contig 15059 bp, 11 predicted proteins | sample 5400621 | NCBI WGS metagenome assembly WNGI01 (sample SAMN13153374, study PRJNA577476) | soil metagenome | isolation source: 20 cm soil or saprolite under Garry oak tree replicate 1 | place: USA:California | collected 2016-06-15 | reverse complement strand
GCCGACGCCTACGGCGCGCGCTGGGCGGTGAAGAGCATGCCGACGGGCGAGCGTCCGGGATCCCTCTACGCGGTCGCGGCGCAGAGCGGGGTCGCGTCGATGCTCGCGGAGTCCGGGGGTCGGGGCCTGCTCATCGAGGAGGACGTCGCGCGCCATGTGGACGGCGTGACCAACATCTTGCGCGCGATCGGTGTGCTCAGCGGTAAGCCCCAAGCCGTGGAGCCACCTACCGTCGTGAAGAGCTTCGAGTGGCTCCGCTCTCCCGTGGAGGGTTTCTTCCACTGCCGCGTGCAGGTTGATCAGAAGGTCGCTGCACGGCAGATCGTTGGGGAGGTGACGGACCTGGTGGGAGAGCCCGTGGCGGCGATCACCGCACCGGTGAGCGGTGTGGTGCTCTTCACGGTCACCAGTCCCGCGATAAAAAAGGACGGACTGCTGCTGGCGATCGGTTCCCTTTAGGTTTTCGCCGTCCTCGTCTTCTCGCGCTCGGCGAGCTCGCGCCGCAGGATCTTTCCCGATGCGGTGCGGGGAACTTTGTCGATGAACTCGACCTCCCGTACGCGCTTGTAGTCAGCGATCCGTTCCTTGACGAAGGCGATGAGCTCATCGGCGGTAGCCTGCGCGTTCGGCCGAAGCTGCACGAAGGCCTTGGGGATCTCCCCGGCCTCCTCGTCGCGTTTGCCGATCACGCCGGCGTCGGCGACCGCGGGATGCTCGCATAGGACAGCCTCGACCTCAGCCGGCCCGACGCCGAAGCCCTTGTACTTGATGAACTCCTTCTTGCGATCGACGATGAAGACGAACCCCTTCTCGTCCTTCTTGCCCACGTCTCCGGTGTGGAACCAGCCATCGCGGATGACCTCGGCGGTATCCGCTGTCTTGTTCCAGTAGCCGCGCATCACCTGAGGGCCACGCACGCAGATCTCGCCGACCTCACCCGTCGCCAGGCTTCGCGTTCCCGCATCCAGATCGACGATCTTGTCGAAGGTCCCGGGTACGGTCGGCCCGATCGACTCGAGCACCGCGCCTTCGACCGGATTCGCGTGGGTCACGGGCGAGGTCTCCGTAAGGCCGTACCCCTGAATGATCGGCTTGCCGATCCGCTCGATCATCCGCCGCGCCGGATCGGGCGCGAGCGGAGCCGCGCCGCTGAAGAAGAACCGCACCGAGGAGAAGTCGTGCTTGTCGACCTCCGGGCTCATCGCGAGGCCGAGGACGATCGGGGGAACGATGAAGCAAACGGTCGCGCGATGGCGCTCGATGAGCGTGCAGTACTCGGCCATGTCGAAGCGCGGCATGACGACCTGCGTCGCGCCGAGACTGACCGACCCGGCCATGAGCAGGTTCAGCGCGTAGATGTGAAAGTAGGGAAGGACGTTGAGGAAAATGTCGCTCCGGTGGACCGGGACGGCGGCGAAGAACTGCTGCTGGTTCGCGGTCAGGTTCGCATGGGTCAGCATCACGCCCTTGGGGAATCCGGTCGTCCCGCTGGTGTACGGGAGGGCCGCCAGATCATTCATCGTCGTGGGCACGGAAACGGAGCCGGCCTCGGCCAGGAGGTCGTCGAACCGTTCCACGCCCCCCGGCGCGGCCTCTCCGGTGACCGCGAACGCACGGACGTTCTTGAGGTCGCCCCGCACCGCGTCGATCACCGGCGCCAGCGCCTGGTGGTAGAGCACGGCTGTCGCGCCGGCATCGTCCACCTGGAAGCGGACCTCGCGTTCCTTCGATTGCGCGTTGATCGGGTTGACGACGCCGCCCGCCTTCAACGTGGCGTAGAAGGCGAAAACGAACTCGACCGAATTCGGCATGAAGAGAGTCACCCGGTCGCCTTTCTTCACGCCACGCGTGGCGAGCGCGGCGGCGAGACGGTCGGTGGCCGCATCGAGCTCCGCGTACGTGACCATCCGGTCGCCGAAGATGAGCGCGGGCTTGATGCCCACTTCGCGTGACACCTCGCGCAATCGGTCCTGAAGACCGATCTCCCGGTAGGTGAACCTTGTCGACAGTGGCGTCGCGGCGATCGTCATGACGATCCCTCCCCGGCCGTCGGCCAGCGCACGCGATTCTATGTCTGAGCCTGGGCGCCTAGCCTTCTGCCGTGTCCCTCCTGGTTACCGCGGATGCGCTCATCGACGGGTCCGGCGCGGCGCCCCTGCGCCCCGGTGCGGTGCTTCTCGAGGGCGACCGGATCGTCGGGGTCGGCACGCACGTCGAAACGCCGCCGGACGCCCAGAGGCTCGAGTTCGCTGGGGCGACAATTCTGCCGGGTCTCATCGACTGCCACGTGCATCTTTCGGACGAGGGGCTTCCCGATGCCAGCGCGCGGGATCGCGATCCGCCTGCGCTCAGAGTCCTCCGGATGGCGGAGCACGCGCGTCGCACGCTGGCCGCCGGCATCACCACCGTGCGCGACGTCGGCGGTCGCGATCACCTGGAATTCGGTCTCCGACGCGCGGCGTCCGAGGGCATCATCCGGACGCCGCGGCTCGTGCTCGCGGGGAAGATCGTCTCGATGACGACAGCGGGCGCGTCCTCCTGGCACGGCATGTATCGCCAGGCCGATGGCCCGTGGGACGTCGTGAAGGCGGTCCGCGAGCAGGTCGCCGCCGGCGCGGATGTCATCAAGATCATGGCGACCGGTGCCGTGCTCGCGCCCGCGCACGAACGCCCCGGCCTGGCGCAATTCACGACCGACGAGCTTCGGGCCGCGGTTGATGCGGCCCACGCCCTCGGCCGGCGCGTCGCCGCCCACGCCCACGGGGTTCTGGGGATTCGACGCGCCGTCGAGGCGGGTGTCGACACCATCGAACACGGCACCCACCTGCACGAGGCGCCGGCGGTCGCGCGGGCGATGGCCAGGAGCCACATCTTTCTCGTGCCGACGATGAAGGCGCTCGCGAACATTGCCGACCCGCCCGCGCCGGGGATTCCTGATGAGATCGTCGCCAAGGCCCACGAGCGGCGGACCGATCGAGATGCGACATTCCGCGTCGCGCTCAGGGAAAGCGTCCCGATCGCGATGGGCACTGACGCCGCAACGCCGTTCAACAGACACGGCGAGAACGCTCAGGAACTCGCGATCATGGTCGATCTGGGAATGAGCGCGCTGGGAGCGATCGCCGCCGCGACACGCGACGCCGGCCAGGCGATCGGTCGTGAGGACATCGGCCTGCTCGCGCCCGGGAAGCTCGCGGACATCGCGGTCTGGGAAGGCGATCCGCTTGCGGACATCCGCGTGCTGCAGCGCCCGCCGCGAGCGGTCTTCCTCGGCGGGCTGCGCGTCGTCTGAGAGGACGCCTATCGTTGCGCGATGATCCCGCGTGCCCCGTTCGGCACAACCGGGCACTCGAGCCGGCGGACCCTCTTCGGCGGCGCCGCGCTCGGGAAGGTGACCGACGCGGAGGCCGATCGCGCCCTCGAGCTCGTCCTCCGCTACGACCTCGATCACCTGGACACTGCCGCGAGCTACGGCGATTCGGAGCTGCAGATCGCGAAGTGGCTCGCGCGCGAGGGGCGCGATCGCTTCTTCCTGGCGACGAAGACCGGCAAGCGCACCTACGGCGAAGCGCGAGACGAGATTCGCGCATCGCTGCGCCGCCTCGGCGTGGACCACGTCGACCTGATCCAGCTGCACAACCTCGTCGATCAGGCCGAGTGGGAGATCGCGTTCGGCAAGGACGGCGCGCTGCGCGCCGCGAGAGAGGCGCGTGACGCCGGGCTGGTGCGCTTCATCGGCGTGACCGGACATGGGCTGCAGGCGCCGCGGCGCCATCGCGAGAGCCTCGAGCGCTTCCCGTTCGACAGCGTGCTCTTCCCATACAACGCCACCCAGGTCAGAGACGAGGCGTACGCGCGGGATCTCGCGGCGCTCGTCGCGCTCTGCGAAGCGCGCGGCGTCGCGATGCAGACGATCAAGAGCATCACGCTCGGGCCATGGTCCGGCGAGCGGCCCGCGCGACCGACCACCTGGTACGAGCCACTCACCGAGCAGCGCGACATCGACCTCGCCGTGTGCTGGGTCCTCGGGCGGCCGGGTCTCTTCCTCAATACGGCGAGCGACATCGATCTCCTGGCGAAGGTGCTCGATGCCGCCGATCGCGGCGGGTCGCGGCCGAGCGACGAGGAGATGGCCGAGCTCGTTCGGCGCCGGGAGATGGCACCGCTTTTCGTTTAGCGGACTTCGAGCGGCTTCTTTCCCTCGGAAGGAGGAAACGACTCGTCGAGCTCCTCCAGATCGCGTTTGGTCAATCTGATGTCCGCGGCGCGGCGATTCTCCCGGACATGCGCCGCGCGCGAGGCCTTGGGGATCGCGACGACGCCGTCCTCGCGGATGACCCACGCGAGTGCGATCTGCGCCGGCGTCGCGTCATGCCGCTTCGCGACCGCAGTCAACACCGGATGACGATGCGCGAGAAGGCCCTCCTCTACCGGCGAGTACGCGATGATCGGTCGATGGCGCTTGCGCATCCACGGGATTAGATCCCACTCGATGCCGCGGCGCTCGAGGTTGTACAGGACCTCGTTCGTGACGATGCGTTGAAAGCCGTCCTTCAGCCGTGAGAGTTCCTCGAGATCGGCGACGTCGAAGTTGCTGACTCCGGCGTGGCGGATCTTCTGCGTACGCACGAGCTCGTCGAAACCGGCGAGCGTGTCCTTTAGGGGCACGTCACCGCGCCAGTGCAGGAGATAGAGGTCGATGCGATCGGTCCCGAGCCGCTTGAGACTTCGCTCGCACGCCGCGGCCATCCGCTCGCGCGTCGCGTTCGGCGGATAGAACTTCGTCACGACGAAGACGTCGTCGCGCCGGCCGGCGATCGCCTCGCCGACCACGCGCTCCGCGCCGCCATTCGCGTACATCTCGGCGGTGTCGATCAGCGTCATACCGAGCTCGATGCCCAATCGCAGCGCGGCGACCTCAGTCTTTCTCACGCGAGCGTTCTCGCCCATCCGCCAGGTTCCCTGACCGAGCACCGGCAATGTCTCTCCCGAGGGGAGCGTGGTGGTCCGCATCCGCGTCATGTTCGACAGCTAGAGTGCGTCGCCGTGGCGCTGTCATACAACCAGCTGGCGGCGCGCCGGCTCGATCGGGTCTCCGCGCTGAGCGACGGACTCTTCGCGATCGCGATGACGCTGATCGTCCTCGAGATCCGGCTCCCGGAGGCCGCCGGCATCCGCACCGAGCAGGATCTCTGGGGCGCTCTGCTCGATCTGTCGCCGCGGCTGGTGACGTATCTCCTGAGCTTTCTGACGCTTGGGATCTTCTGGAGTGGGCAGCAGACCCAGCTCAACTTCCTCGCGAACGCGGACCGGCACCTCAGCTGGATCTACCTGGCGTTCCTTGCGGGTATCGCGCTGATGCCCTTCTCCACCTCGGTCCTGGCGGAGTTCATCACGTTCCGCATCGCGCTGCTCGTGTACTGGCTCAACATCTTCCTGCTCGGCGCGCTGCTCTACTTCGCCTGGATCTATGCGTGGCGTACAGGTCTGGTCCGACAGGACGCCGGAGCGGACGTCTCCGCCCTGCTGAAGCGGCGGATCCTGGTCGCGCAGGCGCTGTACGCGATCGCGCCGCGCATCCCGTGGCTCTCGCGGATCTAACCTGAGCATCGGATCCGTTTCCGTACTTGATCAACAGGCCTTGGACGATGGCGTGCGCGCGCTCGCGGAAGCGGATGCGGACCTGGGCGAGGTCGTCGCGCGACACGGCTCGCCGCCGCTCTGGGGTCGCGAGCCGGGCTTCCCGACGCTGCTCCGGATCATCCTCGAACAGCAGGTATCGCTCGCATCGGCTCGAGCCACGTACGAACGCCTGCTCACGGCGATCCCAACGCTCACGCCCGCGGCGCTGCTGAACCTGGATGACGCGGCGCTACGGACGGCTGGCTTCAGCAGGCAGAAGGCGAGCTACGCGCGCGACCTCGCGCGTTCGCTCGCCGATCGGACGCTCGATCTCGTCGACCTCGAAAGCAAGTCCGATGACGATGCCCGCCTGGAGCTGACGCGCCTGCGCGGGATCGGAACCTGGAGCGCGGACATCTATTTGCTGATGGCGCTCCGACGGAGCGATATCTGGCCGCGGAGTGATCTCGCCCTGGCGACCGCGGCCCTTGAGGTGAAGCGGCTCGACCGACGGCCGGCGCCGGACGAGCTCGAACGCCTGGCCGCGAGATGGCGTCCGTGGCGGGCGGTCGCCGCGCGGATCCTCTGGCACCACTATTTGTCGACGCGTCGCCGGCACGATTGATCGGTCGGCGCGCGCACAGCACTTGGATCAGGATCGGATCGAGTTCACGCCTGGCGTTGCGCCCGTCGCTCGCAGACGCTACGCAAAGGCGTGGTGCGGGGGCTACTCGTCCGGATCCTCGGCTGCGCGCTTGTCGTGGCCGCCGCCATCCCGATCGATCGCGCACCGCTTGTCACCCAGCGCCCCGCTGAAGACCCCCTCGCGCGCGCCGTGATGTACGCGCGCAGCGACCCGGCGCGCCGGGACCAGGCACCCACCTCGGACGCCGCGAACCTGCCGGCACAAACGATCGCGGTTCCCGACGGCCCCGAGGAACCGGCCTCCCCGGGCGAGACCCGTTCGCTCAAGGTGCTGGTTCGTAACGAAGGAAGCGCGACGTGGGAGGCGGCGGGCACGAACGCGGTGAAGCTCTCGTACCACCTCTACGACGCGATGGGGAAGCTGGTCGCGTGGGACGGACTCCGCACGACCCTTCCCTACGACATCCTGCCGGGCTACAACGGCGCCGTCTCGCTGCGCGTCGCTCTGCCCTCGCGGACCGGTGTCTACTCCATCAAGCCCGATCTCCTGCGCGACGGCCAGGCGTGGTTCTCCACGGCCGGCGCGCGCTTGAGCGCGATCCCGCTGCGCGTGACGGCAGACCTGGACGCGGGGTACGGGGCGACCACCGCACCGGCGTCGATCGTCCCAGGCGGCGAAGTGAACATCGACGTCACCATCACCAACACCGGGCTGAAGGCGTGGGCCGCGGCCGGAGACCAACCCGTGCGGCTCGGATACCACTGGTTCGACATGAGCTCGCAGGCCGTCGTGTGGGACGGCGCGCGAACGGTCCTCCCACGCGACGTCGCGCCCGGCGAATCGGTGAAGCTGACCGTGGACATGCGTGCGCCTCAGGCCGAGGGCGCCTTCGCCCTGGCCTGGGACATGGTCCAGGAAGGCACGAACTGGTTCTCCACCGCCGCGGTCCCGATGAGGGAAGACCTCGTCGTCGTGCAGCAGCGTGGCGTGACCTTCTACGGCAAGGGCTGGGGTCACGGGATCGGGCTGTCGCAATGGGGCGCGCAGGGGTCGGCCGAAGGTGCGGCCGGCGTGCGGCTCAACGGCGAGCAGATCGTCGCAAAATATTTCCCCGGGGCGGAGCTTTCGCAACAGCCGATCTCGAAGCCCTTCCGGGTCCTGCTGTCGGCGCCATCGACCGCCTGCATCGCGAGGGCGATCTGGGACGTGGCCCGGATGGAGTCGGCGGGCGGAATGCGCCTCGTCAATGACGCCGATCCGACCGTTGTCTACTTCGACGCCGCGCCCTCGCAGCCGCTTCGCTTCACGACCTACGGGTCGACGCTGATCGCGACAGACCAGTGGTCGGGCCGTGAGGTCTACTCCGGCGAGGACACCGTGACGCTCGTGCCGACCCAGTGGTGGGATCCGATCTACATCGATCAGAAAGCACTCGCCTACCGCGGGAACATCCAGCTGCAGGTGCGCGACGAGGGCAATCTGCGGGTCGTGAACTTCGTCTCGTCCGACGACTACATGCGCGGAACGCTCCCCGGCGAGATGCCGAGCGACTGGGAGATGGAAGCGCTTCGCGCGCAGGCGATCACCGCGCGCACGTACGCGGCCTGGCGTCAGGCGACGGCCGGTGATCGGACCTGGGATGTACGCGACGACACCGCGGACCAGTGCTACGGCGGAAGATCCTTCGAGAGCCCGCGCACATCGGCTGCAGTGGCATCGACCCCCTCGCAGATCCTCACCTACGCGGGGAAGCCCATCCGCGCGCTGTTCTCATCGGCGCATGGTGGCATCAGCGAGAACGTGGGCTGTTTGCTCGATGCGGAGCGGGTTGGCACGACGTGGAAATGCGCGGATGGCTGGCCGTATCTCGCGGTCGTCGACGATCCCGCCGAGCTCGCCGCGTACGACGCGCGCGGCGAGAACCCCTACGGTCTCTGGTCCCGCTTCGTGCCCGGCGACGTGATACGCGAACAGATCGTCGAGGACTACGGCGTCGACATCGGCGATTTCGTCTCGCTGGAGTTCAATGAGAGCCCGGGTGGCCGTCCGATCTCCGTGCTCGTTCGCGGCACCGCCGACTGGGTGGATCTCAAGGGCGACCGCTTCCTTCGCACCACCCTCGGTCTACGGAGCACGCTCGTCCGCATGATCCCTTTCTGAGCGACCCCAGCATCAGGGTCCCGCTGGACCCTTACAGCTGATTCCGGGACTTGCACCAACGATCGCGGATTGCTGTGCGGTCACGCACCCGTAGGTGATCTGGGTCGGGCCGTGCAGGCCTTTCCCCTGATCCGTCCACGCCAGCGCCGCGCTACCCCCTCGATCGATAGCGATGGATATCGAATCCGCGAGATCGCGATTTCCGTCGTTGAGGCTGCAGAAGATCCCATTCGTACAGATCCCGCCGACATGCATGACCCCGCTGGATGCTGAGGTCTGATTGAACTTAGGACTCGGGTCGGTGCCGTTGGTGGTCTGAGCGAAAGTGACGTACCACGGGGACGCTTCGGGATCGGTCGGGGTGTAGTCGGGTGAATTCAGCCAGATGAAGTCCACCCGGCCGGTCGTTCCCGCCGCGATCCATGGGAAGTAGTGCGTGCCCCTATCTGAGTTCACCCGGACCGGCACGCTCCACGTCATAGCTCTGTTGCTCGAGTGGCTGAACCAAATGTCGAAGACGGTCGCGCCTTTGATGTTGTCGGTGAAGACCGAGTACACATTGCCAGCGACACCCGTCCGCCCTGAATCGTCGACAGCCAGAGTTGCGAAGATCTCATCCGTATTGGTGTTCGGGCCACCATCAAAGACCTGATGCGCATCCCAGACGGTCGTCGCCGTTCCCGGTCCGACGCCCGTCGCCGGAAGTGAGTGCGCGACCCAGACCTGGTGAAAGTTCTCGACCTGCGTGACGTTGCAGCCTCCGGTCGTGTTCGCGACGGGGTCCGCGGTGATCCACTGCACGTAGACCTCGCCGGTCTCGGGGTCGACCTCGATGTCGCTGGGTACCGTGTTGCAGAACGAGTTCGCGAAGGCCAGCCCGTTCTGGGCGAGCACATCCACCGATGGCCCAAAGGTCTGACCACCATCGTTCGAAGCCGCGACCCAGATCTGGCTGACCGAAAAGTCGTGGTAACTGATGTAGACCTGGTCTTTCTGCGCCGTGATATTGCTTGGATAGACCGCGAGCCACGGCCGATCGATGAACGACGGGTTCGCGGCAGCGATCTGGTTGCCCATCCAATGCGCGCCGCGATCGTCGCTGAAGAAGAGGTGGGTCTGCAGGATCAGCGGCAGGCGCTCGAGGGATGAGACGTAGACGCGGTGCGCCCCTGGGCGACAAGTGCCGGTCGCGACGCTGCATGGCGAAGGGCCACCGATCCGAATATGAACGTCGCCGATGTCATTTCCGAAGGTGTCGCTGATCGGCGTCTGGACGAACGTCCGCCCTCCATCGTCAGACCTGGCCACGTGTGTCCCACTCGCCTGCCAGGCGACGTACACCGTTCCGTCGGCACGGTCTACGGCGACAGACGGCTCAGTCGCGTTGCTCTCGGACTCGGGCGAGACCCTCTCCGTGAAGCCCTCGATGATGTCCGCGAGCGCAGACATCGCGAAGCATGAAATGGAAAGCACACCGACGATGGCAAGGCTGTAGACCGACCGATGCATCCCGCTGCCTCCAACGATCCTGTTTCGGAAAGCCGACGGGCGGGTAACAGCAATTCGGATGCGAGTTCCAGGAGGCACCTCGTCGCCTTGGTGAATGGATGGTCAAAAACCGGCGGCCTCAGTCGTAGCGCGTCCCGCTCAGCTCGATCCACCCACCCTCGTGCGTGTGCGCTGGGTCGTGGTGGGTGAAGTGAACCAGCCCGCCCTCTTCGTTCCATACATACTCCCCGTGCACGATCACGGCATCGCCGGAAGCGACGGGTACGCGCCGTCCGATGCTCACGTTGTTGTCGATCAGCAATGTCTGGGTCGAGGTCCTCAGTTGCACGATGAAGCGCTGATGCGTCCCCGACGGGCCGATGTCATCGGTGAGGAGCCGCGTGACGCTCCCTTCCGCGGTGACTTGAAGCTGCGAGCGGTGTTCCGCGAAGGCGCGCGCGACCGCCGCGTTGTCGGGCGATGGCGGCGCGCACGCCGGCGCGACGAGCAGCGCGAGCAGCAGAAGCCGCTTCAATGCCAGTAGATGATGCTGTGTAGGTGGCGGCTGGCCCTCGGTCGCGCTACTCGCCGGACTCGGCAAGAGCGGGGGAGCGCAATGGGGTCGGCGCGTCCGGCACGCGCATCGGGGCCTCGCGAAGGAACGCGACCAGAACCACCGCGATAAGCGCCGCGGGGATCCCGAGCACGAACGTGCTCGCCGTCGCGAGCGAGAACGCGCGGTGGATCGCGGCGACGATCTCGGGGATGAAAGGCTCGAGCTGGGCGCGCGCCGCGAGCGGTGCCCCTGCGAGGATCGCCTGACCGAGGTCACCGACGCCGGTGAGCTGGGTCAGCACCCCGCGTGAGTCGGAAAAGCTCTGGGCCACCGCTGGCGGTACCGAGGACGCCGCGAGCTGGCGTGGCAGCTCCTCGAGGAGACGCGATCCGAACACCGTGCCGGCCGCAGCCAACCCGACGCTCCCGCCCACCTGCTGGAACAGCGTCAGGCTGCTGGTCGCGGTGCCGATCTGCCGGGGAGAAACCGCGCCTTGCACGACCAGCGTGAAGATCGCGAAGGTCGGGCCGACTCCCACGCCGGTCACGAACATCCAGAGCCAGAGGGTGGGCAGCGGTGTGTCGGCACGCAGGTTCGAGAGCAGGAAGAGGCCGATCGCGAGGACCACGGGGGATGCGAGCGCAAGCGGCTTGTAGCGACCCGTGCGCGCGACGAGCTGCCCCGAAAGGATCGCGCTGATGATCAGACCGCCGAGAAGCGCGAGGATCTGGTAGCCCGACTGTGTCGCGCTTGCTCCGCCCACCACCTGGAACCACCGCGGCAGGAAGACGACCGGCGCGAAGAAGGCCATCGACGCCATGAACATCGCGATGACCGAGATGGTGAAGGACCGATTGCGGAAGAGCTCGAGAGGCACGATCGGCTCGACCGCGCGCAGCTCGACCCAGACGAAGAGCGCGGTGATCGCGAGCCCAGCGAGGATCAGCCCGCCGACTGCCGGATCAGCCCAGTTGCCACTCTGCTTGTTGGTCAACCCGACGAGGATCGGAACGAGGGCCGCGACGAGGACCGACGCGCCGAGGTAGTCGATGCGCGGCCGCGCGGCGCTCGGGCGGACCCTGGGCAGCGCGCGCCAGATGACCACGAAGACCACCGCGCCGATCGGCAGATTGACGAAGAACACCCATTGCCAGCCGACGGTATCGGTGATGACGCCGCCGATCGCCGGACCGATGAGCGAGCTGAGCCCGAACACCGCGCCGACCAGCCCTTGGTACTTCCCACGCTCCGCGGCGTCGAACATGTCGCCAATGACCGCGAGCGCGACCGGGAAGAGCGCTCCCGCGCCGAGACCCTGGATCGCACGGAAGCCCACGAGCTGCCACATCTCTCGGGAGAAGCCCGCGAACAGTGAGGCCAGGAGGAACACGGCCACCGCGAACAGAAGCACAGGTCGCCGGCCGAAGAGGTCGGACAGCTTTCCATATATCGGCCCGCTGATCGTTGCCGTCAGCAGGTAGGCGGTGAAAGCCCAGGTGTAGATGTCATTCCCGTGCAGGTCCGTGACGATCCGGGGGAGTGCCGTGCCGACGACGGTCTGATCAAGCGCGGCCAGGAAGAGGCCGAGCATCACTGCGACCACGATCTGGGTGCGCGTCCGCGGGTCGACCCGAACTGGGGCCGGGTTTGGGTAAGCGTCTGCCATCGGGAATCCTTCTCCTGTGGTGGGTCTGAGTAGTGAACATGAACAGACCCGCTGCGATTCGTCTTGTGGACTGCACTCGTGCTCGTTCGTTAGATGTTTTGCAGTTCCCTAGGCCGCCGACCGTGCGGGGACGAGGAAGGTCCCAGACGAGCACCACGACGATGCCGACGTCGTAAGCGATGTCCGCGCGAACTCCTGTGCAACTAGTCCAGCTGGTCGCGCGGAGCGGGGCGCCCCGGCAAAGCCGATGCTGGCGAAGGCCGCCGCCTCGACCAGCAGCAGGTCTCGATGCGATCCGCGGGCCTCCTCCAAGCCCCCTCAATGAAAATTTAATGGACTTGTAACGCCCCTTCCCCCGGGCGGTGCGATCGAGCTCGGTCCTTGGCCTCAAGTCTGCAGGGCCACCGGCCAAGCTCGCGAGGGTGGGCACGAGTTCGAGGCGCCCGCTCTGCCCCTGGGAGAGAAGAGTTCGATGGTCGTGTCTAACGTGCGCGGTTCCCGCCCGGGTGCGGATCAGAAAATCGCTGCTCACACGCTCGGCACCTCCGATATTCTTCGGCCAACGACAAGTGCCGCCCCGGCGGCGGTGGGGGACATGCTGGGCTCGCTGACCTCGAACGAGCAGCTCCGCGCGCGGCTCGAGTCCGCGAGTCGCCTCGGAGCGCTGGGCACCGACGCTCACGATCTCGCGGAGCTCTTCCGCGCCCTCTACGAAGAGGCTGCCCGCGTCGTGGACGCGACGGTATTCCTCTTCGCGCTCTACGACGAGGCGAGTGAGACCGTCGAGGTCGTCCGCCAGATGGATCGCGGCGAAGAGCATGAAGGCGGTTCGTTCCCGCTGGGGAAGGGCTTCACGAGTGACGTGATTCGAACGGGATTACCGAAAGTCATCCGGCGATGGTCCGCCGAAGGACCGACGGTCCGCGTTCTCTATGGAACCGAGGCAGGGGAGCTGGTCGCACCACAGTCAGGCCTCGTCGTTCCGATCTTGTCCGGCGATCGGGTGCTGGGTGTTTTGTCTGTCCAGAGCTATCGACCCGAAGCCTATGAGGATGCCGACATCCTCAGTCTCAGCGCCATCGCCGCACAGGCCGCTATCACGATCAAGCGACTTCGTGCGACGGAGCAGCTGGCCCTGGAGCACGAACGACATGCCCTCCAGCTGGAGGCCGTCCTCGCGAGCATGAACGACGCGCTTCTGATCGTTGACGCGCGCGGTGCGATCGTGCGGTTCAATCGGGCGGCCCGCGAGCTCCTCCGTCTGGACAGCGCAAGCCTCGTCCTGGGCCAGCCACTCGAGCGGCAACGGGTCGAGCAGTGGCCCGTCACCGCACGCGAGATCACCGAGGCGCTCATTCCGGTCATCGACAGCCTTCGCTCGGGCACGGGGGTGGAAGGTCTGGAGATCGAGCTCCGCTCGGGAGACCGTCGTGTCCTGAACGTAGCTGCATCAGTGCTCCGTTCGTCGAAGGGGCCGTTGCAAGGCGGCGTGATCGTGCTGCGCGACATCACCGAGCAGCGCGAACTCGAGCGGATCCGGGAAGACATCTTCGCCATGGCGTGGCACGACATGGGAACGCCCTTGACGCTGATCAGGGGACACGCGGAGATCCTGCTCCGCAAGCTTTCGTCAGGAGAGGGGGATCCCAAGACCTCGACGGCGGCTGCCGCGACGATCGTCAAGCATGCGGATCGTCTCGCCGAGCTCCTCACGACCCTCTTCGACGTCCACTGCCTCGAGGTCGGTCTTCTCTCTCTGTCGCGATGGTCAACGGATCTCACCGCTCTTACCCGCGAGGTGACGGAAGGGGTCCGCCTCACCGCTCGCCAGAACATCACGCTGATCGCCGACGAGAGCGCCTTGGGTGAGTGGGACGAGCGACGAATCCGTCAGGTGATCGTGAACCTTGTCTCCAATGCGCTGAAGTACTCGCCTGAGGGCTCGACCGTGACTGTGTCGGTGACCGCCGATGAGCGAAGCGCGACGGTGCGGGTCCGCGACGAGGGGATCGGCTTGGATGAGACCGAGCTGACGAAGCTCTTCCGGCGCGGATACCGGACGCAAGCGGCGCAACGCATCAAGGGCGATGGGCTCGGCCTTTACCTCGCGCATGGTCTTGTGGCGATGCATGGCGGCCGCATGTGGGCTGAGTCGCTAGGCCATGGTCGAGGCAGCACTTTCTGCTTCGAGCTGCCACTCCACGAGGAGCAAGGCGCCCAAACCTCGCCGGAGCTTCAGGCATGAGGCGTTCTCGCCTGATCGCCATTACCTGCGTGTTCGCCGTGCTCACCTTCGCGCTGATGCCAACGGCGCCGCCCGCACGCGCGGAGTCGACCCTGGAGAAGATCGATCCCGTGCTGCGGAACTTGATGAGCATCCGACCGCAAACGCTCTTCCCCGTCATCGTTGAGATGCAGCCGCCGCGACCGCCTTTCGTGAGCGCGGCAAACGTCAATCTTGCCAACCAAGCTCTCGAGCTTTTGCGCCTGAATGGGACCGCAGTAGCGGGACTCGCCCTCATCGACAGCGCGGCCGGATTCGCAAACGCCGCCGGCGTCGACGCGATCAGCCTCGTGCCCGCTGTCGCCTACATCCACTACGACGCGACGGTGGCGCCTGCGGTCGACCTCGATCTGCCGACTCCGTCGCCGCTCCCCACTGTGACTCCACTGCCCACGCCGACGTTGCCTCCGATCACTCCGACCCCGACCCCCACACCGACGCCGACACCGACGCCAACGCCCACTGCGACGCCGACACCAACTCCTACCGCCACTCCAACACCGACCCCCGCGCCGACGCCGACGCCCACTCCTACACCCACGCCAACATCCACTCCGACTCCGACTCCGAGTCCGACACCCACCCCGACTGCGACACCCACGCCGGTGCCGACCACCCCCACTCCGACTCCGACTGA
>WNGI01010123.1_pt1 | contig 15061 bp, 18 predicted proteins | sample 5400621 | NCBI WGS metagenome assembly WNGI01 (sample SAMN13153374, study PRJNA577476) | soil metagenome | isolation source: 20 cm soil or saprolite under Garry oak tree replicate 1 | place: USA:California | collected 2016-06-15 | reverse complement strand
AGGGATCTAGAGCGATGGCGATCGGTCTCGGGCATTATCTCGCGGTTGCCGCGATCCTGTTCACGCTGGGCATCCTCGGGATCTTCCTCAACCGCAAGAACGTAATCATCATCCTGATGTCGATCGAGCTGATCCTGCTCGCGGTCAACATCAACCTGGTGGCGTTCTCCACGCATCTCGGCGATCTCGTCGGCCAGGTGTTCGCGCTGATCGTGCTCACGGTGGCCGCCGCGGAGGCCGCGATCGGGCTTGCCATTCTCGTCGCCTATTACCGCAACCGCGGCTCGATCGCGGTCGAAGACGTCAGTCTGATGAAGGGCTGAGGGCGCGATGTACCAGGCGATCGTTTTCCTGCCGCTGATCGGCTGCGTCATCGCCGGCCTGTTCGGCCGCGCCATCGGTCCGCGGCCCTCCGAGCTCGTTACCACGACCTTGCTGTTCGCCTCGATGGTGCTGTCCTGGATCGCGTTCGCGTGGGTCGGTTTCGGCCATCAGGACGCCCACGTCGTGCTCGGCACCTTCATCGGGTCCGGCGACCTCCACGCCGAATGGGCGCTCAGGATCGATCCGTTGACCGCGGTCATGCTGGTGGTCGTCACCACGGTATCGGCGTTCGTGCACCTCTACTCGATCGGCTACATGTCCGAGGACCCGGGCCGGCCGCGGTTCTTCTCGTTCCTGTCGCTGTTCACGTTCGCCATGCTGATGCTGGTCACCGCTCGCCAGCTATCTGCTGATCGGGTTCTGGTATCACAAGCCGGAGGCCAACGCCGCGGCGATCAAGGCTTTCATCGTCAACCGCATCGGCGACTTCGGGTTCGCGCTCGGCATCTTCGCGGTGTTCATGATGGTCGGCGCGCTCGACTTCGGCACCATCTTCGCCCAGGCGCCTGGCCTCGTCGGCAAGACCATCTATTTCCTCGGCTATCAGATGGACGCGCTCGCGCTGATCTGCGTGCTGCTGTTCATCGGTGCCATGGGCAAGTCGGCGCAGTTCCTGCTGCACACCTGGTTGCCGGATGCCATGGAGGGCCCGACCCCGGTGTCGGCGCTCATCCACGCCGCCACCATGGTGACGGCGGGCGTGTTCATGGTGGCGCGACTGTCGCCGCTGTTCGAGCTGGCGCCCGCGGCGCTCGCCTTCGTCACCTTCATCGGCGCCACCACCGCGTTCTTCGCGGCCACGGTGGGCCTCGTGCAGAACGACATCAAGCGCATTATCGCCTATTCGACCTGCTCGCAGCTCGGCTACATGTTCGTCGCCATGGGGGTCGGCGCGTATTCGGTCGGCATGTTCCACCTGTTCACCCATGCCTCGTTCAAGGCTCTGCTGTTCCTCGGCTCGGGCTCGGTCATCACCGCCATGCATCACGAGCAGGACATCCGCAAGATGGGCGGGCTGCGATCCAAGCTGCCGTTCACCTATTGGACGATGATCATCGGCACCCTGGCGCTGACCGGGTTTCCGCTCACCGCCGGCTATTATTCCAAGGACGCGGTCATCGAGGCGGCATATTCGGGCCGCGGCTCGGTCGCGACGTATGGCTACCTGCTCACGCTGATCTCGGCGGCGCTGACCGCGTTCTATTCCTGGCGCCTCATCTTCAAGACGTTCCACGGCGAGCCCAACGAGCATCACGCCTTCGAGCACGCCCGCGAGAGCCCGCTCGTCATGCTGGTTCCGCTCGCGGTGCTGGCGCTGGGTTCGATCGTGACCGGTTTTGCGTTCGACGCGGTGTTTGCCGGTCATGGCGCCGAGGGTTTCTTCCGCGAATCGCTCAAGTTCGCCCACGGCGCCGCCGCCGAGGTCGGCGCGCCCTGGTTCATCGCGGTGCTGCCCACCGTGATGATGGCGGCGGGATTTCTGGTGGCGTGGCAGTTCTACATCCGCAGGCCGGACCTGCCGGCCGAGCTCGCGCGGCAGCAGTCGCTGCTATATCAGTTCCTGCTCAACAAGTGGTATTTCGACGAGATCTACGACTTTCTTGTTGTGGAAGGGCGGCGATGAACGCGTCATCGACGGGCTCGGCCCCGACGGCATTTCGGCGCGCGTCATCGACATCACCCGCAGCGTGATGCGGCTGCAGACGGGCTATCTCTATCACTATGCGTTCGCCATGCTGATCGGGGTCGCGGCCCTGGTCACCTGGTTCATGCTCCGCGGGGGATTGCACCCATGATGGGCTGGCCCATCCTGTTCGTCATCACGGTGCTGCCGTTGGTCGGTGCCCTGGTCATCGCCACGTTGCGGGGCGAGGACGATATCGTCGCCCGCAACGCGCGCTGGGCGGCGTTGTGGACGACGCTGGTCACCTTCGCGGTGTCGCTGATCCTGGTCTGGCGATTCGATCCGACCTCGCCGGATTTCCAGTTCGAGGAAAAGGCGGCCTGGCTCGGCGGCGCGATCGGTTATCACATGGGAGTCGACGGGATCTCGCTGCCGTTCGTGATCCTGACCACCGGCCTGATGCCGATCTGCATCGTCGCCAGCTGGCAGGCGATCGAGTGGCGCGTGCGGGAATACATGATCGCCTTCCTGGTGCTCGAGACGTTGATGGTGGGCACCTTCTCCGCGCTCGACCTGGTGCTGTTCTATCTGTTCTTCGAGGGCGGGCTGATTCCGATGTTCCTCATCATCGGCATCTGGGGTGGGCCGCGGCGCGTCTATGCGAGCTTCAAGTTCTTTCTCTACACGCTCACCGGCTCTGTGCTGATGCTGCTCGCCATCATGGCGATGTACTGGAACGCGGGCACCACCGACATTCCCGTCTTGCTCAAGCATTCGTTCCCGGCCGGGATGCAGACCTGGCTATGGCTCGCCTTCTTCGCCTCGTTCGCGGTGAAGCTGCCGATGTGGCCGGTGCATACCTGGCTGCCGGACGCCCACGTCGAAGCGCCGACCGCGGGTTCGGTGATCCTCGCGGCGATCCTGCTGAAAATGGGCGGCTACGGCTTCCTGCGGTTCTCGCTGCCGATGTTCCCCACGGCCTCCCACGACTTCGCGCCGCTGATGTTCACGCTGTCGATCGTCGCCATCGTCTACACCTCGCTGGTCGCGCTGGTGCAGGAGGATTTCAAGAAGCTGATCGCCTATTCGTCGGTCGCGCACATGGGGTTCGTGACGATGGGGATCTTCGCCGGAACCATGCAGGGCGTCGCCGGCGGCATCTTCCAGATGATCTCCCACGGCATCGTCTCCGGCGCGCTGTTCCTGATCGTCGGCGTCGTCTATGATCGCATGCACACCCGCGAGATCACCGCCTACGGCGGGCTGGCCAACAACATGCCGGTGTATGCCACGGTGTTCATGGTGTTCACGTTGGCGAATGTCGGGCTGCCGGGCACGTCGGGTTTCGTCGGCGAGTTCCTGTCGTTGATCGGCACCTTCAAGGTCAATACCTGGGTCGCGTTCCTGGCGACCACCGGCACGATCCTGTCGGCGGCCTACGCGCTCTGGCTCTACCGCAAGGTGATTTTCGGCGCGCTCGAGAAGCCGGGCCTGGCGGCGCTTGCCGACCTCGATGCGCGCGAGATGCTGATCTTCGCGCCGCTGGTGGTGCTCACCCTGTTGCTCGGCTTCTTTCCCACGCCGGTTCTCGACGTTTCGGCGTCCGCGGTCACGGCGCTGTTGGAGAGCTACAACCATGCGCTCGCCGCGGCCAAATCCGCGGCGCTGGCCGCGCACTGATCGCGGCGGGTCCCGACGATGAACGAGGCTCAAGCCGTCCCCGCGATGCTGCCGGTGCTGCCGGAAATGGTGCTCGCCGTCGGCGCGATGGCACTGCTGATGTTCGGCGTCTTTCGCGGCGAGCGCGCGGCTTCGATCGTGAACTGGGTCGCCATCGCGCTGCTGGTGCTCGTGGCGATGATGGTTGCGTTGCTGCCGCAAGGGCGGCTGACGAGCTTCGGCGGCAGCTTCGTGCTCGACGATTTCGCCCGGTTCATGAAGGTGCTGGCGCTCGCGGGCTCCGCCTTTGCCATCATGATGCTGGTCGGGCACGTCGAGTCGCAACGCCAGCGTCGATTCGAATATGCCGTGCTGATCCTGCTCTCGACCCTGGGCATGATGGTGCTGGTCTCGGCCACGGATCTGATCGCGCTCTATCTCGGGCTCGAGTTGATGAGTCTTTGCCTCTACGTGCTCGCCGCGATCCAGCGGGATTCGGTGCGCTCGACCGAGGCGGGACTGAAGTATTTCGTATTGGGCGCGCTCTCCTCCGGCATGCTGCTGTACGGCGCTTCGCTGATCTACGGCTTCACCGGCACGGTGAGCTTCGCCGGCATCGCCAAGGCGAGCACCCAGGCGGACCTCGGCCTGGTGTTCGGGCTGGTGTTCCTGTTCGCCGGGTTCTGCTTCAAGGTTTCGGCGGTGCCGTTCCATATGTGGACGCCCGACGTCTATGAAGGCGCACCGACGCCGATCACGGCGTTCTTTGCCGCGGCCCCGAAGGTGGCGGCGATCGCCATGTTCGTGCGCCCGACCATTTCGGCGTTCCCGGGGATCATCGGGCAGTGGCAGCAGATCGTGGTGTTCGTCTCCATCGCCTCGATGACGCTCGGCGCCTTCGCGGCGATCGGTCAGCGCAATTTCAAGCGGCTGATGGCGTATTCCTCGATCGGCCACATGGGATTCGCGCTGATCGGGCTCGCCGCCGGAACCGAGGAGGGCGTGCGCGGCGTCATCATCTACATGGCGATCTATCTGGCCATGACGCTCGGTACCTTCGCGTGTATTCTGGCGATGCGCTACAAGGACGGCAGTGTCGAAGACCTTGCGGATCTTTCCGGCCTTGCCCGCACGCATCCGGGCATGGCGCTGTTCCTTGCGTTGCTGTTGTTCTCGCTCGCCGGCGTGCCGCCGCTGGCGGGTTTCTTCGCGAAATTCTACGTATTCCTTGCGGCGATCAAGGCGGGACTCTATGCGCTCGCCGTGATCGGCGTGCTCGCGAGCGTGGTGGGGGCCTATTATTATCTGATGATCGTCAAGACCATGTATTTCGACGAGCCCAAGGGGAGCTTCGAGCCGATGGCTCGGGAGCTCAAGCTTGTGCTCGGCGTGACCGGCTTGTTCAATCTGTTGTTCTTCGCCTATCCGGCGCCGCTCATCGAGGCGGCGGACGCGGCGGCGAAATCGCTGTTTTGACCCGCATGGAGCTCGATCCCGCCGCCGCCGCCGCCGCCGGGGTTCGGCTGATCGTCCACGACACCGTCGGATCGACGAATGCCGAGGCGCTGTCGCAGGCGCGGCTGGGCGAGCGCGGCCCGTTGTGGGTCACGGCGGCGCAACAAACGGCAGGCCGCGGACGGCGCGGCCGCCCCTTCGTGTCCGAGCGCGGCAATCTCTACGCCAGCCTGCTGCTCACCGACCCTGGTCCCGCCGATCGCGCTGCCGAGCTCTCGTTCGTGGCGGCGCTCGCGCTCCATGATGCGGTCTGCGAGCTGGCCTCGATGCTCGCCCCGCGCATCCGGTTCAAATGGCCCAACGACATGATCTGCGACGGCGCGAAATTCGCGGGCATCCTGGTCGAGGGCGAAAGCACGTCAGGCCGACCGCTCGCGGCCGTAGTCGGCATCGGCGTAAATTGTGCGTGCCATCCGGCTGGCACGGCCTATCCGGCGACCGATCTTGCTGCGGCGGGGGCCTCAGTGAGCCCCGCAGCGCTGTTTCGCGCGCTGTCGCATACCATGTTGCTGCGGCTCGCAGAATGGGATCGGGGCCGCGGCTTTGCCACCACGCGCACCGCTTGGCTCGCGCGCGCCATGGGGCTCGCCGAGGTCATACGGGTGAGCCTTCCGGAACGGGAGCTGCAAGGCCGGTTCGAGAGCCTGGACCGGGCCGGGCGGCTGCTGCTCCGGCGCGACGATGGGACCCTGGAGGCCATCACGGCCGGGGATATCTTTCCGGTCGCGGCGGAAGGGTCGGGTGCCGCCACGCCGCAGGTCACACCTGTCCAGGCCGAGCCTCCGACCGGCAAACGCTCGCTCGACCGCGCGGGCATGCGTCGCGGCGGCGAAGGTCGTGATTGATGAACGCGTCCGGCGAGTTCGTGTTCGCGCCACTCGGGGGTGTCGGCGAAATCGGGATGAACCTCTCGATTTACGGCTTGGGTCCCGAACGCAGCCGGACCTGGATCGCGGTCGATTTCGGCGTCTCGTTCGGAGGCGAGGAAGATCTACCCGGCATCGATCTCGTCCTGCCGGACATCCGCTTCCTGGTCGAGGAGCGCCGCAATCTCGTCGGCATCGTGCTCACCCATGCCCACGAGGATCATTTCGGCGCGCTGCTCGATCTATGGCCGCAACTACGGGTCCCGGTCTATGCCACCCCGTTCACCGCGGCCTTACTCGAGGCCAAGCGCCGGGTATCGGTCGCCCATTCGATCCCGGAATCGAATGGCCTGATCATCCGCACGCCTCTCGGCACCGTGCTCCATACCGGCGATTGGAAGATCGACCCGACTCCGGTCATCGCGCCGCCGACCGACGAGGCAAAGCTCAGGGCCGTCGGCGACGAAGGCGTGTTGGCGCTGGTCGGCGATTCCACCAACGCCATCCGCGAGGGGCGCTCGCCCTCGGAACGCGACGTGGCGAAAACGCTGGTCGAGCTGGTCCGCACCGCCCGCGGCCGAGTTGCGGTCACGACCTTCGCGTCGAACGTGGCGAGGATGCGCTCGGCCGCCGAAGCGGCAGCCGCGGCCGGCCGGGAAGTGGTCGTGGTCGGGCGCGCGATGGAGCGCATCGTCCAGGTCGCGCGCGAGACCGGTTATCTAAAAGGCATCGCCGCGTTCCGCGGCATCGAGGTGTACCGGCAGCTGCCGCCCGAAAAGGTGGTTGCGCTGTGCACCGGGAGCCAGGGCGAGCCGCGCGCGGCGCTGGCACGGATCGCCGACGAGTCGCATCCGGAAATCACCTTCACCCGCGGCGACCGCGTGATCTTTTCGTCGCGGACCATCCCCGGCAACGAGAAGCCGGTGAACCGCATCATCAACGGCCTAGTGCGGCAAGGCATCGAAGTCGTCACCGATCGCAACGAGCTCGTCCACGTGTCCGGACATCCGCGGCAGGCGGAGCTGGAGGACATGTACCGTTGGGTACGGCCGCAAATCGCCGTTCCCGTCCATGGCGAAGCCTTGCACCTTCACGAGCACGCGAAGCTCGTCCGCCGGTTGGGCGTGAAGCAAGTGATCGAATGCCAGGACGGCGACCTGGTCCGGCTCGCGCCGGGACGGGCGGAGATCATCGACGAAGTGCCATCCGCGCGGCTTTACAAGGACGGCCGGGTGCTGGTCGAGGCCGAAGCCCGCACCGTCCCCGAGCGGCGGCGGTTGGCTTTTGCCGGCGTGATCTCGGTCGCGCTCGTCGTCACGACGGAGGGGGAGCTTGCTGCCGACCCCGAGCTGCGGCTCTCGGGAATTCCGGAGCGCGACGCCGAGGGCAAACCGATGGCCGAAGTCGCCTATGCGGCTGTCGTCGATACCTTCCGGTCGCTGCCGCGGCCCCATCGGCGCGATGCCGGCGCGCTCGCCCAATCGCTCGGCCGCGCCGTGCGCGCCACGCTTGCGGCGCACTGGGACAAGAAGCCGATATGCCACGTCCACGTCTTGACGGTATAAGCGGGCCGCCGGCGGCGGAATTTTGCGGGGAAGATCGCGAATGATCGGACGGCTCAACCACGTGGCCATTGCGGTCCGCGATATCGCGCAGGCGGCCGAAGTCTATCGGGACATTCTGGGCGCCTGCGTCTCCGAGGTGGTCCCGCAGCCCGAGCACGGCGTCTCCACGGTGTTCATCACCCTGCCCAACGCCAAGATCGAGCTGCTCGAGCCGCTGGGAGCTGGATCGCCGATCGAAAAATTCCTGGAGCGCAATCCCGACGGCGGCATCCATCATCTGTGCTACGAGGTCGACGACATCCAGGCCGCGCGCGAGCGCCTCAAGGCGACCGGCGCCCGGGTCTTGGGCGACGGGGAGCCGAAGATCGGCGCCCACGGCAAGCCGGTGCTGTTCCTGCACCCCAAGGATTTTTGCGGGACGTTGGTCGAGATCGAGCAGGCGTAATCGAATGTCGCTGACGACTTCGCTCGCCGTGTATTTCATCGTGTGGTGGACGGTGCTGTTCGCCGTGCTGCCGTGGGGCATCCGCTCGCAGCTCGAAAGCGGCGAAGTGGTGCCCGGAAGCGATCCGGGCGCACCCGCGCTGCCGAACCTGCGCAGCAAGCTGATCTGGACCACGGCGGTGGCGACGATCACCTTCGCGGTGATCGACGCGGTGTATACCTATCGGCTGATCGCGCTCGAGGATCTTGCGACCTGGTTCGGCATCCCGAAGTGAATGCCAATCTCCGGCGCGATCAGCCGCGCGCCTGGGTCACCAATTGCGTCTGCGTCACCACCGCGGCCAGCCGGCCGTCGCCCCGCGTGATCCGGGTCTGCCAGACCATCGTGGTCCGGCCGCGGTGAAGGGGCGTGCATTCCGCCCGCGCCACGTCGCCGGCCGGGATTGCGGTGAAAAAATTGGTCTTGCTTTCGATCGTGGTCGTCCAGGTGCCCTCGGGCAAATTCTGGACCGTGGCAATCGCACCCAAGGTATCGGCGAATGCCATCAACGCGCCCCCGTGCAGCACGGCCGGCCGGGTGCACAGGTCCTCGCGGACCTTGAGCTCGGCTTCGACCCGCTCGGGGCTCACGCTGCGAAGCTCGATACCGAGCAGCTCGGAAAACGGGAGGGAATCGATCGCCATGTCCGGTTCTCCGCGGTACAAAAAAGAAGAGCAGGGTCAATGCCCTGCTCGCTGTTGTTAATGTCGCCCTCGGTCCCTGAGACGGTTTTATGGTCTTTTCTGCGGGTGGCAGCGGATCATCGCGCCGTCGGGCTTTCCTCCCAAGACTTGGACCGCATGGCGGACTGCGGTTCTGACGCCGTCATGCCCGTGCCCTGCGCGATTTCGACCCTAGCCGATATCCGGTACTTTGATCAAGCAGAACACGACGACAAAGGCTGCGAATCGGGCCCGGGATGACGGTGCCATGGTCCCCTAGTTCGGCGACAGTGCCATGACAGGGGGGCCGAAACCCGGTCGCCGACGCATTGACGCCTTGTATTTTCGGCAATGATCCGGTTTCACTCCGCGATCTCCCGCCCGCCCTCCGGAATTGCCCCTGCCCATGCGTCTCTCCCGGTATTTCCTGCCGATCCTGCGCGAGACCCCCAAGGAAGCCGAGATCGTCTCGCACCGGCTCATGCTGCGGGCGGGCATGATCCGCCAGGAGGCGGCCGGCATCTACGCCTTCCTGCCCCTGGGCTACCGGGTGCTGCGCAAGGTCTGCCGCATCGTGCGCGAGGAACAGGACCGCGCCGGCGCCATCGAAATGCTGATGCCCACACTGCAGCCGGCGGAACTGTGGCGCGAAAGCGGACGCTACGAGGACTACGGCAAGGAAATGCTGCGCATCAAGGATCGGCACGGGCGCGATCTCCTCTACGGACCCACCAACGAGGAGATGATCGCCGAGATCTTTCGCGCCTATGTGCGATCGTACAAGGATTTGCCGCTGAACCTCTACCACATCCAATGGAAATTCCGGGACGAGGTGCGACCGCGGTTCGGCACCATGCGGTCGCGGGAGTTCCTCATGAAGGACGCCTATTCGTTCGACCTCGACCAGGCCGGCGCCCGGCATGCCTACAACAGGATGTTCGTCGCCTATTTGCGGACCTTCGCGCGCATGGGGCTAAAGGCGATCCCGATGGTCGCGGAGACCGGGCCGATCGGGGGCAATCTCAGCCACGAATTCACGATTTTGGCCGCGACCGGCGAGAGCGAGGTCTATTGTCATCGCGAATATCTCGATTTCGAAGTACCGGGCGAGAGCGTCGATTTCGAGGACCGGGAGCGCCTGCAGGCGATCGTGGATCGATGGACGTCGCTCTACGCAGCGACCTCGGACAAGCACGATCCGGCCGCGTTCGATGCGATCCCCCCGTCCGACCGGGTTCAGGCGCGCGGGATCGAGGTCGGACACATTTTCTATTTCGGAACGAAATATTCAGAGCCGATGAAGGCGCTGGTGACGGGCCCGGATGGCGTCGAGCGTCCGGTCCATATGGGATCCTACGGCATCGGTCCGAGCCGCCTCGTCGCCGCCATTATCGAGGCTTGCCATGATGACGCGGGGATCCAATGGCCCGAGCCGGTCGCACCGTTCCGGGCGATCGTGCTCAACCTCAAGCAAGGCGACGTCGCGACCGATGCGGCCTCCGAGTATCTCTACCGCTCGCTCAATGCGCGGGGCCTCGACGTGCTCTACCATGACCTCGATGAGCGGCCCGGGTCGAAGTTCGCCACGGCCGACCTGATCGGTGTCCCGTGGCAGATCCTGGTGGGCCCCAAGGGGCTCGCCGCCGGCAAGATCGAGCTCAAGCGACGCGCCGACGGCGCCCGCGAGCAGCTTGCGCCGGACGCGGCAATCGACCGGCTTGCGGCATAAAGCTGTTTGCTTCCTCGATTTCACCGTCTTTGACGCTAGCGTAGCGGGCGGAATCGGATGAAATCGGCGAGGCGAGGACAGGATTCATGAACGAGCCGATCGCAACCCGGCCCTTTGCCGCGTTCGAGTGGATGCTGTCGTTGCGCTACCTGCGCGCGCGCCGCAAAGAGGGTTTCATTTCGGTCATCGCCGGGTTCTCTTTCCTCGGCATCCTGCTCGGGGTGGCCACGCTGATCATCGTCATGGCGGTGATGAACGGGTTCCGCAAGGAATTGCTCGATAAGATCCTCGGGCTCAATGGCCACCTGCTGGTCCAGCCGCTGGATTCGCCGCTCACCGACTGGGAGCAGGTCGCTTCGCGGATCGCGGGCGTCACCGGAGTGCGACTGGGGGCGCCCATCGTCGAAGGCCAGGCCCTTGCCTCCTCGCCGTTCAATGCTTCCGGGGTGCTGGTGCGCGGCATCCGTGCCGCCGATCTGATGCAGCTTCCCTCGATCGCCAACAACATCCGCCAGGGCACGATCGACGGATTCGATGCGGGCCAGGGTCTGGTCATCGGCAAGCGACTGGCCGATCAGCTCTCGGCGCACGTCGGGGATTCCCTGACCCTGGTCGCGCCCCGCGGCGCGGTCACCGCCATGGGCACTACGCCCAGGATCAAGACCTACAAGATCGCCGCCGTGTTCGAGATCGGCATGTCGGAATACGACGCCGCTTTCGTGTTCATGCCGATGCCGGAGGCTCAGGCCTATTTCAACCGCGCCAGCGACGTCACCGCGATCGAGGTCTACAGCAACGATCCGGACGACATCGATGCGTTGCGCGGCCGGATCAGCGAGGCCGCCGGCCGGCCGATCTTCATGATCGACTGGCGGCAGCGCAACGCCACGTTCTTCAACGCGCTTCAGGTCGAGCGCAACGTGATGTTCCTGATCCTGATGCTGATCGTGCTGGTCGCGGCGCTCAACATCGTTTCCGGGCTGATCATGCTGGTGAAGGACAAGAGCGGCGACATCGCCATCCTGCGCACGATGGGTGCGACCCAGGGCGCGGTCATGCGGGTGTTCCTCATCACCGGAGCCTCGATCGGAGTGATCGGCACCTTCACCGGGTTCATCGTGGGCACTTTGGTCTGCCTCAACGTCGAATCGATCCGGCAATTCCTGTCCTGGCTGACCAACACCGAGCTGTTCTCTCCCGAGCTTTATTTCCTGTCGCGCCTGCCCGCCCAGATGGACGCCGGGGAGACGCTCGCGGTTCTCGTCATGGCGCTCATGCTGTCGCTGCTGGCGACGCTCTACCCGTCCTGGCGGGCGGCGCGCCTCGATCCGGTCGAAGCGCTGCGTTACGAATGAGTGCCATGGCCGACAAGGACCCGGTGCTGTTCCTGGACGCCGTCGAGCGCCGGTACCATCAGGGCGAATCGATCCTGGAGATTCTCGGCGGCGCGGAGCTGGCGGTCTGGCCCGGGCAATCGGTGGCGCTGATCGGCCCGTCGGGCGCCGGCAAGTCGACGCTGTTGCACATTGCCGGCCTGCTCGAGCATCCCGACGCCGGCGAGGTCTATGTGGACGGGATTCCCACCTCGAACCTATCCGACGGCGAGCGCACGAAAATCCGCCGCACCGAGATCGGCTTCATCTATCAGTTCCATCATCTCCTGCCGGAATTCTCCGCGCTGGAGAACGTCATGCTGCCGCAGATGATCCGCGGACTGTCGCGCCAGGAGGCGCGGCGGCGCTCGGCCGAGCTGTTGAGCTATCTCGGCCTCGAGGAGCGGCTGCAGCATCGTCCGGCGGAGCTCTCCGGCGGCGAGCAGCAGCGGGTCGCGATCGCCCGAGCGGTCGCCAATGCGCCGCGCGTGCTGCTCGCGGACGAGCCGACCGGGAACCTCGACCCGCGGACCTCCGAGCATGTGTTCGGGACCTTGGGCCAATTGGTCCACGCGTCGCGGCTGGCCGCGATCATCGCCACCCACAACATGGATCTGGCTCAGCGCATGGATCGCCGGGTTACCATCCGGGAGGGGATGCTGGTCGAGCTGTCGTGACCCGCGGGTCGCAGGACGCGCGAAGCGGGCCGCTGCCCGCCGGTTTAGCCGCGAAAACCCTCGAATGTTGGAGGTAACTTTGAAATCTTTCGATGTAAGAACAAGGGCTTGAGGCGATTCAATTCGCTAAAAAACATCTTTCGATTGTGCAGAATCGGTCTGCGACTCAAGAGTGAATAGGGTTTTGGCGAGGAGATCGCGGGTGCGGCCGCGTACCCAGCCGAGAGCAAATTCTTCCCACCGCGGGAACTTTGCGGGGCGTTTCGCGTTCCGTCGGCACGTGTCAAGCGTGATTTGCCGGGCGCGCTCCCCAACTTCCTTGCATTTAGCCAGACAGCCCGGCCGACACGCAGCCCCAACCCGGCGACGGGGTGCGCGGTTGGGGCGGGGCGGGCGCCTGCCGCCGATCGCGCCGCTCGGCCAATCTCCGGGGCTATTCGTCGGCCTTGCCGCCATCGAGAACGGCGCGGCCTCGGGCCGTCAGGCTCACGGTCTTGTCCTTGTCGAAGCGGACCAGCCCGTGAACGATGCAGTCCTCCCATACCGAAGTCCGCGGGCAGCTGCGCCAGGCCTCCATCACGTCGGTACGGGTGCGGGGGCGATCCGCCACCCAGCTCAGGAACTGCAGAATGAGCAGGCTCGCCGATTGCGTCATCGGGCGCTCGTCCGATTACGGTCCGGTGAATGGTACCACAAGCGGCCTTCGTAGCCCGGATGGAGCGCCGCGTAATCCGGGGCAGCCGCTCCCGCATTTCGCTGCGCTCAGTCGAACCCGGATGTTTCCGGGTTCGACCGGTCAACGATTGGCGCAAGTCGGAAACATTCGACTTGCGCTGCGGGCTACGGAAAGCCCTCACGCCTCCGCTCCACTTGCGTGGCGATCGGTGCCATATTGGGCGCATGGCACATGGGCAGGCGGTGCTGATCATCACCGAGCCGCTCGGCGGCGGCGAGCCGCAATACACGCTCTGCTACGTGGCGGAGGAGGATGCCGCAAAGGCCGAGCACATCGTCGCCTCGCTCGCGGCCCCGAACGAGAAAGTGAAGACGCTCGGGGTGGTCCCGGAGGCCGCCATCCAGGCCTTCGGCCTCAGGCGCGGCGAGTTTCGCCACGCCTGACCGGCCGGCACGGTACTGTCCTAATTCCGGCCCAAGTGTCCTAGTTTGCCCAGCGCAGTGTCCTAATTATAAATTGCCCCTATGTGGCCCGCGCTGATCGCAATCGCAAAAGTCGCACTCGTCGCAATCTGGTTTGGAGCGATGGCAACATGCCTGTGGGCCAACTCGCGGATGATAAAACGAGCGCGAGAGGCGGGCTATCCGTATTGGCTGATCAATCCAATGTCGGCTATTGCAGGCCTGCGGGGCATAGAGACATTGATCTTTGTGATAGCCGTTCACATCGGCGTTGCCGCCGTGCTGGGACTGATCGCGCTAAAGTAAGGCCGCCTCAGTAGGCGGCCTCTAGGTCGCCTTGCAATACGGCCTCAGTTTTTGCCAAGTGGATTTTCGTGTGCGTCTCCATTGTTTCTGTAGATCAGAAAAGGTCCGCGCTTCCGCGGGCGCCCAGGCAGCCCGACCGGCTCGCGGCTCGCTTAGCCCGCTCCGTGCGAAAGCTGATCCGGCGATCGAGAATCAGCGGGATGAAACCCGGTCCGGCGGCTTCGTCCCTTGCCGCATTCCTTCGAGGCCAGAAGAGCGGTTAAGGTCCGATTAACCCTTTCCATTGCGGCGGCGATTATTTTCGAAAAATGACCCTCTGCCCCGGCTTGACTCCGGGAACAAAAACGGAACAATGTTCGTCGTCTGTTCTCGGGAGGATTCCATGGTACGGGCCGTCGTGGAAGAGGCCGCCGCGCTTGCCTCGCTTGCATTGTTCGTCGGCATGATCGCCATTTGGGCACAATTCATTGCCGCCTTGTGAGTCTGCGCGGCCGTGCGCCGGGCAAGCCCGGCGGGCGGGACCCGCCCGGCGCCGCCTGCCCGCGCGGGCTTCTTTGGGGAAACCTGTGCGTTCTCCGGCTCGGGCAGGCCTGGATGGTGGACACCGGCCGCGGTGATGGCCACCTTTGCCGCCCTCTTTGCGGCTTTCAGGGAATCGCGACGTGACCGGCCCCGGCTTCGTGCACCTTCATGTGCACTCTTCCTATTCGCTGCTCGAAGGCGCGATGACGATCGGCAAGCTCGCGGAGCTTGCCAAGGCCGATCGCCAACCTGCGCTGGCGCTCACCGACAGCGACAACATGTTCGGAGCGCTGGAATTCTCCGACAAAATGGCTGCCGCGGGGATTCAGCCGATCATCGGCTGCGCGCTGGCGGTGGATTTCGGCGATCTGGACGCGGGGCCACGTAGCGCCGCGATGGGGACGGCCGAGCTGCCGCGGATCGTGCTGCTGGCCGCGCGCGAAGAGGGCTATTTGCGCCTGATGCGGCTCGTCTCGCGGGCATATCTCGGCACGCCTGCCGGCGCGCGCCCGCATCTCGAGCTTGGCGCGCTGCGGGGCGAGACGCAGGGCTTGCTTG